>Ga0180222_1000098_pt1 | contig 154182 bp, 144 predicted proteins | sample eDN5th37CKraftOP_FD_151336 | JGI IMG/M metagenome (GOLD analysis project Ga0180222, IMG submission 151336) | Enriched Organic Plus compost microbial communities from Emeryville, California, USA - eDNA 5th pass 37_C Kraft OP (version 2) (version 2) ... | reverse complement strand
ATCCGGGCTGTAGGGCGGCAGGAAGAGCAGCCTTGCGCCCACGGCGCGGATGGCCTTGCGAACCGCCTCGCCCTTGTGGCTGCCGAGATTGTCGAGGATCACGATATCGCCCGGCGAGAGGGTCGGGATGAGGAACTGCTCGACATAGGCGAGGAAGCTCTTGCCGTTGATCGGCCCGTCGAGCACGGCCGGCGCGTCGATCCGGTCGTGGCGCAGCGCGGCAAGGAAAGTCAGCGTCTTCCAGTGACCGTGCGGCACCTTGGCCCGCAGCCGCTCGCCGCGACGGCAGCGACCATGGGTGCGCGTCATGTTCGTCTTGGCCCATGTTTCGTCGATGAAGACAAGCCGCCTGGGGTCGAGACGGCCTTGATAGCGTTTCCAGCTCGCGCGCCGACGCGCGACGTCACGCCGGTCCTGTTCGCCGGGCAGAACGCTTTTTTTGAAGCTGATACCCTCGCCGATGAAGAAGCGCGATAGCATGCTCGTGTCCGCCCGCACACCACGTTCAGCCAGAAGCCGCGCCGACAAGGCCGACAGCGTGATGTCCGGTTCGGCCGCAAGAACAGCCAGAAGCCACTCCCGCTCCGGCTTCACCTTCGACGGCCTATGACCACCAGTTCCCGCGCACCGACGGTCGCCTGCACGCTCATAACGCTGAACCCACTTGATCGCTGACGCCTCGCTCACCCCAAAGCGTCGCGACGCCGAACGGCGGCTCTCGCCCCCATGCAACACCGCATCAATCACGCGATCCCGCAAATCCTGCGAATAAGCTCGCGCCATACAAACTGGCCTCCCTCGCCAGTCAGCCCTTGAATCACATCCCGGCCCCCTTGGGTATCCCCCAATGATTCAATCTATTCCCTGAACGCTCTAACGCAGCTTTATAACCGCAACGTCCCGCCAGCTTATCTCTACGACATCCCCACACGTGTCACGGATGAGGACAAGTGGGCCGGGTAGACGCACTGCTGCCTTGAAGGCACTGTGGAGAATGACCGGTTCAGGGCCAGCGGCTGAAGGCGACCATTGGTCGTCAGCCGAAATTCAAACAGAAGCGCTTTCGATGGGCATTCCTCTCCTTGCCGGCGGGCAGATCCAGAGCGCTCAATGATTGGCGGGAAGCGTCTCAATATCGGTCTCGCGCAGCAGCCTGTCGAGTGTAAGGAGCGGCTGTCCGGCGACCTTTGCATAAGCGTAGTGAAAACAATCGAAATTGCTCAAGGCGCGCTTGCCGATCCCATGATCCTCGGCCACTTCCACGGCCAGCTTCAGAACTGACGCCGGTGTCGTGGTCTCTCGCAGTGCTATGTTCCGCAATTCGAGCCATTCGGTGACAACGGCATGGGCGTCACGGTAGCTGCACCCCAATTGCTCAGGCCGCGACAGGACGATGATCGCTTCCCATGCGGCAAGCGCCGAGGTCCATGGCGCATCGGCGCGGGCCAATGCCTTTTCGTAGGCTGGGGCAGTCTCCTCTTCCGCGAAGATAGAGACAATGGCACAGGCATCGACGAACATCACTCTTTCCCGGCGATGTCATGGTCCAGATCATGCCAGACGCTATCAGGCACAGGCTTGCGGTCCGGTTTGAATGCCAGCCCGCGCCGAGAGAGCAGTCGCCTCGCTGTCTCGGATGGGCTTTCCTGCCGGATGCGGGATTGAATCGCTTCCTTGAGCGCGACGACCACCGCATCGGTGATGCTCGTCTGATCGATCTGCGCGAGGCGACGGGCCAGCGCGTCGGCTTCGGGATTACGGATGCTCAGGGTCATTGTGTATCTCTCTATATATAGCTTGTATGTATCAATTTCTCCTTTACAACACAAGAACGGCATCACCTTGCTCAATTTTTTGATGATCTCTACGATAATCCGAGGTCGGAGATGGACAAGATGCGATGGGGGAGTGGTTCGAGGAACAGGCGGCGACCATCCAATATGGCGATGCAAGCGATGGTGGATGAATCGCTTGGCATCCGGTATCAGCAGCCACTCCATGTCCAAGGTGCTGGTAGAAGCCCGCCGCCATATGAACCCCTTTCGCGGCCTGTAACTTACCCGATCGCGGTCAATATCCGCTCGGCCCCGTCAGGCGGCAGAAACAGACGGGTGCGGAACCGGATGATTTCAGTGAAGCAACCCAGCGATTTCAGCCAGTCAAGCCGCTCGACCGGATAACCACGCAATTCGAGCCTTTGCTCGCCGTTAACCCGCACCCGGACGAGACGCGTATCGGGCAGGCCGACGACAGGCGCGCCCTCGAAGGAACCAGCGGCCGCGATCATATCGCCGGGCGTGAGCTTGACGGCATCCGTCACGTTGAAGCTGGCTGCGGTCGAGGACAGCATTTCCGCCGAGATGACCCGAGCGGAGTACGCGGATGATAGCGCAACGTCGCGGCCGTGCCGGCGAAGCCCCGGCTGCGCGCATAAATCTCGGCCGGACTGCCCCGCATCGGCCGTGCGTCGTCCCAGAGTTCCCGGACCCGCAGCGCTAGGCGGTCATCGCGCGATCGCCGGAGCGGCGGGACGTCATTGTCGTTGGCTGGTATGTCGAGCCGCAGGCGGCGGATCGCGCGCAGCACAGCGACGGTGTCGCACCCGGCAAAGCATTTGAACAGCAGGCTGCGGCTTCCGGCCCGCACCGAGAGGCTGGGATCGGTGTCGTCATGGGCGGGACAGCGGCAGAGGCCGAACTTGCCGTTCCAGTGCCCGCCGAGACGTTTCACGAGCTCGGCGGCGGCGGATTCAAGGTCGAGGTTGCGCATTGGGGGCATGGCGAAATTCCTTCCGCCAACGCCCACTTCCTTCCCTCCAATACCGCGCGGGCTGCGATGCTGGGCCTCTGCCCAAGCCCGCGCGCATTTCCTGCCAAAAAAATCGTGCCTTCTTGTGGAGACTGATCGAGTTCGTCGACCCCGAACGGGGACAGTTGCAGCGGCGCGTCGCCGCACGCCTTGGCTTGCGCCTCGTCGATCATCGGCTCGTGCTTTACGCGATCAAGGCCAGATAGCGGCGCGCGCCGGTGATCCCCATGGCAACCTCGTTGCCGGTCAAGAGACAGACCTTGCCGCCCGGCACGCGCAGCCTGGTGCTCCGGCGAACCAGCAGCGCGCCTTTGCGCAAATCGTCCAGATTGATTACAATTCCGGCGGATGTCGTTCCCAGGGCCGTGAAGATGGATAAGCCCCGTTCGTCATCTGTTGAGGAGACCAGGGAATGGGCGAACGACCGAGAGTCAACGGGCGCGGGTTCCGGCGATAGTGGGGCGTGACGTCAGCTGCGGCACCGCGCCCTTGGTGGATGGTCACCATGCGCTTTCCAGCCAGCCTGGAGGATCATTTCAATGCCGGCTTCGATCACCAGAGCAGCGCTCGGCGTCAGATGCACGAAAAAGCGCCGGCCATCGGCGGGATCGGCCCGCCGCCGCACGACCCCGCGCCGTTCCATCGCGATCAGGCAGCGTCGCGCGGTGCTGTAGCCTACACCGGCCGCGCACTACAGGCTCGAGAGAGACGTGGTGCGCCCGTCATGCTCGCGTATATAGAGATCGAGCAGCATGTCGCCGATCGGATCGACCGCGAGGTCGAAACCGAAGCGCTGTCCGGCGTTCTTGCGCGCAGCGAGGATCGCTCTTGCGATGGTCGCATGACGCGTGGAGCGCGCCGGCTTGCTGGTCCGCTTCGCTTCGGGCAGGCCGCCCTGTTTCTGGCGTGATGTCATATGGTTCCCCCCGGTTGATGCGGGCCATTGTGCGTGCGCGGACGGGAACACCCGCGACATATTGTGCGGCCAGGCTCAGGGTTGGGCCGCATCATGGGAGGAACATTCACCGGCTGGCCAGCGATTCGCTATCCACTGATCCGTGGAGATTTCCGGCAAGGCGTATCGCAAACGCGACGGTTCGCTTGGGCTTCCGGACATAGGCGCGCATCCGATGCGTATGGGCGTGAGGCTACAGGATTATGTCAGGGCGTTCCTCGACACGCGCACGATCGCGGAACTGGAAGACCTGCTCCAGCGCGCGACGCGCGAGTTGGACTATGATCGTTTCACGCTCGTCCAGCATATCGATCTGGCCGGACCGCTCGACGGCGCAGTCGCGCTTACGACCTACGATCTCGACTGGGTTCGCCGGATCATCGCGCGGCGCTATTTCCGCTTCGATCCGGTGATCGCGACCAGCCACCGCTACGGCGCGCCCTTTGCCTGGGACCGCATCCCGGACCTCATCCATGTGACGCGCCGCCAGCACCGGATGTTCGACGAGGCGCGGCAGTTCGGCATTCTCGACGGCCTGACCGTGCCGCTTCACATGCCAGGCCAGCGGCTCGCGACCTGCAGGTTCGCCAGCGCCACGAAAAAGATCGTACTGCCCGAACAGCTTGCGACCGCGCAGGTAGTGGCGACTTTCGCCTACCAGTCGGCGCTCCAGATCCTGCGCGGCAACAAGCTGCAACCGGCCCGCGTCAAGCTCACCGATCGGCATGTCGATTGCATTGCCCTTTCCGCGGCGGGCAAGACGGACTGGGAGATCGGCCGGTGCTCGGCATCGCGGAATCGACCGTGCACAGCCATATGATGCAGGCGATGGGGCGCTACGGCGTCGCCAACCGCCAGCAGCTCCTGTTCTGCGCGCTGCGGGACGGGCACATTTCGTTCAGCGAAGTCCAGAGCTTCTGATCACCGTCAGCCACTTATTACAAATCATTCTCTTTAGCGAGAAAATCCCGGCAGCGTGATCCTGCCGAACGTCTCTTCCTGCGCGCCGATTCGCCCACGCTCCTTCTCACCACCGAGGAGTGCAAAATCCTCGATCAGGTTGTGCCCGACCGCGCCAGCACTCCATGTACCGAATACACGCTTGGCAAGTATCTGATAAAGATAGCGGGGCTCGGAGGATATCTTGCCTGAAGTCACGACCCGCCGCCCAAAAATATTGTGATGTGGAGAGGCTGGCTGCGGCTTATGGACATCTCGATCGGGTTCAAATCCCCTCTAGGGTGTTTGGTCCCGGCATTTGATGGTGCATTATCCATGCAGGAATGGAAGGATGCGCTATGGGACAGATTCTACACGGGAGCGCCCGCACGACAGAGGCGGTCCGTCGAGCGATACAACATAGTCAAGAGAGCCTGAGGGTCTTGGCGAAGCGCTATGGGATCAACCAGAAGACGGTCGCCAAGTGGAAGAAGCGCACGGCTGTCAAGGATCTGCCGACCGGGCCAAAGGATGCACACTCGACGGTGTTGAGCATCGAGGAGGAAGCGATCATCGTTGCTTTCCGCCATCACACGCTGCTGCCGCTCGACGATTGCCTCTATGCGTTACAGGCGACTATCCCGCATCTGACGCGCTCATCCCTCCATCGCTGTCTACAGCGGCATGGGATCAGCCGACTGCCCGAAGTGACCGGCAACAAGGAGCCGAAGCGGAAGTTCAAGACCTATCCGATCGGTTACTTCCATATCGACATCGCCGAGGTGCAGACCGCCGAGGGCAAGCTGCGCCTGTTCGTGGCAATCGACCGCACCAGCAAGTTCGCCTTCGTCGAACTGCACGAGCAAGCCGGCAAGATGATCGCTGCCCAGTTCCTGAGGAACCTGGTTGCGGCCGTGCCTTATGCGATCCATACGGTACTGACCGACAACGGAATCCAGTTCACCAATCAGGCACGCCACAAATACGCCTTCCATCATATCTTCGACCGCGTCTGCGACGACCATGGCATCGAGCATCGCCTGACCAAGGTGAAGCACCCGTGGTCCAATGGTCAGGTCGAGCGGATGAACCGGACCATCAAGGAGGCAACGGTCAAACGCTACCATTACGACAGCCATGCCCAGCTGACGACGCACCTCCACGACTTCATCAACGCCTACAACTATGGCCGTCGATTGAAGACCCTCCGTACACCCTACGAATACATCTGCAAATGCTGGTCAGCCGAACCCCAACGCTTCACACTCAATCCGCACCATCAAATGCCGGGACCAAACAGCTAGGAGTTATGGGCAATTAAAAGGTTCCATCGGCGCTTACCGCCGATATCAGGTCGATCGCGATGAGATTGAGGCGCTGGCCATTCGCGAGCCAGGCTTTCTGATGTTCAAAGACATCGTGTGGGACAATGAAGACTTGGAAAAGCTGGAGGACCTGGGAACCATTACAGAAATCTAGAGTTCGAATTGCCGCTCGCTGATAGGCTTTATCAGGCGAGAGCCAGTATTGCCCAATGACTTCAGATAATGCCATGCTTGGCGAGGAACGGGGCAATTTGATCGGGCAGCACCTTGCCTGGGCAAATCATCGAAAAGGCTGTCATATCGTCCCGTCAGGCTCGACGTCGTCCTCATCGATTCGGTGGCATGATATCATTCCAAAGGTTAGGGTCCAGACTCGATCAGAGCCAGAAGGCGACAGCGGTTGCGAGCGCGACGGCTGAGAGGAAGTTAGCAGCCAGCTTGTCGTAGCGGGTGGCGATGCGGCGGAAGTCCTTGAGCCGACAGAAGGCATTTTCGATGAGGTGCCGGCCTCGGTATCGCTGCTTGTCATAGCGGATTGCCCGTTTCCGATTGCAGCGCCCGGGGATGACCGGCGTGGCACCTGCATCGCGCAGCGAACGACGCAGGCCGTCGGCGTCGTAGCCCTTGTCGCCGAGCAGGTATCTCATGCGACCGGCGCGCTCGAGGAGAGCGGGCGCCGCCTTGATGTCGCTGATATTCCCTGGCGTCAGCATCAGCGCGTAAGGATGACCGATGACGTCGGTGAGCGCATGGATCTTCGTGGTCCAGCCGCCACGCGAACGCCCGATCGCTTGCGTCGAGCGCCCCCTTTTGCACCGAACGCAGCCCGCTGGATTTTGATGTAGGTGCTGTCGATCGCTGTGCTCTTCGTCACCACGCCTGCATCGACCAGCGCGGCGAGCAGCTTCACCCATAACCCCCGCTGCGACCAGCGGTTGAAGCGGTTGTAGATCGTCATCGAGGGGAATCCACTGGGCAATCGCACCAGCGACAACCGATCTTCAGCACATGCAGAATACCCGAAATTACCCGTCGGTTATCGACCCGCCGTGCCCCAGGCTGGTTCTTCGGCAGGTGCGGCTCAATCGCCGCCCACGCCTCGTCAGATAACCAGAACAACGCCATCAACCGCTCCCTTCTTCACCTGACCGTGAATCAGGAAGGCGGCTCCATTTCAAGAGGCTGATTGGGTTTTAACCCTAAGTGCACGCCACAGCACCTTCGATGATTTGGAAGATTACCGGAACGCCCTTCAGATACTCCGGATGGACTGCAATGAATCGGTTCATTGCCTTTCCGAAGGAGCATATCCTGTTGATCTTGATGATTCGTGTGAGACTTTGGTGGAAGGCCGGAGGTTGATCAGCGATCTGCCTTCCTCTTTAGTGGCAGGAGCCTGTCTCATGCTTCTGGCACCTAACTCACAACCACTTTGACGTGGCGTGCATGAAATATGAATCGGCGATCCTCGGCCGGCGGCGCGCAAACTCATCCATGGCGCGCCGCGACGAGCGCCCCAGTACCGCCATCGTCGAGCCACGCGGCAAAGCACCCGACCGCATCCACGTCGATATTTCCCTTCCCCGGATACGCAAACGCCTGGACGATCGCATTCACAGACTCCGGCGCATCAAATACCGTAAACGTCGACGGAAGGTGGTGTTGACATGGGCGTGTCAAGCTTTCGGTGTATCCGGGGCGCCCATTTTCGCGAGTGCCTCCAGCCTTGCTTCGATCAGGGGGCTATCGGGCCTAGCGTTGGGATCATGATCGTCGCCGAGGGTTTTCAGCACCTCGTCGTGATATTCATGCTGAAGATCGTCGAGCGCTTCGAGCCTTTCGGCATAGCCTCATGGCCCGCCAGAGGACTCTGGTGGTCGCATGGCGACCGCGTCGAGGATGAGCGGATATGTCAGATGGGGCTTGCAGGACTGATTCGCTCGATCAGCGTAATCTTCGTCCGCACGACAGTGCCGTTGCTCACGCAGCCTTTTCCAGCTCGTTGGTCAACCTTAATGCTTGTCACTTCCACGGCAGGAAGCCATCAATCCGATTGATAGGGTGACTGCCGATGCGCTTGATGACATCAGTGAACCATGCCTCCGGCTCGGTGCCGTTCAATCGGCATGTGCCGGCCAGGAAATGTCGGCAAGGTCGGCGGCATTCACATATTGGCCAGCGAAGAGCGGCACGCTGCCCTCCCCTTAGGCCGTTCGGGCGACAGGTGGAAGAAGGGCCGCGAGCAGAAAGGCAGACATACGGTCCGCCTGCTCTACGGCATGAACGTCATCCACTTCATGTCCGGCCCCCAGCCGCTGCTGCATCGGCACGGCGCAGAAATAATAGCCCACCCCCTGGACCAGCAGCGCCATCAACGCCGCCGTCGACAGATCGTGAACCGGCCTCTGCAGCCGCACCGCATCCAACAAGCTGTCGAGCCGCCGCTGGAACGGCAGCACGAAATGTTCGACGATATGGTCGAGCCGCCAGGTAGAGCGGCATCCTTCGACATTGGTTAGCGACACGATATCGCCATTGCGCGTGGCCCAAAGACAGAAGCGCTGGATCAAATGGCGCAGCCGTACTTCCGGATCGGCAGGTTCATCAAAGACGTTTTCCACAAAGGGCGATGCCTGCGCCATGCGCCAGTCGACCGCGCGCACCCACAGATCCTCCTTCCGGCCGAACCGGACATTCAGAAGATTGTGGCTAATCCCAAGCCGCTTCGACAGATCGCGTAGCGTCGTCCCCTCATAACCACGCTCCGCAAAGGTCGAGAAGGCCAGACCGAGCAGCTTGTCTTCATCCACGGCCTGGGCGGCATTGAGGGCGGGACGGCCGCGGCTGCGTTGGGGACGATCAAGCATGAACTGATCCATAGCGAAAAGACGTTGACATATAAATTGTCATTCGTCAATTTAATGAAAAGGAGAGTGGATAGCCATGAGTCTTGATTCTGATCTTTGGTGGGCCGTCGCACGGTCCGAGGAAGTGACTTCCGAAAAACCGCTGTCCGTCGATATCGGCGATCAGCCAGTCGTGTTGTGGCGCGACAATCAGGGCATCGCCCGCGCGCTCGAGGACCGCTGCCCGCACCGCCGCGCGCCGCTGTCACTGGGCTGCATCCGCGACAATGGCTGGATACAATGCGGCTATCACGGCTGGAGCTATGATGGTGAATCGGGGCGCCTCAAGGAAATCCCGAACATGAAAGATCAGCAGAAATTCCCACCGATCTACAAGGCCAATGCCTTTGCCGTCAGCGAACAAGCCGGATTTGTACGGGTCTGCCTCAATCCCGCGGCGAAAGCGTCGCTGCGCGCCGATCCCAAATATACCTATTGCGGCACAGTGAACGTCAGTTGCAGCCATCAGGAATATCTGAACGCGCTCTATGACGATCCCAGCCTGATTATCGCGATTCGCGGCGTCCGCTTCAGCCCCTATCTGATGTCGGAACTGCATGAGGAAGACGGGATGCTCGTGATGGAACGCAACTGCCAGTGGCATCCGCTCCACTGGCCGTCGCATTTTGTCGCCGAATTCCCCCTCACCCTGCTGACGCGGACCCATCCGCTCACCGGCGAGACGCAGCTGACGCTGCGCGACGAGCAGTTCAACGAATTGCTCCATGCCCTTCTCTCCCCCGTGCCCTCGGCGCGGGGCGTAACGGCCATCCGCTGGCGTTCCGAACTCGGCGTTCGCCATCCGGGGCTGCGTGGCGCCATGTTGCGTGGAATCAATCCCCTATCGGTGCTGGCTTCGGTCGACGGGACGAAACTCCGCGTCACGAAACCCACCGTCTCGCTGCATGGCGAGGATTTGCGCAATGCGATGCTGGAAGGCCCGCAGGCAACCAATGATCAGACCGTAGCGGCCTGAAGGAGGATTTAAAGATGTTCGAAGTCGCCGATCATTCCGTTTCCCGGAACGAAAATCCAGCCACCGCGCCGGGCGGCAGCCCGATTGCGATGAATGCCATAAATCACTGGGTGCCGCACAATATCGTGATGCGCGACAGCTGGTTTCCGGTGGCGCATAATTATTCCGTGACGGGCAAGCCCATCCGCCGCGCCGTCTATTCGCATCCTATCTTCCTGTGGCGCGACAATGGCGTCGCCGTTGCCAGCGAATTCCACCCCAATGAACGGATCGTCCGCGACAAGAGCGAATATACCGACGTTCGCGGCCGCTATCCGGTCATGGAACATTATGGCGTGGTCTGGGTCTGGTTCGGCAACCCGCTGGCGGCCGATCCGGTTCATCTCCCCAGCCTGCCCTTCCTGCCTCCCAAGGGCGGCCTGCCCCGGCACATGACCGCGACCGTCCGCTTTGAATGCGCCGCGCCGATCAGCCTGGAAAATCTGATCGACCTGACCCATGCCGACTTCCTGCACGCCGATGTCGTCGGCGATGAGCGATCGGACAGCGAAACCGTCGAAACCTTCTACGACAGCGAGACCGTCACCATGGTCCGCACCTGCGTCAACAAATCGGTGGCGCCGGTGATGAAATTCTTCAGCGGCATCAAGCAGCCAACCCAGAATGTGCGGCAGGTGATCCGCATCTATCTGCGTTCGCACTGTGCGATTGCCTATGGCCGGTTCAGCCCCGGTGATGATGTGCCGCTGTTCCACCCCTGTACGCCCGAAACGCGCGATCGGACGCGGATGGAAATGGTCATGAACACGTCCAATGCGGGCCTCATGTTCCGCCACGTCATGCCCAAGGCGGGCTATAAGGTGTCGCGGCAGGACAGTTATATGACTTCCCCGCAAAGCCCGCGCTACATGCGTCATACCGATCGCAAGGATCTGCACAGCAAGTTCGATCAGGCCGGACAGCGCTATCGCATGGCGATGATGGAACTGGCCGACCGGCAGGAAAAGGGCGATTTCGCCTATCGCGACAATGTCAGCGACGATTGCAGCGACATCATCGGCCTGCGCAAGGAACTGTTCCAGTTCTGATCTGAACTTCCCCATGGGCGGGCACCAGCGCCCGCCCTTTTTCCATGTTTCGGGAGTAGCCATGTCCAAGCTCGTCAATGCCGTCGGCGGCGAACGCCGCTGGTGGGCCGTCATGCCCACCCTTCCTGCCCCCGCCATGGCCGGTATCGGGCAGCAGATGGAAGAGGCAGGTTTCGAGGGATGCTTCTCGCTGCAGATTTACGGCCCGCCCTTTGCGCCTATGGCCGCAGCCGCTGCACTGACGAACACCCTCAAGGTTGGCACCGGCGTCGCTATCGCGGGCACACGCAGCCCGGTCGAAACCGCCTATGCGGCGATGGATGTGGATCGGATTTCAGGCGGACGCTTCGTGCTCGGTCTTGGTTCCAGCATCAAAAGTTGCGTCACAGGCATGTATGGCGAGCCGGAGCGCAAGCTGCTTTCCCATCTGCGCGAAAGCGTGAAGGTGATCCGCTACGTGATCGCCAACGCGCACAAGGGGCTGGACCCAGTCGAAGGGGAATATTTCTCCGCCGATTTCGAGGAGATGATGCTGACCGCCGCCCCGGTAAGGGAGAAGATTCCGATCTGGATCGCGGCGCTTCAGGACAAGATGACCGCGCTTGCATTGGAAGTCGGCGACGGTCTCATGGTGCATGCTCTCTGGTCGGCTGGCTATACGAAGAGCAAGCTGCCCTTCATCGAAGACACGCTGGCCCAATATGGCCGCCGGCGTGAGGATATCGAAATCAACGCCTGGCCATGGATCGCGGTCAATGACGACAAGCAGAAGGCGATCGACGATAGCCGCGCTACCGTCGCGGCCTATTCCGGCTACAAGGAGTATGAGCCTTTCTTCGAAGCCATCGGTTTTGGCGATCAGGCGCGCGCCTGCCAGTTGAGCCTGGGCGAGCATGGTGACATTGCCAAGGTCATCGGCAATGTGTCGGACGAGATGGTCGAAGCCTTCGTGACCTGCGGCCCGGTGGACGAAGTGCTCGAAAAGATCGAGCCGTTCTGGTACGTGGTGGACTCGCTATGCCCGATGACGCCCTATCGCGACCTGAGCATGGAACAACTGACCGACTATAATGCCGGTCTCTACAAGCTGGTTGTGACCGCCCGGGCGCGGGCCGGCGTGACAACCACTCCTGCGCGATAATCTCCTCTCCCCATTCGACAATAGCTGCAAAGCCTTGAAAGCCACGACCGGGGCGCAGGCGCCCCGGTCGTGGCTATGATCATATCAGGCCGGGACCAGTGCCTCGGCCATCGTCTTGCCAGCGATGAACCCGGTGACCATGGCCGGCCCGACATTACAGCCATGGGCCGGCGATTTGCCGCGCCAGATGGAATTGGCGTCGAGACCAGCGGCGAACAGTCCTTCTACCGGCACGCCGTCCGCCCCGATCACGCGGCATTGCGCGTCGATCTTGAGACCCACCGTCGTGGACCCGTCGCCCGGATAGATCTTGATCGCGTAGAAGGGTGCCTTCTCCACCCGGCCGAGGCAGGGGTTGGGCTTATGCTTCGGATCTCCGATCTCGACATCGATCTGGGTGTCACCCTTGCCGAAATCCAGATCCTTGCCGATTTCGGCATAGCGGTTCATTTTCGCGACCGTCGCCATCAACCCATCGGCATCCACGCCGATCTTGTCGGCCAGTTCCCGCAGCGTGGGTGCCGCGGTGACATAGCCCGCGGCAATCAGTTTCTTGAGGCCGCCGCCGCCGGGATACACCATACCCATGCCATATTTCCCTATGAACGCGGCATCCCCGATGATGTGGGCAGGCACGGTGCCGCTCTTGTGCATGGCCTCCACGAAATGGACGGACGCCTCATTGCCAAAACGCTCGCCCTTCGCATTGACCGCGATGCAGCCGGGTTTCGACATATCGATCAGATGCGCGTAGCGCGCGACATAACCGTCAGGGCGCGTCATCTTGGAAACCACGGCCCAGACCGCATTGACCAGATTGTCGCCATCGAGCGAAGCGCCTGCCTCCATCCCCATATTCATGCCGTCACCCGTATTTTCATCGGGCAGGATGGAGACATGCTCTTCTGCATAGGGAATATAAGCCTTGCGCAGTTGCTCGCTCGCCGAAAAGCCGCCGGATGCGAGCAGGACTCCCACCCTCGCCTCAATATCCTCGCCGTTCGCGCGCACGCCCACCACGCGGCCCCCCTTGACCAGAAGCTTGTCGACTTCGGACTCCTTGCGGAAGGTCACGCCGGCATCGATCGCCGATCGCATCAGCCGCGCAGCCAGCGCATTACCCATGGTGAGACGCGTGCCGCGCGGATAGCGGCGTAGCTTGTCCAGACCGAATTTCGCCGCGAGCTTGCCGAAATGCAGCAATGACTTGGGCGATGGCATCTCAGCCAGATAGGGAAGATCGAACAGATCGATCATGAAGCCCCCAGGAGCGTTGAACTCCTCCCGCGCCGGACGAAGATCGGTGAAATGATCGCCCAATTTCTTGCCGTCATATTCTTGCGGGGCAAGCAGGCGGCCATGGGTGGCGGCGCCGCGCACTTCGGGATACCAGTCGCTGCTGGGCGGCGAGAGGAGGAAATGGACCACGCTGTTTTGCTCCAGCCATTCAACCATTTCCGGGCCGGTGTCGAGATAGGCGTCGATCAGAGCGGGATTGGCCGTCGGTCCGATCACGTCCAGCACATAGTGACGCGCGACGGCCCGGCTGTCCTCGACCCCGGCGGCCTTTGCCTGCGGACTACCGGGAATCCAGATGCCTCCGCCCGAAACCGCTGTCGTTCCGCCGAAATATTTTGCCTTTTCAAGGACCAGGACCGACTGCCCGGCAGACGCGGCCCTGATCGCCGCCGTCATACCCGCAGCGCCCGATCCCACCACTACCACGTCATATTGGGCCATCACGTTCTCCCGATCCTTCGTTTCTTGCCAGTCATGGAGGAGCAGGAAACTGTCACCCCCTTCCCCCGGACAGGGTTCAGATCCGGGGCATGATTTCCTCGGCAATCCAGTGAAGCCGATCGAGATATTCGGTCAACCCGGACACGCCCGGCGGCAGCGGAACGATGGTTTCATTGACGCCCAATTCCTTCAACCAGCCCACCTGATCGATGATCTTTTGCGCATCGCGCGTGCCCGGCGCTCGCGGATCATCCATGATTTCGTGATGCGCACCGACGTTGAGCATTTCGAGTGCGAAAAACATGCCGATCGGTCGACCGTCATATTCCGGCTGCGAGCGAATGAAGTCGAGACATTCAGGGAATTTTTCCGGTGGTGTGCGGAAGGGCGACCAGCCATCGCCGAATCTCGCCACGCGCCTGAGCACGGGTTCGGCATCGCCACCGAACCAGATCGGCAGGCGCGGCTGCTGCACTGGCCTGGGCGCAAAGCCGATATCCTTGAAGCTGACGAACTCGCCCTCGAATTCCGGCTTGTCCGATGTCCAAAGCTCGATGATCGCGGCGACATATTCGTCAGCAATGCGACCGCGCTGGTGGAAATCGACACCCAGCATGTCAAATTCTTCCTTGAGCCAACCCACGCCAAACAGGGCCGTAGCCCGCCCCCCGCTCAGCCAGTCCAGCGTCGACCAAGCCTTGGCTTGAACGATCGGGCTTTGCAAAGGCAGGATCGAGACCGACGAGGAAAGCTTTATAGTATTGGTACGGCCGGCGAGGAAGGAGAGTGCAACCGTGCCATGAACGTAATGATCGCCCGATAACGCAATATGTTCTTGTGGTATAATGAAATGTTCGCCCAACATGCATTTGTGGAAACCAAGTCGATCGGCGGCAGCCACAGCCTGTCCGATATCGTCGCCAGTGAGCGCATATTCCCAAGGCTGCGTCATCGCGGCTACATGCATGCTGTTGGGCACACCAATGTTGAGCTTCATGGACCGATCCTCCCTTGTCAACTGATTTGCGGGAAGCATGACTGGGATCGTTCCAGCCACACCTTCCATTGGGAAGGATGCTTCAGACGCTTGGCATGATCCGTGCGGAATTCTTCAACCGATCCAGATCGGCGGGTGTATCGAGATCAAAGCCCAGTCCGGTACGTTCGACGATTGCCGCATTGGGGCGCTGTTGCCGATGGGAGGTGAGGCTATCTGGTCCAAAGGCGAAGCGAAAGGGCTGGCCATCAGTGAGCGCCACTGCATTGGTGCCGCGCCCATGACGATCGGGTGCGAAGGCAGACCCCTTCGTTTCGGCGGCGGCCAACAGGCAAGCAACATCATCTGCGGTGAGACACGGCAGATCGGCGTGAATGACGACGAACGGACCCTTGCCCAACCGATCCCGCGCGGCGGCCAGTTCCAGATTCAGGCCCCTGCCTGCATCCGGCAACCATTGTGACGGCCATTCCGGAACTGCCGCCGGCGAAAGGAGATACAAGGAATGAATAGCGTCAATTTCGGATAGGCGCGCAATGACCTCCGCAGCCATCGCCGACGCCAAGGCCCTGCGCGCTGCCAGCCCTAAAACCCCGCTTAGCCGCGATTTGCTGTCATCCCCTTGTTTCCAGGGAACAATCGCGGCCCAGCCCATCATTCGCGCAAGCTTGCAGCGAGGTCGAGGGCAGCCTGCGCCACACGTTTCCTGTCTTCCAGCGTCGTCATCAGGGTCGCGCAATGCGCGATCCTGATGTCCGGGACATCGCAACGATCGCCATTGTCAATTAACAGGCCATCGATCAGCCCTCCATAGTGACGAACGATATTCTCATTATCGACGGGCATATCCAGTTCTTGCATCAGCTTGGCAGTCGGCCCCTTCACCGCTTTGCCACCGACAAGCGGTGAAATGGCGACTATCGCCGCAGACGTTCGCTCAAGCGCGGAGCGTATGGCAGGCAAGGCGAGCATGGGATCGATACTGAGGAAAGGGTTGGATGGAGCGATCAGCACCGCTTCGGCGGACTGGATTGCCTCAACGACACCAGGTGAAGGTTCGGCGTGCGCAGCGCCCTCAAATATTATGCGCCATACTGCCGGTTCGCAACGCCGCTCGACGAAATAGCGTTGGAAGTCGAACCGGCCTTGATCGGTGTCCAACATGGTCGCCACACGCTGCTCGGTCATGGGGAGAATCCGGGCTGTTATTCCCCATCGCTCGGCAAAGCGGGCCGTAACCTGCGACAGGCTTTGTCCCTGCGCCAGAGCGTGGCTGCGCAACACATGCAGCGCCAGGTCGCCATCGCCAAGCTGAAACCAGTCCTCCCCGCCCAGCTCTCTCAGCGCCGCCATGAAGGCCCAGCTTTCGCCCTCCCGCCCCCAGCCTTGCACTTTGTTCGCCTTGTCAGCCAAGGTATAGAGCAAGGTGTCGATATCCGGCGAAATATACAGCCCGAGATGACGGAAATCATCGCCGGTGTTCACTATCGCCGTCAGCACGCCTTCGGTCACAATGTGCGACAGGCCCAAAACCAGTTTCGCGCCGCCCACGCCTCCGGTCAGCACGACAATGCGGGTCATGCGAACAGATCCTCACCAATGGGGCGGATCAGATCGGCAGCAGGGCGAGCCGGGCCATCCAGGGGGCAACCACGCAGCAAGGCCGCGGGTATGCCCTCAGCCCCCTCGCCCGTTGCAAGGCAGGCAGCGGTCGCGACGATATCGCCCAGTGCGACCTGAGTGACTTCCAGAGTCCTTCCGTCGCGATCCACCTCTCCCCTCCGGTCATGCAGGGCCGGCAATCCCGCGGCACCGATGGCAACCGCAACCACACCCATCCGCCAGGGGCGGCCGAAGCTGTCCGAAATGACCACCGGCATATCCAGCCGCGCATGCAGCCGCGCCGCCGTGCCGTCGGGATCGACCGGCAGGAGCAAGGCACGGTCTGCATCCCCCTTACCGATATTGGACCGATCTATGCCGGCATTGGCCATGACATGCCCCAAGCGATGGCGGGCGATCAGCACATGGGGCACAGCGCGTAGAATGGCGCTGGATTCGTCGAGCACCAGTTGCACCAGCCGCGCATCCTTGCGCGTGATCTCGGCCAACCGGAGCGCTTCGTCTCCCGGCTTCACGTCATGCAGGGAAATGAAGCGCCCCTCGGCCTTGGACACGATTTTCTGGGTCACGACCAATATGTCGCCCGCGCGGCGTTCGACACCGCATCGGTCAAGCGCTCCATTCAAGATGTCCGCCAGATCGTCGCCAGGGCGGACCTCTCCTATTCCGGTCATCGGCACGATTTCGATCATGAGAGTAAACCTCATTCCTCCGGCGGGACAAGCTCCCCTGTGATACGAATACCCGCACCGTCAACCTTATACGTCTTGTTCATGAAAATGAGGATCGAGGTCAACGCCTCGGCCGCAGCGGAATTGACGAGCGCGCCGCCATGCAATCCTCGCAGCCCCATGGCATCGGCCAGCGCGACAATGCGCGCGCGGGCACCCTTGTCGTCACCGAACACCAGCACGTCACATCCGACGTCGATATCCTTTGCCAGCTTATGCGCGGCCACATTGTGAAAGGCCGAAACGAGCGTCACCTTATCGCCCAGCACGCCCTGCGCCCTCTGGGCGGCGGAGCCTTCGCCGGGTAGCTGGACGCGCATCACCTTGGGAGGAACGAGCGGGACGGTGGTGTCCACGACCAACTTGCCGGTAACATGGGGGGCGATATCGCGAAGGGTTGCCTCCTGCGCCGCGAAAGGGACCGTCACGATGACGATATCGGCTCCGGCCGCGACATCGGCATTGGCACCGCCGCGCAGACCGTGTCCCAATTCCGAGGCGATCTTTTCCGCGCTTTCGGCATTGCGCGATCCGATTGTTACGGGATAGCCCGCGCGCGCCAGCCGCCACGCGATCGCGGCGCCCAGATTGCCGGTGCCACCGACGACGGCAATGGCAGATAATGTCATTTCTTGTCCCCTGATTGGCTGGCGGCAAAGCGCATCATGTCCGCAAATACCGCCGAGCGAGAAGTGAAGCCGCCGTCCGCGACTGTCGATGCGCCGGTGATGCCGGTCATAGCACCTCCGAAAAGGCAGCGGGTCGCGGCTCCACCATTTGATAGAGCGTAGTCCGCTGACGGACAGGCCGGCCTACCGATGCCGCCAGCGCCTGCATTTCCCGGGGACCGAACTCCTGCCCGTTGACGCCACCGGCAGCGCGGGTAATCGATTCGTCCATCAGTGTGCCGCCCATATCATTGGCGCCGGCATTCAGGATCGCGGCGGCGCCCTCGGGCCCCATCTTCACCCACGACACCTGGATATTGGGGATCATCGGATGCAGCACGATGCGCCCCACCGCGTGGATCAATACCGCTTCCCGATAGCTGGGGCCCGACCGCGCCAGTCCCTTGCGCCAGATCGGCGATTCCATGTGCACGAAGGGCAGAGGGACGAATTCGGTGAAGCCGCCTGTCTCCTCCTGCAACGCACGGATGCGAAGCAGATGGCGTGCCCAATGGTGATATGCCTCGACATGGCCGAACATGATCGTCGCCGTGCTACGCAGGCCGACACCATGCGCCGCGCGCATCACGTCGACCCATTCGTCCGCCGTCACCTTGTCGGGGCAGATGATGGCACGGACCTCCGGGTCGAGAATCTCCGCCGCCGTGCCCGGCAGCGTCGACAGCCCCCCTTCCTTCAGCCGTGCCAGATAATCCTCCAGCGGCAGGCCGAGCGTGCGCGCACCATGCATCACCTCCAGCGGCGAAAAGGCGTGGATGTGCATGTCTGGCGCCGCCTCGCGCACCGCATTCAGAATGGCCAGATAGGTATTGCCGTCATAATCGGGATGGATACCGCCCTGAAGGCAAACTTCAGTCGCGCCACGATCCCAGGCTTCGGCGGCACGACGTCCGATCTCATCCAGGTCGAGCCTGTAGGCCGGGCCGCGCATTGCTCTGGTGCTGCCCTTCGAAAAAGCGCAGAAGCCGCATTTGTAGAGGCAGATATTGGTATAGTTGATGTTGCGGTTGACCGCATAGGTCAGTGTATCGCCGGCGGCTTGTCGCCTCAGCCGGTCGGCGTGGCTGACGATGGCAGCGAAATCATCCTGATCGGCGTCGAACAGCGTGACGATATCCCGCTCGCTCAGCCGGCTGCCCCCCTCTGCGGCGGCAAGGATGGACAAAAGCGGCCGGGAAGCCCGGTTAGCGTGTCCAGGCATGATATCCGGGATGGAATCGCCATGTCCGGCGGACCAGTCATCCGTCTTGGGCAGTCCCCGCCCATCGATGGCGCGCAGAACCTGCGTGGCGACGGCCGGCGCGGCCCATTCGCGCGCGGCCAGCGCGTAACGTGGGCCGATGGCGAGCCGTTGCGCCAATATGCGCCCCGCCTTCCGCGTGGCGTCCTCCAATATCTCCAGATGCGGCCAGGGCGCTTCGGGGTTCACATGATCCGGCGTCACCGGCGACACTCCGCCCCAATCATTGACACCGGCCCGGATCAGCGGCGCAAGGTCGACGCGATTGTGAAGATTGGGCGGCGCCTGGATCGTCATATCCGGTCCCAGGATGATCCGCGCGGCGGCGATGGCCCAGAGATGATCGTCAAGCGACGGTTCGGCGTTGCCCGCCATGCGCGTGTCCGGCTTTGCCCGGAAATTCTGGATGATGACTTCCTGGATGTGGCCGTAACGGCGGTGCAGGTCGCGAATGGCGACCAGCGCCTCCACCTGCTCATCGCGGGTTTCGCCGATGCCGATCAGCAGGCCGGTCGTGAAAGGCACCCGGGCGCGTCCGGCTTCCTCGATCGCGGCCAGCCGCACGGCTGGTTCCTTGTCGGGCGAACCGAAATGAGGACCGCCGCGTGCGCACAGGCGATCCGAACTGCTTTCCAGCATGATGCCCATGGATGCCGCATGCGGCCTCAGCAGCGCATAATCGGCGCTGTTCATGAGGCCCGGATTGAGGTGAGGCAGCAGGCCCGTCTCGCGGAACACCAGCTCCGCCATTTCGGCCAGATAGGACAGGGTCGAGTCATGACCCAGCCGTTCGAGCGCTTCCCGCGCGGCGGCGTATCGCGCCTCCGGGCGGTCGCCCAGCGTGAACAGGGCTTCCCGGCACCCGGCCGCGGCGCCCGCGCGAGCAATGGCGAGAACCTCTTCCCTGCCAAGATACGCATCGCCTGCCCGCGCCGGAGTGGTGGCGAATGTGCAATAATGGCAAACGTCGCGGCATAATTTGGTGAGGGGGATGAACACCTTGCGGGAATAGGTGACGCGACGGCCATGGGCCGCCAGCGTCATCGCCTCCGCATAATCCATCATTTCCGGGAGCGATCGGGATCGCAGCGCCGCCGTGATTCCGGCCGCTTCGTCCTCACTCAGATGCAATAGATCCAGTGTCACATCACACTCCGCGCTTGCGCCAGCCCCCGAATTGTTTCTAGCGGCGCCGCATGTCCCGGCAAGGCCGCGATGAAGGTCGAGACGCCCAGCGCCTCCAGATCCCGCAACATATCCGTGGCCGCTTCTACCGGCCCCGCCAGCGTATCGAAGCCCGCCAGAAACTCGGTCAGTCCCAGTTCTTCCATCAAGGCGACATTCCTGCCGCCGACCACCACATGCTCGGTGGGGTCGTAACGCGCGTGCAACTCCTCGATCTTGCCGCGAAACTGCGTGGGAATGCGCGCCAGCGCTTCAGGCGTGCGGAACGCCATGCCATTCACGACAATGAATGCCTTGAGGTCATCTATGGCTTCGGCCCGGCTGGGACGGATCGAAGCGAAGGAAACGACCCAGATATCGATCGACGATGGCTCCCGCCCAGCCGTTGCCGCTGCTGCCCGAACCGAGTCGATCCGGTCCTTCAGAGCATCCAGATGGCGCTCGCCCGCAAACAGGATGACACCGTCAGCCTGCTCCCCCGCAAGCGCCAGCGCCTTGGGACCGAAGGCGGAATAATAGATCGGAATCGACCTGGCAAAGCGCGGCGGCTTGACCGCTGCGCCATCCACTTCCACCGGCCGGCCAGCGAACAGGCCGCGCAACGCCGCGAATTCAGCCCGGATTTCCTTTTGCGTCGCCGGTGGACGGCCAATGGCCATAACCGTGCTGCCACCCGTCGCCAGTCCCAGCGCGACCCGCCCGCCGGAAAGATCGTCGATCGTGCTCAGCGCCGAAGCCGTAACGAGCGGGTGCCGCATGAAAGGCGACGTGACCAGCGGCGCCAAAGTCGCGCCTGGAGCTTCAAGCGCCGCCAGCGTGAGAGACACATAGAGTTCATGCCAGCCTGCGGGCGAATCCCCCACCGTGATCAGTTCAAAACCCAGATCGGAGGCCAATCGCACTTCTTCGCGAAATGCGTCCAGGCTGTTTCCCCACATACTGCATATGCCGAGCTTCACGGTCATGCTCTCCTATGCTTTCCAAGTCCTGCTGTTTAGCCGCCCGCCGACTGATGCAAACCTGTCATTGTAGAGGGGAGAAGGCGGACAGATCGCCCGCCTTCCCATTTTCTGTGCCGGTTAGAACGAGTATTTGACCGTTGCCCCCCATGTTCGGGGTTCGCCCGCATAGACCGAACTGGTCGGGAAGGACGGTAGAAGAACGCTGGAGGCCGAGAAATATTTTTGATTGAAGAGGTTCTTCACATAGACTCCAAGGTCAAGGCCGGTGCCGCCAATGCCGCGCCAGTCCAGACGGGCGTTGGTCAACTGGTATCCGGGCAGCTTTTCGCCATTCTGACCGCCGTAATCGTCGGTCATGAAGAGATCGGCGTTCAACACCACATCGCCATCGGCAGGGCGAACGGGCAAGGTCCAGCTGACGCTGGCTGTGCCGGAAAAACTCGGCGAATATCTGTTGATCTGACCCTCGCCGAGGACGATCGTGGACGGCAGCGCGGCGGGAACGGCCAGGCTTTCCACCTTCACATTGGTATAGGCCGCGTTGAAACCGACGGTAAGGCTCCGCACAGGGCTGATCGACGCTTCCAGCTCGACGCCCCAGATGCGCAGATCGGCGACATTGACTGCCAAAGACCCGTTTGTCGGCGAATCCGGCGTGTCGTTGGGCACCGTCGTCTGCGTGTTCAGGAACTGAAGGGCATTCTTATACTTGCTGTAATAGGCGGCAAGGTTAAGCCGGCCACGCGCTGATCCGACACTATAATCATATTTGGAGCCGATCTCGATATCGGTGATCTTTTCCTCGCCGGTTTTCTGGAACGAGCGAAGATCGGCGCACACGCCGCCGGTCGCGACACAGGCCGGATCGGTGCCGCCCGTGGTGAAAGGGGTTTCGAACAGGGGCGTATTGACATTGACGCCACGATAGCCGCGCCGCGACACGATGTAGAGCAACCAGTCGGGCGTCGCCTTGTAATCCAGACCGATCGTCCAACTGGGCTCCTCACCCTTGTTCGAGACGGTGCCGACGCCATCCGCAAGGCCCAGGCCCGCCGTGCCGAGGCAGGTTGCCTCGTCGACATAGCCAGTGCCCATAGTGCCGCCGCAGGCCGACACCTTGTCCCAGCTATAGCGCGCGCCCAGATTCAACTTCAACTTGTCGGTGATTTCATAACCGACCTGCCCATAGACCGCCCAGTTCTTGTTGCGGACATGCGCCGTGACGGCAGGGGCTGGCACGCCACCCACGGAAAAGGCGGTAAACTGCGATCCGCTGGGACCATCGGACTTGTCGTTATTGTAGAAGACGCCGCCGATGAAGCTGAAAGGACCGAAATCGCCCAGCAATTGCGTTTCGTTGGTCAGATACTGGCGATCGAGCACCGACGAAGCCGTGAACAGCGTGAAAGGCACTGCCGCCGGAAGCGGCGCGGGCAAGCCGGTCGGAATCTGCAACAACGGCACTCCGCCGGTGTTGATGAGCTGATAGCTGTAATTCTTCCGATAGCCGAAGATGTTGCGGAGCGTCAGATCCCCAAAGCTGAAGGATGTATCGTTGGTGATAGCGGTCGTCTTACGATAGGCCGCGCCACCATTGATCCCCCCGTCAAAGGCACCGCGCCGATTGGCTTTCTGGGTCTCCAGCGCCGCCTGCACCTGCGGATCGACGACGCCGAGTCCCAGCGCGGCGAACGGGAAATTCTGTCGCAGCAGGTAAAGTCCACCCGCCAGTTCATCACCCTTGAAATATTCATAGACCGTCGTGCTCTTCAGCCCCTCGACCGGCTCGACCAGCAACGACAGGCGGAAGCCATCCTGATGGATGTTGTCGAAGCCCGGTCCACCGTCGAAGGAAACGATGCGCGGGTCCTGCCGACGGATCTGGCCGGCGGCGCGGAATGCAACCTTGTTCTCGATGATCGGAATATTGATCGCGCCTTCCAGCTCACGATAGTCGAAGCGGCCATAGGTGCCCTCGATATAGCCCTCGAACGCATAGCTCGGCTTCTGACTGCCGATAACGACCGCACCGCCCAGCGTGTTACGGCCAAACAGCGTGCCCTGCGGCCCCTTCAGCACCTGAACGCTGCCAATGTCATAAGTGGGCACGTTGGACCCGACAGAGGGCAAGGGCGTGTCATTCAGATAGATGACGACGCCCGGCGTCACTTCGCCCAACGGCAACTGGCCAATACCGCGCAAGGTAAGAGCGACATTGTCCTTGCCCCCTTCGGACGAGAAGGTGAAGCCCGGAGCGATAGTCTTGATATCGCTGATCGTCTGCACGGTGCTGCGTTCCAGCGCCTCCGACGAGAAGGCGGAAATGGAGACCGACACGTCCTGGAGCCGTTCTTCGCGGCGACGCGCTGTGACAACTATGTCACCATCATTGGCACTTTCGGCCTGCGGCACCGGCGATGGCGCAAGCTGCGCGATGGCAGGGGCCGCAATGCCCGCGGCGCTCGCAAACAATGCGAATTTCAGAGCAACCAATCGCATGAAAATCCTCTCCTTGAACCACTTATCGTTGCCGTTTGGTTTCAGCGCAACCATGACGACTGGCCTCACAGTCAAGTCCGCACGCCATTATCCACCTATCGCTGGATAGGTTTTCCCTTGATCTGGAACAAAGGGATCGGATGTTGTATTTTTTCCGCACTACTGAGGACACACCAGCCACGGTCCGGAAATCGACTTGACGGGGAATGTGGATCGGCAGCGATCAGGACCAGGCTGCGATCAGGTCCGCTATCGACGCGGTGAACGGCTCGCAAATGCCACCCGCATTCAATGACAATCTCGGCGCGGGCGCGGGCTGGACCGCCCCGTTGCGCTGGATAAAAGTACCGCGCGCTTCATTATGCGCGTGCCGGGGCGCTTCCTCCATCGACAGGACGGGCGTGACGCAGGCATCGCTGTCCGCGAACAGGGCCGCCCATTGATCCCGCGTCCTTGTCAGGAATGCAGCGGCGAAGTCCGCCTGCATCGCGGGCCAGCCATCCCGGTCGTTCTGATCGTACCGCCGATCCGAAAGGCCGAGGCCCGCCACCATCTGGGCGAAGAATTTGGGTTCCAGACAACCTACCGCGATATGCCGTCCATCGGCACATTCATAACAGCGATAGAAGGGCGAGGCGCCGTCCAACAGGTTGGAGGCGGGCGCGTCCACCCATAATCCCTTGGGTTGCCACGCGTAGAAAAGGCTCATCAAGGATGCCACGCCGTCAGTGATACAGGCATCGACGACCTGCCCCCGACCCGTTCGTTGCGCCGAAAGCAGCGCGCTCAGCATCCCGAAGATCAGGAACATCGCCCCACCGCCATAATCGCCCACCAGATTGAGCGGCACCGGCGGCGGCCCCCGCCGTTCCCCGATTGCGTGGAGAGCGCCGGTGATCGACAGATAATTGATGTCATGACCTGCCCGCAGCGCCAGCGGTCCCGATTGCCCCCATCCGGTCATCCGTCCGAACACAAAGCGCGGATTGCGCGCAAGACAGACATCCGGGCCTACCCCCAGACGCTCCATGACTCCGGGCCTGTACCCTTCGATCAGGCCGTCGGCACGCTCGACCAGAGCAAGCAGGTGCTCGCGATCCGCGTCCTGCTTGAGATCGAGATAGGTCACCGCCCGGCTGCGATGGAGGATGTCGCCCCCCACATCGTCCCAATCCCCCTGTCCCGCCGACGGAGGCCGGGCAATACGGACGATCTCGGCGCCCATATCGGCCAGCAGCATCGCGGCGAGCGGCACCGGACCGATCGCGTCGATTTCCACCAGGCGAATACCGGCGAGCGGCCCCGTCTTTCCCGCCATCAGATATTCGTCCGATCCGCGCCCTTAAGGTCCAGAATGGCACGCGCTTCATCGGGCGTTGCAATTTCAAGACCCATGCCCTCGACGATCTGCCGCGCGCTCTTCACCTGCTCGGCATTGGTCTCGGCCAGCCGGCCCGGACCACCCCACAGCGAATCCTCCAGACCGATGCGGACATTCCCTCCCATGGAGGCCGCCATCGCGACGATGCTCATCTGGCGCGCGCCGGCCCCCAGCACGGACCATTCATATTGGTCGCCGAACAGCCGGTCGGCCGTCCGCTTCATGTGCATGACATCATCGGGATGGCTACCGATGCCGCCCAATATGCCGAAGCAGGTCTGGATGAACAGCGGCGCTTTCACCAGGCCGCGGTCGAGAAAATATTTGAGATTGTAAAGATGGCTGGTGTCATAGCATTCGAATTCGAAGCGCGTGCCGAGAGGCGACAAAGTTTCCAGCAGATGCTCGATATCGGCATAGGTATTCTTGAATACAAGATCGCGCGAGGCTTCCAGCGCGGCCGGTTCCCAATCATGCTTGAACGATTTGTAGCGGTCCAACATGGGGAACAGGCCGAAACCCATCGTACCCATGTTGAGGCTGGCGACTTCGGGAGCGAAAGTCCTGGCCGGGCGAATACGTTCCTGCACCGTCATGGAGGGATGCCCGCCCGTGGTCAGGTTCAGCACCGCGTCCGTGCGCTGTTTGATGACCTTGAGAAAAGGTTCGAACAGCTCGGGATTCTGGTCCGGCCGGCCGTCCACGGGATTACGCGCATGCAAATGGATGATGGCGGCGCCTGCCTCCGCCGCCCCGATCGCCGACTCCGCGATTTCGTCGGCCGTCACGGGCAAATAGGGCGACATGGATGGCGTATGGATTGCGCCTGTGATCGCGCAGCTGATGATGACCTTGCGTTTTGCCATGATATTTCCTTTCGCGCAGATTGCGCTGTTCGCATCTTGCGCGGGCAGTGCAATCTATCCTTCGATAGGAAACGACGAACGCCTCAGGGCAAAATACCCAATTGGCGCGCACGCAAAACCGCCTGCGGCCTGCGCCGCACACCCAGCTTGTCGTATATCTGCTGCATATACCATTTCACCGTACCCTCGGTCAGACCGAGGCGATCGCCGATTTCCCGGTTACGCAGACCACCGCTAACCATGGTCAGAATGTCGACCTCGCGGTTGGCGAGACGTCCCGTCAGACCGAAATCCTCATCTTCCTCGTCATCCGATTCGATCTGGGGGCCCTTGCGCATCATCGAAACAAGGCGCACGGCAAATCGATCAGCGGGCGTTTCCAGTTCCGGTCCCTGCGAATAGGCTTCGATCAGCAAGGAGGCGATCACTTCGCCCTCGTCGATGAAGACGCGCATCCAGCCGGCGGGTTCAGCCATTTCCACCGCCGCCCGTACCGCCCTGCGGGCCTCGGAACGGTTGCCCTGGAGAACCGCTATTTCCGCCAGCAACAGTTCGAAGATCACCGCCGAACGCACCGCTCCCGCGCGTTTGACGAACTCCAGCCAGCGATGGGCGACCTTGCGCGCGCGACCGAGCCGGTGACGTTGCATCTCGATCCTGAGCCAGGCGATCGCGATGCTTTCGTTGCGGCGCGTCGGATGTAATGTCGGAACAGGTTCGCCGTCCAGTTGCGGGTCGCCCGCCAGAAAGTGCCGCTCCGCCTCTTCTATCTGACCCGCCTTGATCAGCAGCCGGACCTCCTCGGCCACGACAAAAGAGCGCAGGCGATCCAGTCCGCATTCGATCGCCACAAGATGGGCGTCGTTGAGCGTCGCAAGCGCCCCCCGCAGGTCGCCCCGCGCCGCGTGCAGGCGCGCACTTACCAGATAGCCCGAAGCCATCTGATCGGCAAATCCCCATTGCCGCACGACTGGCAGGTAACGCTCGGCCAGGTCCGCCGCCTGCTCCAGATTGCCCGCATCATAGAGAAGCTCCGCAAGCGGCAGGGCCGGAAGGGCGGCAAGGCCGGAACCGGCGCCATGAAGATCCTGGGCGAGCGCGAAGGCTTCTTCCAGGAAACGCTGGGCAAATTGCGTCTTGCCCTGCGCCATCATCGTCGGCGCGACCGATGCCTTGAGGGCGATGGAAGCGAAATCCGATCCGGGCCGGGACAAAGCACGGCTGGTTTCCGCCTCCAGCTTGAGCATGTCCTGGAAATGATAGAGTTCCCGCCTCGCCGACATGAGTTGCGCAAGGAGCGTGCAGCTGAGATAGGCGTGACTGTCGGCCAGTTCGGCCAGAAGCGGCTCCGCGTCGGCTTCCACCCGAACCATATCGTCGCGCGCCGCTGCCAGCATCACGAAGCGATGCCGGATCAGCAGGCCGAGCTGCTCGATTTCATGCGGGGACGCCCAGCCGTTCTCGCGTCTCGCGTCGCACACTTCGCGCGCGGTGGAAATCAGCCTTTCGGCGGACGAGAACGCCAGTTGACGGATACGCCTCCACGCAAGCGCGAGCAGCAGGTTCGGGCGTTCCGCCAGGATCGGCCAAGGAATGTCCGCACCCAGTTCGTCGATGCGATACAGATAGCCCGAATAGGTCAGCCCTTCCGCCAGCCGATCCAACTGATCGGCGAGAAATTCCTTGTCGCCGCTCAACCGCGCATGTTCGATTGCGGTGGCAAATTGGCCGATCGCGGCGAAATGGTCGCTGGCCCGGCGATGCATCACCGCCGCGCGGGCAGGCGCGCGATCCATCAGCCGCCCGAGCACCATTTCGCGGAACAGTCTGTGGTAGGAATAGCGGCTATGTTCCTGATCGATAGCGTTCAGGAACAGACCTTCGCGAAAGACGTGGTCGAGCATGGCGCGCGCGTTTTCGTCTCCCGTCACCGCGGCGCAGGCTGACGGCGTCAATTCATCCAGGATCGATGTATCGACCAGAAAGCGGCGCACATCGTCCGGTTGCAAACTCAACACTTCATCATGAAAATATTCGGCGAATTCCGGCCGCAAACCAGTCACACGACGATTATCCGCCCCTTCGCTCGTGCGACGATAGAGATCGCAAGCGATGACGATGCCTGAAACCCAGCCCTGAGTGTCGCCCACTATGTCCTGCAAATCGCGCGAATCCACGGGAATTCCGATGGTCCGCGTGACCAGTTCGATCGCTTCGGCCATGGTGAAGGAAAGGTCGGCCACGCCCACTTCAACCAGAAAGCCGAGCGCCCGCATACGTGCCAGCGACAAGCCGACAGTGCCGCGCGCCGCGATGATGATCGTCAGCGCATCCCGCGCGCTCGACGATAGCTGCGCCACGAAATCGAGGATAGGTTGGGCAAGCAGTTGCGCATCGTCGATGACGATGACGGGCCGAACGTCTCCCATCATGGCGATCTTGGTCAGCCATTTGTCGTCCGATGCATCGCTTTGCAGATCATCCCATTCCAGGCCCGCCACGATCCCGGCGGCCTTCAGCGCCTGTAAAAACGACTGCTTGCTTCCTATTCCCGCCCGCGCGGCCAGCCAGAGAACGGGACGTCCGCTCGCGCGCAGTTCTTCCGCCCAGAACAGCATTGCCGTGGTTTTCCCGCTCCCGGCAGGGGCGGACACTGCCGTCATCCGGGACTGGGCCACCTTTTCCGTCAGCGCCGCCAACGCGGCGCGGCGGATAGGTATATGGGTCAAACGGGGCGGCAAAATTGTTGTGGGCACAACAGTCATGTTGCTCTCTCCTAAACATGCGCCTTCACATGATTCGTTTTATTTTGCGAAATATATTCTGAGGGATGAATCTATAAACGCAATCCCTTTTTCCTATCCACAGATAGGTTCCCAATGAGACGGAAAAATGTCCACGCTTTGGAACTGACAAGCCGGGACAGACGCCCAAAAAGCTGCATCTCGCCATGCAGCCCGTAGCGCCGGGCGGTATATTAGGAAAGGTTGGACCATGAAGGCCCTATATCTCGAACGGACCGACGGCCCTGACTCCGTTGTGGTAGCGGAAGTCGAAACACCGGCGCCCGGTCCAGGGGAAGTTCGCATCGCGCTGAAAGCGGCTTCGGTCAACCATCGCGAACTGTTCATCACGCACGGTCAGTATCCGGGCATGGTCGTGCCGACCACGCTGGGCTGTGACGGCGCGGGCGTCGTCGACATGATTGGCGAAGGCGTCACCGGCGTCCGCGAAGGCGACGAGGTCGTCCTGTATCCTGCGCGCAACTGGGGGCCGAACCGCCATGCCCCGGCCGCGGATTTCGGCCTGCTTGGCATGCCCTTCGCCGGCACGATCGCGGAATATATCTGCGTTCCGGCTGAAAATCTGGCGCCCAAACCCGCCTTCATGAGCTTCGAGGAAGCCGGGGCCATGCCCCTGACGGCGCTGACGTCCTGGCGCGCGCTGATGTTCAAGGGCCGGCTGGAGGCGGGGGAAACCCTGCTCATCAGCGGCGTGGGCGGCGGTGTCGCGACATTCGGCCTCGCCTTCGCGGTCGCCAAGGGCGCCAATGTCTATGTCACCGGCGAAAGCCAGGAAGTGATCGACCGCGCCGTTGCGATGGGGGCCAAGGGCGGCCTGCTCTACACCGATCCCGACTGGCGCAAGCAGGTCGGAAAGCTGACGGGCGGTATCGATGTGGTGCTTGACGGCGCGCCTTCGCCCAGCTTCGCCAACTATGTCCGCGCCATCAATCCGGGCGCGCGCATCGTGATCTATGGTTCGACCGCGGGCAATGAGGTCAAGTTCAACGCGACCGACATCTTCCTGAAAAGCGCCAGCATCGTCGGCAGCCAGGTCGGCGATCCGCAGGACTTCAAGGACATGCTGGCCTTTGCCGCGCAACATGAGATCAAGCCGGTGATCGAGGCGACCTATACGCTGGCGCAGGCCAAGGAAGCGCTTCTGCATCTGCGCGACCGTCACAAATTCGGCAAAGTCGTGGTGACGATATGACCGGCCTGTTCAGCCTGACAGGCAAGAAGGCGCTCGTCACCGGCGGCGCGCAAGGGCTGGGGCGCATGATCGCCGAAGGTCTGTTGCGCGCAGGAGCGACCGTCGCGATCACGTCGCGCAAGGCAGATATCTGCGAAGAGGCCGCGAAGGAAATGGCGGCGCTGGGATCGTGCATTCCCCTGCCCGCCGACCTGTCGACACCGGAGGCGGCCGTCGATCTCGTCGCCCGATATCGCGAGGCTGTCGGCGAGTGCCACATATTGATCAATAATGCTGGCAAGACCTGGGGCGGACCAATCGACAGCTTCCCCGACAAGGCCTGGCCGGGCGTGATGGCGGTGAATGTCCAGACGCCCTTCACCATGATCCGGGAACTGCTGCCCGAACTGGGCGCGGCCGGGACACCGGGCGATCCGGCGCGAGTCATCAACATCGGTTCCGTCGCGGGCATGAAGACCGAGCGGCTCCACGCCTATAGCTATGCCGCGAGCAAGGCCGCCGTTCACATGATGACGCGCGATCTGGCGGGCGATCTGGCGGAACGCAACATCACCGTCAATGCGGTCATTCCCGGCTTCTTCCCGACCAGGATGACGGCGCATATGCGCGACGAGGACACTGTAGACCCCGCGCTGCTGGCGCATATTCCGCTCAAGCGATTGGGCAATCCGGACGATATCGCCGGGATCGTCGTGTTCCTCTGTTCGCGAGCGGGCGCCTATGTCACTGGCGCGCAGATCCCCGTCGACGGCGGCGTGGTCGGCTGCGGCTAAGAGACAGGCGCGACAGACAAAGGTTTACAGCGTGTGATGGAGTGAATCTGTCATGAATATCGACATGCAAACCCTCACCGACCGCATCGCGATCGAGGAGTGTATCTACCGCTACGCCCATCTCGTCGATTCAATGCAATATCACCGCATTGCGGAAGAGGTGTTCACGGAAGATGGCTCGATCGACTTCGGCGGCGCGCGTTCGGTCGGGCGCGAAGCCATCCATGCCCAATGCATGGGCTATCAAGGTGCGCTTATGGGCTGTTCCCATAATGTCACCAATCTGGTGATCGAGGTGAACGGCGACGAAGCCCGTGCGGCCAGCCGCATCCTCGCCTGGCACTGGTTCGCGATTCCCGGAGCCGACCCGCTGCGCCCTACGGATCTGCTGGCGGTGGGTGGTTACGAGGACCGGCTGCGCCGCACCGCCGATGGCTGGCGAATCCATGAGCGGCGGGGCTTCAATTTCGGCACCGGCATCGGGGCGGGAACCGTGCCCGATCCGATGCGCCCGATTTTCGAAGGCATGCAGGGCCGAAAGCCAAGTTGGCCCGCCTGAAAACAGGGGAAGGCGCCAACGCGCCTCCCCCGCCCTGCCTCAGAGCTTCCAACCGCCGCCCGCGACGATCACCTCGCCCGTGATATAATCGGCTTCGGGCAGGCATAGCAGGTAAACGGCCCCCGCCGCTTCTTCCGGCGTGCCGGCGCGGCCCAGCGGAATGCCTTTTTCCATGGCTTCCAATATCTCGTCGCTGACGCCCGCCCTGATGTCCCGGCCCTTGACGTTGATGGTCGAACTGCCCGCCTCTCCGGCGGTCATCCGGGTCATGATGGCCCCAAAGGCGACGGCATTGACGGTGACATTATAACGCCCCCATTCCTTCATCACCGTCTTGGTCAGGCCGACGATCCCCGCCTTGCCCGCGGCATAGCCGGACTGTCCCGGATTGCCGCCCAGCCCGGCGACGGAGGAAATATTGACGACCGTGCGGCGTTTGGCGCGGCCATATTCAGCGATTTCCGCCTTCGCCGCGGCGGCGATAACCGGCTGCGCGGCGCGCAGGATGCGGAACGGCGCGCTCAGATGCACGTCCAGCATCGCCATCCATTGTTCGTCGCTGGTCTTTTGAAGCACGGAGTCCCAGGCATAACCGGCATTGTTGACGATGATGTCGATCGTGCCGAAGCCATCGACTGCCGCCGCGACAAATTTTTCGCCGAAATCGGGGGCCGTGACATCGCCCACGCACATCACGGCACGCACGCCCAGCGCCTCGATCTCGCCCATTGTCGCCCTCGCCACGTCCTCGTCGAGGTCGTTGACCACCACATGAGCGCCCGCGCCCGCGAGCTTCAGCGCGATCGCCTTGCCAATACCGCGTCCGGAACCCGAAACCAGAGCGACCTTGCCATTCAATATCTTCACTTCAATTCGTCCTGTTCTTTCCTGAATCCGCCGACGTACGCATAACCGCCATCGATCACGACATTGTTCCTGTCGGGCACACTCGCCCGGAACAACAGCTCATCCCCATTACGCCAGATTTCGGTCCGCACCGTTTCGCCGGGCCAGACAGGAGCGGTGAAGCGAACCCGCATTTCCGTGAGGGCAGCCGGATCGCCGCCGCAGCACAAATGCGCCAGCGCCCGGCCGACCAGTCCCATGGTGGCAAGGCCATGCAATATCGGCCTTTCGAAACCGGCGGCCTGCGCCGTGCCGTGATCGACATGCAAGGGGTTGCGATCGCCGGTCAGGCGATACAGCATGGCCTGATTGGAAGCGGTCGGCAGGTCGAGCATGGCGTCGGCTGGCCGGTCCGGCATGACGGCCGCCGACTGACCGCTCAGCTCACGCGAACCGCCAAAGCCGCCCGCCCCGCGCAAGACCCATACTTCCTCCATCTCGGCGATCAGCCGGTCGGTGGGCGTGGTGAGCACGCGTTTCGCCCTGACGAGGGCCGGCTTTCCCACCCCTTTGTCGGCCAGATTGGTGATCTCGATCCGGCCATTGACCAACTGGCCCAGTTCCAGCGGCCGAAACAGCTTCAACGTCTGTTCGCCATGCAGGATGCGCGGCCAGTCCCAGCCCAGTTCCGGCGCCATGGGCCAGAATCCGGGCGTCCCGAGGACCAGCGCCATCGTCGGCAGCACGGCGAGGTCGCGCTCGAAGATCAGATGCTGCTCGTCAATGGTCCCCAATCCGGCGCCAACCCCCAGCGCATAGAGAATGGCGGCGCGGGCATCGCAGACATCCTGTGCTTCCGGCACGTGAAAGCGATGCAATTGTTCGACATCCAGCATCCGACGACCCCCGGTTCAACCGTCAGGACAGCTTGCGCTCGTCCAGCCCCAGGGAACGACCGATGATCTCGCGCATGATTTCGGACGTTCCCGCGAAAATGCGGCTGATGCGCGCATCGGTATACATGCGGGAAATGCGATATTCCTCCATATAACCCGCGCCGCCATGAAGCTGGACGCACTCGTCCATCACCCGGCCTTCCAGTTCGCTCGCCAGCAGCTTGGCGGCGGATGCATCCTCCGCCGTCAGTTCCCCGGCATTCAGAAGCAGGACGCACTGATCCACATAGGTCTGGATCGCATCCAGCTCGGCCCGCATCGAGGCCATCTTGAACCGGCTGTTCTGGAACGCGCCGATCGGCTTTCCGAACGCCCTGCGCTCCTTCACATAGTCCAGCGTGATATCGAAGGCCGTCTGCGCTGTGGCCATGAAGCCGATCGCCGCCACCAGCCGCTCCTGCGCGAGGAAACGCGCCAGATATTTGAAGCCCTGCGTCGGGTCGCCCAGCACATTCTCCTTGGGCACCTTGACGTCGTTGAAGAAAAGCTCGGCGGTGTCCTGCGCCTTCATTCCCATCTTGGCGAGTTTGCGGCCGCGCTCGAACCCTTCCATCCCGCGCTCGACGACGAAGAGGCCGAGGCCGTGCCGGCTGTTCGGGTCGGTCCGCGCGGCGACAACCACCAGATCGCTGAGGATGCCGTTGGAAATATAGGTCTTGGCGCCGTTGAGCAGCCAATGGTCGCCCCCAATCGGATCAGAAACTTCGATTGCGCTCGAACGCATGCCGGCAAGGTCGCTGCCGGTCGACGGCTCCGTCATCGCGACGGCCAGGATTTTCTCGCCGCTGACGATGCCGGGCATCCAGCGGTCCTTCTGCTCCTGCGTGCCCAGCTTGGCGATATAGGGGGCGACCAGATCGCTGTGGAGGTTGATGTAGAAGCCTATGTCGCCATGACGCATATTCTCTTCGATGATGATCTGTTCGAAGCGGAAATCGTCGATCCCCGCTCCGCCATATTTTTCATCCGCCCAGGTGCAGAGCATCCCCTGCTCGCCAGCCTTCCGATAGAGGTCGCGATCGACCATGCCCTGCTCGCGGAAGCGCTCGGCATGGGCGCCGACCTCCGTTGTCATGAACTTGATGACGCTGTCGCGGAACTGCTCGTGCTCCGGTTCGAAAATCAGGCGCCTCATGCCGGTATCGACTCCTTGACCGTCGCGTCCTCGGCGGACGCATAGAAGGATTCGCCCTTCGCCGCCTTCTCCCGCAGCCAGGCCGAGGGCAGGAAGCGCGGACCATAAAGCTGGGCCAGCCGGTCGGCTTCCTTGACGAAGGTTGCGATGCCTACCGTGTCGATATAGCTGATCGTGCCGCCGGTCCAACTCGGGAAACCCCAGGCATAGATGGCGCCAAGATCGGCGTCCTCCGGCGTCTCCAATACATTTTCCTCAAGGCAGCGGGCCGTTTCCATCGCCTGGGCATAGAGATAGCGCTTCTTGAGCTCCTCGATGTCCCAGCCTTCCTTGACCGGGAAATGCTCGGCCAGCCCCTTCCAGAGATGCTTCCTGCCGCCCTCGGGATAGTCGTAGAAGGCGCCGCCCGCCTTGCGGCTGGACCGCCCGATCTCGTCCTTCATCCGGCGCATCACCGCGACCCCGGCAGGCGGCGTATATTTGTCGCCCTCCTCCGCGATCGCCTGATCCACGATCTTGAGCGGAAGATCGAGCGTCAGTTCGTCGAGCAGCGCCAACGGTCCGACCGGCATGCCGATCGCCTTGGCGGCGTTTTCGATCACCGCCGGGGGCACGCCTTCCGCCAGCATCGCCGCGCCTTCGTGGATCAGCATCTGGAACACGCGGCTGGTATAAAAACCCCGGCTGTCATTGACGACGATCGGCGTCTTGCGAAGCTGCGCAATGAAATCGAGTCCCTTGGCCAGCGTTTCCTTGCTGGTCTGCTTGCCCATGATGACCTCGACAAGTCCCATCCGGTCGACCGGCGAGAAGAAGTGCAGGCCGATGAACTGGTCCGGGCGACGGGATGCCTGGGCGAGCTGCGAGATCGGCAGCGTCGAGGTATTGGACGCGAACACCGCATGGCCGGGCAGCACGGCTTCGGCCTTTTTCGTGGTCTCGGCCTTGATGCCGGTGTCTTCGAACACGGCCTCGACCACCAGGTCGCACCCTTCGAGCAGGGCGAAATCGTCGGTCGGCGTGATGCGGGCCAGCACGGCGTCGGCATTCTCCTGCGTCGTCTTGCCCTTTTCTACCAGCTTGCCCAGAACCTTGGCCGAATATGCCTTGCCTTTCTCCGCTGTCGGCACGTCGCGGTCGATCAGCACGACCTCGATTCCCGCATTGGCCGAGACGAAGGCGATGCCCGCCCCCATCATCCCCGCCCCCAGCACGCCGACCTTCTTCGCCTCGAACCGGGGGAAGCCTTCAGGGCGGCGAGCGCCCTTCTCGGCCGCCAGTTTCGAGATGAAGGTCGTACGGATGATGTTGCGCGCGACCGGATCGGTCAGCAGCCGGGCGAAATATTTTCCCTCCACGGCCAGCGCCTTGTCAAAGGGCAGTTGCAGCCCATGGAAAACGCAATTCAGGATCGCGAGAGGCGCGGGGCTGTTGTAGCCGGCCTTGGCGATGCCGCCGATCGCCATCATGTAAGCTGCCGAATCCTCCGGCACGGTCAAGCCCTTTTTCTGCGGCGGCACCCAGCCCTTGACGTCCCACGGCTTGACCGGATCGGGATCTGTTGCGAGCCAGGCCCTGGCCGTTTCGATCAGCTTATCGGCGGAAACGACCTCGTCCACGATCCCCAGCCTGAGTGCCTCCGCGGGCGCCACCGAACGGCCGGAAAGCAGCAGGTCGAGCGCGACCTTCATGCCCGCGACGATGCCGAGCCGCACCGTGCCGCCGGATCCCGGCAACAAGCCGACATTGACTTCCGGCAGGCCGACCAGCGCCTTGGGATCATCGACCGATATGCGGTGATGGCAGGCCAGCGCCAGCTCGAATCCACCGCCCAATGCGAGGCCGTTGATCGCCGCGACCCAAGGCTTGCCCGATTTTTCGATCGCGCGATGCATGTCGGTCGCCCGCTTGGAAAAGGCGTAGGCCTGCGCGGGCGTCAGCGTGCCGAAGCCGTTGACCAACTGCTTTAGGTCGGCACCGGCCATGAACGTCTTCTTGCCCGAAGTCAGGATCACGCCCTTGACGTCGTCATCCCCGGCGATCTGCGCCGTCGCTTCTTCCATGTCGGCGATGAACGCATCGTTGACGACATTCATGGCCCCTTCGGCGTCGAGGGTCAGGATCGCAATGCCGTCGCCGGCCTTTTCCAGTCGCATAGTCTTCATGGGAATTCCCGCTCCAAAGTTCCGTGTGCGCGCTCAGACGCGCTCGATGATGGCGGCCGTGCCGAGGCCGTTGGCCGCGCACAGCGTGATGAGGCCGGTCGCGGCGTCGCGACGCTCCAGCTCGTCGAGCACGGTGCCCAGGATCATCGCGCCGGTCGCGCCGAGCGGATGCCCCATGGCGATCGCGCCGCCATTGACGTTGATCCTGTCATCGGGAATGTCCATTTCGCGCTGATAACGCATAACGACGCTGGCGAAGGCTTCGTTCAGTTCCCACAGATCGATGTCCTTCTCCGTCATCCCGCCGGCCTTCAACGCCTTGCGCGACACGGCAGTCGGCGCGGTCAGCATGATCGTCGGTTCCGACCCGATATTGGCATAGGACCGTATCCGGGCGCGCGGCTTGAGGCCCGCCTTCTCGCCAAATTCCCTAGAGCCGACGAGGACAAGCCCCGATCCGTCGACGATGCCCGAGCTGTTGCCGCCATGGTGGACATAGTTCAGTTCCTCGATTTCGGGATATTTGGCCTTGGCCACCGCCTCGAACCCCCCCTTGCCGAATCCTTCGAAGGCGGGCTTGAGCTTGGCGAGGCTTTCCAGCGTCGTCCCCGGGCGCATATGCTCGTCATGGTCGAGGACGACCTCGCCCAGCACATCCTTCACCGGCACGATCGACTTCTTGAAATATCCATTGTCCCAGGCATGGGCGGCCTTGCGCTGGCTTTCGACGGCAAAGCGATCGACATCCTCGCGCGTGAAGCCATCCAGGGTCGCGATGATGTCCGCGCCAATGCCCTGCGGCGCATAATGATTGGTGTAGGCCACCGATGGATCGGAGGTCCAGGCGCCCGAGTCATAGCCCATTACCGTGCGGCTCATGGACTCGACGCCCCCGCCGATGCCCGCCTGGATCATGCCCGCATGCACCTGCGCGGCGATCAGGCTGACCGCGTCCAGGCCGGTCGCGCAGAAGCGATGGATCTGCTGGCCCGCCACCGTCTGGGCATAGCCCGCCTGCAACACAGCCGCGCGGGCGAGCACGCCGCCCTGCTCGCCGACCGGCTGCGCCATGCCGATGATCACATCATCGAGCAGCGCGGTGTCCAGATCGTTGCGCTCCTGAATCGCCCGGAGCAATTGCGTCGCCATTTCGACCGACGTGACCTCATGCAGCGCGCCATCCGGGCGACCCTTGCCGCGCGGCGTCCGTACATGATCGTAGACATAGGCTTCCATCGTAAATTCCCGATCAGTGATGCAAAATCTCTGTGCCTGCTCTTGTAGGTGGAAGGCATATCCGCACCTATCCAACGAAAGGCGCGACAAAACGGGATGGCTGCAATCTGGCCACATCAACAGCTGGCCGGCATTTTCAGGAGCGAACATCCGTGGTCACACAAGGCGAAGATTGCGCCCCAATTCGTATCGCTGCAACCACCTTGGGCGATCTGCTCCTCAAAGGGTGGGACAGCGCGTCCGGCAGGGAAGCTCTGGTTTTCCCGGGAGAACGCAAGACATATGACGATGTTGTGAAAAGCGTCATAAAAAGGGCAAGAGGATTGAAGGCCCTCGGTATCAAACGCGGCGACCATGTCGGCATCCTCCTGCCCTCCAGCATCGAATTTGTCGAAACCTTGTTCGCCAATGCGATGTGCGGCGCTGTCTCGGTGTTGATGAACGCGCGCTACAAGGCGCCGGAAATGGCCTATGTCACCGAAAATGCCGATCTGGCCGCGATCATAACGAACGACCTGATAAGCGACCATGTCGACTTCGGCAGCCGTCTGGTGGAAGCCTTCCCCGACCTGCCCGACGCTGTAGACCCCGCCGCGCTGGCACTTGCCGGGGCGCCCTTGCTCAGGCGGATCGTCATGCTGGGCGGCCGCTCCGCCCCCGGCTTCATCGATCAGGCAGCCTTCGACGCGGCGGTCGAACAGGTGGACGAAGCCGACATCCATGCCTGCCGCCTGACGGTCAGGGTCCGCGATACCGCGATGATTCTTTACACATCGGGCACCTCGGCCAACCCGAAAGGGTGCCTGCTCAGCCACGAAGCCGTTACCCGCGAAGCGTCGAACCTTGCCCGCTATCGCTGGTCCTTCCAGCCCGACGAGCGCGCCTGGTCGCCCTTGCCGCTGTTCCATATCGCCGCGATGCTATGCATGCTGGGCGCCATCGACGTGGGTGGTACATTCATCGGCCAGCCCCATTTCGATGCCGGAGAAAGCCTGAAGCAGATCGAGGAGGAAAGGGTGACGATGATGTTCCTGCCGTTCGTCACCTTCCATCAGGCCATGATCACCCATCCCGACTGGGAAAAGACCGACATGTCCTCGGTGCGCCTGCAAAATAGCTGCTTTGCCTTCATGCCCGAACGCGTGGGACAAGCCTATCGGAAGAAGGCGCCGAACATGCTCCAGGTCGGCACTATGGGCATGACCGAGGCGACCGGCATCGTCACGACCGGCGGCTATGCGATGGACCCGGAAATGGGATTCAGGAAGCTCGGCTTTCCGCTGGCCGGCATCGAAATGAAGATCGTCGATCCCGAAACCGGCGAGGAAAAGGGTGTGGACGAACGCGGCGAGATACTGATCCGCGGTTACAACCTGTTCGACGGCTATTACAAAGACCCTGAAAAGACGGCGCACGCGCTCGATGCCGATGGCTGGTATCACAGCGCCGACATCGGCTCCATCGACGAGCATGGCCATGTCATGTTCCATGGCCGGTTCAAGGACATGCTGAAGGTCGGCGGGGAAAATGTCGCCGCGGCCGAGGTGGAGGCCGTGCTCGCAACCCATCCGGCGGTCCGCCTGGCGCAGGTGATCGGCCTGCCGGACGAACGGCTGGCTGAAATCCCCGCGGCCTATGTCGAGCGGGAGGGCGATGTCGCGGTCGAGGCGGAGGAACTTATCGCCTATACCAAGCAGCGCCTGGCTTCTTTCAAGGTGCCGCGTCATATCCGGTTTATCGAAGAATGGCCGATGTCGGCGTCGAAGATCCAGAAATTCAAGCTGCGCGGCGCGTTGATGGAAGAACTGGGCCTCAAGGACTGAAATCACCGGCGCGTCGACGCCATCGATATGTGGGGAGAGTTGATATGCGGGTGATCATCACGGGCGCGGCGAGCGGCATCGGCAGGGCCTGCGCGGAGTTGCTTGCGGCCGGCGCGGTGATTCCGGGCGAGCACAGGATGCTACTCGCCGATCGCGACGCCGCCAATCTTCAAGCAGTCGCCGATGCGATCGGACCGGCGGCGGCAATCTGCGTGGTCGATCTTGCCCAACTGGACTGCGGCGAGAGGATCGTGGAGGCGGCGATCGCGCACATGGGCGGGACCGACGCGGTCATCAGCAATGCCGGGATCATCATGGGCGGCGCGCTGGTCGAACTGCCGGCGAGCGATTTCGACCGCATCTTCGCCATCAACACCCGCTCGTCCTGGCTGCTGGGCAAGGCCGCCCATCCGCACCTCAAGGAGAGCAAGGGCGCCTTCGTCGCGACAGCTTCCATGTCGGCCACGCAACCAACACCCGCCTTGGGCTTCTATTCCTCCAGCAAAGCCGCCCTGCTGATGCTGATTCGCCAGCTCAGCATCGAGTGGGGCCCCGACGGCATCCGGTGCAACACGGTGTCCCCCGGCCCCACCTATACGCCAATGACTGCGGCGGGCTATAAGGACCAGGCCCGACGCGATCAGCGCGAGGCCAATATCCCCCTGCGCAAGCTGGGCGTGGCCGAGGATGTCGCCAACGCGATCCTGTTTCTGATCGGCCCTCATGCGGGCCATATCAGTGGTGTCGACCTGCTGGTCGACGGTGGCATGAGCAATATGCTGATGCCCGCCAGCGGCGGCGGCACCGGCCAGAACAGGCAAAGCTGACATGCCTTCAGTCGACGCTGCCTGCTGCAACGGCCATTTTGAAAGGCGGCCCGTTTCCGCCGTCCTGATGGTCGATGAGCAATCGGGCCGTAGCCATGAGATGCCCGGTCAGAAGCGTCACGGCGCGGTCGGCATCGCGAGCCAGCGCTGCGTCGACGATCTGGGCATGCTCGTGAACCAGATCCCGGTCGCCACTGGACAAAGGCACGGTAAGATAGCGGTAACGCTCGGACTGGGCATAAAGCCAGTCACGCATCCTGAGCAGCCATGGGCTGTCGCAAGCCGCGACAAGGGCATGGTGAAAGGCCGCATGCGCATCGGCATAATCCTCGTTCAGACGGGACGGCTCCTGCGGATCTCGCGTTGGCGTCCGGCTCAGCCGATGGGCCGTGCTGACGATGGCCGCTTCCCAGTCCAGCCCGCCCTTCTCGATCGCCCGCCGGAGGCACTGGCCTTCAATGTCGCTGCGGACCGTAACCAGATCGGTCAAGTCTCCGATCGATATGGGCGTCGCCCGAAATCCGCGGGCTTCGTCTTGCGTCACGAAGCCCTCGGATGTCAGGCGGGACAGGGCTTCGCGAACCGCGCCAAGGCTGAAGCCCTGCTTTTCGCTGATATCCTTGATGTTGACCTTCGCGCCAGGCACCAGCCTGCAGGTAAGAAGATCGTCCCGCAACTGCCGGTAAGCGCGTTCGGTCAGGCTCGGCTTCTTCGTCATCGGATGAGCTATATCAGTTTCGCTCACCATGGCAATTCGTCATGATGTATTTTATATCTTGAAATATATTTCACTCTGCCACATGCCGCTCGACGAGCGGTTTTGAAACATTTCCAGGAGGATTGAATATGCGTTTGGCCAAGGTGACGAAGGATGGAGCAGTGGGTCTGGCGGTGGACACGGGCGCGGGCGTCAAGGTGCTGTTCGGTGACGCGGCACTTCATGATCTGGATGCCTTGATCGCCAGCGGCGGCAACGCCCTGACGGACGCCGGTGCCAGAGTCATCTCCGATGGCGAGGCCGTAAAGGTGGAAGACCTCACTTTCCTGCCGCCCCTGATAAAGGCGCCCAAAATCCTCTGCCTTGGCCTCAACTACAAGGATCACGCGGCCGAAGGCGGCTTCGCGGTGCCGGAATTCCCGACCGTGTTCGGCCGCTTCAATTCCAGCCTGATCGGGCACGGCGCGCCGATCATCAGGCCAGCCTGCTCCGATCAGCTCGACTATGAGGCCGAAATGGTCGCCGTCGTCGGCAAGGGCGGGAAGAATATCGTCAAGGAAGACGCGCTGTCGCACATCATTGCCTATTCGGTGTTCAACGACGGTTCGATCCGCGACTATCAGCTCAAGACGCCACAGTGGACGGTTGGCAAGAATTTCGACGACACCGGCGCCTTCGGCCCCTGGCTCGTCACGACCGACGAACTGCCCGCGGGCGGGGCTGGCCTCAAGATCGAAACCCGTCTCAACGGGCAGGTGGTGCAGAGCGCGAATACGTCCGACATGGTGTTTGACGTGGCGGACACCGTCGCCCTGCTGTCCACCTGCTTCACATTGGAGGCCGGCGACGTTCTGGTAATGGGGACGCCGTCCGGCATCGGCCTTGCCCGCAATCCTCCGTTGTTCATGAAGGATGGCGATGTGTGCGAAGTGGAAATCGAGAAGATCGGCCTGCTCGTAAACCCCATCAAGGCGGCCTGATCGAAAGGCCGGGCGCCGCACAGTCACCGGCGCCCGGTCAGCGAAGGAGAGAAGGATGAACCAGAAAAGTCTGTCGGGACGCCGAGCCAACATATTGGGCGTCCATTCCATCGACCATTTCGCGCTGGAAGTGCCCGACCTGGAGGAAGCGCGGAAATTCTATACGCTCTTTGGTCTCGACGTACGGGACAGGAATGGCGCACTGGAATTATATACGGTCGGCAACCCGCATCGCTGGGCGGTGCTGACCAAGGGCGGCGACGCCCGGCGGCTGCGCTATCTGAGTTTCGGCATCTACGCGGATGAGGTGGAGGCGTTCGCCGCCCATCTCGCCAATTGTGGCGTTACCCTGATCGACGCACCCGAAGGCGCCGAATCCAACGGCATCTGGTTCACCGGCTTCGATGGCCTGCCGATCAATGTCCGGGCCGCCGACAAGGCGACGCCGTCCGAAAAAAGCCGGTTCACCTTCACCAGCGCCGCGCCCGGACAATCCGGCGCCATCCCCAACAGCAAGGCCCCGAAGGTGCACCCGCGCCGCCTTTCGCATTTCGCGATCTTCACAACCGATGTGAACGCCGCGATCGATTATTATGAAAAGACGCTGGGCCTGCGCCTTTCCGACAAGAGCGAGCCAGCCGTCGCCTTCCTGCATGGCGTACACGGCAGCGACCATCACCTGCTCGCGCTCGTCCTGTCGGACCGGCGGGGCATGCACCATAACAGCTGGGACGTCGGGTCGGTGCTGGAAGCGGGCGTAGGCGGCACGACCATGGCGCGCGCGGGCTATGGCCCCAACTGGGGCCTGGGCCAGCATGTGCTGGGCGCCAATTATTTCTACTATGTCCGCGATCCCTGGGGCAGCTTCAGCGAATATTCGGCCGACATCGACTTCATACCGCATGATGTCGATTGGCCGGCAGCCAATCATGCACCGGAAGACAGCATGTTTCTGTGGGGGCCGGACCCGTTCCCCGAATTCATCCAGAACACAGAACCGGCGGAGGCCTGAACTTCATGACCACATTCGTTCTTCTCCACGGCGGCGGCATGGGCGGCTGGACATGGAAATATGTCCGCGAACTGCTGGAGGCCAAGGGACACAAGGTCTATACACCGACATTCACCGGCTTTGGCGAGCGCGAACATCTGATCGGCCGCGATGTCGGCAACGCGACCCATGTGCGCGATATCGTCAATGTCTTCAAATATGAAGACCTCCGCGACGTCGTGCTGGTGGCGCACAGCTATGCCGGAACCGTCGCGCCCGGCGTGATCGCGGAGGTGGGCGACCGCATTGCCAGGATCATCTATCTCGACGCCATCGTGCCGAAGTCAGGGGAACGCATAGCTTCCCTGATGGGCTATGTGCCCGAGGATCAGTTGGCGGCGCTGGACGCGATGCTGGACGCGGGCGAAGGCCCGATCGGTTCGGGCGTGCATGAAATGCAGCGCGCCGGCGCCAAGGAGCATCCGCACCTCATGGACCCTGTGCGGGAGAAATGGCTGCTGGACAATCTGTCCGACCAGCCGATGAAGGCGACCGCCTGCGTCATTCCCGTGGGCGCCGAGACGATCGCCAGACCCGTCGATTATATCGCGGCCGCCATCACGGTGATGACCGCCATGCACGCCCGGGCGCACGAACTTGGCTGGACCATCCACCACCATCCGGGCGATCACGCCCTGCTGGTCGGCGATCCCGAAGGCACGGTCGACCTCATCCTGAACATCCTCGACGCGGGAGCCGTTGCATGAATATCGCGGAACTGTTTTCGGTAAGGGACCGGGTCGCCGTCGTCACCGGCGGCTCGACCGGAATCGGCCGGCATATCGCCACCGGCTTCGCGGCCGCGGGTGCCAAAGTTTATATTTGCGCCCGTACGGAAGCCAGGGTGATGGCGGCCGCGGCGGAGATTTCCCAAGCGACAGGCGGCACCTGCACGGGGCTGGTGGCGGACCTCTCAACGCTCGCCGGGATCGAAGCGCTGGTCGCTGCCGTTGCGGCGCGGGAAACGGCCCTGCATGTTCTGGTGAACAATGCGGGCACCATGGCTGACGCGCCCATCGACGATTATAGCGAGGACGAATGGAATCCGGTCATCGATCTCAATCTGAAAGCGCCGTTCTTCACCCTCCAGAAATTCCTGCCATTGCTGCGCGCGGGCGGCACGGTCGAGCGCCCCGCGTCGATCATCAATATCGGCTCGGTGGGCGCGCTCAAGGTGGGGCCGAAGGAAAACTACGCTTATCAGGCATCGAAAAGCGCTATCCATTGGATGGCCAAGAGCCTCGCCAAGCGGCTGGGCCGCGACAATATCACCGCCAACGTGATCGCTCCCGGATTCTTCGAATCCGAGATGACAGTCATCACCTCCGATGAAATGCGCAAGATGGTGGAATCCATGGTTCCGCGCGGCCGGGTCGGCACTCCGGAGGATCTGGCCGGGGCAGCCATCTATCTCGCATCGCGTGCGGGCGCCTATGTCACCGGATCGGTCATCCCGATCGAAGGAGGATTATCGATCTGATATGATCCGATTCCTGTTCCCGGCCCGGGTTCCCGAACGGCTTACCCTATAGTCCGATAGGTTCTCATCGCGGGGGATGCGCGAATAGTCGGGGCATCACTGACGGGAACGACAATGGATTTTTCACTTACCGAGGAACAGCAGGCGTTCAGGGACATTATTCGTCGTTGGGTCGATGCGGAGGCGCCCAAGGACTGGATGCGCACGCTGGAGGCCGACGAGGAAAACTACCCCTATGCGCTCTGGGACAAGATCGCGGAGCAGGGATTTTTCGGCATCGGCATTCCGGAGGAATATGACGGCCTGGGCGGCGACGTCATGATGCAGATGATCTTCGCCCGCGAGTTCGCACGCACGGCCGGCGGACTGCTCTGGGTCTGGGGCCTCACCTCGTTCGGCGGCGCCAAGACCATCGGCGCGGTCGGCACGGAGGAACAGAAGAATCGCTGGTTGCGCCCCATGGCCCAGGGCAAGCTGCGCGTCTCGCTGTCGATGACAGAACCCGATGGCGGCACCGATGTTCTGGGCGCGATGAAGACCCACGCCGAAAAGGTCGATGGCGGCTGGAAGCTGAACGGCGCCAAGATGTGGACAACCGCCGCCAAGGCTGCCGACCGGCTGCTGGTTCTCGCGCGCACCGACCGGAATGTCGAGAAGAAGCATCATGGCCTCACCATGTTCTTCGTCGACGCGAAGGCGCCCGGCATCACCACCTCTCTCCTGCCCAAACTCGGCATGCGCGCCATGGGGTCTTGCGAGGTCCATTATGAGGATGTCTTCGTCCCCGATGAGGATGTCCTGGGCGAACCCGGCAGAGCCTGGTACGCCATGCTTCCCACGCTCAACAACGAACGGATCATGGTCGGCGCACAGTGTCTGGGCGCGATCGACGGCGTACTGGAAGACGCGTTGGCATATATGCTGCAACGCAACGCGTTCGGCGGCATCATCGGCCGCTTCCAGATCCTGCAACATTATATCGCCGACATCGCGACCTGGCAGAAGACGACCGAACTGCTGCTCTACAATGTCGCGTGGATGCAGAGCAACGGCATGCCGTGCGGCACCGAGGCGAATATGCTGAAGATGGTCGCCACGGAAAATGCGGTGAAGGCTGCGGACCTGGGCATCCAGATACTGGGCGGCATGGGCTATTCGGCGGAAACCGATATGCAGCGTTACTGGCGCGACCACCGCATCCTGCGGATGACACCGATCAGCAACGAAATGGTGCGCAACACGATCGCCGAAAGCCTCGGCCTGCCGCGCTCTTTCTAGGAACCCCGCCATGAGTGATCCGGACGATCTTCCTCCCGCACCCGACGCCGCCGGCACATCGCTGGACGGCACCAGGGTCTTCACCATCACGGCGGAAGAAAACGCCGCCCTGTGCCGTTCCACCGGAATCGAGCCGGCCACCGACGGCACCGCGCACCCCATCTATTATTACATCGCGACACAGGTAGCGATGGGCAAGACGGTGGCGGGCGTGTGCGAGGCATGCGAGTTCGATGTCGAGGACGGTCCGATGATGGGCAGCAGCGGGGTGCGGTTCGACGCCCCTCTGAAGGTCGGCGAAAGCTACAGGGTGACGGGAGAAATCCTCAGTCTCGTCCGCAAACGCAGCCGCAAGCTGGGCGTCATGGACGTGCTGACCTACAGCCTGCGTCTGCACCTGCTTGATGGCACACAGGTGCTGGAAACCGATAATGTGTGGGTTCTGCCCCGCAAGGAGTTCGCCGCATGAGCTATGCCGCCGGAGACGCGCTGCCGCCTTTCACGATCGAGAGCGTCAGCCCCGAAGCCATGAAGCAATGGGCCGTGTTCCTCGCCGATCCCAACCCCATCCATCTGGATGTCGAAGTGGTGAAGGCGAAGGGGCTGGGCGACCGGGTTATCAACCAGGGTCCGATCAACGTCGCCTATATGATGAACATGCTGATGCGCGCCTTCCCCGGCGGCCAAATCATGGCGATGGATTCGCGCTTTCTGGACAATGTCTATGGCGGCGACAGGGCGGTGGTGACAGGCAAGGTCGCGGCGATCGAAGGCAATGTCGTCACATGCGAATTCACACTGGATGTAGATGGCCGGGGGACGGTCAATTCCGGCACCGCCACCGTGAAAATCTGAGAATCGAGGAGGAAGATTATGCCTAGCGGACCTTTTGCCCATGTTTGCATGGTGGTGCGTGATCTGGAAAAGGCGATCGAGGACTGGACCAAGATCCTGCGGGTGCTTGATCCGGCGTCGCTTGAGGAACGCATCGTGAAATATGACGAGTTTTCCAGCGGCGCCGACGCCGGCATGAAATGGGCGACTTTCGTTAACAATGGCGGCACCGAAATCCAGTTCATTCAGCCTGCCCCCGGCACCCCGATGGGCGACCGTCTCGACAAGGTTGGCGAGCATGTCCATCACCTCTGCTATGCGACCGACGACGTGTCGGGTGCGATGGAAAAGCTGAAGGCGCAGGGGCTGCACCTGCCCGGTGGCGGCCAGACTTATAACGATCCGGACATGACCTGGCAGAAGTGGAGCTGGGTCGGCCACAAGAGCACCCATGGCTGCCTAATCGAGGTCGCTTCACCCTATGAGAGCCATAACGACGGCAAGTGGCATCACGCGCCCGGAAAATTCGCCTATAAGGGGCCAGGCGAGCACCCGTCTTTTGCGGAAATCGTGCCGCCGCCAGTCGCCGCGGAATAGATGCACGGTTCCGGCATGACGAGCGCGCACCGGATCACACTGCCGGGTGATGGGCTGGAGATGGTCGCGGACGCCTATGGCGATCCGGCCGCTCCGCCCGTCTGCTTCTTCCACGGTGGGGGACAGAGCCGGCGCTCCTGGGCGGGATCGGCCCGCCGGGTCGCGCAAGCAGGCTATTATGGCCTGACCTTCGACCTGCGCGGGCATGGAGACAGCGGCTGGGCCGCCGATGGCGACTATCTGCTGGAAGCCTATGGCCGCGACGTCGAAGGCATATTGCGCGCGCTCGACCGGCCCGTGGCGCTGGTAGGCGCGTCGCGCGGCGGCCAGTCGGCGCTGGTGGGCGGTTCGCGCCATCCCGATCGGGTCCGCCTCATCATGCTCGCCGACGTCGCGCCCTATATGGTCGATGCGGGGGTCGAGGAGATTCGCGGCTTCTTCCGCGCAAGCGATTCCGGCTTCGCTTCGCTTGAGGATGCGGCCGACGCGCTGCACGCCCATCTCGGCCAGCCTCGCCTTCCCGACGTTTCCGGCCTCGCCAAATCGATGCGTGAGGCAGATGGTCGCCTGTTCTGGCACTGGGACCCGCGCACGACGTCGCCGGAGTTCCTGCATCCTCCTTCCGAAGGGGAATCGCTCATCGCCGCCGCCCGCCGCGCAAAGTCGCCCATCGTCCTCGTGAAGGCGGAACTGAGCGAGATCGTTTCGGACGAAAGTGTCAGGCAATTCCGGGCATTGACCCCACAGCTGGAGATCGAGATCGCCCACGGCGTCGGCCACATGTTCACCGGCGACCGCAACGACGCCTTTGCCGAGCGCCTGTTGCACCATCTTGCCATCCACATGCCGTTATGAGCAGGGGCGCGGCCTTTGTCGTCGGTGGAACAGGTGGCCTTGGCAGCGCGATCTGCCGCCGTCTTTCAACCGAATGGGAAAATATCGCCATCGGCTACCGTTCCAGCCGCGAAAAGGCGCTGGCGGTCGCGGCATCGCTGCAACATGGCGCCGATCAGGCGCTTCCCGTCCCTTGCGACCTGTCAGATCGCGAAACCATTGATTCGGGTATCCGCGCGACAGTCGAGCGGTTCGGCGCCATCGGCACGATGGTCTTCGCCAGCGGCGTCGAAATTCCCCAGCCCTTCGTCAGCCAGATTACCGAGGATCAATGGCGCGAGGTTATCGAGGTCGAGTTGATCGGCTTCACCCGCATCGTTTCCGCCGCCCTTCCCCATTTTCGCGCCCAGGGCTTCGGTAATTTCGTCGCAGTCGTTTCGGTCGCCAACTATTGCTTCCCGCCCGGCGACGCCCTGTCGTCCGTGCCCAAGGCGGGGATGGAGGCGCTTGGCCGCGCGATCGCGAAGGAGGAAGGCCGCTACGGTATCCGGGCCAATATGGTCGCGCCGGGGATCATCGACGCCGGACTGGGCGCCGATTTCCTGACATCACTCTACACGCCCGAAATCTGGGAAGCGCAGCGCAGGCGCATAGCCTTGCAACGCTTCGGCAGCGGCGAGGACATCGCCGAGGCCGTGGCGTTCCTGGCTTCGGACAAGGCGGAATATGTGACCGGCCAGACGTTGATCGTCGATGGCGGGTTCAGCCTCTGAAGCGGGAAGCGTTCCCGCCCGACCGGAACACAAATCAGGCCAGCGATCGCTGCGCGGCCACGCCGTTGCCCCAATTGTGGATACGCTCCCAGAAGCGGACGCGGCTATGCGCGAAATTGTGCATATGTCCCATATGCGGGCAGATGAAGAGCTGTATGTCCTCCGCGCTCTTGTAAGCCTTGGGTTCCGCGAGGGGATCGGGCACGACATCGCGCTCGCCCATGGCGATCAGGACAGGAACACGCACGGCGGCCGCCTCCAGCGCCACCGCACCCGGCGCGACCATATATACGCCGCAGGGCGGCGTGGTCGCCGAACGCCATTCGGGCAGCGGATCGGCAAGACCCGCGGCCGCCATCATGTCGAGCGCGACAATCTCTTCCGGCTCGTCATCATAGTGAAAAGACCATTGGAAAGGGTGCTCGCCCGCCCGCGCCGCCGCCTGAAGCGCTTCGGCGTCGCCCAGCGTCACGCCCTGCGCTTCCGCCAGCGCCGCCGCGTTCAATATCCGCGGCGCGTCGAGCGACGAACGCCGTGAAATCCAGGGCCATGCGGCTGGCGGCTGGCCCGGCCGGGTCGGCACGACGGTATGGATGCCGCTATAGCCCAGCACGCCGATGCCGTGGAAGCTGTTGTGATTGCCCTGTGCCACGATCGTGAAGCATCCGCCCATCGACTGACCGATCCCCAGGCATGTGGCGTTGACCACCGGCGGCAGCCCGGCGATGAGGGTCCCCGTTTCAAGACGGGCCATGACCGCCCGTACCGTCGCATCGTTCGCCGCCGCGACATTGTCGAGATTGAGCGCGTTACCTTCGGGAATGGTGGATTCGCCAAATCCCAGATGATCGCAGGCGACGAAAATCCATCCGCGTTCGCAATGGAAACCCGCCTGTCCGCCGCCGGACCCGTCCGGCATGTCGAAACTGAAATAGCGCCGGCAATAGCCCCCGCCGGGAAAAGCGAAGCATACGACCGGCGGGCTGGTCAGCTTTCCCGAATCGGGAAGATGGACCGTAAGAGCGGTGCGCGCCGCAATGCCGAGGCCCGCCGCGTCGCTGACGTCGATTGTCAGTTCGACAGACATTCTCACAGATCCATCCCTCCCGTCCGGATTCCAAAACGGCGCGCGGGCCGCCGCGCGAACCTGGGAAGCGCCCTTCCAGCCCTCTCTCAAATATGTACGGCCCGGCGCCTCATCGATGCGCCGGGCCGGAATGTTCATTATTTATAGGGGTCGACCGGCTGGGGAACGTCGATGACTTCCAGATCCTTCAGCATCGTCAGCACGTCGGAGATCGAATAGATATGATCGATCTTGTCGCCGCGGAAACGCAGCCAGGAAAACCACAGCACGTTCAGTTCGTTCCCGGTCGGCTGGACGCCCATATAGGGGCCGCCGGTATGCTTGCCATGGTGATGGCACAGGACGCAGATCTCATCCTCTCCCCGGCCCCATGCCTTGAGCGTGCGATAGATGCTCGGCGGAAAGGTCTTGTAGAGGCCCTGCGGCGAGGTCTTCCAGATATGATAGGTGCCCAGGTCCGGCCGGTTGGGATTGTCATAGGTCATGGTGTCGGTGTTGAAAAACGAGTCCATTCCGTCCCAATCGCCACGATTGATGACCTCATGCAGGTCCATCCAGTGATTGACCATGAACGCCTGCCGCTCGGTCAGTCCGGCGGTGATTTCGGCCCGCTTCTCCTTTGACAGGACGAAATCGGCTTCGGTGAACGGGGCAAGGCCCATATTACTCTCCTTGATAAAAAGACAGTCCGCGGGATCGTCACCCGGGAGCATCTTTTCATCTCCCTGAACGCCGCTCCCGGCACCTACCCAATGGAAGGCGGCGACAATCCTCCCCTATGTCAAACGGATTCTATAGAATGAAGGAGAGACCATGACCCTGAGCTTGCAGGAAATGTCGGACAGGTTTGAAATTCAGGACCTGATCGTCGGCTATTGCTACGCGGTGGACGGACGCGACTGGGACGCGCTGGATCGTTATTTTGCCGAGGACGCGGTTATCGACTATTCCGAAATGGTCGGCGTCGTCGGCGGACTGCAAGAGGTCAAAAAGTTCCTGGCGGAAAGCCTGACCCCCATCCTCGCCTTTCAGCATGCGGTTTCCACCACGCAGTACAGGATAGAGGGCGACCGCGCGCAGACCAAAACCGCCTGCTACAATCCGATGACGATCAGCCAGGGCGGGACAACCGATACGCTCGTTTTCGGCCTGTGGTATATTCACGATTTCGTGCGCACCGCCGAAGGATGGAAGATCAGCCGCCTCTACGAGCAGAAATGCTACCGGATGAACGTACCGGACTGGCTGGCCGCGCAATTGCCCGCCTGATCCCCTTTTCCGCCAGATCTCAGGGGGGGGCCTGATGCAGCGCTTTCTGAACGCTTTTTTTCTTCTCTCGATGCTTCTTGCGGGCCTGTCCCTGCTGTGGCTCGGCGGGCGGCTGGCTTTGCTGGGCGGGTCGATCTGGTATTTGCTGTCCGGTCTGGTCATGGTCGCGACCGCCTGTCTCGGCTGGCGCAGGGCAGCGGCATCGATCACCCTCTATTGGGGCTTTCTTGCCGCCAACCTCGTCTGGTCCCTGTGGGAAGCCGGGCTGGACGGCTGGGCGCTGGCCCCCCGCCTCGCCATGCCGGCCTGCATGGGCCTCTACATGCTCATGCCTTTCTATCGCCGGCATGTGGGCCGCAGCGGTCCATTGCCCGGTTCGCGCATTTTGTGGCCCGGCCTTGCCCTCATCCTTGCCGGCGGCATCGGCGTCGCCTTCTGGTTCGACCGCTCGCCGCCCGCGACCAGCGACGCCTGGGGACCAAGGCCTTCACGGGTGGCCGATGGCGACTGGATCGCCTATGGCAATGACCGGGGCGGATCGCGCTATTCTCCGCTGGCGCAGATCACGCCCGCCAATGTCGGCCATCTGGAACGGGCATGGGTGTATCGCACCGGCAAGCTGACCGATGGCAGGCAGGGCATCGCCTTTCAGGTCAATCCGCTCAAGATAGGCAATCGCCTGTTCCTGTGTGCGGGCAACAATGATGTGATCGCGCTCGACCCGGAAACCGGGCGGCAGTTGTGGCGGCATCATCCCAAAACCGATCTCGCGGGCGTCTATGGCCTCGTCTGCCGGGGCGTCACCTATCATCATGTCCCGCAGGCGACGGGATTGTGCGCCGAACGCATCTACACCGCGACGCTCGACGCCCGGCTGATCGCGTTGGACGCCGCGAGTGGCGTGCCCTGCCCCGGCTTCGGACGTGACGGTCAAGTCGACCTCAAGGCGGGACTGGGTCCGGTCGACAAGGGCTATTATTTCGTCACCTCGCCCCCGGCGCTCGTGCGTGGCCGCCTCGTGCTGGGCGGTTGGGTGATGGACGGCCAGAAAATCAAGGAGCCTTCGGGCGTCATCCGGGCGTTCGACGCCGTCACAGGCGATTTCTCCTGGGCCTTCGACATCGGCCGCCCCGACGATCACGGCCCGCCGCCGCCCGGCGCAATTTTCACGCCGGGCACGCCCAATAGCTGGGCGCCGATGAGTTCGGACGAAGCGCTGGGCCTGGTCTATGTGCCCACGGGCAACGCCACGCCCGACTATTTCGGCGGGCATCGCACCGCCAATGACGATCGCTATTCGAGCGCCGTTCTGGCGCTGGACGCGGAAAGCGGCGCGGTGCGCTGGTCCTTCCAGACGACCCATCATGACCTGTGGGACTATGATGTGCCCGCCCAGCCCACGCTGGTCGATCTCCCCGGCGGAGTGCGCGGCCTGCTCCAGCCGACCAAGCGCGGGGAAATCTTCTTCCTCGACCGCGCGACCGGCAAGCCCATCCTGCCGGTGGAGGAACGCCCCGTCCCGCAAGGCGCCGTGCCCGGCGAAAGGTTGTCGAAGACCCAGCCCTATTCGGTCGGCATCCCCAGTTTCGGCGGCCCCCGTCCGACGGAAAAGGGCATGTGGGGCCTGACGCCGATCGACCAGGCCATATGCCGCATCCGCTTCCGGCAAGCCCGCTTCGACGGCGACATGACGCCGCTGTCGACCGAACATCCGACCGTCACATGGCCCGGCTATCTGGGAGGGATCGATTGGGGCGGCGTATCGGTCGATCCCCGGCGCGGCCTGATGATCGTCAACAACAACCAGGTCGGCAACTATAACCGCCTGATCCCAAGGGCAGACGCCGACAGACAGGGCATCAGGCCGATGAACGCCGACCATATGAGCGATGTCGGCGGGCCGGCCGCCCAGATGGGCGTGCCCTATGCCGTCCATATCTCGCCCTTCCTCTCCCCGCTCGCCATTCCGTGCCAGCAGCCGCCCTATGGCCGCATCAACGCGGTCGACCTGAAGACCGGCAAGATGGTGTGGAGCAGGATCTTCGGCACTTCGCGCGACAGCGGACCGCTCGCGCTGCCGACTTTCGTACCGATCCCCATGGGCGTGCCCAATATCGGCGGATCGGTAGCGACCGCGAGCGGCCTCACCTTTATCGGCGCGACGCAGGAACATGCTTTCCACGCCTATGAGAGCGCGACAGGCCGGCTGTTGTGGAAGGCACGGCTGCCCGCCGGCGGCAATGCCTCCCCCACCACCTACTGGTCGGACACCAGCGGCCGCCAGTTCGTGGTGATCGCGGCGGGTGGGCATGGCGCGATGCTGTCGGGCGCGAGCGACCAGCTCATCGCCTACGCCCTGCCGAGGCGGGAATAAACGGAATCTGCCGGGGCATGTCCTGTCTTCATAAAATCGCGGAACACGAAGGCCGATCCTATCCTTCGACGGGCAAGATCGGCCCGCAAGCCCTTATATTTCTATCAGAACCAAGGGAAGGAAGGACATGCCAGCACATGGCAGCCTGATAAGGCGCTTGCCCGTCGCAGCCGACGATGAACGTGCGATCAAGCATTTGCTGCTGCGCTATGCGACAAGCATCGACACGCGCAACTGGCCGCTGTTCCGCACCTGTTTCGCGCAGGATTGCGAAGCCGATTACGGCAGTTTCGGCCGCTGGCGCGGGCCGCGCCAGATCAGCGAATATATGGAGGCGGCCCATCGCAATATGGGTCATACATTGCACCGCATCACCAATATCGTGATAGAAAACCGCGATGGCGAAGTGCATGCGCGCAGCTATGTCGACGCTGTTCTGCCGGAAGCGACCCAGGGAGGAGCCATCCATCGCGCGGCTGGCTATTATGACGATTGCCTCGTCCGCACGTCGGATGGCTGGAAGATTTCGCGACGGAAATTCACCATGGTCAAAGCCGGTCTGGATGGCTGAAACCAACCGTCAGGTCATATTGACGTCCCGCCCGGCGGGCATCGCGCAAGCTGAACATTTTGCAATCCGACACGCGCCGGTAGAACAGCCGTCGCAAGGCGGGATACTCGTGCGCAATCATTATCTCTCGGTCGAACCGGCGATGCGAGGCTGGATCGCAGATAGCGGCAACTATACCGCCCCGGTCGCCATCGGTTCGGTCATGCGCAGCCTTGCCTCGGGACAGGTGGTGGCCTCGGCGCATCCCGACTATGCGGTCGGCGACCATGTGACCGGCTGGTTCGGCTGGCAGGACTATGCCTGTGTCACAGCGGACCACGTTGTTCAGCGCACCACCGCGCAGGAGATGCGTGCCTCGCTCGGCATTCTCGGCATAAACGGTGTCACGGCCTATCTCGGCCTCACCCTGATCGGCCAGCCGCACGCGGGGGAGACGGTGCTGGTATCGACCGCCGCCGGCGCCGTAGGGTCCGCCGTCGGTCAGATCGCCCGCATTCTTGGCTGCCGCACGATCGGTATAGCGGGCGGACCGGACAAGACGCGCCGCTGCGTGGAGGAATATGGCTATGACCATGCCATCGATTATCGCGCCGGGGATGTGGGCGCGGCGGTGGCGGAACATGCGCCGCAGGGCGTCGACATCTATTTCGACAATGTAGCAGGCGCGATCAGCGACAGCGTCTTGCCTCATCTCGCACTGCGCGGCCGCGTCGTCATATGCGGGACGGCATCCATAGACCGCTGGGCCCCTTGGCCCACCGGGCCGCGCGTCGAACGTCATCTGCTGGTCAAGCGCGCCCGCATGGAAGGGTTCGTCATCTTCGATCATATGGATCGCCGGGCCGATGCGGTGGACCAGCTGCGAACGTGGATCGCGCAAGGCCGCATCACATGGCGCGAGGACATATTGGAAGGCATCGAAGCCTGCCCCGACTCGCTCGCCGGTCTCTATCGTGGCGAAAATGACGGCAAGCGATTGATCCGTCTCGTCTGATCCTGGAAGAAGGAATGCAAGACATGAATAATCTGGAAGGGCAGATCGCCATCGTCACCGGCGCGTCGTCGGGTATCGGCGCGGCCAGCGCCCGCGCGCTCGCCGACGCAGGCGCGACCCTCGTGCTGGTCGCCCGCCGCGCCGACCGCCTCGCCGAACTGGCAGGGGAACTGGGCCGTGGCAGCACGGCCTTCGCCGCCGACATGGCGGCTCCGGACGCGCCGCGGAGGCTTCACGATTTCGTGCTCGACCGATTTGGCCGCGCCGACATTCTGGTCAACAATGCCGGTATCCTGCACGCCGCGCCGATCGACGAGTTCGACCTCGACCAGTTGCGCCCCATGATCGCGATTAATTATGAAACGGTCGTCCACGCCAGCACCCTGTTCGCGCGCACGATGAAAGCGGCCGGCAAGGGCCAGATCATCAACATATCCAGCATCGGCGCCAACATCATTGCCCCTGGCGTGGGTGTCTATGGCGGCCTCAAGCGCGCGCTGGAGGCATTCACCGACTGCCTGCGGGTCGAACTTGCGGGAACGGGGGTCAAGGTGGGCATCGTCGCCCCCGGCACTACCAGCACCGAAATCTTCGAGGACATGAAAGCCAGGGGGCAACCGTCCTGGGACAGCTTCATCCCGCCGATGCTGCCCCGCGACATTGCCCAGGCCGTCGCCCTCATCGCCGGGCAATCGGAACGGACCAACATCGCGCGCATTCAGGTCTATGCCGCCGCCGACAGCCATTGAGGCAGGGGACAAAGCGGGGATATGCGGCGCTCAATCGAGCGTGGCGTAGGCTTCCAGCCGGAACGGATTGACGGCAGCGCCATCGCGCATCTTGGATACCCATTGCGGGTCCATCAGCAGCGCGCGGCCGACCGCTATCAGGTCAAATTCGCCCCGTGTCATTCTTTCGGCCACCATCGCCAGATTGTCGGTCATGGCCGTAGGCTGCGCGAACGAGGATTGCAGATCCTTGCTGAGACCCACGCCGCCCACCGCGATGGACGGTTTTCCGGTCAGCTTTCTCACCCATCCCGCCAACCCCATGTCGGAGCCTTCGAAGGCCGGTGTCGTGAAGATGCGCGTGCTCGCATCGAACACATCGACTCCCGCCTCCACGATCGGCGCCAGCATCGCCTCCAGTTCATCGGGAGTCTCCGCGTTGCGCGCCTCATAATCCTGAAGCTTCCACTGCGAAAACCGGAAGAGGATGGGATAATCAGGCGCGGTCGCGGCGCGAATCGCACGCACCACTTCGGCGGCGAGCCGCGCCCGTTCGGCGGCGCCCCCACCCCAGCGATCCTCGCGGACATTGGTATGACGCCACAAAAAGCTGTCGATCAGATAGCCATGCGCCCCGTGCAACGCCACGCCGTCGAAGCCGACCGCACGCGCATTGGCCGCGCTGCGCGCGAAAGCGGCGATGATGTCTCCGATCTCGCTGTCGGTGAGCGGAGCAGTGGGCTTGCGCACCTGTTCCAGATAATCCGGCGGCACCATTGCCCTGTCGGTCGGTCCCCATATGCCGGAGGGCCGGGCCGACGGGGCCTCGGGATGATAGCCCGTGCCCGGCACGCGAATCACGCCCTGATGCCATAGCTGCGGCACGATAAGGCCCCCCGCCCCATGCACGCCGGCCACGATGTCGCGCCACCGCGCAAGGGCTTGCTCGCCATGCATGACGGGCGATGCGCCGCCGCCCATCGTTTCCCGACCGACCGCCGCGGGATGATCCACCCCCACCCCTTCGGTGACGATCAGCCCCACATCGGCTTCCGCCCGACGCCGGTAGTAACTGGCGACCCCCTCCGACGGGATACCGTCCGGAGAGAAATTGCGCGTCATCGGCGCCATCACGAATCGATTGCGCAATTGCAACGAGCCGATCGCGAAGGGCGTGAACAAAATGTCGGTCTGTCCCATCAGCGCAATTCTCCCCGCTGCCTGTCGAACCAAGGTGCAGCAAAAGGCAGGCACCGAAAACCTATCCAGTGACAGGATATGCGTCGCCGGAAGCGGCGCATATTAACCCCGAATCAAACTTCTTCGATTGCAAGGGCGGATTGGGGACAGGCATCGGCGCCTTCGCGGGCACGCTCCTCCAGTCCTTCCGGGACGATTTCGTCCTCCACGTAAACGATGCCGTTGGCATCAAGCTTGTAAACTTCGGGGCAGATTTCAGCGCAAATCCCGTAGCCGCAGCAGGCCGGCTTATCGATCACCACTTTCAGCTTCTGGCTCATTCAACCTCTCCTTCCTATCCAAGCAACATTACATCTTGAACAAAATTAGTTCAATATGTATAACTCGATTCAATCAAGGAAATCATCGAGGAGAGCAAGATGCTGCACAATGCCGGGCTGACGCTTAGCGACGGGACGACGCTCGACGACCTCATCAACCGCGACATGAACGAAGTGTCGTTGCGGGTGATGAACGACAGGGAGCTATATGAGTTGGAGATGGAGCGCATCTTCGCGCGCACCTGGCTTCTCCTTGGCCATGAGTCGGAAATTCCCAAGGCGGGCGACTATATCATGCGTGACATGGCGGAGGACAATGTGATCGTCTCGCGCGATCGCAGCGGCGAAATCCATGTGATGCTCAACGTCTGCCCCCATCGCGGGATGAAGGTCTGCACGGCGGAGGCGGGCAACGCCCACGCCCATCGCTGCATCTACCATGGCTGGGCATTCCGTTCGGACGGCAGCTTCATCGGCGCGCCGATCGAAAAGGAGCAGATGCACGGCAATAAACGCTCCAAGGACGAACTCGGACTCAAGAAGGCGCGCGTCCATCTCTATGGCGGCCTGATCTTCGCCACCTGGAACAAGGATTTGTCGTTCGACGATTATCTGGGCGACGCCAAATTCTATCTCGACCAGCTCTTCTGCCGTACCGACAACGGGCTGGAGATGCTTGGCCCGCCACAGCGCTTCATGCTGCCATGCAACTGGAAGATCCCCGGCGAACAGTCGGGTTCGGACGGATTCCATACGCTGACCCTGCACCGCTCCCTGATGGAAGGCGGGATCATGGGCGGCACGCCGGAGTCGATCTACGACAATGCGCCGGGCATGTACGGCGTCGACCTTTCCGTGCCGCAGGGCCACACGCTGCGCTGCCTGGAAGCGGCGCAGACCTTCAAGATGTTCGCCGACGTCAGCTTCGAGGGCAAGTCTACCGAGGAACGCCTGAACCTGCTGCCGCCTCCGGGCGTCACCAAGGAACTAATCCCGCAACTGTTCAAGAATCTGTCGGAAGCGCAGGTGAACCAGTTGGCGACCATTCCTCCGCAGGTCGGCGGCATGTTCCCCAATATTCTCATCGCTTTCATCTTCGCGCCCCGCGTCGATGGCGGCGCGTCGGGCGCCCTTTCGCTGCACACCTATGTGCCCAAGGGGCCGGACAAGGTCGAATTCGTGAACTTCATCTTCGCGGAAAAGGATGCGCCCGAAGATGTGAAGCGCGACATGCTTCAGAACGCTATCTGGAACACCGGCACGTCAGGCACGATCGAACAGGACGATGCGGACACCTGGCCGCAGATCATGCGCAACGCGCGCGGGCATATGAGCAAGACCATCACGCTCAAATATCAGGCTCTCCACGGCCATGAGCGTCCCGAAGGCTGGGTCGGGGGCGGCGACCTCTATCCCGGCTTCACAAAGGACGATACGCAATGGGCCTGGTGGATGGCCTATTATAATCTGATGGCCGAAGCCTGAGCCGCGCCGCGAAGAGAGAGGATCATATCATGGTGAATTACGCGACCGCTGCCATCGACAAGACCAGCGTTATGCGCGGCCTGGTATCCACCAGGCGCGTGCCGCTGGGGTCGGAAGTCTATAACCGCCTGCTCGAAACCCTTTATGACGAGGCCGCCGCACTGGATGAACGGCGCTTTGACGACTGGGTTGCACTGCTCGCGCAGGATCTGATTTATACCGCTCCGCTGCGCCTGACCCGCAACGGCCCTAACAAAGACCGGGACGTGGTACGCACGACGAAACATTTCGACGAGAATTACGGCTCGATCCTGATGCGAACCGGCCGCTTGTCGAAAAGCGCCTGGGCCGAAGATCCGCCGTCGCGCACCCGGCGCTTCGTCACCAATGTGCGTATCGCCGAAGCCGAGACGGCGAACGAATATGAGGTGGTGAGCTATCTTTTCGTCGAGCGCAGCCGCTTCGACAATCCGGAGAATGAACGGCTCACCGCCGAACGCCGCGACACTTGGCGGCTGGTCGATGGCACCTATAAGCTGGCGAACCGGGAAATCATCGTCGACCAGTCGACGCTCGGCATGTCCAACCTCGCCATCTTCCTCTGACAGGAGCGCGGCCGGTGACGGGAACCCCGCATATCGTGGTCGTCGGCAGCGGCCTTGCCGGATATGGCGTCCTGCGCGAGCTTCGCAAGCTTGCGCCGGACGCCCGGCTGACGCTCATCACGCAGGATGACGGGCATTTCTACTCAAAGCCCGCGCTGTCGACCGCGCTCGCCAAGGGCAAGGTCGCCGACACGCTCATCACCACGCCTGCCGAAAAGATGGCGGCGCAGCTCCGCCTCGACCTGCGGGCCGGCCGCCTCGTGGAAGCCATCGACCGGCAGGACAAGGCGGTGCTGACCACCGGCGGACCGATCTTCTATGACAAGCTGGTGCTGGCGCTGGGCGCTGACCCGGTTCGCCCGCCGATTGACGGGGACGCGGCGCATCGTGCGCTCGCGGTCAACAATCTCGATAATTATCGTGAGTTCCGGAAGTCCCTCCCGGACGGCGCCCGCGTACTCGTCATGGGCGGCGGCCTTGTCGGTACCGAATTCGCCAACGACCTGTCGGCAACCGGCTACCGGCCGGTGGTCGTCGACATGCTCGGTCATCCGCTGGCTCAGCTCGTGCCGCCGGGCGTCGGCGACATGATCCGCGACGCCCTCTCCGAAAAAGGCGTGGAATGGCATCTGGGCCGCAAGGTGCTCGCCATCCACAAGGGCGAAAGTGGGATCAGGGCAGAACTGGACGACGGCGTGGTGATCGAGGCGGAAGCTGTCCTGTCCGCAGTTGGCCTGCGCCCGCATGCCCAGCTCGCGCAGGATGCGGGACTGGACATCGCGCGGGGCATCAAGGTGGACCAGACCGGCCGCACCAGCGATCCCGACATTTATGCGATCGGCGATTGCGCCGAATATCCGCAGGGCCTGGCAGCCTATGTGACGCCGATCATGGCGGCCGCCCGCGCCATCGCGCCCAGCGCGCTGGGCACGCCGACGGATATCCGTTTCCCGCCGCTTTCGGTGCAGGTCAAGACTACGGCCTACCCCGTTGTCCTGTTGCCCGCCCCCCTGGGTGTGGAAGGACGATGGCAGGAAGTCGCCAATGACGAGCGCGGCATCAAATATCATTATCGCGATGCGGCGGGAACCATCCGCGGCTATGTTTTCACGAGAGACTATTGCCAGGAACGCATGGACATGGACCGTGCGCTGAGCGAGCAGACGACAGGAGTGGTGGCGTGACGGGTTTGGTGCAGGGCAAGGTCGCAATCGTCACTGGCGGAGCCAAGGGCCTCGGCTACGGCATTTCCCGCTGTCTCGCCCAGGCTGGCGCGCATGTCCTCATCACGGGCAGGGATGGAACCGCCGCCGAAAAGGTTGCGGCGGAGATCACCGAGGCATTCGGTGTCCGCGCCGCTGGCATGTCCGCCGACATGGGTGTCAAGGGTGACGTGGAAGCGATGATCGACCGCGCCGTCAGCGAGTTCGGCGGGCTGGACATCCTCGTCAACAATGCATCGCTGCTTTCGCCCAATGTGTTGCTGGAGCAGAAAACGGATGACATGCTCAAGCGGACGCTGGAAATCGGCACCTGGGGCAGCTGGTGGGCCATGCGCGCCGCCTTCCCCCATATGAAGGCGCGCGGCGGCGGCTCGATCGTCAATTTCTATTCGATCGATGCCCAGACCGGCGCCTGGCTACACGCCGACTATAATATGAACAAGGGCGCGATCCTGGGCCTCACCCGCAGCGCGGCGGTTGAATGGGGCCGGTTCAATATCCGCACGAATGCTATCGCGCCTACCGGCATGGGGCAGGTTTTCGCGGAACTCGCCGAAAATGTGCCCGGCTTCCTCGATATGGCGACGGCCAGCAACCCGTTGAAGCGCGCGGGCGACCCGGAAAGGGATATCGGCCCCGTCGTTCTCTTTCTGGCATCGGAAATGTCTCGCTTCGTCAACGGCGAGCTTATCAACGTGGATGGCGGGCAGCATCTACCCGGCTATGTTAGTGTTCCGCACAACCTCGCCGAAATGGAAGGCCAGACATGAAATTGATGCCCCACACCGACTGGAGCGAGATTGTCGCCACCGATCAATCGGGCAGCGTCATCAAGATAATGGATGGCACCTTGCGCGCGATCAGCAGCATGGGCGCGCGCCGCCTGTCGATGAGTGACATCAGCGAGAGCAGCGGCGTTTCGCGCGGCACCCTTTATCGCTACTTCGCCTCGAAGGAGGAAGTGCTGGCGGCCGTCAGTGAATATATCTGCAGCAGTTTCGAAAAGGGAATCGTGGAAGCGGGCAAAGACATTGCCGACCCGATCGAGCGCTTCCGTGCGGTAATGCGCTTTTATGGCCGCTTCACGATCGAACGCTCGCCGGAAGGAATTTTCGAGGTCGAACCTGCCTTCCACCTCAACTTCCTGCGCAGTCATTTCAAACGCCACAAGGCTGCGGTCCAATGCGCGCTGGACCCGGTGCTCGACTATTTCGAAAAGCTGACCGGCAGCCCGATAGACCGCGACACTTTCTGCGACACGATGGTCCGCCTGCAACTGAGCACGCTGATCATCCCCGCCACCCCGGAATGGCTGGTGATCTGGAACAGCTCGCCCGACCGATTGCGCGAATGGGCGTTGCAGATCGCTGGCCACCATAGCGAACATAAGAAAGGATGAACTGATGGCTACTGCACCCAAGGTCGATTCTGAAATCCAGTGCGGCTTTGCCGAACAGGCGGTTGCCGATGCGATGGTGGAAAAGGCGCGCAGTCTTCGCGGCTTTCTGCAAAGCGAGGCGCCCGAAGGCGAAAAGCGGCGCAGCCCCACTCCGGCCGTGGACAAGATGCTGAAGGAAGAAGGGTTCCTCCGCATGCTCCTGCCGCAGCGTCTGGGCGGCATGGGCTTGTCTCCGACCGATTTCTGCCGGGTGCAGATGGAGATCGCCAAGGGCGATCCCGCCGTGAGCTGGGTCATCCAGATCATCAACGGGACCAGCTGGATCACCAGCCTCGCGCCCGATGGCGTGCAGGACGCCGTGTTCGGCGAAGGTCCACAGCCGGTCTGCGGCGCCTACAACCCGCCGGGCAAGGCGCGCAAAGTCGATGGCGGCTGGATCATCAATGGCAAATGGCCTTATATGTCCGGTTCGCGGCAATCAACCTGGGCGCAACAAGGCGTGGTGCTGGAAGGATATGACGGCCCCGTCGTTCCCGGCATCAGCATGTGTTACCTGCCGATGGACAGCATGACCATCGAAGATACATGGTTCGTTTCCGGCATGCAGGGCACAGGCTCCGACACGGCGGTCGCCAAGGATGTTTTCATCCCCGACGCGCAGATGGTGCTGATGGATGAACGCGCCGGGCAGATCGACCGGACGAAGCGTCATTTCGGCGCGCCCTCGGATCTGTTGCCGGCCGTGCCGGTGGTGCGCACCACCGGCATCGCGCAATTGATCGGCGCGGTCGAGGCGATGCTGGAAATCGTAAGGGAGGAAGCGCCCAAAAAGCCCGTGCTGACCACCATCGTCTCGCCGCGTACCAATTCAGGCGCCTATATGCGTGATCTGGGCGAGGCCGCGGCGATGGTCGACACCGCGAAGCTGATCCTGTTCGACCTGACCGCCAAGCTGGATCGCGTCGGTCAGGGCGAGGAATTCACGCTCGCGGAAAAGGCCAGGCAGCGCGCGGGCGGCGCCCAGATGATCGAATTGGTCCATGGAGCCAGCGAATCGCTGATGTTCCAGGCCGGTTCCTCGGGCTTCGCCTTGGACAAGCCGATCAACCGCTACTGGCGCGACATTTCGATGGCGCTGCGGCACATCCAGAACATCCCGACCATCGGCTATGAAATCTACGGCCGCAACCTGACCGGCGCCGATCCGATCTCGCCGCCGGGCGCCTATTGAGGGCCGTCCCGCATGTCTGGACAAGGGCTGTCGCCGGAAAGAGAGGACAGCCCTTTTCCCTTGCCCGCCCGGTTGATGGCATGAGTATTCCTGCCTATATCGACCCCACTGTCCGTATATATGGCGACGTGCGGCTGGGCGACGATTGCAGCCTCTGGCCCTATGCCGTCATCCGCTGCGAACGGGTGCATGTCTCGGTCGGGCGGTGCGCCAGCGTGCAGGACCATGCCATGGTCCATATCGGCTGGAACGATCCCACGATTATCGGCGATTATTGCACCATCGGCCATCGCGCCGTGGTTCATGGCTGCACGCTGGAACCGGCCTGCCTGATCGGCGTGGGCGCGACCATCATGGAACGTTGCGTCATCGGGCGCGGCTCGATCATCGCCGGACACAGCTTCCTGCCGCCCGGAACCATGATTCCGCCCCATTCCCTCGTCATAGGCACGCCCGGCCGCGTGATCCGGCGGATCGACAAGCTGCGCGCCAATATCGTCGACGCCCTTCTCTATCGCGACAATGGGCGCGCCTATGCCGCTGGAGCCTATCGCATCTGGGAAAGTGCCGACATGACGAAGCTGGGCCGGGAGGCCGACGCGATCCTTGCGCGCGAACGGATCGGCTGGGACGAGCGGGGCATTTCCGATCCGGCCGGCGAATGAGGAAATGCTGATGCCCGACACCCCTGCGTTCACGGAAGCGATGATGCTGGACCGATTGTTCCGACAGGCGCGCACGCATAATGCGTGGAGCGACCGGCCCGTCACGAAAGAGACTGTCCGGGCCCTCTACGATCTGACGAAATGGGGACCGACGACCGCGAACGGCAATCCGGGCCGCTTCGTCTTCATCCGCTCCGCCGCCGCCAAGGCGCGCCTGAAGCCGCATGTGAACGCGGGCAATGTAGACAAGGTGATGCAGGCGCCCTGCACCGTGATTGTCGCGGGCGACACGCGCTTTTACGAATTTTACGACAAGCTGTTCCCGTCACGCGACATGCGTGCCACGTTCGAAGGCAAGGATGCGCTGGTCGCGGATACGGTGGCGCGCTCCTCGACGCTTCAGGGCGCTTATCTCATCATGGCCGCCCGTGCGCTCGGCCTCGATTGCGGCCCGATGTCGGGCTTCGACCAGGCGGGCACCGATGCCGAATTCTTCCCCGACGGCCGATGGAAAAGCAATTTCCTGTGCAATATAGGCTATGGCGATCCGGCGGGACTGTTTCCCCGCAATCTCCGTCTCGATTTCGAAGAAGCTTGCCTCGATCTTTGAAGACGCCGGGGCATCCGCCGCAGGACGAACGCCCCAGCCCCATGTCCACGCCCTGCCGTCAGGCCGCGGGTGTCCAGACCAGCGGCAATTCGACCGGCTGGATCATTCCCAGATAGCATTCCACCCGGTGGCCGGGCGCGATGCGGAACTCGGGAATGCGCGCCAGAAATTCCTCCATCGCGATCCGCAACTCGCGCCGCGCCAGATGCATGCCCACGCAGGTATGGATGCCGAAGCCGAACCCGACATGGCGCGGCCGCCTGTCCAGCCGGACCTCGGCGGGCGCGTCGAACTCGGCCGGATCGCGTCCGGCCAGCGTGGTCGACATCGCCACCTTGTCGCCCGGCATGAAGCGGACGCCCCCCACTTGCGTCTCCTTCTTGCAGGTGCGGAAGGTCGTGACCGCGCCATAGGCCCGCATCAGTTCGTCTATGGCGTGTGGTATCTCGGACGGATTGGCGCGCAGGAACGCCTGATCCGCCGGGTGGCTGCCCAGATGCCGGAAGTGAAGGCCCATATTGGTGGAAACCGTATCCAGCCCGCCGATGAACAGATTGAACATGAAACCCAGTAATTCATCCCGGGTCAGCGGGCGGCCGTCGATCTGGCCCTGGACGCCGTAAGTGATGAGGTCATCGCGCGGATTGACGCGCCGGTCCTCGATTTCGCCGCCCAGATAATCGAGCACGCTGCGCGTCGCCTCGGCGATCTTGGACAGGTCGTGATTATGGAGCAGGTTCATTTCCCACTCCATGAACTCGCCGACCCGGTCGTGCGGCAGGCCCATCAATTCCATGAACACCTTGATGGGAAATTCAAAGGCGAATTCGCTCATGAACGCGCACTGGCCGCGCGGAGCGAAGGCGTCGATATATTCGACCGCATATTGCCGGATCTTGTCTTCGAGCGCGGCCATCGCCTTGGGCGTGAAGGCCGGGTTGACCATCTGGCGGAAGGGCCCATGGGCGGGCGGATCAAGCTCCGCCGGGGAATTGATCCAACTGCCACCAACCAGCTTGGAAAAGGGCGAAAAATCGGTCGAGGAAAAATGATCGGTGTCGAGATAGATTTCTCGCAGATGCGCCATCCGCCGCGGCACCCAGGCAGCGGTCCCGCCCGGATAGGCATGGGTGGCATAGATGATGTCGGGGCCCTCATGCACCCGCATCGTCAGATCGTCGAACGGGTCCTTGTCCGTCGTCATGCCGAAGATGAAGGGGAAATCCGTCCTCACCAGTTCAGGCGGCACATGATCGGGGATCGGCTGCTCTGGAAACATCATTATTCTCACTCTCCTTGATCTTGGGGGAACCTTCGCGAAGGTTCCCATCGGCGCACCTGTCTTTCAGAAGGATCGCGGCAGCCCCAGGCTTTCGGCGATGCCGTTGCGGACCATTTCGTTGGTGATGGGGCCGATGCGCCACAGGCGGCTGTCACGCCAGTAACGCTGCATGTCGGTTTCCGCCGAATAGCCCATGCCGCCCAGGATCTGGATGCCCAGGTCCGCCGCCGCATTGGCGTTTTCCGACGCCATCAGCTTCAGCATATTGGCCTCGACGCCGACATTCTCGCCACGGCTCTGCTTGTCGGCGCAGAAATGGAGCATCAGTTCCGTCGTCTTCTGCATGGTGGCGATGTCGGCGACATAATGCTGCAAGCTCTGGAACCGTCCGATGATCCCGCCAAAGGCCTTGCGCTGCTGCATGTAATCGAGCGCGTCTTCCAGCACGCCGTCGATGACGCCGAGGCAGAAGGCCCCGACCATGATACGCTCGTTATTGAGCGTGGGCAGCAGCATGTACCAAGCCTTGTCCGGCTCCCCCAGCACATTCTCGTCCGCGACGAAGGCATCCTCGAAATGAATGGAGCAACTTCCCATCGAGCGCATGCCCAGCTTGGCGAGCGGCGTGATCTTCACCCCCTCCGTCCTGGCCGGCACCCAGAAAAGGGTCAGGCCCTGATGCTTTTTCTCGACCGTCCTGTCGCTGCGCGCGATCACGAGGAGATAGTCGGCGACATGGGCGGAGGAAGACCATATCTTCTCGCCATTGATCTTCCAGCCGCCCTCAACCCGTTCCGCCGTGGTCGTCATCGCGCCCAGCAGGTCAGTGCCGCCACCCGGCTCGGTAAAGGCGATCGCGGCCTTGAGCCGGCCCGTCGCGATCAGCGGTAGATATCTGGCCTTCTGTTCGGCCGAGCCATAAAGGCCGATGGACTTGGACCCGGCAAAGCTGGTGATGCCCCATATCCACGCCAGCCCGCCCAGCGAGCGGGCCAGTTCCCGCGCCAGCAGCATCTGCATGACGACGTCACCGCCCTGCCCTTCATATTCCTCCGCGATGCCGATGCCGTGAAAGCCCGCCTCGGTGAACTTGTCCCACAGGGCAAAGGGATAATGATGCTCGTCCTTTTCCAGCGCGCGGGCCCATTCCTTGGGCACCTCATTGTCGACCCAGCGGCGCACCATGTCGCGGAAGGAACGATATTCCTCGGGCAGTTCGAAATCCATTGTCAGTCCTTTGGGTGATGTTCTTGCTCGTCGCCAGCGGCAGGTTCGAAGTCGCACTGGGCAATCAGGCGCGCCGCCATCCGATCGAGGCAGGCCAGCACGCCATCCCGATCACCCGCCATGAAAGCGCGCAATATCGTCTCATGCTGGGTGAGGCCGGTCGCGGACAGCGTTTCCAGGCCATGCAGGAAGATGAAGCGGGCGATCAGCCCGCGCCGGTCCAGTGTGGACCGCAGCAGTTCGCGATTCTCTGATGCCATGATGACGATTGTGTGGAAATCGAGACCGGCGATGATCGCCGCCATATATTCGCCTGACTGGATCGCCGCCCGATACCGCGCGACCGCCCGCTCCAGCAAGGCGATCTGCCGCCCGGCGACGCGCGGCATCCCCCACACATAGCCCAGCCGCCAAAGTTCGGCCTGTACGCGGATAAGGTCGCGCGTGACCGCCAGGTCCATGGGCGTGGCACGCTTCAGCCGGTGGGCTTCGACTTCGACCAGCCCTTCCGACGCCAATGTGCCCAATGCCTCCCTTATGGGCGTCGCGCTGACGTTCAATTCCTGCGCCAACGCCGTTTCGCGCAGCAGCGCACCGGGCGGGATCACGCCGGACACGATCCTCGATCGCAGCACGGCAGCCACCGCCTGACGCCGTGTCGCGGGGGAACGAAATGTCCCGACCATATCCGGTCCAGCGAGGCCGGACATCCATGATCCATCGTCGGAGAGTAGATGCTGCGATTCCATATTCTATAGAATGCACATCATCGCATTGATCCCTTCCTCTCCAAGGATAGGGTGCCGTTCGGAGTTTGCTCTATGAAAGCGGCCCCATGTCAGCCTCGTTACCGCTCCGCCACCAGGCGAGACCGGGCGCTGCTTCGAACATCACGGCCCATGCGCGCGCCGCCGCCGCTTCGATAGCGCTCGGGTCCGCCCCAAGTCCCTTGAACGTCCGTTCGATCATCTCGTCGATATAGGCACGCGGCTCCACGCAGCGGAGCAGCAGTCGCCGCCGTCCCTCGATTGTCATGCCCACGATCAGATCGACCGCCACGTCGAGCGACCGGAACTTCATCTGTCCCCCGTTCCGCGCGGATTGCAGCGCACCCCGTACGATCAGGTCGAACATGCTCGCCCGCGCAAAATAATCGACATAGTCCACCCGGCAGGTAAAACCGCCCCAGCGCGGATCATGCCAGGCACGCACCATCACCATGGTCGCACCGCCGACTGCACGGACCAGCGGGTCCGCCACATCATCGAACAGTCTGCGGAAATCGGCGATCATATCCGCCGTCATCCGCTTGCCCAGTTCATTGACCGCAGCGTCGAGGGAGTCGAAATATTTGTAGAAGCTGCCGCGTGACACCCCCGCCACGTGGATGACGTCGTCTATCACCAGACTGCCGTTGCCCTGCCCCGGTTGATAGAGATCGAGCACGGCGTCGAGCAGCCGCTCGCGCATCCTTGCGCGCCTTACCACTGCCGCCGCCGTGCGTGGATCGACAATGGGGGAAACAGGCGCGGCGTCGGTCATCGCTTCCTATTGCATCGGGTGGAAATAGCGCGCAAGCAGGCTGCCGTCCTCGCCGAATATATAATGTTCGATGCTGTGGACACGGACCGGCTGTCCTTCATATTCGCCTTCGTTACGGACATAGATGACCGCTTCGTTACCGCTGACCTTCACATCCTCCACGATCAGTTTCCATCCGACATATTGACGGCACAGCGCCTCCAGCTTGTCCCAGCCTTCCTGTACCGGCCCGGTGGCCGGGTCCTGCACCTTGAAGCCGCCCGGCGCGATGGCGCGGAAGGCGGCTATGAAATCGTCGATCCGGCCCTCGCTGAACAACTCGGCCTGGGTCTTCAGGAATGTCGCCATTTCCTGCGCGGTCGGTATAGCCATGATATGTCCTTCTCCCGTTATTTCGATTCAGCCCAGGCTGGGGCGGGCGTTATGTCCGGCAGCATGGCGATATTGGACGGCAGGCCCGTGATGGCCCGGCCGTAAAGCTCCAGCGACAGATGACCGCTCAACGCATTGTGGCGGGTACCGACGCTCAGGTCGCGCCATAGCCGCTGCAAGGGACTGGCGAGGGCAAAGGCGCCCGGCCCCGCCACATCCATCAGCCGGTTGCCCGCCGCGCGCAGCAACTCCATTGCATAGCCGCAATCGGCCTGGACCTGCGCCTTGTCATATCCGGTCAGAACGCGGCGTTGCGCCGTCTCGTCCAGCATCGCCGCCGCACGCCGGACATGCAGCCAGGCCGAATCGATCTCCATGGCGGCGCGCCCGGCCATGCCCAGCAGAGCCTCCGACCCGCTCTGGCTGGCATAGGTCCATCCCACTATCCGCCGGTTCGGCATCGCCCGCGCGATGCCTTCCAGCAAGGCGGCGGCGGCGCCCAGCATCGGCGCCAGCACGCCCAGCGGGAACAGCGGCTCCATCGGCCAGCGGTCGCGCGGCTCCAGACCCTCCGCGGTCAGCAGCGCCTCCGCGGGCGGTTTGCGCGAAGTCCACAGGATCAGTTCCTCGGGCACAAACAGCGCTTCGGCCACGATCATGTTGCTGCCCGAACCGGCCATGCCCGCGACATGCCAATTGTCCTCGATCGAACAGGCCGCGTCGCGCAGATCCAGGAATGCCATTGCCGGTTCGGTTCCCCGATCCGTTTCGACCATGACGCCGTTCAGCGCCCAGTCGGCATGCAGGCACCCCGACCCATAGCCCCAGCGACCCGACACGCGATAGCCCCCCGGAACGGCGGCCGCCTTGCCTGTCGGCGCGGAGGCGCTGCAGAACAGTTCGTCGCCGGTCCTGAACAGCCGTTCTGTCATCTCCGGCTGCAGCGCGAGCGCCGTGCCGGTGATCCCCGACAGCAGGCCATAGGCCCAGGCGGTGCCGACGCAGCCCTTTGCCAGTTCGGCCACGGTCTCGATATGGGTGATTATCCTGTGGCCGGGACCACCGGCGCGTCTGGGCGCGGTGATATGGAACAGGCCGGACGCGCGCAGCGCCTCCATCACCGGCGGGACGATGCGCCGTTCGCGCTCGCAAATCTCTGCATGGCTTTCCAGCAAAGGTCTCAGCGCCGCCGCGACCCCGACCGGATCGGCGACGAAGGCCACTTGCCGATTGCCCACTGTCCGCTTTTGCGCCCCTTCCGACCTCATCCGAATCGCCTTTCCTCAAGCCTTCATCCATTTAATGACGTTTTTGTCATTATATGACAACGCTCATCTTTCAGCGATTTTCGGCGATCGATCCGGATTTCGGGCAGCCCTGCCTCCCGATAGGCTGTGTCGGGACGCTCCTCTTCTAGAGTCGCCGCAAACACCGTCAGCCGCCACGGGACGGCACCAAGAGAGGACTTCCACCGATGCGTAAAATCGACCTTCCGCCCTTCGACCGCGCGGCCTTCGCCGAGAAATATGGTCCCTGGGCCATTATCGCCGGCGCATCCGAAGGCACCGGCGCCTGCTATGCGGAACAGCTTGCCGCCATGGGCATCAATCTGGTCCTGGTCTCGCGCCGGCAGGAGGCGCTCGATGCCCTGGGCCAGCGCCTCGCCGCCGCGAACGGGATCGAATATCGGGCTATAGTCGCGGACCTCACCGAACAAGGCGCTGGAGTCCGGCTGGTCGAGGCGACCGCCGATCTCGATATCGGCCTCTATATTTCCAATGCCGGTGCCGATGGCGCGGGCAACAGCTTCTTCGGCGCACCCGTCGATCGGTCGCTGCGGCTGCTCACCATGAACGCCGCCAATGTGCTGGAAGCGGTGCATGGTTTCGGCAACCGCTTCCTGAAGCGCGGCAAGGGCGGCGTCATCGTCATGTCGTCCGGCGCGGGCCTCGGCGGGCAGCCCTGGCTGGTCATGTATTCGGCGACCAAGGCGTTCGAACTCAATTTCGTCGAATCGCTCTGGGCGGAACTGGACGGGCAGAATGTCGACATCGTCGGCATCGCCGCGCCGATCATGGACACGCCCACGCTGCGCCGCGCGACCGAGGGGCTGGGGATGGATTATTCCGCCGCCTATGATCCCGCCGATGTCTGCGCCCTCGCCCTCGCCAGCCTGGGCAAGGAGCCGCTGGTGATCGTCCCCGATGGCCCGGACGAGGAAAAAATCCCGCAAATCCAGTCGGATCGCAAGACGCGCCTCGTCGCGCTGGCCGAATGGGGCAAGGCTTATACCGCCGCCGCGAACGGCTGACCGGGCAGGCAAAGGGGAATATGAAATGACGGATCAGGTCGACGTCGTTGTCATCGGCGCGGGGCATAATGGCATGGCAGCCGCCGGTTATCTGGCGCGGGCCGGCAAGAAGGTCGTCGTGGTCGAGCGCATGGCCAAGGTCGGCGGCATGACCAGTTCCGGCTATATGATCCCCGAAGCGCCCGAACATATGGTGACGCCCTGCGCGGTCGAACTGCTGTTCGCGCGCAAATCCGGCATTATCGAGGACTTCGACCTGCACAAATATGGCCTGCGCACCGTCGATCCCGATCCGACCTATGCCTATCTCCATCCCGATGGCAGTTCCATCGCGCTGTTCTACGACTATCACCGCACCGCCGAGGATATTGCGCGCATCAACCGCAATGACGGCAAAGCCTATCTCGACTTCATGAAGACGCTGAACGTCATGATGGATATCGGCTTTCCGCTGATGATGGCCGAGCCGGGACGCCCGGACATCAAGAACCTCTCCAAGATGATCGGCAACGCGGTCCGCAACGTCCGCCTGAAGGACGAACTCATCGCCATGTCGAAGGCGACGGCCGACCAGATCGCCTGCGAACGGTTCGAGCATCCCGCAACGATCGCCCTGCTGCTGGGCATCGCGGCAGGCGCTGGTCCGGTCGACGATGACGGCAATGCCGCCGCCTATATGATCTTCGCCGTCACCCATAAATATGGCACCGGCAAGCCGATCGGCAGCCTCCAGTCCTTTTCCGACGCGCTCGCGCGCAGCATCGAGGCGTCGGGCGCGACGATCCAGCTCAATGCACCCGTCGCCGAAATCATCGTCGATGACGGCGCGGCGAAGGGCGTGCGGCTGGAGGACGGCCGGGTCATCCGCGCCAAGATGGTGATCGCGACCTGTGACCCCCGCACGGCCATGCGCCTGACCACGCCCGGCGGCGTCCCCCGCCCCCTGATGCAGCGGATCGAACATGCGCCGGCGAACCGATCCAACGCCGCGCCCTTCCTCGCCAACCTCGCCATGTCGGGTCCGCTCAGGCTCAAAAAGCATCAGGACATGCGCCATGACGATGCCGATCTCAACAAGGCGGTCGGCCTTATCGGCACGCCGGAGGAAGTGCGCCAGTCCTTCGCCATGGCGCGGCGCGGCGACATCCCCGAACGGCACGCCATGTCGCTCAGCCCGCTGTCCAATTCCGACCCGACGCAGGCGCCGCCGGGCGGCGCGCTCGCCTATATCTACCTGCCGGGCATTGCCGTGGATGCGCGAGAAGGCTGGTCGCCCGCGCTCAAGGACAGGACCATGTCTTCGGTCATCAGCCATCTGGGAGAATTTTACGACGGTCTCGACACCGAAGTCGGCCGCTTCGTCGAAACCGCGCGGGAGCGGGAAAAGCGTCTCAACGTGACCAATGGCTGCGTGACCCATATCGACTTCGGCGCGCTGCGCTCGGGCGTCCATCGCCCGGCGACCGGCTTTGGTGGTCCCAAGCCGCCCTTTCCCGGCTTCCTGATCGGCGGCGCGGGCGCGCATCCGGGCGGCGGTGTATCGGGCATCGCCGGACGGATCGCGGCCAATCGGGCGCTGCGCGAACTCAAGAAGATCAAGTAAGGAACGCACCGCATGTCGATCATGCCAAATCCGGTCGGCATTCCCGCCAGGCTGGAAAATGTGACGGCGGAGTGGCTGACGCAGATCATGCAGGCGCGCTATCCCGGCATCGTGGTCGAGGCGATGGAGGAAGTGTTCCTCCGCAACAGCCATACCACCAAATATCAGGTGAAGCTGACCCTCAACGATGTCGGCAAGGCAGCCGGGATTCCCGACAATGTCTGCCTCAAGGCCAATTGGGCGCAATTCGACAGCCAGGGCATCTGCCGCCTCGAAGCCCGTTTCTATGAGGATTTCCGCCGCCACGTCGCTTTCCCCGCCCCACGATCCTATTTCGAGGCGTGGGACGCGCGCGCCGATAGCGGCCAGGGTCTGGTCGTGATGGAGGATCTGTCCATCGAGGGAGGCCATTTCGGCATCAGCACCGACCATATGGGCGTGGAGGAAGCCGCGCGTGCCGTCGCCAGCCTTGCGAAAATCCATGGCGCCTATTGGGACAGCCCCGTCCTGCATGCCGCCGACTGGCTGCCGGTCTCCATGGCGACGCCAGTGGACACTGGGCAGTTGCACATGATGTACGGCTTCGCGGAACAGAATCACGCGAAGCCCGACTATCAGACCTTCCTGCCGAACTGGATCAGGAGCGATCTTTCCCGCCTTCACACCGTCTATGACGCATTGATCGATTTCGCGCAGACGAAGGAACAGGGGCCATGGTGTCTGGTCCATGGCGACAGTCATCAGGGCAACAGCTACGTCCGCCCCAATGGCGAGCGTGTGTGGCTCGACTGGCAGCTTGTTCGCAAGGGACGCCCGATCCGCGACTTCACCTATTTCGTGCTGGGCGCCCTCACAATCGAGGAACGGCGCGCCAACGACCGTGAATTGCTTCGTCATTATCGCCGCTGCCTCGTCGAAACAGGGGTACACGGTGTTCCGGAAGACGATATGCTGTGGGAATATTATCGCCGCTGGCCACCCTATGCGATGCAGGCTTGGCTGGCGAACATGGACGAATGGGGCCAGAAAGGCGCGCACATCGTCGAGCGCATCTTCATCGCTGGCGAGGATCTGGGCACGGTTGCGGCTCTCGGCATCCATTTTTGAGGAAGGGAACGCGGGCATGACCGCCACCATCACCGCCTTTAGTGCCGATGTCCCGCAGGAGGCTCTGGACGATCTGCGTCAAAGGTTGCGCCATGCCCGATGGCCTGAGACGGAGACGGTCGCCGACTGGAGCCAGGGGGTTCCGCTGGCGGCGATGCGCGATCTGTGTGCCTATTGGGCTGACGGCTATGACTGGCGGCGATGCGAAGCCGCGCTCAATGCCCTGCCCCAGTTCACGACCCCGATAGACGATCTTTCCATCCATTTCATCCATGTCCGCAGCCCGAAACCGGACGCGTTGCCGCTGATCCTCACCCATGGCTGGCCGGGATCGGTGCTGGAGTTCCTGAAGGTGATCAGGCCGCTGACCGATCCCGCCGCCCATGGCGCGCCCGCCGCCCAAGCCTTTCATGTCGTCATCCCCTCGCTGCCCGGCTACGGCTTTTCGGGCAAGCCCACGGCAAGCGGCTGGGGCGTAGAGAAGATCGCCGACGCATGGATTCAACTCATGCGCCGGCTGGGTTACGGCCGCTTCGTCGCACAGGGCGGCGACTGGGGCGCGGCGGTCACGACCGCAATCGCCATGGCGGGGCCACCCGAATGCGTCGGAGTCCATCTCAACATGCCGCTCGTTTTCCCGATGGAAAGCGACTTTGCCGATCTGACCCCCGCCGAGGCAAGAACGGTCGAGCGGATGCAATATTATCAGGATCACGACTCCGGCTATGCCAAGCTCCAGGGCACGCGGCCGCAGACGGTCGGCTATGGGCTGGCGGACTCGCCGGTGGGGCAGGCGGCCTGGATCTACGAAAAATTCCAGGCGTGGACCGACAATCGCGGCGCGCCCGAGGAGGCGCTGACACGCGACGAGATGCTGGACATGATCAGCCTCTACTGGTTCACCAACAGCGGCGCCTCCTCGGCGCGGCTCTATTGGGAAAGCGCGGACGCGTTTCAGGCCCGCCGGTTGGACTTGCCAGTGGGGGTGAGCATCTTCGCGCAGGAAATCTTCCGTCCATCGCGCCGCTGGGCGGAGCGGAGCTATCCCCATCTGGTCCACTGGAACGAACTGGATCGCGGCGGCCATTTCGCCGCGTTCGAGCAGCCGGCGCTTTTCGTGGAAGAACTGCGCACCTGTTTCCGCGCGATATAAGAAGGATTCCGAAGCCGCCGTTTCCGTCAGGCCGATCGGGTCATTCGCTTCGCGGCGGCGCGAAGGGCGCGATGCGCGGCTGGACGCGCAATTCGGCCGGTATCCGATGCGGCCCGATCCGCCGGTCGATCTCTTCCTCGAACCAGTAAAGCGCCCGCTCCTGATAGCCTGCCCAAATGGACGGGATCGTGCCGTTCCTCAGCGATTGCTGGATATTTTCAAACAGGCACAGATCCTCCGAGAGGATATGTTCGGTCGCCTTGCGCATGCCCTGCCAATAGGTCCGGTCCGCTTCGCTGTGGGTTTCCCACCCCATCTGGCGCACCTCCATGATCGACCGATCGGTTCCCGCCGGCCAGAAGCATTGGAGGTTGAAACCCACCGGATCGAGGGAGAAAAAGCTGTTGGGGAAAGTCGGCAGCGCGACCGTGTTTTCCAGGAAAACCGGCGCGATGTCGTCCGGCCGCACCGGCGGGGTCGCGAACAGGGACTCTCCTCCCTTCTTGCGCGTGCCGAAGCGCATATGGCCGCCTTCATACAGGGCAATCACGAAACTGCGAGAGTCGAGATGGGGCGCCAGGGTTTTGGGATGCACGGTATTGACGTGGTAGATTTCCAAGAAATTATGATAGGCGATCTTCCAGTTGCAGGCCATTTCTATGAAGAAATGGTCCTTCACCACCATTCGGTCCAGTGGATATCCCTCGGTCAGGGCAACGAATTCGCCGAGAAAATCATGTAGCGGTTCCGCATCATCATCGAAATTGATGAAGACGAAACCACGATAGGTATCGCATCGTACTTCGATCAGGCCGTTTTCCGCTTTGTCGAGACAGGCGAAGTCATGCTGGCTGGGAACCGATTTGAGTGTTCCCTCCAGATCATAGCCCCAGGCATGATAAGGACAGATAAAGCGCATGGCCCGCCCATGCGGTTCGAGCAAAAGCGGGGAACCCCGGTGGCGGCAGGCATTGTGGAACGCACGGATGCGGCCATCCTTGCCGCGCGAGAGAATGACGGAACGGTCGAGATGCTGGAACAGGCGATAGGAACCCGGCTCCGGCAGGTCCGACGCGATGCCGGCAAGCAGCCAGGTCCGATTCCAAAGACCTTCCTTCTCCAGCGCCTCGAATCGCGGATCGGTATACCGGCCTGCGGGGATCGGCGGCAGCGCCGGAAAATCCGCAGGATGCTCGGATCGCTTCAACTGCTCGTCCATCGTCCGGTTGAGCAGTTCCAACGCCGCTTCACGCATAGCCCTCTCCTCTGTCGAACGCCCTGTCGGCTCCGTTGCGGGGAAGACTGGCCATCGCACGAAACAAGGAACCTGCAATTGGATAGGGTTGCCGGCGCGGGGCAGCCTGCAAACTGAACTGGGAGAGCAGGTTGGCCGCGCCGCTTCACGCCGATCGGCGCGTTCGAACGAGGCCGATGGACAGGCTCAGGACAAGGTTCCGACAGAAACGGCGCCGGAGAAGAGGAAAAAATTGCCATGGCCATGAACCATCCTACGTCCACGGACGGCATCACCGTCGATTATATCAACCAGCTCCTGGCTACGGCCGTCCCCGATGCCACCGCCGTCGCCTTGCGCGTGACGGACGCCAAGACCTATGGCGAACAGATGGTGTCGACCGCTGGCCGCGTCTCGATCGAGGTCGATTACACCGACGATACGCCCGGCGATTTGCCAGGGCGGCTGGTGCTCAAACTGACCCGCGCGGTCGATGAGATCATGGCGCCTTTCTATGCCAATGAAGTGGCCTTTTACCGGGGCATCCGGCCGGAGCTGACCATCGAGGCGCCGCGCTGTTTCGGAGGCGACTTCGATGCGTCCACCACGCATTTCGGCTTGTTGCTGGAAGACCTGACGGCACGAGGCGCGACCTTCCCCAACACGACGGTGCGGACGACCGGACCGGATGATGTACGCGCGCTGCTGGATCAGTTGGCGCGCCTGCACGCGGCATTCTGGGAATCGCCCCGTTTCGGCACGGATCTCGCCTGGGTCGAAACCCATGTCGAAGGCACGGTCGCAACGTTGATGAACGAACTCGCGCCAGCCTATATCGCGCATGAGGTCGAAACCGAAAATTTCAAGCGGGAGATGGTTCAACGGCTTCGTACGACCCCGGACAAGCTGCTTGCCGGCGTACAGGCCGTGCAGCGGCACCAATCGCAGCTGCCCCAGACGCTGCTCCATGGCGACACCCATCTCGGCAACAGCTACCGCCTGCCGGACGGAAGGGCGGGACTGCTCGACTGGCAGTTGATGGTGCGCGGTTACGCGATGCACGACGTCAACTATATCATGACGACCGGCCTTTCCATTGCCGACCGGCGCGCGCATGAGCGCGATCTTCTCGCTTATTATCTGGATCGCCTCGGACAGGAAGGCGTGGCCCGGCCACCTTCCTTCGACAGCGCCTGGGAGGAATATCGACGGACTCTTATCTGGGGTATCTATATCGGCTGGCTGACCACTCCCGTCGTGAACTATGGCTGGGAAATCAACGTCATGAACCATCTGCGGCTGACCACCGCCTATGAAGACCTCGAAACGGCGAAGCTCGTCGAAGCCCTGCTATAGCCGCCAGCAAGTCAACGGCCCGTCACAACTGGTTGCTGCCCGTCGCCTGGAACATGCGCTGGAAATCGACCATCGTTGGTTGATGCGCCGTAAAACCGCCGTCCACGGGGATCATCGCCCCGTTGATGAAGCAGGATTCGTCCGAGGCGAGAAAGGCAACGACATTAGCAATGTCGCGCGGGCGGCCAAGTGCGGGATTGAGATGATGGTCGAGCAACACGTCCTTTACCGCTTGCGGTGTCGTTTCGATGGCCGTCTCGCTGAGGACGAAGCCGATGGCGATCACATTCGACCGGATACCCTGCTTGCCATATTGCGTGGCGATGAAACGGCTGAGGTTGATGAGCGCCGCCTTGGACGCGCCATAGGCCGTCAGCGTCATTTCGCCCAGCAGGCCGAAGCCGGAAGCGGAATGGATGAGCGATCCGCCGCCGCCTGCGATCATGATCGGTAGCGCATGCTTGCACAGCAGCATCGGCCCGCGCGTATTGACCGCGAAGGCCCGGTCCCATGCTTCGGTTGCCAGATTGACGACATCCAGATCGCGGGCGCGCTGCTCGGTCGTCTGATAGGCGGCATTATTATGGATGATGTCGATGCGCCCGTGGCGACCGGCGATCCGCGCCACGGCGGCGGCGACGCTGGCCTCGTCCGTCAGATCGAACGCCTCTGCCTCGGCCTGTCCTCCCGCCACGCGCAGCGCTTCCGCTGCCGCCTCGACCCGATCCGCGAGGATATCCGCCAGAATGACGGTCGCGCCCTGCTCCATCAGGACTTTGGCGACTTCCAGGCCAATGCCCTGTGCCGCGCCGGTGATGATCGCCACGCGGCTTTCCAATGATCCCGCCATCTCATCCTCCTATTGGCCGGTTTAACGCTGAGCATCACTCTCCTCTATGGCGGGTCGAAGCAATAGGCGCAGGTCTTGTTTCCATCAGGGTCCAGAAGATAGGCTCCGTAGGCATGGGGGACGGCACCGCGCGGACCGGGCGACCCGGCGTCCGTACCCCCAGCTGCCAGTCCCGCCAGATGGAAGCGATCGACGGCGCCGCGATCAGGCGCCTTCAATCCGAGGGTCGCGCCGTTGGACCATGTCGCGCGGCCTTGCAGCGGACGCAGGATGAGCAGTTCGGGCACCCGCCGTCCATACCCCATGCCCTGATCCAGAAACGGACCGAGATTGACAATGCCAAGGGGAGCAAGCGCGGCATCGTAGAAATGGGCCGCCCTTTCGAGGTCATTGCTGCCGAGGCAGACATGCGTGAATATTCCCATCCGGCCTGACATGCCCTCCATGCGAAATTTATCCGCCGGAGAACGGTTTCGACAGCGGCGGCACGACCGACACCTGGATAAAGATAGGTTCGGCGGGATTCATTGGTGGCGCATTCCGTTGGCCATCGATCATTTGCTTCTGCCTTTCCTCTCCCAAGGTCTGCCCGATCAGCCCTGCCGTACCGGCGGCATGAAGGTGATCGGCGCGCCCATCGTCGCCCGATAGGAAATGGGCTGCTTCCCATCCGTATCGCGGATGCCGTAGCACTCGCCCAGTTCCGCGCCGATCAGCGCCTTGCCCGACAGGCTGGCAAGGTCGGGGTCTTCGGCGAGCCGGTCGAGGACGAGGCCGGAAAATTCCGGCGTTTCCCAATCGGGCAGGGCCGCGCGCAATTCTTCGGGGATCATCTCGGGCGGCATGGCCTTCACCGCATCGGTCAGGATGAAACCGGGCCAGAAGGAGACGACGGACACACCGTGCGGCGCAAGATCGACAGCCATATCGGCTGTCATCTTGTCGGTCCCCGCCTTGGCCGCGCCATAGGCCGGTCCGTGGAAATAGGATACCGCGCCGTAGAAGGAAATGCTGGCGATCAGGCCCCTGCCCGCCGCCACCATCATCGGAGCGGCATGATAGGCCGCGACATAGCTGGAGCGCAGGCCGATGGTGATCATGTCCGCCAGCTTCAGCGGCTTTTCCCAGAAACCGCCCGGGGCGACCAGTTCGGGTCCATGAACGGCGGCGGCATTGTTGACGAGCAGGTCCAGCCGTCCGTCCGTCCGCTCGGCCAGTTGCGCAAATGCCCGTTCGACCGCGCCATCGTCGTCATGATCGCATTCCAGCGCGACGCCCGTGCCTCCCGCGCGGTCGATCTCCTTCACGACCTCGGCCAGTTGCGCCGTGTCGCGCCCGGTGACCGCGACCATATTGCCGCGCGAGGCGAAGCCCCGCGCCATGCCCCGCCCCAACCCGCGCGTCGCACCCGTCACCAGCACTATTTTCTCGCTCATATCGCCATCCTGCTCCGGTCTGATATGCCAGCATCGCCATGAAGGACAGGAACATGACCTATCCGACGGCAAGGGAAGGTCATCCCATCGCCGCCAACCCAAAAAGGCGCGGCGGGGCGCGGTTGGGTCAGTCCGAGCGAGTCACCGGCAGGACGACATGGCGCGCCGGGCCGCCAAGCGCGGTCGGCCCGAACAGTTGCAGCCGACGCCCCTCTATCGTCGCCAGCAGGCGGATGAACGCGGCGTCCTCCTCCGCTCCCGCGGTACTGATATGGGCTTCCAGCGCCTCGGCCGCATCGGCCCAGCGATCGAAAGGGCGGCCAAGAAGCGCGGACACATCCGCGATGTTCCGCGCCACCATGTCCGCTCCATGATCGTCGGCGCGCTGGACCCATTCGACCAGTTCGGCGACCTGCGCCTTGTGCGTCTCCGCCGCTTCGCCCGCGACAGGCAGCGTCGCGAGCGTGTCGGCCAGCTTGGCCAGCAGCGGCGCATTGTCGCCCGTGCGCTGTTCCAGCGGCGGCAGTTCGGGCAACGCGATGCCGGTCAGCCGCGACAGCGCCAGCAGGATGGAGCGGCGCAGCGCCAGGTCGAACATGAGGTAGACCGAATGCGGATCGCCGGGACATGGCTTGCCGACGGTCCCCGTGAACTGCATCGTGCCGAGCAGCGAGAATTGCAGGACGTGGAAAACCACGGCGTCATGATCGACCGGCTCGCCCGTCGCTTCCTCATAATAGCGCACCAGTTCGGGCAGCGGGGCGCCGAGCGGTTCGTAGCTGTTGCGCATCCCCATGGTGGCGATGTCGACCAGCGGATCTCCGATCATCGAAAATTCGAAGTCGTAGAGTTTCGTCATCGCGCCCTTGTCGACCAGATACTGGCCCGAATCGAACTGGATGAAGCTGGCGCGGTGGCGGTGCCGGGGTACGTTGCGGCGCAGCCAGCGGATCACGAATTCCAGCAGAGGCTCCGGGCGGCTCTTGGTACGCCGATAATGCGGCATATAGGCTTCCAGGCCGACCAGCGCGATCGCCTCGGCGCCTTCGGGCAGATGAACTCCGGCCGCCGCAAAGGGTTCGACCGGCAAGCGGTGCATGGCGGCTACGGCCTGCATGTAAACGCGACCGATGGCACTCTTGGTCGCGGCATCGAGCGCCGAAAAGTCCCGCGTCCCCTCGATCGCTTCCATCACAATGCACGGCGGATCGGCGAGGTAGCCGACAATCTCCGGCACCGGCAGCCCCTGCTTGTGGAGCAGGTCGATGACATCCGCTTCGCGCTTGAGGTCGGGAAAGATGGACACGTCCCCGCCCCGGTCGCCGCGCAGGTGCAGGCGGCGCACCGTCCCGTCCGTTTCCACGTCGACGAACCATGAGGGGCGCCAGCGGACGAGGCGCTCCAGCCCGACGATCTTGCCGCCCGTCAGCGCCTCGACAAAAGCGGTGATCCGGCCGACCGCCGCATCGTCATAATTGTTGAGAGAGGCAAGGTCGTTCACTGCCCTCCCTCCCCGATCGAAAAGACTTCGGCGACGGCGCGGGTGTCCATATATTCCTTGCCGGAAACGATCCGTCCATCCCGGATGATCAGCAGATTATGATATTCGTTGCGATAGATCCGGTATGGAAAGACCATCTCGCCCCTGACCTCCACGGCTACCCGATCCCCCTCGGCGGTCATCCCGATGATCTCCGCGGTGCGTTTCCGCGCGGTCAGCAATCCGCCCTTCACGCTGGCGATAAAGTCGGCGCGGCTCATATCGCCATGGCCCAATATCCACCAGCGGCAATCAGGATGCTGCAAGGCTTCGATCGTTTCAACGTCTCCTTCCTCGACGGCCCGCATATAACGGCGCACTACCGCCTTGTTCGCCTCTGTGTCGCTCATCAACCGTCTCCGCTGCTTATCTCGCCGGTGGCTCCGGCAGCACCGATCGCCATGTGCAGGCTTGATCGGCGACACGAACCCTATCCATGGGCGGGTGGCCTTCTTCTGTTCGCTTTTCAATCTTCCGCCAACACAACAAAAAGGGGCAAAGGAGGCCGCATGACCACCAAGAGCATGATGAAGCTGTGCACCTATATGGGTGCCATTGCCGGCACTTTGATGCTCGTCGGCATATGGCCGATCGCGAGATGTTCCCGCCGCTGGCCCCATCCATGCCCTTCGCGGACGTCGCCGCCTATTATCGCGATCACCAGACCGGCATATTGACCGGCGCCATATTGATAGCCTCCTCCTCCGTGCTTTTCTTCCCCTTTCTGGCGGCGATCGCCACCTTCATGAAGAAGATCGAAGGACCCGTCTCGCCGTTGACCTGGGCTTTTATCATGGTCGTGGCCTATGGCTTCGTCACCTTGTTCTTCGCGGGCCTGATCTTCACGGCGGCGGCCTATCGGCCCGACCGGCCGGATGCCGTCATCGGCGCGCTCAGCGACATAGCCTTTCTTCTGTTCGTCATGCCGGCCGTGCCCGCCCTCGTGCAGAATGTGCTGACCGGCGCCGTCATTCTGGGCGATCGTCGCGCGCAGCCCATCCTGCCGCGCTGGCTTGGCTACATGAATTTGTGGACCGGCGTTCTGCTTCTGCCCGGACTTGCCATCGGCCTGTTCAAGACGGGCCCCTTCGCCTGGAACGGGGTTCTGGCCTTCTGGGTTCCGGCGGTGGTATTCGGCATCTGGTTCAATCTCATGATCTTCGCCATGCTCGGCGCGATCAAGCGCGATGCGCTTGGCGGCGAATGATGGTCGCTTCTCAAGCCGCAGCGCTTCAGCCGCGCCGCCATGTGCCGGGCGAGGAAGGCGTATGGGTGTTCATTGGCGGCGACCTGGTCGTCTTTGCCGTCTTCTTCATCACCTATGCCGTCGCGCGACAGCGGGAACTGGCGCTGTTCGAAAGCTCGCAGGCGTTGCTCGACCGGGGCCTTGGGCTGCTCAACACCCTTTTGCTGCTGACCAGCAGCTTTTTTGTCGCGCAGGCGGTAGCGGCCGTGCGCCGGGAAGACAGAAACGCGCGACCGCTGCTGTGCCATCCTGCTCGGCACAGGCTTCGTCATCGTCAAGGGCTTCGAATATTCAGCGAAGATCGCACAGGGTTTCACACTCAACAGCAACAGCTTCTCGATCTATTATTACATGTTCACCGGCATCCATCTGCTGCATGTCCTTATCGGCCTTGGGGTTCTGTGCTTCGCGCTCTCGCGCTTCGACCGGAACGGCCGGATGCAGGGCGGCGTCGCCCTGATCGAGGGCAGCGGCGCTTTCTGGCATCTGGTGGACCTGCTGTGGATCATCCTCTTCGCTCTGCTCTATCTGCTTTAGGGGAATCTGTTACATGGCGATGATCTGGCGCAGCCGTATCACTCTGGTCTGGGCGATCCTGATCGCAGCGACCTTTCTGTCCTTTGAAACGATGGCACTGGGCAATGCGTTTCTTCTTCGCTCCCTGATACTCGTCATCGCCTTCGTGAAGGTGGTGCTGGTCGGGCGCGAGTTCATGGAACTGCGATACGCCCCGCCCCTGCTGCTCTGGATGTTCCAGATCTGGGCGGCCGTCACCTGCGTGGTCCTGATCGTCCTGTTCCATCCCTGACCCTGATCCCGCGGCCGCATCCGCACTATGCAGGAATATGGCGGGACAGGCACGCATGTCCCGCCGGGTCAACAGGTGGTCAGGCCGGAATTTCGGTGCCGCCGGCTGCGGCTTCGCCTATCCCCATCTTGCGCGTCAGGTCCGCCATATCGAGATATTCGCGCCAGCGCGTAATCAGGCCGGCCTCGTCGAACTCGTAGATCGCCACCATCTGGTGCGGACATGGACGGCCCATGATGATGGCGGTGTCCGATCTTTCCTGCATGACCATCCGGTCATTCGACAGGATGTTCACTTCATTGCATTTATTGTTGGTGGCAAAGGCCATTTGTCGCTCGATCTCCGCGCGCAGCGCCGCCTTGCCCTTCACGACGGGACCGCCGGGCACCCAGAGCTGCCATTCCGCGTCCCCGGCCATCATCGAGAGGATTTTCTCGACATCGGGCCTGCTCTCGTCGCTGCCGTCGCCCCAGGCGGCGCAAAATTCGCGTACCTTGTTCTCGATCTCGATGCCCATCATCATCTCCTTTTCATCGCATCCCGGGCCAGCGGGATTGCGCTCTCAAGCCTTGGCCAGCGCGCGGGTGACGCTGATGAACGGCACCGTGCAGCTCTGCCCGCCATCGACCGGATAGAGCATTCCGTTGACATAGCGGGATTCGTCCGACGCGAGGAAAAGCGCCATCGCGGCAATGTCCTCCGGCTCGCCGATAAAGGGGGTGTTCAACACTTCGAGGAACAGGCGGTCCATCTCGGGTGTCGACCATTGCAGCTTGGCTGGCGTCTGCGTCGGTCCGGGCAGGATCGCATTGCTGCGGATGCCCTGTTTGCCATAGGTGGCGGCAATCGCCTGCACGAACCAGTTGAGCGCGGCCTTGGACGATCCATAGCTGTAGGCGGTGATATCTCCACCCATCGAACTGCCGGACGAGGTGGAAATGATGGAACCCGTGCCGCGCTCCAGCATATGCGGAATGGCGAGCTTGCTCGCCAGAACGGCGCCCAACACGTTCACACGCAAATTCGCGAGGAAGATTTCGGGATCGAATGCCAGGAAATCCATGTCGCGCAGGGCATGGTCCTGATTGACGTAAAGGGCGTTGTTGAACAGCACGTCGATGCGGCCGAAGTCGGCGACGGTCTGGCCGATCAGGCGTTCGAGATCGGCCTGTTCGCCGGCATCGACGGTCATCGCACGCGCGTCGCCCCCGGCGTCGACAATGGCCTGCGCCGTCGCCTCGGACGCCTCGGCGCGAATGTCCGCGACGATCACGGTGGCGCTTTCCCGCGCGAACATCATCGCGCTCGCCCGTCCGATGCCGCTTCCACTGCCGGTGATGATGCAAATCTTGTCTGCAAGGCGAGCCATTTCCGCTTCCTCTTTCCGTTATGTTCCGCTGCCGATGCCGTCCCTTACACCCGCTTCCGGATCGACATGATCACGATGAAGGCAAGGCTGCGTTGCGGATCGGCTTCGATGCGAGCGGCCAGACGCTCCACCAGACCGTCCAGCAACGCTTCCCGATCGCGGGAGGCATCGACGCGCACAAGAAAGTTGGGACCATTGGCGGCACACATCATGTTCGCCCACTGCTGCCCCAGTTCGGCCGCGTCGCCGGTCTGCCGATAAGCGTCCCAATAGGGGTCGGGAGACGGGATCGCCGAAAGGTGATCGAGCGCCAGATCGGGCACCAGCCCGGCTTCGAACGGCGCCGTCAACTGTTCGAGCGAACGTCCAGCCGAAGGAGCCGTCATGCGGAGGGTTTCTTCGGCCGTGAGCAGTCCTGCGCGTTCCATGTCGATGATCGACTGCCAGAAATGTCCGGCCATCCATTCGAAGCCATGGCTGTCGGGCCCCCGGCCCATGAACTGGCAGACGAGTCGTCCGCCCGGCCGCAATTCGGCCGAGCGCGCCTTCAGGAAACGTAGCCAGTCCTCGGCGAGCACCGCGTCGACGGCCGCGCGCACCTCGGCCGACCGGCTGAAGATCGCCCAGCCATGGTCCGCGACATCGGCCGGATTGCGGCTCATCCAGTGCAGCGCATTGGAGGACCAGCCGATATCCACGCTGTCGGGCGGCAGGATCATATCGAAATAGGATCGGCCGATGGCCGAGGGGAAGACGCCCTCACGACCATGGAGATAGCTGGCGGAGTCAGCGCCCAGCAGGCCGAAGAGGGATGCGAAATCGTTGGAAGGCAGGTCGGTATGCACGATCCGGACCGGCCGTTCGGCATTTCCCGCGCGAACCAGATCGATCGCCTTCGCCATCGGCGCCATCGAATTGCGCCCCTGGGACGCGCCATATCGACGATGGTGACAGGTCCGGCAGGGCCGGCGGCCATGGCCCGCGCCGCATCCTCCAGCAGCGGCAGCGCCGATTGCAGATTGGCCTGTTGCAGACCGGAATGACGGTTGTAAAGCCCGCCTCCCGCCATCGCCGCGACAGCACCGGAGGCGGGGACGGGATCAGCCATAGAATGTTTCCGCTATGCGTTGGGTATAGGCGGCGCTTTTTTCCGGCGACAGGCCATAATGGGGGATGACAGGCGTGATCGCGTCGGCCAGTGCGGCGCGGCGCGCGATCCGGGCACGCACTTCATCGGCCTTGCCTACTACGGCGATGCTTTCCACCATTTCATCGGGGCAGGCGGCGGCCATCCCCGCCATATCGCCCCGCGAGAAGGCGGCCTGAATCGCCGAGGCTTCGCGACCGAAGCCGATTTCCTCGAAATAGCGCAGATATTGGGGCGACTGGCTGTAATAGGCCACGGTTCCACGGCAATCCTCTATCGCTTCGCGCCGGTCGTTCGAAATCGCGGTGAAGATCGAAATATTGAGCGTGAAATCCTTGCGTGCCCGACCGGCCCGCTCCAGCCCGGCCTTCATATGGGCGGCCACTTCGCGCTCGATCCACGCGTCGTTCCACAGGGGGTGGCCGAGCAGCCCGTCGGCGATCTCCGCTGCCTGCGCGACGGCCTTCTGGAACACCGCCGGGAGAATGATGGGGATATCACCGCGCACCGGCGGGTGCAGCAGGCGGAAATGCGAGAGGTCGAGGCGGTGATAGTCGCCCTTCAGTTCGGTCAGTTCGCCCGTGTGCCCCCTCGCCACGATGGTGCGGATCATGCCTACGATCTCGCGCATATGGGCGAGCGGCTTGCCATAGGGACTGCCGAACGAGCCTTCGATCTGGCTCTGCGCGCTCGATCCCAGGCCCAGCACCACCCGACCGTTGCTGATCAGGTCGAGGTCGATGGCGCTGCACGCGGTCTCCAGCGGACTGCGCACGAAGGCCAGCGCAATGCCCGTGCCCAGCTTGATGCGCCGCGTGGCGGGCGCGACCGCCGCCAGGGTTGAAAAGGGCGCGCCAAACATCTGCGGCGCCCACACGCCCTCCACTCCGGCCGCTTCATAGCCCTGCGCCAGAACCGCCAGTTCTTCCCCTGGCATCGGGACGATCTGCGCCCAAACGGCCTTGCGATCCGTCACTTGCCTTTCCCCTTCAAAAACCGCTGGTGTCGAAATAGTCGCGCCACGCGACGATATGCGGGCCGTCCATCTCCAATGCGCCCATCAGTCGCAGCGAAACCATTTCCTGCCCATCCGGCCCATAGAAAATGTCGCTGCGTTCGGTCAGGATGACATTGCCGGCCGCCGCCGCGTGATGAACGACGACTTCGCACCGCTCGAACGGAATCCGCGCCAGAAAGCCCTCGACGAACTGGTTCGCCTGATCGATCCCTATGGTGGTCGCGACGCCGACATTCTCCCAGCGCGTCTCCGTCGTGAAGCGACGCTGCATGGCCGACAGCATATCTTCGCGCGAGCCGCTGCTTTCCCGAAAAAATGCCAGTACTTCGTCCAATGGACCGGGCATGTTGATCCCCTGCTCCTCTGTTGCGCGGGCACCCTGGCGCGACGCGGCGGGCTTCTGCCCTGCCGAAAGATAGCAGCCATGCTTTTCCCGGCATATGAAACCGCCGATCCGCCCGCCCGCGCGCCGCACATGGAGCGGAAAGGTCATGCTGGAAACAGTATGTCCTCCCCATGAAAGCGAATGGAGCGGCGGAAAGTCGAGCCGGGCCTATACTCCCTGTCAACGCCTGGAAGGAGCTTTGCATTCATGAGTGCCGTTGACGAACTGATCGCCCTTGCGCGGTCGCCCGATCCGTTCCGGAACGCGCCGGACAATCTGGCCGAACTGCAACTGGAAGCCGCCCGCGAGCGATTCTCGGAGCGGCGCCAGCAGATCCGGCTGCTCGACAAGCGCGCGCGAGACGCCGGTATCGACGCCGTCGACAGCTTTGCCGACCTCGTTCCGCTGCTGTTCGCCCACACCAACTACAAGAGCTATCCCGAAGCCTTTGTCGACAACGGCCAGTGGAAGCATATGAACATGTGGCTCGGCACGCTGAGCACCTATCCGACCGACAATATCGACATCGCGGACGTGCGCGACATCGACGACTGGCTGGATCGCGCCAAGGTGGCGGGCCACCATGTCTTCGCATCGAGCGGGACTTCGGGCAAATCCTCCTTCCTCGACCAGTCGACGCAGGACCGCGATCTTTCGCTCGACGCATGCCTTGCGGCCACCGACCTTTCGACACCGGGCTATGTCCCCGATCAAGGCCGGTCGGTGTTCACGATGATGCCGCCGCGCGGCACCCACAAGATGATCGAATTCTGCAACGCCCATTTCCCGCGCTGGGCCGCGCCGGGCGAATTGCATCGCCTGAGCGACGATCCGATCCGCGCCTTCGATGCGATGCGGCCCGCGCAACTGCGCCGCCTGCTGGCCGCGGGCAAGGTCGGTCCCGGTGAGATCGCGGCCTATGAGGCGGAGGTCGCGGCGCGGCAGGAAAAACGGGCGGGCGAATTCGAAACATGGATAGATCTGATCGAAAGCCGCCGGCATCGCCCACTCTATGTCGGCGTCATGTATGGGGTCGCCTGGCAGATTGTGCAGGCATTGCGCGCGCGCGGGATCAAGGATGGCGATTTTCATCCCGACACGCTGATGAGCTTCGGCGGGGGCACCAAGGGGGCAGCCGTCCCGCCCGATTACCGGGAACAGATCATGGGCTTTTTCGGCGTGACGCCGGACCGCATCACCAGTTCCTACGCCATGGTCGAGATGAGCGGCTTCTGCGCCAAGATCCAGCCTACAGAATCCTATGCCGTACCGCCATGGATCGTGCCCCTCATCCTCGACAAGCCGGGCGAAAAGCTGCTGGGCACGACCACGGATAACGGCACGGTCGAAGGCCGCATGGCGTTTTTCGACATATTGGCCGACGGTCGCTGGGGTGGCGTCATCTCCGGTGACAAGGTGCAGGTGGAATTCGGTTCAGGTCTGGAAGGCGTGAAGACTCCGGTGGTCCATTCGATCGCCCGCTACGCCGATCTGGAGGAAGGCGAGGACAAGCTGAGTTGTGCGGGGTCGATCGATTCCTATGTGCGCGGATCGATCTCCTCGTCCCAGCAGGTCGCGGCCTGAGCAAAAGGAGGCAAGGATGCTGCACGAAATCATCGCCAACGACGACAGGCTGCTCGTCCCCCATGTCATCAAGGGCGTGGTACAACTCGATGCAGCCGTCGAACATCGCTCGCGTGCCGGCGGCAGTCCCGTCATGACCCCTGCGATCGACCTCGATTCGCTGATCTGGCCACGCAGCCAGCCCGGCCCCGCGTTCGACACGCCGATCGCGGAGATCGTCGATTTCCTTGTCGAGGTCGGCAAGGCGCTCGATTTCGACCGGAATATCTATCTCCAGGAAGCCGCCGCCTATAATCTGCGCTGCAACACTCTGGGCGCCCGTATCCTGGAGAATTGCTATCGCGATATCGCCTGGTTCTTCACGCGCGAGGCAGTCGAGGCGGAAGCGGAACAGTCGCTCGGTTCCCTCGATGTGCTGGACGGTTGGGCGCGGCGCGAAATTCAGGGCGCTTCCTTCGATATCCGCGCCTTTCCGCCGCGCATGGTGCATGTCCTCGCCGGAAACGCGCCCATCGTGCCGCCGGTCACGATTGTCCGGGGCGCGATCAGCAAGGGCGTCCATCTGCTGAAAATGCCGTCGAACGACATGTTCACCTCAACCGCCCTGCTGCGAACCATGGCGGACGTCGGCCCCAACCATCCCGTCACCCGCTCCTTCTCGGCGGCCTATTGGCGCGGCGGCGACGCGGGCATCGAGGACCATATCCTGCGGTCCCAATATTTCGACAAGCTCGCCGTCTGGGGTGGCGAGGCAGCGGTGCGCCATGCCATGAAATATGCCGCGCCGGGTTTCGAGATACTGTCCTTCGACCCCAAGGTGTCGATCTCGCTGATCGGCCGCGAAGCCTTTGACGGTGCACCCCTCGCGACCATTGCCGAATGGAGCGCCGCCGACATCATCGCCTTCAATCAGGATGCGTGCAGTTGCGCTCGCTTCCAGTTCATCGAAGGATCGACCGAACAGATCGACACCTATTGCGAAGCGCTGGTCGCGGCAATGGGCAAGGATATACGCTATGGCTCCGGCCCGGATGGTCCGCGCCCGCCGGCCATGCTGGTCGAAGAACTCGACATGCTGGGCAATCTGGAACCCATATATCGCCTGTTCGGGCAGCCCGATGGCCGGGGCATGGTTATCCGCTCCGACGAACCTGTCTCGTTCAATCCCGGTGAGAAGGTCGTCAATGTGGTCGCGGTCGACCGGCTCGCCGACGCCATCCGGCATGTTACCGTCGCCACCCAGTCGGTCGGCGTCTATCCGCCAGCCCGTATCGCCGAAGTGCGGGATGGCCTTTCTTCGGCGGGCGCCCAGCGCATCGTCGGCCTCGGCAATATCAACACGGGGAAATTCGGCGGCCTGCCGCACGACGGGGGATGGCCGGTGCATAGAATGATGCACTGGGTCGTCACGGAAACAGCGAAAGATTGAAAAAACCTATGACACAGACGCAAACTCAGGCGTTATCGCTCGACACCTATCGCCTGCTCGGCCGCTCGGGCCTGCGGGTTTCTCCGCTGGCGCTGGGCACCATGACCTTCGGTGAGGAATGGGGCGCCGACGAGAAGGAATCGCACCGCATCTTCGACGCTTATGTCGATCAGGGCGGCAATTTCATCGACACGGCGGGCTATTATGCCGATGGCGCATCGGAAACGCTGACCGGCAAGTTCGCCGAGGCCAAGCGCGAGCGGCTGGTCCTGTCGACCAAATATTCGCTGACCCACTCGGTCGGCGATCCCAATGCGGCGGGCAACAGCCGCCGCAACATGGTGCAGACGGTCGAAACCAGCCTCAAGCGGCTGCGCACGGACCGGATCGATCTGTTCTTCCTGCACGTCTGGGACGATACGACGCCCGCTGACGAAATCCTGCGCGCCTTCGACGATCTCGTGACGCAGGGCAAGATCCTCTATCTCGGCCTGTCGGATACCCCCGCATGGCAGATGGCGCGGCTGCAAACCATGGCCGAACTGCGGGGCTGGACCCAATTGGCGGCATTGCAGGCCGAATATAATCTGGTCGAGCGCACGGCCGAACGCGATCTCATCCCCGCCGCCAAGGCGCTGGGCATCGGCGTCATGCCCTGGTCGCCGCTGGCAAGCGGCATGCTTTCGGGTAAATATGCGACTGGCGGAAGCGCCCATGCGGGCGAGGCGGGCGGTCGCGGCGCCATGCTGGAAGCGGCGGGCCGGATCGACTCGCGCGGGGTCGCTATCGCCGATACGGTGAAGGGCATCGCCGACGAGATGGGCGTCACCTCGGCGCAGGTGGCGATCGCATGGACGCTCACCAATCCGGCGGTCGTCTCGCCGCTGGTTGGTGCGCGCACGATGCGGCAATATGAGGATAATGTCGCTTCGCTCGGCGTGTCTCTGGACGCGGAGCAACTGGAACGTTTGGATGCGGCGAGCCGCACGCCGTTGGGCTTCCCGCACGATTTCCTCGCATCGCCCTTCATCCGCCATGGACTGACCGGCGGTACGACCATCCAGCCACGTTCCGCCTGATCAGGCCGCGCGAACCAGCCTTCCGGGACGCGCGCCGGTATCGGCGCCGTCCCGCCGGGTGACGACTCCGCTGACCATCGTAAAGCGATAGCCGGTCGCGTGCTGCGCCAGACGGCGGCCGCCGCCCGGCAGGTCATGGACGACATGAGGCGCATGCAGCCTGAGCGCGCCATGGTCGATCACATTGATATCGGCCTTCATTCCGACAGCCAGGCGTCCCCGGTCGCGCAGCCCCAGAAAATCGGCGTTATCGGCACTCAGCGCCTTGACGGCGGCCGGGATCGTCAGCCGCTCTCCCGCCCGGTCGCGGGTCCAGTAGGACAGCATCGTCGTCGGATAGCTGGCGTCGCAGATGATCCCATAATGCGCGCCGCCGTCCCCCAGCCCCACGATGCTGTAGGGATCGCGCATCATGGCAAGCGCAGGGTCCAGCGACCTTTCCGCATAGTTGGAAAAGGGCATCAGGATCAGCGCCTGCCCATCCTGCTCCAGCATCAGGTCATAGACCAGTTCGGCCGGATCGATCCCACGCCGCGCGGCGAGCGCGGCGATGCTCTGGTCGGGCGAAGGCTCATAGTCCGGCTCCGCGCCCAGCGGGTAGATGTTGTCCCACGCTCGCAACAGGCGGTGGAGCGGCGTCGGTGTCTCGTCCGGCTCCTCCGCGATCAGCCGTGCGCGGAAGGCCGGATCGCGCATGATCGCGACCTTTTCCGCCAGCGGCATATCGGCAATGGCACGATAGGTCGCGCAATGGCTGAATGCGTTGGCGGAGGTCGACAGACCGCACATCGCGCCCATCGGTCGCGGGAAGACCTGCGCCAGCACCGGCGTCGAAGCGCTGCGATTATGCTCGGCAAGCGCATCCATCGTGCGCCGCCAGCCTTGCGGATCGGTCGACCATTGGGCGAGCGAATAGGTCAGCGGCCGACCGGATTCGCTTGCCATGCGCTTCATCAGGCTGATGTCGCCTTCCCAGTCGGCGGTGTCGAGATTGGGGATCATCTGAAGCACTCCCCGCCCCGATTTGCCGACCGATCGGGCTATCGCCACCAGTTCGTCGCCTTCGGCCTGGAAAGACGGGATGAAAGCGCCGTCACCGCGCCGGTGGACGAGCGACCGGGACGTGGCAAAGCCGAGCGCGCCCGCCGCCATGCCTTCCTCCACCAGACGCTCCATTCGCGCGACGTCGACGGGGGTCGCCGGCTCCCGGTCCAGCCCGCGCTGCCCCATCGCATAGACACGCAACGGTGAATGCGGGATATAGGCCCCCACATCCGCATCCCAAGCGCGCGCCTCCAGCGATCTCAGATAATCCGGGAAACTTTCCCAGTTCCACGGCAGCCCCTTCGCCATCACCGCTTCGGGAATGTCCTCCACCCCTTCCATGACATTGACCAGCGCCTCGCGATCTTCCGCGCGGCACGGCGCGAACCCGACGCCGCAATTGCCGATGACGACGGTGGTGACGCCATGCTCGACGGAAGGCACCAGACTGTCCGACCAGGTGACCTGTCCGTCATAATGGGTGTGAACATCGACGAAACCGGGCGTGACCAGCAGGCCACGGGCATCGATCTCCTCTCCCCCCTGCCCCGCATCGTCACCGATGGCGGCGATGCGTCCGTTCGCAATGGCGATATCCGCCTCGAACGGCTCGCCGCCGCAGCCATCGACTATCGTTCCTCCACGAATTACCAGATCGGCAACAGCCATGCGCCTCGCTCCTGTTCAGCCTGCCAGTGCCGCCAGCATCTCGCCGGACGCCTGCTCTTCTGTCACCCACTTCACCATGCGGCGAACTGGCTCGATCGCATCCTGCCTTTCCATATTGTGCTGCATCGTCGCCGCCCCGCCCAGCGACACGATCCGCTGCGCGCCCTGAAAGGCAAGGCGATCCCGCAATTCACCCTTGAGGCTTTCGGGGAAAATGCCGATCGTCTGGGTATAGGCGTTGACGGCGCGCACAGCAGTCTCGGTGCTGTCGATCGGCACAATATTGCCCACACGGCAGGCGAGCGTGCGGGAAAAGTCGACGGGATAATTGTCCTGACTGACGATCACCGCCCCTTCGTTGGAGCGGCCACCGAAAATCCGATAGTCCTCCTCATTGAGCCGGATGCCTTCGATCTCGGCCTTGAGCGCGGTGTCGAACGCCTTGTGCGGGGTACTCAGGGTATCGGGCAGGCGCTGCAATGCATCGAAGGTGAGCTGGCCAAGGCGGTTGGCTCGCTCCAGCCCCGCTTCGTCAGTGCCGCTTTCCACATAGATGACGCGCGCGGACACGCAGCCCTCCTGATTCTGCGCGCCGATGTCGAGAGCCAGGCGGCGCGCAACCTGCGCCAGCGTCCCCTCGTCGACGAAAGCCTCCCGGCCGATGATCGTCCCCGACAGCTTGGGATCTTGGGTGATGAGATCGATGCCGGGTTGCAGGTAGCGGGTGATGTGTTTTACCGAATCGAACCCGCCCCAGGCGATGATCTTTTCGATCCCGCGCGGGTCATAGATCGCCGATTCCACCTGCTCGTCGCCGCCCTTCCAATAGGCGACGGTAACATGCCTCGACAGCGGATGATCGGGGTCCATCTCCACCATCGTGCGCACCAGCGCCACGGCGGTCAGCGGATCGTTGGAGGGCAGCTTTATGATCGCGTCGGATCGGGTCAATGCGTTGCGGATCACCGTCAGGATCGACACGATCGGCGCATTGCCGGCGATCACATGCACGGCCCGCGCGCCGAAGGCGCGCGTGCGGGCAGTCAGGCCGGGAAATCTGCCCGGCCCCTGATCCACCCAGCCTTCCAGATAGTCGATGCCGCAGGAACGTTCCATCATGCGCCGCATTTCCGTGCGGTCGAAGGCATCGCCGATATGCTGGAAATGGCCGCGCAGGATGCTCTCGGACAGGCCCGAGGTCAGGCAGGACAACCGAAACGCCTCCTGCAGATGACGGTTCTGGCCGAAATCCAGCCTCTGTCCGAGGGCGACGAGGAAATCCAGTATCTCCTCGAAGCTCAACGCATAAAGATCGGCCATGGACGAAGGCGTCCGCAGCGGCAGGCGGGCGACATGCTTGGCGGGATCGGGCGCGGCAAAGCTGACCCCGCCCCGGCGGCCACCATAGGAGATGTCCGCATCATCGATGATCTGGCCCCGGATGATGAGGGGAACGTGGAAATCGTCAGCCATGGCTCTACTCACATCGACAGTTCGGCAAGGAATTCGAGGGCGCGGTCATGCGCTTCGGGCGCGCCTGCGCAGACAATGCGGTCATCGCCCCCTTCCTTCTCGCTATAGCGGCGCACCGGGGGAATGACATGCGGCCCGGTGCGGCCACAGGCGCAAGGCTTCTCCCAGCCCGCCAGCGTGATCTCGTCGCCGGTGACGAGGCCCGCCCAATAGGTGTTGGGCATCAGGTCGAACGAGGCATAGCGGCCGGTCAGGCCGTCCTTGCGCGGCAGGGGTTTCCCGGTGGCCGGGTCGAGCAGGAACGGAATCTGAATGGGCGGGATGTGGTAGTTGCCATGCTCGCACATCATGGACAGCCCCATTTGTTCGGACGTCGCATACATTTCATAGATCGTGTCGAAGCCGAGAAACTCCAGCACGCGCTCGCGCCAGTTGTCGGGCATTTCCTTGCCCTTCTTGCCCCCGCCGGTCAGCAGCACGCTGCCCTTGCCGAAGACGTTCTTGAGGCCGCGCTTCAGCCCTTCTTCCGCCCAGTCGTAGAGGATCGCCCACATCGCCGTCACATAGACGTCGCGGCCGCCGAAGCGCCGCTGTGCTTCGCTGAAGAAATGCCTGAGATCGTCGGGCCGCCGCCGTTCCAGTTCCAGCAGCGCCTCCCGCCGTTCCAGCAGCACCGGCGGGATGTCGAGCATACCGGCCTCGCCGCGTGCTTCCGCCGCGCGAAGGCGGCCGCCGAGCGAGGCGATGTCCGCGCTGAAGCGGGATTCGGGATAGAGGAACAGCGCATTCTCCTCTCCCTTGGCATATAGCTCGATCTGGATGCCGTTGCCGCGCTGCGTCGCCCCGGCGCCATAGCGGTAGCCCGGAATGATGATCGGCATCCCGTCCTTCAAGATGTCCGGCCCGCGATCCGGCCACCAGTCGCGGATGATGATCGCCGAATGAATGATCGTCTCACGCCACTGCGCCTTGGTGCGCGGCACGAAGCTCAGCTTTCCGGTCGTGCCGGACGTGTGCTGGACGGTGAGGTCCGTTTCCGCGTCGAGCAGGTCGATCCAGTCGTCGATCGTCTCGATGGCGGTGGCATCGACATGGGAAATGTCGCTGGTCGTAAGGCCCGCGAGCCATTTGGTCAGCTTGTCGAAACGGCTGCGCTCCAGATAGCTGATCGGGTAGGATTTGTAGACGGTGTGCGGAAACAGCAGCGGCGCCAGATCGTCGATCGTCCCGATCCCATCGACGCCCTGCTCGCGCGCGAGCTTGTCCAGCACCGACAGGCCGGGACGAAGTTCGGAAAAGCGCTTGCGCGCTCCTTCCAGATGCAGCCTGTCGATCTCTTCGCGGCTGAGCGTGAAAGCCTGCGCATAGGGCGCGTTATGGAAACTGGTAGGATTAGCGATCAGGCGATCGAGGTAGCTGGTCATGGTTGAGTCCGCCTTTCTGTCGGAGACGGATTGTGCCGGCCGAAGCGCCGTCGCAGCAATGCCGAAGCCTACAGCCGGCGCGCCCAAACATCGTCAGGCGGACATGATGCGTTTCCGTCCCGGCCCGCACGGCGGTGATGGCACTGCATTGCCATCGCGAAAATCGACGGATTGACCGCGACCATGTTGAGGGCCGAGCCTGACGGCCCATGCGGTTCATCGCCCGCAGCTGCGTTCCTCGCGATATTCGCGTGGCGTCATGCCGGTGGCCTTGCGGAAGGCGGCGGAAAATGCGGCAGCGCTCTGGAAGCCGCAATTGCCGGCAATCACCTTGATCATCACGTCCTCGCGCGTAAGTTGTTCCTGCGCACGCGCGATCCGGCGACCGGCGATATAGTCGGTCAATGTGGTTCCGGTGGTGGCCTTGAACGTCCGGATAAGATGCCGGGGGCTGGTGCGGATTTCGGCCGCAAGGTCCGCGACCGACAGATCGCCCGCCAGTTCGGCTTCTATTCTGTCCTTGATCCGGCGCAGCCGCCAGCCCGGCATTTGTCCATGACCGCCACGGTCGTCGTCCTGGGCATGGCGAAAATGCCGGCATAGTTCGACAACAAGCAACAGCGCCATGCTTTCCAGCACTATGTCCTGCCCGAAACCGGGGTTGCGCAATTCCTCAAGCAGGCGGGCAAGCCCCTGGCGCACACGACCGATCTGCACGTCCTGGCATGGCGTCAGATCGGCGAGCTTGTCATCTTCGAACAGCTGCATCGCCCGCTCATTTGCAAATGTCAGGCATAGCAGGCTGTGCTCGCCCGGTTCGCTCAGCGCCGCAAAAGCCCCGCCCTTGGGCAGGAAGACGATGTCGCCCGGCGGGTCGGCAAGCTGGCGGTCGCTGCTGAAGAAGCGCGAACTGGGGCAGCGCGGACCGATGGAAAAGTCGAGATAATAGGAATCGGGCTGGAAAACCGCCCGGCTGCTCTGGGTCCAGCCGAAATGCCGGATGTCGGCGAAAATGCCATTGGCATGGACCTGCCGTTCGACACGAAAATGCGACGCCGTGTGCGGTGCGCACAAGGGCAGGCCAGTGCCGGATTCATTCTGCATCCTCAACCTCCTTGCCATCGGTCGAATCTTTTTCCCGACATGGAAAGGCGCGTGCATCATTTGCGAGTTGGTCGTGAATAGCAAGTCATGACCGGACATGATCGTTCATATCGGCTGTCATCCACCGGCTCGCCAGGGCGAACAGGCCGGCGGCCAGGATGAAGAAGCATGATCCGAAGCTGAGCGACAGGCGCAATCCCCGCGCGCTTGCAGCCGCGCAAGCCTCGGTCGTGAAGATCGCGCAATCGGCCGCGCTGAGGCCGGTGGATACCCGTGCGACGTCCGCCAATATGTCGCTGACGAGTCCGACGAGCGGCGGTCCGAGACCATATCCCAGGACGGAACTCGTGGCGATGATGATAGCCGATGCCGTAGCCCGCATGCGCGGGGGCGCGACATCCTGCCCATGCGCATACATGGCGGGCATGTAAAAATGCTGTCCCATCGAGGCGAGCACCATCAGACCGATGGCAAGGCCCACCGCCGGAACCTGAAACGCAACGGCGTAGAGTATCCCGCACCAGAACAGACCCACGGCGGGAAGCCAGCCCTTGATCCGCGGATAGCGCCGCCGCCCCAGGTCCATCAATGGTCCGCCGAGAAGCGTGAACACTATGCCAACGCCGCCGATCACCAAGCCCATCAACAGGGAAGCCGTTGCGAGAGACAGACCGTGCGCCCGCATCAGAAAGGAGACCATATATTGCTGGTTGGCATAGCTGCCGATCCCCGCGATGCCGCCCGCGAGGGCCACCAGGACAAAGCTGCGGCGGACAAGCAGTTGGCGGATCGTATCGAGGAAAGACGGCGAGCTGGAGGGCTGGTTCCGGCGCGGCTCCGGCACGGTGGCGCGAAACAGCACAGCCAGCAGGATACCGGCTATCCCGCAGATGATGAAGGTCGCGCGCCAGCCATAGGTAGCGATCAGGGCGCCGCCGCCCACCGCCGCGGCAATGGCTCCGAACGGGCCGGCAACAGCGAAGATGGCGATGACGGTCGTTCGCCGTTCCGCTGGGAAAGCGTCGGAAATCAGCGAATGGGACGCCGGGGTGCACCCCGCTTCGCCGATGCTGACGGCCGCTCTGCCGATCAGCATCTGAACGAAATTGGCCGCTATCCCGCAAAAGGCGGTCATGGCGCTCCACAACGTCAGCGAAACGGTAATGATCCCGACGCGCCGGCCACGGTCAGCCGCACGGGCGATCGGAAAGCTGAAGAGGGTGTAGAGGATTGCGAAGGCCGGTCCGCCGATCAGGCCGAGTTGAAAATCGCTGAGGCCAAGATCGGTCTTGATGAGTTCCTGCGCGACCGAAAAAAGCAGGCGGTCGATATAGTTGAGGCAGTTCAGGAGAAAGAGCGCGGCAATTGTCCAGAGGAGAACCAAACGGCTGGCAACCGGGGCCGCCCCCTCATGGATTGCCGGCCCCTGCGCAACGCCCACGGATGAAGAATTGTGCATCACTCGTCCAGATCAGTTACAGCGGCTTTCCCCGATTACTATGCCAATGCCGCAGCGCATGCTCCCCTCGGGACTATCGCCCGCGCGACGGATATCGCCCAGCGGACAGATTCGACTGAAGCATCTTCCCTTCGCCCGGCCTACCAAAAGGTAGAAGCCACGGCCAAATCATTGATCATGATCGTTCGAGCCGGAGAGACCGGAACAGATGGCGGCGTCCGGACCGACTATGATGATGATGAGAGGGATGATCCGAAGATGAAGAGACTGGAGAACAAGGTTGCGATCGTAACAGGTGGAGGGGGCGGTATCGGCGCCGCCGTCGCCCACCGCCTGGTTGCCGAGGGTGCGAGCGTGGTCATCGCCGACCTGTTCGAGGGCGCGGCGGTTCAGGCCGCCGAACCGCTGGGGGACAAGGCGCTCGCCGTGCAGTTCGACGCCGCAAATCCCCAGTCGGTCAAGGAGATGGTGGAGCGGACGGTCAGTCATTTCGGCCGGCTCGACATCCTTCACAACAATGCGGCGATGACCGATCCGGCCAAAAGCCCGCAGGACACCACGGCGCCCGATATTCCGCTGCCCATCTGGCAGGAAATTCTCGACATCAACCTGACCGGCTATTTATTGGGCTGCAAATATGCGATCCCGCACATGGTCGCTGGCGGCGGTGGATCGATCATCAATACGGCATCCAATTCCGGCAGTGCGGGCGATCTGGCGCGGATCGCATATGGCTCGACCAAGGCGGCGATCATCGGCCTCACCAAATATGTGGCGACCCAGCATGGCCGGCAGAATATCCGCTGCAACAGCATTGCCCCCGGCGTCGTGCTGACTCCGGCGCTCGAAAAAACGGTGCCGGGACTCAAGGAAATCATCAAGCGACATATCCTGACGCCTGAATTCGGCACGCCCGACGATATCGCGGCGCTGGTGGCCTTTCTGGCATCGGATGAATCCCGTTACATCACCGGCGAGAACATCTCCATTTCCGGTGGCGGTCTGGTGCACCAACCCCATTATGCCGACCTGCTGGCATTCATGGAGGCAGGGGATTGAACAGGTTCAAAGGTAGGAGCCGATCCCCTTATGGCCGGGCCTGTCATGAAATCGCCCGCGCGGCGGCGCGCCGGGCAGTGAATGGAACGTCGTCATCGTCATGATTTTCTGCGCGCCTGACAGGATAGTCCTGCGGCCTGCACCCCATGCAGATCAAGCCGCCAGGCTCATGATCCTGCCCTTTCCAAGAGTTGAACATGGACCCACACGCCCCCGCACAATATAGGAATCCGGTGGTCGATCCCAATTGCGTCCCTCGTCCCTACCCGGCGCGGACCGACAGCATCCCTACGACAAGGGACGCCGTCGACGCCGCATGGCTGAACCGGATGATGCGCTATAAATATCCCGGCGTGGAAGCCCGCACCATGGAAACCGTCGAATTGCTCGACAGCCACACCACCAAATGGCGGGTAAAGGTGGACTGGAACGATGCCGGCCGCGCCGCCGGGCTGCCCGCGCATCTATGCATGAAGGCCAACTGGTCGGGCGCGTTCGACAATGTCGATATCCATGCGGTGGAGGCCCGTTTCTATCACTTCCTGATAGATCAGATAAAAATCCCGACGGCTAAATGCTATTACGCCGATTGGGACGATGATGGCAGCGCGCATGGCTTCATCGTGCTGGAAGATCTGGTGCAGCGGGGCGGCCGGTTCGGCCATTCCACCAATGCCAACGGCGTCGACATGATCATGGAGAATCTCGAAGGGCTGGCGGGACTGCACGCCAGCCTGTGGGGCAGCGACAGGATCAATCCGCAAAACGCACCTTGGCTCCAGACGCAGATGGATACGCCGGTCGATACCGATCAGGTCCGCATCATGTGGCAATGGATCGCGGCAAATCTTGAAGATCCGGGCTTTTGCGCCATCGCGCCACGGCATTATCTGGACGATCCGCGCAAGGTGGAACGCGCATTCGACCGGCTTGGCGAAATTGAACGCGCCTATCGAGCGCCCTATTGCATCGCGCTGGGCGATTGCCATCAGGGCAACACCTATATCCTGCCCGATGGCGAAAGGCTGTGGCTGGACTGGCAACTTGTGCGCCGCGGCCGCCCCTGGCGCGACCTGACCTATTTCGTCATCGGCGCGCTGACCATCGATGAACGCCGCCACCATCACAAGGACATGGTGAAGCAGTATCGCGACTATCTTCTGGCCACCGGAGCGCAAGGCGTGCCCTCCTTCGAGGAGGCATGGGAACAGACGCGGCTGTGGGTGATGTATGGCGTTCAGGCATGGGTCGCCAACCTGGATGCATGGGGTCAGAACGGTATCCCGATGAATGAGCGCTTCTTTGCCGCCGCCGAAGATTACGGCACATGGAAATTGCTGGGGGAATGATTATGGGCCTGGTTGAAGGCAAGGTCGCCATAGTCACGGGCGCGGGGGCGAACATCGGTGAGGCTTGCGCCAAAATGCTGGCCGCGCAGGGCGCCAGCGTCGTGGTGGCCGACATCAATCTTTCGGGCGGGGAGCGCGTTGCCGCCGAAATCACCTCGACCGGCGGCACGGCGATCGCCCTGCCGGTGGATCTGGGTGACGAACAAAGCATCTCCGCCATGGTGGCAGCCACGGTGGAGCGGTTCGGCGCACTCCATGTGTTGCACAACAATGCCGCCAATACCGGCGCGGCGCAGATGATGAACGACGGCCCGCTGACCGCGATGGACCCGGCGGTATGGGATGCGGCCTTCGCCATCAACACGCGCGGCACCATGCTGGTCATCAAGCATGCCGTCCCCCACATGATCGCGGCGGGCGGAGGGTCCATCATCAATACCAGCTCGGGCGTATCGCTGCTGGGCGATGTGCTGAACCCGGCCTACAGCGCGTCGAAGGCGGCGGTCAACGCACTCACGCGCAACACCGCCGCACAGTTCGGCCGGGTCAACATCCGCTGCAATGCGGTGCTGCCGGGCTTGGTGTTGAGCCCGGTCGCGCGCGCGCAGATGACCGAACATCAGCTAGGCATGATCCAGCGCCATGTGATGCTGCCGCGCGAAAGCGTGGCGGATGACATTGCCGGCGCGGTGGTGTGGCTGGCATCCGATCTGGCCGGTTTCGTCACCGGCCAGATCATTTCGGTCGATGGCGGCATCTGTCACCATCAGCCGCATTATGCGGACATGCTGGACATGATGGCGGCAAGCCAGGGCTGAAGAATACCCCAAGCCGAGGGGCGGGCAAGGCCGGGGCCGCGGCTTTGCTTCCTTCAGAAAACTTATCTTCCGACAGGTTCGCCCGCGCGCCGGAAGGACGATGAGAACAACCGACCAAGATCAATCAACGGACCGCCCGAACAATGAGCACGACCAGAGCTGACATCCTGGACCAGATGGTTGCCGACTATTCCCTGGTCACTAACGGCTATGCGGGCAAGGCGCCGGCAAATCCCTATCCCATGTTCGAGGAAATGCGGTCCAGATGCCCGGTCATGCACGGTGACTTGCTGATCCAGAACCATATTCCCAGCATGGCCGACTATATGATGATGGGACGGCCGGTCGTTACGCTGTTCCGGTACAAGGACATCCATTCCGTCCTGATGAATCCGGGAGACTGGCTCAGCTATATTGTCGGCGACGGCTTCGGCGCGGCCGTGGACAAAATGCTGCTGACCGCGATGGATGGCCCGGAACACGCAAAATTCCGCGCCACCTTGCAAAAACCTTCATGCGCGGTGAAATCCGCAAGCTTGTCGACACGCTGATCCGGCCGGTGGTCGTGAATGAGTTCGTCGAGGTGCTGCGGCCGAACGGCAAGGCCGACCTGCTGCGCGAATTCTCCCTGCCTTTCCCCATCCGCGCGGTATATGCCTATTTCGGATTTCCGCACGACGAGGATATCCTCTCCAACCTGGCGAGCTGGGCCATCAAGGTGGTGGCGGCGCCCCAGGCCGATCCCGAATTGGCCAAGATCACCGTCCCGCAATCGATGGTTGCCGGACAGGCGATGTTCGAAACCGTGCTGCCCATCGTGCAGGAATATCGCAAGCGTGGAGAAATGCGCGCCGACATTCTGGGCTATATGATGCAGGTGGAGCATGAGGGCAAACGCTTCACCGACGAGGAAATCACGGCATTCATTCGCATGCTGCTGCTGGCGGCAGGCGAAACCACGACCCGCAGCTTTGCCAATATGATGGTTCAGTTGCTGGAGGAACCCGATGTGCTCGACGAAGTGCGGCGCGACCGCACGCTGATCCCCAAGGCGATTAACGAAACCATGCGTCGCGACCCCACGGCGGGCGCGGTTGCCCGCATTGCGGCGCGGGATCTCGAAATCGGCGGGATATCCATTGCCAAGGGCACGGCGGTCCTGTGTTCGATCGCCTCGGCGAACCGCGACCCGGAAGTCTATGAAGACCCGGACAGGCTTTGGCTCAAGCGACCGATGCGGCCGCTGTTGAGCTTCGGCTTCGGTCCCCATATGTGCATGGGCATGCACATGGCGCTGGCGGAAATGGAAGTGGCGCTCGATGCCATGCTCGACTTGCCGAATCTCCGCTTCGACCCGGCCTTCCCGCACCCGGAAATTCGCGGCCTCAACATGCGCGGCCCCGAAGCCCTGCATGTTCTCTGGGATTGCTGAACCTCGCCGGAACATCCGGGCAAGCCGTGAAGCCGCGCCAGGCTGGAGCATAGCGCAAAGCGGCAACTGGTTTTTGGGAAAAAACCCTGTGCGATAGCAGGAAACAGAGTGCGGGACTTGCATGATCCCGCTGTCGCCATCCCCGCACCAATGTCGAGGCAATACCGTGCCGGTTGCGATATCCCGAAACCTATCGGGAGGATATCTTTCCTTCACGCGCGGCGCAGGCGCACGGCATTTTTTTCGATTTGATCTAGATCAACGTAGCTGATCCGGAAATCGTGATCATGTCCTCCTGGAGAGGACAAAATGAACATAAATAGTATTATCTGTTTAATTATTCCCGGAAGCAGGATCGGCCCGGATCGCATGGGGCGCCATGCCGTCGGCTCCAGCTTCTTCCCTTATGCGCGCGACCCCTGGGGGCAGCCATGCCGCGCATGACGCCTCCGTCCGCCTTCATCGGCAACCCCCAATCCCGGAATCCCGAAAAGACCGTCGCTGCCTGAAAGGCCGCGCGAACAGGAAAGGAATGACGATGGCAACCGCATTCAGGATCGACCCGGTCCATGGCGGCCCGGCAACCGGCTATAACGATGCGGCCGAGCGCGAGTTGGTTGGCCGGGCGCGCGAATTGCAGCCCCTGCTGCTCCAGCATGCGCCGCAGAACGATATCGACGGGCGCCTTTCGGCAGAGGTGTTCGACGCCCTGACCGACGCCGGTTTCTGGGCGATGGCCGCGCCGCGCCGCTGGGGTGGCCTCGGCACCAGCGCGCGCGCCATGGCGCTGGTCGGCGCCGAACTGGCCAAGGGCGATCCATCGGTCGGCTGGGTCTATACCGTGCTGCACGGCACGACCTGGGTAGCCAGCCTCGGCCCGGACGCGTTGCAGGAGGCGATCTTCGGATCGAGCGGCGAGCACCCGGTGATCTGCGGTATCGCCAATCCGCCGGGCATCATGGAAGAGGTCGACGGCGGCTATATCGTCAACGGCCGCTGGCCCTATGCGTCGGGATCGCTCCACGCGTCCTGGGCGCAACTGGGCGTCAACATCCGTAAACCCGACGGCAGCATCGAGCATGGCGGCTTCGCCTATCTGCGCGCCGGCGACTATAGCATCGACAATACGTGGCACATGCTGGGCATGAAGGGCACGGGGTCGAACACGATCGTCGCCAGGGACGTGTTCATCCCCCGGTCCCAATTCTATCATGTCGCAAAGCTCGGCATCGGCGGCCATGAACCGGGCAAGCGCCATGTCGGCGAACCGTCCGATTTCTGGCCATTCATGCCCTTCCTGCGGGCAACCGCCCATGCCGTGGTTGCCGGGGCGGCCAGCGCGATCCTGGAACGGGTCGCGGACGCCTCCCGGAAACGGTCGATCGTCTACACCAGCTATGCGACGCAGGCCGAAGCCGTGATGGCGCAGGGGCAGTTCGGCGAGGCGGCCGCGCGAATCGCGGCGGCCGAGGTGCTGACGCTCAAAAATTGCGACCTGATCGATCAGGTCGGCCTGACCCGTGTTCCGCTGACGCCCTCGCAACGCGCCCAGAGCAAGGGCGAGGGATCGCTGGCCGTCGATCTTTTGTCGCAGGCGGTGGACCAGTTGATGTTCCTCGCCGGGTCGAGCGCCTTTGCCGACAGCAACCCGATCCAGCGCTTCTACCGCGATGCCGTGTTCGCGATGCGGCACACCGCCAACCTGCCTTATGTCGGATATGAAATCTTCGGCAAGTCGTTGCTCGGGATCGAGCCGAACATCGCCCATCCCGACTTTATCTGAACGAACCCACGCTTTCGAGAGGAACCCCGTTATGCGTATCGACCGCCTGAAACAGTTTATCACCGACCCGGTGTCGCACCTGATCGACATCGAAAATCGCGAAGTCTCCGTCGCAGCCTTGCACGATCCTGATCTTTACGAACTGGAGCTGGAGCGCATCTTCGCCCGGGCCTGGCTGATGCTTGGCCATGAAAGCGAGATTCCGAATGTCGGGGATTATGTCGTCCGGCTGATGGGCGAGGATCAGGTTATCGTGTCGCGCGCCAATGACGGTGAGGTGCACGTGATGCTCAATGTCTGCCCGCACCGCGCGATGCATGTCTGCATTTCGGATTCGGGCAACGCCCGCGCGCACAAGTGTATCTATCATGGCTGGGCTTTCCGGCCCGACGGCAGCTTCATCGGCGCGCCGATCGAGAAGGAGCGGATGCATGGCGACATCAAGCCCAAGGAGAAACTGGGACTGAAGAAGGCGCGCGTCCGCGTCTATGGCGGGCTGATCTTCGCCACCTGGAACATCGATGGCCCCGGTCTCGAGGAATTCCTCGGCGACATGAAGTTCTACTACGACATGCTGTTCTGCCGGACCGACAAGGGACTGGAGGTGCTCGGCCCGCCGCAGCGGCTGACGATCGACGCCAACTGGAAGACCGCCGGCGAACAATCCGCCTGCGACGGCTTCCACACGCTGACACTGCACGCCTCGCTGCTGGAAGGCGGCGCAATGGGTGGCGAGGCCAATACCGAGCATGAGAATGCGCCGGCCATGTACGGCGTGAACGTCTCGGGCAATGGCCATTCGCTGCGCTGCATCCCCGCCGACACGAGCTGGTCGATGATGGCGGGCAAGACCCATGCGGGCATGACCGACGATGAGCGGCTGGAACTCATGCCGCCGCCCGGCATCACCAGCGAATTGCTGCCGCAGGTGCGCAAGAACCTGACCGCCGAGCAGCTTCATGTCTTCGCCAAGGCGCCGCCGGTCGTGGGAGGTATGTTCCCCAACGTGAACATCCTCTTCATCTACAGCCCGCTGCGCGACGGCACGCTGGGATCGGCGATGGTGCTGCATTCGATCAATCCCAAGGGCGTTGACAAGTTCGAATGGGTGACGTGGTTCTTCGCGGAGAAGGATACGCCCGAGGACGTAAAGGCGATGATGCGGGCCGCCGCCGCGCAGGGGACCGGCACGTCGGGCGTGATCGAGCAGGATGACAGCGACACCTGGCCGCACATGTCCGAATCCGCGCGCGGCGTGATCGGGCGGACCGAGACACTGAAATATCAGGCGATACTGGGCGAGAACCGTCCGGCCGACTGGCCCGACAAGGCCAAGGTCTATGCCGGTTTCAGCAAGGACGACGCCCAATGGAACTGGTGGCTGGCCTATCATGATCTGATGACGCGTCAGGCCTGAACCACCCGGATTTCAAGAGAGGAATTGATCATGGCGATTTCGACTGAACTCACGCCCGCCTCGCCGAGCGCCACGCTGACCGAAGTGCCTTATGGGTCAGAAGTGCACAACCGGATCAGCGGCTGGCTGATCCGCGAGGCCCGGCTGCTCGACCACCGGCTGCTCGACGAATGGGCGACCGGCCTCGCCGAGGATCTCGTCTACAAGGCGCCCGTCCGGCTGACCCGGCGCGTGCAGGGTTTCAGCAGCGAATTCGGCGATACCGGCCATTTCGACGACGATTATGGATCGATGATGGCGCGCGTGAAGCGTCTGACCGGCACCAGAAGCGCTTGGTCCGAAGATCCCGCTTCGCGCACCCGCCGCTTCGTCTCCAACGTCAGCGTGTGGGAAACCGACACGCCCGACGAATATGAGGTGTCGAGCTATCTGCTGCTGACGCGCAACCGCGCCGACGCGCGCGACTATAAGCAACTGAGCGCCGAGCGGAACGACCGGCTTCGCTGGAACGGCGAGCGCTTCCTGCTTGCCCGGCGGACGATCCTGCTCGATCAGGTCGTGCTCGGCATGCCGAACCTCGCCATCTTCCTCTGAAAAGAAAGGGATAGCCCATGGCCGCCGCATTCCAACCGGATCGCAGCATTCCCGCGCATGTGCCACCCGAACGCGTCCATCACTGGCCGCTCCTCTGGTCAAAGGGGTGACGATCCGATAGACGAACACATCCCCCGATCAATCGGCTTCTCCTGACAGGATCGACCGCTTACTATCGCGACAGACTCGAGGAGAGAGAGTGCAGGACGAGGCCGATATGTCCACAAGCCCTTATCATGCTGGAGGCACCAGCCTGGACTTCATATTCCCGCGGGAATTCGAAACATCGCTTGAGGCGGCCAATGCCGCGGTCGGTGCGCGTTTTGAAGTTCGGCGGTTTTTCTGGCGGGAACGGAACGAGATCGTCTTTACGCCGCCATGCAGCTACTTCGAATTGACCCGCTTCCCGTCCGTGGGCCGCTATCTTGGTTCCACTTGTGCAGGCTTTTGCGAGCAGGGCGAAGTGCGCTTCTATCCGGCGGAGCGCCCATTTCACATCCATTGGCGGGAAAATGAACAGAGATCGCTCTTTTGCAGAATAGATATTCCCGCGATTACCGGCCTGCGAATGGAACTGGCCGATGATCAACTGCGCGACACCATCGATATACGCAATCCTCATATCAAGGCACTTCTTCTCAGGGCGCAGCGGGAACTGGCGTCACCCGGCCTGTGTTCGCAACTCGTCCTGGATTCGATCAGCGTAGCGCTTGCAGCCGAAATGGTTCAACAATTCGGTCCAGTAGCGCGGCCCGAGTTCACCCGTCGCTGGACGTTGGACCAGCGGTATCTCGCCAGTCTTGTCGCCCGTATCCGTGAACAGCCGGGCAGGATCGACATGGGGCAGTTGGCGGCGGAATGCGGTATCAGCCTGCGTCATTATGAACGCCTGTTCCGGGCCGCGACAGGCGAAAGTCCCGCGGCCTTTTGCCGCCGCCATATGCTGTCTCTGGCGAAAGACCTGCTGATGGATCGATCGCTTCTGATAAAGGAGATCGCCTATCGCTGCGGCTTTGCCGGTACGGCGAGCTTCAGCGTGGCCTTCCGCCAGATGCAGGGTTGTTCGCCGCAGCAGTTTCGCGACCGGATTCTGATCAACTGAACGGCCCCGCGCGCAGCCGCAATTTCCGACATTTGTTTCCGACAGGCGACATCGCCGCCCCGCGCGCTTTCCATTGGTGCCCGGAGGGGCCATCCTGCCCATTATATGTTCGTCATAATGGATTGAGAGAGGATGGTAATGGCACTTCGATTTCCGGACGCGGACACGCTGCTGGAGCAGTATCCGCTGCCCGACTATTTGCGGGACAATGTACGGCCGGGGTTGGAACAACTGCTTGCCTCGATGGCAGAGGACCGGGCGCTCAACGCCAATGGCCATGCGCGCGCATTGCATATCATCGCCGATGACCTTTCCCGGCTGAAGGCGATCGCCGACGATCGCGCGCGCTATCCCGGCATTGCCGAGGTCGAAATCAGGCAGCCGCTCTTCATCCTCGGCCTCCCCCGCTGCGGCACCAGTTTCCTGCACGCCCTGATGGAGGGCGACCCGCAGATCCGCACGCCGCTGATGTGGGAAGTGGCCGAACCATCGCCCCCGCCCGAAGCGGCGACCGCCGATACGGACCCGCGCATCGCCCGTTTCGACGAGCATCTGCGCGCGCAACTGGGGGGCGAGGCCGACGAACTGCTGAAAGCCCATCCGCTGGGCGCGAAGATCCCGCAGGAATGCGGTTCGTTCATGACCACGTCGTTCCAGAGCAGCAATCCGTGCATGTTCCAGCATCTCCCGCGCTTCTACGACTGGTTCAAGGGCATCGACGCGACCTTCCGCTACGAGGTCCACAAGATGTGGCTCCAGCATCTGGGCTGGCGTCATCCCGGCAGGCATTGGGTGCTCAAGATTCAGGAGCATATGTACAAATTGCCCGCGCTGCGCCGCGTCTATCCCGATGCGATCTTCATCCAGCCGCATCGCGACCCGACTACCGTGATCGCGTCCATCTCCCAGTTGATCAGCGTCATCCGCGCCCCTTCCTACGATCGACTCGACCTCCACGCGCTGGGCGCCGAATTCCTGCAACTATGGTGGGACGGGGTGAAGTGCTGCATGGACTATCGCAAGGCGCATCCGGACCTGCCGATCCACGATATGCGCTACAAGGATCTGGTCGCGGACCCGGTCTCGACCATCCGGGCCGCCTATGAGCATTTTGGCTGGGATTTCACGCCGGACTCGGAAAAAGGCATTCTGGACTGGCTTCGCGAAAATCCGGCGGGCAAGCATGGACCACGCAGCTATGCCCTCGCCGATTATGGCCTGACCGCCGGACAGGTCAGTGAGAAGTTCGCCGAATATATCGAGACATATCATGCCTATCTCTGAAATGTCCCAATGGCGCGCGTGGCTGGAGCGGATGGCTGGGGCGGAAGGCGTGCTGGACAGGCTGGCCGATCCCGACGACCCGCAGGCCAGGGCCGAGGCGCACCGGCTGTTGTTCGCCATCCTCGCCACCGGCTACCAGACGGCCTTCGCCGATCCCGACCATCCGGATTTCGTGCCGTCCGTCAGCAGCGTGCTCAACACTGTCGGGGTCAATCCCGACTTCATCTATGGGGCGGCGCGGATCGACGGAAACGGCGTTTACAGGCTGTCCGGAACGCGCGGAGACGGGGTTTTCGTGTTTCTCGATCTGGTCGCGGGCGGGCTGGGACCGATGGAAGACCTGGGGCCTTCTGTGGGCATGATCGATCTGGATACATGCGCATTGGGACCAGACGGGGCGTTCGACATCCTGTTGGGCGGCGAGCGGCCGGAGGATCATGCGGGCGACTGGTTCCCGCTGGACGCCCGCGCAGTCACCATCGGCCTGCGCCACGCCTATTATGATTGGGGAGCGGGCCGCGAATTGCGCATCGCGATCGAACGGGTCGACCGGCCCGTCGGCGGTGCCCTGCTGCCCGCCGCCGAGATCGACCATCGGCTGGACCGGCTGTCGGCGTTCGTCGAACGCTATGCCGCCTTCGCGCTGGGCTACGGGCAGCGGCAGCGAGCGCAAGGCTTCATCAACAAACTGGAATATGACGACTGGGCCGGTCGCGGCGGCGTTGCCGGGCAGCATTATTACCAGGGCATCTTCCGGCTGGAACCGGGCGAGGCGATGATCATCGACACCGCGTTGCCGGATCAGGTGCGCTATTGGAACGTGCAGCTCAACGACCCGCTGTGGAACACGATCGACTGGATCAACCATCAGAGCAGCCTCAATGCAAGGCAGGCGCGGCTGGATAGCGACGGCCGCTTCCGTGCCGTCGTCGCGCTGGATGATCCGGGCGTGCCCAACTGGCTTGACCCGGCCGGACGCCGCGAAGGTTCGCTGATGCTGCGGTGGACCGGCGCGAGTTCAGGCCCCGAACCGATACTGCGAATCGTGCCGGCCGCGGAGCTTCGGTCGCATCTTCCCCGCGACACGCCGCTGGTCACGCCGGAGCAGCGGGATGAGATTATCCGTCGCCGCAGGCGCGGCGCGCAGTGGCGCCGCCGCTGGTGAAAGGATCGACCCCATCCGGCGGAAGGGCGGATGCTTGGGAAACACCGATATCATCGACGCCCAGCTTGGAAAAAAGGATGATGCTGATGGAATTTGCCGGCAAGGTCGTTCTGGTCACGGGCGCCGGGTCGGGACTGGGCCGCGCGGCCAGCCTCGCCTTCGCAAGGGAGGGCGCGGCGCTCTGCCTTGTCGGACGCAGCCAGTCGAAATTGGAAGAGACCGGGCGGCTGATCCGCGACGCGGGCGGCCGATGTGTCGAACTGGCCTTCGATCTCGGCGTGCCGCGCGGCTGCGTGGAGGCGATCGAAGCCGCAATGACCGCGTTCGGCCGGCTGGACGTCCTGTGCAACATCGCCGCCGAGGTGATGTTTCATCAATTGTCGGGCATCGCCGAGGAGGAATGGCACCGCACCATCGCGTCCAACCTCTCCGGCCCCTTTTTCCTGATGCAGGCCGCCATGCCGCACCTCGTCGAGAGCCACGGCAATGTCATCAGCGTAGCTTCCACGGCCGGCTTCATGGGGCAAGCCTATCTGGCGCCCTATACCGCCTCCAAATTCGGACTGGTCGGCTTGACGCTATCGCTCGCGATGGAGATGATGGACAGTCCCGTCAGGATCAACGTCCTTGCCCCCGGCCCGATGCGGACGGAAATGACGCAGGGCATGTCCTTCCCCGATTTCGCCGATCCACGGTTGCTCACCCGCTATACGGGAATGCGTCCGCCGTGCCCGCCCGAGGATGTGGTGGAGCCGCTGCTGTTCCTTGCTTCCGATCGCGCGCGGCGTGTGCATGGCGCCTGCTGGGCGGTCGACGGCGGCATTACCGCCGGTTAGCATCGGCCCGAGCCTGGCACCGGCGCCTCTATGCTCCGACAGGATAGAAGATAGACTTCTGATTCTGATATTCGTGCAACCAGTCAGGGCCATATTCGCGGCCGATGCCTGATCGTTTATAGCCGCCGATCGGCGCATATGTCATGCGCCCGGTGCCGCCGTTCAGCATCACGCTGCCGGCCCGGATCTGCATCGCCATCTCATATCCCTTGGCTGCGTCGGCCGTTTCGATGCCGCCGTTCAGGCCATAGCGCGAGTCATTGGCGATCCGGATCGCCTCTTCATCGGTATCGAAACCGATGACGCAGCCGACCGGCCCGAAAACCTCTTCCTGGGCAATCGTCATCCTGTTGTCGACATCGTCGAAAATCGTGATGTCCGTGAAGAAGCCCTTGTCCAATCCTGCCGGACGCCCGCCGCCATGCACGATCCTTGCCCCCTCGTCGCGGCCGATGGCGATCAGTTTTTCGACCTTTTCCCGTTGGGACTCACGGATCAGCGGCCCCATCGCCACGGTCGGGTCGGCGGGATCGCCGATCTTGAACTGGCTGGCGATGGCGCAGGCGGTTTCGACGAACGCCTTCCTGACGCTGTTGTGGACGACGAGGCGCGTGAGCAGCGCGCAGCCCTGGCCCGCATTGACCGACAGTACCGCGATGGCCATTCCCGCCGCCCGGGCGACATCGGCATCCTGACGGACGATCAGTGCGGACTTGCCGCCCAGTTCGAGGTGCACGCGCTTCAATGTGGGCGCGGCTTGCGCCATGATCGCGGCCCCCACCCCTTCGGAACCCGTGAACGTGACCAGATCGACGCGCAGATCGCTGGTCAGTGCCGTGCCGACCTCCGGTCCCCCGGTCACAATGTTCAGCACGCCTTTGGGCAGGCCGATCTCGTCGGCGATCTCCCCGAACAGCAGCGCGGAAAAGGGCGTGAACGGCGAAGGTTTCAACACCAGCGTATTGCCGGCGAGCAGCGCGGGCACAATCTTCGCCAGATTGATGAGGAAGGGGAAATTATAGCCGGTGATAGCCGCAACGACGCCCACCGGCTCGCGAACCACCGTCGTTCCGCCTATTTTCTTGGGTCCGCCGGGATTGAAGGGGTCGGGGGTGATATCGAGCGGCAGGCGGACGCTGTCGTCGCGCGCCGAATGGTCCAGGGCGGCAAGCAGATGATCCAGGGGATTGGCGACCTGCATCCCGTGCGTGATGCCCTGCGCGCAGCCGACTTCCGCGACGATCAGCGCGGCGATCTGCTGTCGTCGCGCATCCAGCGCGGCATGCATCCGGCGCAGACAGGCCGCGCGTTCGGACATGGCCATGCGCGGCCAGATGCCCATATCGAACGCGTCACGCGCCGCCGCGATCGCGGCCTGCACGGCGACGGCATTGCCTACCGGCGCGCGGCCGATAACCGCTTCGGTCGCGGGATTGATGATATCGTCCCGCTCGCCTCCGCCATCAACCCAGGCGCCGTCGATATACAGCTTGTCGAATGTGGTGAAAGGCACGGTCATGGGGCAGGTTCCTGTCTGGACCGCAGGACCATGTCCGCGGCGTTGAGCGCGATGGCCATGGCCGGCGCGTTGGTGTTGCCGGACACGATGGTCGGCATGATGGAGGTATCCACGACGCGGAGGCCGGTGACACCGCGCACGCGAAGCTGCGGGTCGACAACAGAGCCTTCATCCGCACCCATGCAGCATGTCCCGCAGATGTGGAAAGATGTGCCGCCAAGACTCATGGCATTGGCAAGAATATCCTCCTCCGTCTCGATCCCCACGGTCTTGCCCGTTTCCTCGACGATCCAATCCTTGAGTGCGGGCTGTTGAGCAAGACGGCGGAGCCAGCGGAACAGAGCGACGAAGCGCCGCCGGTCGGTATCGGTCGCCAGATGGTTGGCGTTGATGACGGGCGGCAGGTCGGGATTGGCCGAGGCGATCCTCACCTCGCCCTGGCTGTCGGGGCGCATATAATAGGCAATCACGGTCAGACCCGGATGCGGGTCCAGCACCACCGCGCCCTTGTCGTCGGTGTGAAAGGAATAAAGGCCCATGCCGACCTGCGCGTCAGGGCGGTCGAGATGTGGTTCCGTCTTGACGAACCCGCCGACTTCGTGGGCGGCATGGGTCAGCGGTCCTTTCGACGCGAAAAGATAGCGCAGGACGGACGCGACGAGGCCAAGACCCGACAGCTTCTGATTGAGACTGTTGCCCCGCACCTTGTATGTGAAGCCCAGATAGCGATGTTCACGCAGGTTGGCGCCGACGCCGGGCGCATCGACGAGCACCGGGATGCCGAGCGATTCGAGCAGCGATCGGGGTCCGATGCCCGACAGTTGCAGCAGCTTGGGGCTTTGTACCGCGCCCGCGCAGAGAATGACTTCCCGGCGCGCCTCGACCTCATGGGTGCCGCCCTTGCTCCGCAACAGGACGCCGCGCGCCCGCTGCCCCTCGAATATTATGCGCAGAACCTCGGTTCGCGGCATGACATCCAGATTGGATCGCCCACGCACCGGCGTCAGAAAGGCCCGCGCGGCGGAGAAGCGCTTTCCGCGATAGGTGGAAGTCGGCTGATAGGCCATGCCCCCTTCGGTCACGGCGGGCATGTCGTTCATGTCGTCCACCCGTTGCGTTCCGGCCTGCTCGGCAGCGGTCAGGAAGGCTTCGCAGAGGGGGTCGCCGGCAGGATGGACACTGACCTTGAGCGGGCCGCCCACGCCACGCCATTCCTTCGGCCCCAGGGCATGGTCCTCCAGCGCGGCGAAATGGCGACCCATCGTCCGCCACCCCCAGCCGGTGCAGCCCGCCGCTTCCCAGCCGTCATAATCGGCCGGAGCGCCGCGCACATAGACCATGCCGTTGACCGAACTGGATCCGCCGACCGCACGCCCCTTCAGCCATGTTTCGTCGGGTGCGTTGCCGCCGGGCGACACGGCATAATCCCAGACATGGGGATTGCCGGGCGCCAGCAGCTTGCCGATGCCGCGCGGCATGGCGATCAGCGGACTGCTATCATCTGGACCCGCCTCCACCAGCAGCACCCTGACCGCCGGATCGGCGGAAAGCCGGTTTGCGAGCACGCAGCCCGAAGACCCCGCTCCCACGATGACATAGTCATAGCAATTTCGAGGCATGTTCGCCCTGTTTCTGGACATGCCGCCACAGACCATCGCCACCTCGGTCGCTCACCTGTCAGAAGGCAGGGTCGCCCGTTCTTTAGCGCCATGAAGGCGGCTTTGGATGCCCTGTCTGACCATCCGACGGATTGTGATGGCGCCACGCCCGATCCCCTGCCACTGGAACTAGCGGAACGCCAGTGGCAGGCCGGGGACATCCCAATCGAAGCATGCGACCTTGCCGGAACTGCCCAGCGTGACGAACGCCACGCGATCGTCGCTACCCCCGAAGCAGATATTGGTCGTCAGGAAATCGCCGGTTTCGATCTGCTCGGGTGCTCCGCCTCCCGGCGGGAAGATCAATATTGCGCCTTTGCCGGGCGAGGCGCAGCAGATTCGTCCGGTGCTGTCCACGGCCAGGCTGTCGAGATATTGGCCGGGGCCAGCGCGACCGACGATGCTTCGTCCATCCGGCATGGACGAAGCGGCTGTATCGATCACGCCGGGCGCCGACAATCGATAGCGCAGCAAATGCGCCTCGTAGGTCAAAGCGATGTACAGCGTGCCGCCATCGGGTGAGAGACCGACGCCGTTAGCGCCATCCAGCGGCCCGGCGACCTTCCGGATGTCGGACCCGTCCGCCTTTGCATAATAAAGCGCGCCGCGCATTCGCGCCGCTCCGCGATCCCTGCCGAAATCCGTAAACCAGAAGCCCCCGTCCGCATCGAAGACAAGATCGTTCGGCCCCCAGAATGGCGTCGCTTCGCTGGATGCGTATAGCGTTTCGAAAGCGCCGCTTGCCGGATCGACGACCTGGATCATGCCGGGCGGCGTGTCGATCGGGGCCTCGACCGGGAGAAGCCCGCCATCTGGCAGGGTCATCTTGTCGAAACCGCCATTGTTGCAGACATAGACGCGTCCGTCAGGGCCGATCGCCGCGCCATTGGGCCCACCGCCCAGATCGGCAAGGGTGGTGCGCGCGCCATCCGGCGCAAGGCGGGACAGTCGGCCGCCAAGCACCTCGACCAGCATCAAGCCGCCATCGGGCAGGGCTATCGGCCCCTCGGGCAGCAGCAGTCCGCTTGCAAAACAGCGCATGTTCCTTTCCCATATTCAACCAACAGGGACACGGTGACAGGGGCAGCGGTTCCGGGCCGCTCGCCACTCCGTGAATATTGGCCTGATCGGACATCGGGCCCTCCTTTCGACAGGTAATCGAAGACGGGGATTGGGGTCATATCCGTCGCACACCCGGTCCATGGGGAAAGGCCGAGAGGACTGCGACATAGCTCGCACGCAAATCTACATGCCCGATAGACCGGCTTTCAAACAGAGCGGACATCATCCGACCATCGGGGAGAAGAAGAATGAAGGATATACGGCGTTTCATACTGCCATTGGGCCTGTTGTTGACGACATCCGAGATAGCGTTCGCGCAGTCGTCGACCGCCGCGCCGCAGGAGGGGCCCACCAGCGATATCGTGGTGACGGCACGCCGCACCGCGGAGAATATCCAGGAAACGCCCGTTTCAGTGGTGGCTTTCGGAGCGGATTCGCTGCGGCAGGCCAATATCCGCGATACGCAGGATCTGCTGATAAAGACGCCGGGCGTTTTCCTGGCCGGGTCGGGCGGACGGGAAAACACCAATTTCTCCATTCGCGGTCAGTCAAAGGCGCTGGCCGGCAACAGTGCGCCAGGCGTCATCAGCTATTTCGCCGAAGTGCCTTCTCCCACCGCGGGGTCCAGCATTCCGACCTACGACCTCTCGTCCGTTCAGGTGCTGAAGGGACCGCAGGGCACACTGTTCGGCCGCAATACGACCGGCGGCGCGATCCTGTATTATCCGACCGCGCCGGACTATGATCTGGGCGGCTATGCCAAGGCGTCCTATGGAAATTACGACGCCCGGCTCCTGGAAGCCGCGCTCAATGTACCGCTGACGGCGGACACGCTTGCCATCCGTATCGCCGGCCAGATCCAGAAGCGCGATGGCTGGACCAGGAATATCGGCATCGGCGGCGATCCGGACGATCTGAACGCGCATGCGATACGCGGGTCAATCCTGTTCGAGCCGAGTGCCGCCTTCAGCAACACGGCCATCATCGACTATTATCACAATGACGCGGTAGGGGGAGCGTCCGTGCTGACCAATGTGCTGCCGGGCCCCAACGGACTGACAGCGACGGGCACGGCAAACGCGGCGCTTGCGCAATTGGCGCTGCAGCGCGCACGCGGCCCGCGGGTGATCAACTCGGACGTGGACGCTTTTGAAAAAGTCGAGCGTTTCGGCATTACCAACCGGACCGAAATCAAGCTTTCCGATGACGTCACTTTTCTCAATATCTTCGGTTACAGGCGCACCCAGATCGATTATTATTCCAGTGTCGACGGATTGCCGACACTGATTGCCGATGGCAGCGGCGCGGTTCCGGCCGGTCTGCCCGTCACCATCGTTGGCGGCCGTCAGACATCCGATGTCCGGCAGATCAGCGACGAAGTGCAGTTGAAGGGTTCGGCACTCGATAATCGCCTCGACTGGCTGGTCGGCGCTTTCTATCTTCACAGCAAGCCGCTGGGCCCGTCAGGCACCTATATTCCGGTCTTCATTCTGCCCGGCATCACGGATGCGCGCTTCAACTACAGCTTCTACGCCGAAAAGAGCCAGGCGCTGTTCGGCAATGTCAATTATGAGATTGCAGATGGCCTGCGCATCAATCTGGGCGTGCGGCACACCTGGGACAAGATCAAGGCCTGCATTGGCGGCGGCCTGACCAACCAGCCCGTCGTTTCGCCCGAAGAATGTGAAAACGGTGCGGCGACCATCAGCAATTCGAGCGTCAACAAAACCTCGTCCAAGGCGCTGACCTGGCAACTGGGGATCGACTGGAAAGCATCGGACGAGATTTTCCTCTACGCCGTCACCCGCCGGGGCTATCGCGCCGGTGGCATCAACAGCCCGACATTGGCCGGCCGCCTGACGCCGTTCCAGTCCTTCGCGCCGGAAAAGGTGACGGACGTGGAAGTCGGTATCCGCTCCGACCTTACCATGGGCGACATCAAGTTGCAGTTCAACGCGTCACCTTTCATTGGCTGGTATAATGGGGTGCAGGTGCCGATTTCGGGCCTCAACACCCAGGCCAGTTGCAGCACGACCGCGCCGGGGGGCAAGAACCCGCCAAGATCGCCGGACGGCGATTGCGACGCCAGCAACGATCCAAGCGGCGGGACACTGCTGGTCAATGCGGGCAAAACCCGCGTCTCGGGGATCGACCTTTCTACCCGCATCCAGCCGACATCGACACTGTCGCTCGACGCCGGCGCGACCTTCCTCGATCTCAAGTCCCGATCGCTGACGGTGCCCACCGATCTGCAATCCTATCTCGCGGCGCTCGAGGTTCCCTTCAATCTGGTCGCCAAGACCACGCTCACCGCCGGTCTGCGCTGGACGCTGCCTGTGCCGCGCTCCCTTGCCCAGACCGTAATCAGCGTTGACTATTATCATTCGAGTAAAGTCCGATCCTCCGACCAGTTATTGCCCGCCTATGATCTGGTAAACGGGCGGTTGGACCTGAATGGCGTGGGCGAAAGCAATGTCGACATCAGCCTTTTCGTGCGCAACCTGTTCGACAAGGATTACCTGGCTTCAAGCAATGTCGGATCGGCGGCGCTTGGGGTGTTCAGCGGATTCTACGGCCCGCCGCGCACCTATGGCATCGAGGTCCGCTATCGGTTCGGCGGCTGACGGCAAGAGTAGATGGCGCGGCGTCATCGCCTTTCATTTCCGCAAAGCCCGGCCCGGCCGGTGATGGAAGGCGATGACGCACCGGCTGCAATGGACAGGAAAGAATAGCGAGAGAGGATCGTCGATGGCGCAGACCGAAGCCAACCAGGATCACGCCGAAAGCGTCGCACAACTCAGCCGATGGCTGGAGGATGCGCTCGGCTGCTCCGAGATCATGCTCGACAAACAACGGCGCTGGCGTCCAGTCTGGCGTGCCAGTGCGCGGCAGAACGGCGTAAAACGCGACTTCCTGCTGAAAGGCGACCGAACCTGGCCCACCCATCCCTATCCGCTCGATTATGAAATGCGAATGCAGCGTGCGCTGCATGAAAACGGGATTCCTATCCCCGCCATTCTGGGCATGTGCGACCGGCCCAACACCATCGTGATGGAATGGATAGAAGGCGGACGTGATCCTGGTCTGGTCCAGCAGGCGATCGAAACCGCTTCGGTCATGACCGACGATCGCTGGGCCGCATCACTGCGCTATATGGAGATACTGGCAGACATCCACCGCCTTCCGAGCCGCCCTTTTGTCGAAGGCGGAGCATATTTGCCGCAAGGCCCCCGCGAGATCGCCCTGCACAATTTCGAGCGGTTTCATGCCATGACCGCTGAGCAGGGCATCACCGATCCGTTGCTGGAATTTTGCGCGCGTTGGCTGCGCCGCAACTATCCCCGGCATCGGAACTCTGTTTCCTTTGTCACGGGTGATTGCGGCCAGTTCCTGTCGGATGGCGCCCAAGTTACCGGCATATTGGACGTGGAGATAGGCCATCTGGGCGATCCCATGCGCGATCTCGCCTGCTTCCGGGGGCGCCATCCGATCGAGAATATGGGCGATGTCCCTGCATTATTCCGTCATTATGAACGCACGATCGGCGTGCCGCTCGATTATGACACAATCGCTTATCACACCGTCTCCTTCCTCGCGGAAGCCATTTACGGGCCGCTGTTCGGGCTTCACGAAACGGGACGTGGCGGCGATTGGGTCGAGGCTGCGGTGCAGGTGTCGATGATCGGGCGACGCTGCATGGAGGCCCTTTCCGAGATATTGGGCATCACACTCGACGACATTGCGCTGCCGCCGCCTGGCGCCGCCGACCAGAATGATCTGGCGCTCAACAAACTGGCGGCGGAAATCGAACGCTTGCCGGAAAGCGGATCGTTGCAAGGCTGGCAACGCAACATTCTTGCCTCCATTCCGCATTATCTCCGGCATCAGTTGCGCTATCGTGACTGGCTGCGAGAAGAGGATGGCAAAGACATCGAGTCTCTGCTCGGCATAGCCTATCCCGATCCGGCCGAGGGTGAAGCGGCCCTGATGCACTTTATCGAGGAGAGCGCGCCTGACGACGACGTCGCCCTGACGCGCTTCTTCCACCGCAGGATGTTGCGTCAATGCCTGGTCATCGCCGGTCCCGATGCGCCGGCCGATCATTTGGTGCTGGCCCGCATGGAACCGCTGCAACGCGATTAGAAACCTTGCCGCCCGCGAAAGGCTTCGGTGATCGCCCAGCCATGCTGGCATGGGTGGTATCGGGGGCGCCAACCTATCCAACGATATGTGTTTACCGAATGACCGGAAAATAAAAGGCCGATGGAGGTAAGCGACATGGCATCGGGTTGGCGATGCAAAAGACCTCATCGAGCTGTTTGTATCGTGTAAATTGAGCAATCATGACGATCACTTATTGGGGTAAGGTAGCCTCAGTTTATACTTATTAGCCTCCGTAAAATAAGATAATTTTCACAAAAAATAGCATAATGTTTTCATATTTATGATTAAAATTTATGTTATATTCCTAAATATAATTAAAATATTTCAAATAAATATAAATTATATAAATCATTAATCAAAGGAGGGGATGAAATGCATAAGGTATTTCGTACAATTCTTATGGCGAATGTCGCATGGGGCATATGTGGTGTAGCCCAGAGCCAGACCATGGCAGCCGAGCAAAGCGTCAGCAGTGAAGAAAATAGCGGCGTACGCGATATCATTGTGACAGCCCGCCGTACTTCCGAAAACCTCCAGACCGTACCTATCGCCGTCACGGCGCTCGATCCGACGGCGCTGCTCGAACGTCAGATCGTCGAAGTCGCCGACGTGGGCCGGGCGGCACCGGGCCTGTCGGTTCAGTCCGGCGGCACCGGCAATGCGTCGCTGATCTATCTCGCCATCAGGGGTAATGCCCAGAATAGTCCAAACTCATTTTCCGATCCAGCGGTCGGCATCTATGTCGATGGCGTCTATTATGGTCGACCGATTGCGGGCAATCTCGGCCTGCTCGACCTTGCCTCGGTCGAGGTTCTGCGAGGCACGCAGGGGACATTGTTCGGACGCAACACCACAGGTGGCGCTCTGAACATGACGACCGTGCAACCGGACGGCACCTTTGGCGGCTATATCACCGGCCGTATCGGCAATTATGAAAGCTGGTCGGTGGAATCCGCCCTCACCCTGCCTATCGCGGGCGACGAATTGTCGCTGCGCGTGGCCGGACGCTATGGCGAACGCGGCAGGGGTTTTGGCCGGAACCCCGAACGAGGCGTCGATGCGGCGCGCATCGATCGTGACGCTGCGGCACGCGCGACCCTGAACTGGGAACCATCCTCGATCCCGCTCACCGCTTCGCTGTCGGCCGACTGGGCCAACATCAAGGACACATACAACAACGTCGCCTTGCGGGGCATAAATCCAACAGGGCCGGGACTGGCTTTATATTCCGGTCAATATAATCTTGCCAGCTACTTGCAGAGCAAAAAGGATTTTTACAAAACCTATAGCAATCCCGATACCGGCAATCCCAATATCGATACGCCCATGAACTACAACAAGACATGGGGTTTGCGGGCGACAATAGAATATGACCTCGGCGATCTCAAAATCAAATCCATAACCGCCTATCGTGAAGCGGAGACCGGAGACGGCACCGATCTGGACGGCACGCCAGCTAAGGTCGCGTCATATGCCAGCGACTATTCCCAGAAACAGCGCAGCCAGGAACTTCAGCTCTCGGGCTCCCTGGGAAAATTGGAATTCATCCTGGGTGCCTTTTACTTCAAGGAGTCGGGCGACGAATCATCGCAGTCGCTGGTGTTCCAGGATACCGATTTCGGGTTTAATCTTGCCCCCGCAAACACCAACCTCGCCACCTATAAATCGGAATCCAAGGCGTTGTTCGCGCAAGCCAATTACAACCTCACCGAACAATTGCGCGTAACGGGCGGCTTTCGATATACGTGGGACAAGCGTTCCATCAATCGCATGGGCTATATTGGGGGCATACCGGGCTTTTCCGGTTCGTTTCTGTCGAATGGCAGCCTGATCACCTTGCCGCCGACGGGCCTGTGCGCCGTGGGCCCCAACGCAAATCTGGTCCCGCCCGGCTCAAGCTGCACGGACCCCGTGACCGCCAAATTCGATTATCCTGCATGGCTGGTCAGCATCGACTATGAGCTGGGGGCTGGCAAATTCGTCTACGTCAAGACGGGGGGCGCGGCGCTGGCCGGCGGCCTCAACTCGCGGCCGACCCCACCCGACGCCAGTTCCTTCGCACCGGAAAAGGTGAAGGATGCCGAAATCGGCTTCAAGGGCGACTTTCTCGACAGGCATTTGCGGACCAATCTCGCCGGCTTCTACATCTGGCGCAACGGCGCGCAGAATATCGTCAACGCTCTGGTCGGAGGCAATCTCACGCAGTTCGTCCAGAACGCGGGCGATGTGAGGGCCTATGGCGTCGAGTTCGAGGGAACACTCATCCCGTGGCAGGGCATGGAAGTCACCGGCGCCCTGGCCTATCTCAAGGCGAAATATGCGAAGGGTTCCTTCACGGCGGCGGGCCTGGGCGGGACCGTCGACCGCAGCGACGAAGCTGTTCCCCGCGCTCCGAAATGGACCTGGAACATCGGGGCGACCCAGAGTTTCCCGGTCAGGGGCGGTGCAATCACGGTGCATGCCGACTATGCCTATACGTCAGCGGTCTATCAGGATTATGCCACCGCTGATTTGACGGCCCCGGAGTTGAACGATGGTGTCAACGACGCTGCCGAGCGGGCGGCGGCGGTCAGCTTCATCAATACGCAGAACAGCTTCAGCCGGCTCAAGGCTTATGGCGTGTTGAATGGCCGTATCGGCTTCAAGCTCGATGGCGGCATGGAGTTTACCCTGTGGGGTCGCAATTTGACGAAGGAAAAATATTATAACGCGATCTTCAATGGTTACGGCACGTTCGGCACCGCAATCGGGTTCACTGCGGCGCCGCGCACATGGGGAGCAACGGCATCTTACCGTTTCTGACATAATTGCATCGATGCATTGGGGCGGCGATGTCCGCCCCAATGACATGGGCGCTGAGATAGCGGGAAGTGCAAGGCCGGATCGCGCTGATAGCCGGCCCTTTTGGCGCTTTCAGAACAGCCTGTCATTCTGACGCATATGGTCGCGATTTACGCCTGATTGCATATAATCTACATTTGCGTCAGCCAGAGGCGATTTCTCGATATACGCCCTGCACATAGGTGTGATTGAGGCGGGAGCGTGAGGCGGCATTGGCGGGGACGGCCTCTTTGAAGATTGAACATCTGTTCTGACATGGAAGTAACATCAAATAAATCGTACAATGATAGAGTACAAAGGTAATGATCATGTCCAACGACAGTTCAGACTATATCCCTCCCCACGTTCCCGCTGAAAAGGCGATATCCCTGCGTCTGTTCGATCGCGTCGTCATTCCGGAATGCCCGCAGGAAACCATTATCCCCGAAATCCATGCGACATTGGGGCCGATCACCTGGGTAACCAACATCTTCATGGCCCATAAAGGGGGCTGGTTGCTGACCCGCATGGAAGACATACAGGCGATTTTGCGGGACGGAGAAAATTTCACGAAGCGCGGAATGGGCAAGTTCGCGCAATCCATCGGCGAAGACTGGCTGGTTATCCCGACCGAGACCGATCCACCCGCTCATGCACAGTATCGCGAGGCGCTCAATCCCTATTTCGCGCCGCAACGCATGGCCGCGATGCGCGTCAATCTGCGTGAGCGCGCAACGACGCTGATCGACAGCTTCAAGGATCGCGGCCATTGCGATTTCGTTCACGAATTTTCCGAAAAATTTCCGATCTATATCGTCCTCGACCTGCTCGGCCTGCCTCAGGAAAGGATGGCGGAGTTCCTTCAATGGGAGAAGGAGATCCTGCACACCAAAACCCTGGAAGAGCGGGCAAGCGGCGTACGCAAGGTGCAAGCCTATCTCAAGGAGCAAATCGCCGATCGCCGCGCCAACCCTCGCGACGATTATATCAGTCGCATTTTTGACTATGAAATAGATGGCCGGAAATGGAACGATGACGAGATTTTCGGACATTGTTTCAATCTTTTTATCGGCGGACTCGACACCGTCACGTCAATGCTCGGCAATATCTTCACCTTCCTTGCCCGTTACCCGGACCGACAGAAAGAACTGCGCGAGAATCCGGGCAAGATCGTGCTCGCCGTCGAGGAATTCCTGCGCGCCTTTGCGCCGGTCAGCGTTTTCCGAATTGCAGCGCGCGAAATGGAAATCCACGGGCAAAAGATCATGCCGGGCGATTATGTAGCGATTTCCACGCCCGTCGCGGGAAGAGACCCCAGCTACTATGACAACCCCGATGAGGTCCGCTTCGACCGCCGGGGCCAGCACATTTCGTTGGGCTATGGCATCCACAAATGCCTTGGCATGCATCTCGCGCGGCTGGAACTTCAGACCGCACTGGAGGAATTTCTCAAGGCGATTCCACCATTCCGTATCAAGGACGGCTTCGAGGTCGGCTATTTCGTCGGGAACATTCTTCATGTTCCCGAACTCCACCTCCAGTGGGACTGAGCGATATAATTCGAAGCACTATAAGATCATGAAGGAAACGCCGCCGACTTCATGGCCGGCGGCGTTTCCTTCCTGTTATTCGCGCGACCGCCTTTCGAACCGGATGACGAGTCCGCGGCTGTTGCTGAAAAACGCTCTAGGACGGATCGACATTCAGCCCATGCGGGCCTGCGAAGCGCGCTATTCTGCGCTTCGGTGCCCACGGACCTTTAAGTCCGCTGCGCTCCGATGCTCGAATAGCACACTTCTCGACTCCACCTGAACTAAATGTCCATTGGTCCTAAAGCGCGCTGCGTTGAATCTGACACGGATGCCCGCTTTAGTTTTTGCTATTGCATCGTTCTTCGCGAAAAATCCGGTTCCGACTTTTTCGCATGATGCTCTAGCTCTCGCAGATCGCCAACAGCGTCTTCTTGACCAGCGTTTTGGAGTGGCTGGTGAGCGGCGATGCGGCGCCCGCGCTCGCCGCCAGCTCTTCCGCCAGCGCGAGGTCTTTTTCGCCGATGCCCGCCTGGCTGGCGAAGAAACCGCGCCGGGCCGCATCGCCGGGGTTATTCCGGAAGTCGATGAAGCCCGCCATCGGTGGGGTGAGATTACCGTTGCGTTTCATCACGGTGAGCAGCTTATCCATCGGCACACCGGACGCCTCGGCTACATTGGCGACCTCGATGCCAAGCATGATCCCGCACCAGGAGACGAGGTTGTTGCAAATCTTGAGCGCCATCGCCGATCCGAGTGGACCGACATGCATCGTATTCGTGGCAAAGGCGTTGAGCACGACCTGAACACGCGCCGCGATCGTTTCATCGCCACCCGTCATGCAGAAGACGAAGGGGCCGTCCTTGGTCATTTCGGTGCGCGTAACCGGCGCATCGATGACATCGATACCCAGCGCGGCAGCGCGTTCGGCGATGTGCTGTGCGGTCTTCGGCTTGATAGTGCTGTGGATGAGCAGGGTCGCTCCCCGCTTCATTGCGGGCAACAGCGCATCGACGCATTCAAGTACCTGTGTGTCATCGCGCACGCAGATCCCGACAACGTCGGCATCCTGGCCGACCTCGGCCATGGAGCCAGCGAGCCTCGCTCGGCCCTCGAATTTCGCCAGCGCCTCGGGGAATACGTCGTAAACGGTAAGGTCCAGCGGCAGCTTGGCGAGTTCCCGCGCCTGATCGCCGCCCATGCTGCCAAGACCGATGAAGCCAATTTTCCTGATACTGTCCGTCATGAAATATCCCTCAGGTATCCTCCGGGTTCGGGAATGACGTAACCATTCCAAAAACGGTTCGTAAATCCCAAACGATGCCCGCATGAATGCCAAACCATTGCGAGACCGCCACCGATAACAAAAGCCGGACCTAGCTTTTAGGCCCGAAGCGGTAGGTCGCGCCGACACCCCAGGTGAAGGGATCGCCAATATATTGGATCGCCGTGCCCAGTGCAGGCAATTGATCGGCAAAGGCGCGCGTTACATATTTCTTGCCGCCGATATTGCGGCCGAATATCGACAGTTCAAGATTGGGATCTTCGACTTGCAGGGCGATACGTCCGTTCAGAAGACCATATCCGGGAACGGTATTGATCCTGTTAGCGATGGCGATGGCATCGAGATAGGCTTGCGGGCGCCGCGGATCGGCAGTGAACAGGCCAAAATTCTGCTTGCCGATATACGCGTAATTCGCATGGATCGAGAGTTCGCCGAGGGAGGTAGGCACCTTCTGCGTTGCCGAAATGCTGAACTGCTTCCTGGGCATTTGGGGCAGGGCCTCGCCGCTGCGGTCGACCGAGCAACGGACCGACCCCGCTGCGGTGCCGGCGACGCAATCCGAGACGTTGGCGCCGGCTACGGGGACGAATTGCTGCTGTTCGATGAAAGTGCCTCCGACATATTTGCCGTCAAGCAAGGCAAGATTGCCCGAGAGCAGCATGCCCTGCCACGGAACGGCGCTTACCTCGAGTTCGCCGCCATAGACTCGCGCATCGCCGGAGTTGCGAAGGAATTGTGTGGTCGCACAGGCGAGTGCGCCCGGAGGTGTGATGCAGTCGGACGCATTACGCTGAACGTCGGACTGCCAGGAATAGAAGGCAGCGGTATTGATACGCAGCCGGTTATCCAATGTGCTGAACTTGAGGCCGAGTTCAATATCCCTGACCTTCTCCGGCTTGAACGGCGGCGTTGCGGCTGATCCATTGCGCATGTTGAAGCCACCGGCCTTTGATGCGGCGCTTGTCTTCAGATAAGCAAAGATGGTGTCCGTAACTTCGATATCGATGCCCGCAGTCCAGGCCGGATAATTATATTTGACCGAGCGCGGCAGGCTGCACGGCGCGACGAAGTCGGGATTCGAGACCAGTTCGGCCGCGCAGGTATTTGCTGCAAGGTTTGTCCTGTTCAGCAAAACGACCTCTCGTTTATCCCACGTCCAGCGTATACCGCCGGTGAGACGGATCGTGTTGGTGAGACGGTAATAGGCCTGGCTGAAAAGACCGGCCGAGACGTTCTTCACCGTACCGTAATTCAGGCCGAAACCGAAATTGGGCGCGGGAGCGGCGGGGGCGAATGATCCGAAGGTTTGCGACACTGACGATTCACGGCCGCTTTCAGTCGAATAATAACCGCCGAGAATATAGCTGAAGCGATCGCCGAGATCCCCGGAAAATTGGAGTTCCTGCGAATATTGATCCGACTTGTAGGCGCTCTCGGCTGCCAGAAGCACGGCGGGAGTGCCATCAAGCTCGTTGAGGCCGATCGCGTTGCTGTAGCGATAGGCGGTGATCGATTTCACAGCGACGGAACCGATTTCGCCATCGATCGTGAGATTACCGCCATAGGCTTCCAGTTTATTGTAGGCATTCCTGCCGCCCGCGGTCAGAAAACCGTAATTGGACCCGACCGGCGGATTGGTGCTGAACGGAATGCCATAGGCATCGTACCAATTGGCCTTGGTATGCAGATAGGGCGCCAGCGGCGTCGCCGCGTCAATCGCGCCGGTCGCGGCGCTCGCGGCCGGATTGACCGCCGCAAGGCCGACGAACTGGCCATGATCCTTGATGATATTATAGTCGCCGCTGAGGGTGACGGACCAACTGCTGCCGGCGGGCGCCCAGCGCAATTTGGCGCGGGCATAATGGCTGTTGCGGTCCTTGAGTTCGGTGTTCGAGGTCACGTTCCGGGCATAGCCGTCATGATCCACGAAATCATAGACGAAGCGCGCCGCCAGCTCATCGCCCATCAATGGCAGGTTGAGAACCGCATCGACATTGCGATAATCATAATTGCCGGCCTGAACGCGCAACTGGCCTTCCAGGTCGCCGGTGGGATCGACCGTGACGATGTTGAGTGCGCCGCCGGTGGTGTTGCGGCCGAATAAGGTGCCCTGGGGACCGCGCAGGACCTCGACCCGCTGCAAGTCGATAAGATCGGCCGACCCCTGCGAGGGCCTCGGAATATAGACACCATCGACATAGGTGGCGACGGAGGGATCGTTGGCGACGCCGGGGTTCAATGCCGGCATGCCGCGAATGGAGATATAGACGAAGCCCGAACCACCCGGCGCGCCGGTTGCGATCGACAAGCTGGGCGCGGTGCGCTGAAGGCCCGCCACATCGCCGATCTGCGCTTGTTTGATCGCCTCGGTTGAAAGTGCGGTCACGGCGACCGGCGTGGTCTGGATATTTTCTTCAGTCCGCCGGGCTGTAACGACAATGTCTTCGATCCCCGTCAACCCCGTCTGATCCGCCGCCATTACCGGAACACTTGTTGCGGAAAAGACCAACACGCTCACCAATGCGGTCGTCTGAAGCCATTTACCTGTACCCATGTCATCCCCCTCCTTGAAGCTTGAACTGGTTTAGGGCGTTTTCACCTCTGCCATGCCGGAGAGGGCTAGCATCACATATGGACGTGGAGAACCGGCTTGAGCACGCATGTCATGCCTGCGATCATATTAATGTCCGCTTCGCGATGCTTTGGGGTTTTCTCTACCATTCGACCGGAAACGCGATGACTGTTTGGCGATGGTATGTCCGGTTTGCGCAATATGATTGCGAGTCGACGTGCTAAGGACGAGGCTTCATAATAGCGCTCGATAAAACGACCATTTCAGGACAGGACGCCGACATGCCGACTATCATGGAAGATGGCCTTGTGAACGGGGGCGAGACGAAAATCGATCGGCCGCTGGTCGGCGTATCGCAAAAGACCCTCAGCAAGATTTTGCGGGCACCTTCGGGATAGGAAACGTGATGACCGCGCTGCGTTCGAACGCGCCGGTTTTAGATGGAGCATGGTCATATCGTGCTTCGCGGAACACGATATTCGCGAATGAAGGGAGCAACTCGGCAATGGCAAATGTGCAACCTATTATGCAGTCCACTGGCAACATCCTTCCATGCCAGCCGCTCACCGCGTCCTATTTTCATGTCGAGAACAGTATCATCGCAAACGGCATTCGTGCCGACATCCGGCATTTCGCGTGGGAACGAAGTTGTGACGCCCGGTTCGAGCCGAACAGCCACTATCTCGACTATTCGCTCGGTCCGCGCGCGCGGGGCGCGCGATTATTGTCCGATGGCAGGCGCAATGCGCTGCCTTTCGGCGAGGTTTCCTATCTGCCCAAGGGATGCCAGTTCGAAGCACGCTGCGAACCCAGCGAATATCACGTGCTTTGCCTGACCTTCGAAAGCCTGCCAGCGGAGCGCCTCTTTGAGGATAAGGATATACCTGCCTCATTGCCGCCCTGTTTCGACGTAAAGGCGCCGTGGGTGCGGCAGGGCCTTGCCCGACTTGCAAAGGAAGTGCGCAATCCCGGCTTCGCACAGGACATGATGGTCGAGACGATCGCATTGTCGCTGGTCATCGATCTGTGCCGCCATCTTCAGATCCCCGACAAATCCGACGAGGCGTTCAATGCGCGGATGGCGGGATGGCGTCTGCGCCGTCTTCAGGAGCGTATCGAGGCAGGACTGGCCGGTCCGCTGTCGATCGTCGATTTGGCCGAGGAATGCGGGATGAGTTCACGGCACCTGATGCGGACCTTCAAGAATAGCGTCGGGAAAACCCTCGGCAGCTACATCGCCGATGCGCGGATCGCGCGAGCCAAGCGAGAGCTGCTGCAGGATGGCGCCCTCATCAAGGTTGTCGCGGGCAATTGCGGATTTCAGAGCGTCGCGGCCTTCAGCGCAGCCTTTCGCAAGGCGACCGGCCTCAGCCCGCGGGGCTTCCGGCAGGAGATATTGCTCGGCTCACGCTGGATGTCGTAATGAACCGCGGCGTCTCAAAAGCAACCCGTCGGGTGGCTGCCCCTCGGAATACCATGTTGGAACGAGGTCCGAACGATCGACCTCATCCCCGGTCAGCCGATCCGCATCGGCGGCGAGCAATGCCGGCCCCCCAACCGGCTTATCTGCCGGAAGAAACCTTACGCACACCATAGGGGAGGCCATCTGTAATCAACGCATGGTTACGGAACATGCCCACCCGCACCGGCATTTTCAAAGGACAGGGAGATACTCAGTCCCATTGGAGATGCAGGGCGGGCACGTGCAAGATATTCCCCACGAAATAAGGCACCCTGAAGCCGTCCTTTATCCTGAATTCCGGCAGCGTCGTGACGAATTCCTCGACCGCGATCTGTAATTCCAGGCGCGCCAGATGCATGCCCAGACATTTATGAATGCCGCTGCCCAGCGACATATGGGGCGCCTTCCGGTCGAACCGGATGTCTTGAGGATCGTCGTAAAAGGCCGGGTCGCGGCCGACCACGGGCGAGCTGAAGGCAACATAATCCCCCGGCATGATCTTCTGCCCATGGATTTCGATAACCTTGGTCGCGATGCGGAAAGCCGTGACCGGGGCGAAGGCCCGGAGCAATTCCTCGACCGCAAGCACAATCAGCGACGGGTCGGCGCGAAGTTCGTTCTGCTTGTCCGGGTGCGACGCCAGATAGTTGAAGATGTTGCCCAGCAGCGACGTCACTGTGTCCAGCCCGCCGATATAGAGGTTGAAGCAGTGCCCCAGTACCTCATCGTCATTCCACAGGCGGTCATCGACCTCGAAGGTGAGGACTTTGCTGATATAGTCGTCGCGCGGCTGCTGGCGGCGGGCCTCGATCTCCTCCAGCAAATAGTTTTTCACGCACCGCACCGCATTGCCGCGCACCTCCCAGTCATTGGAGTGGAGCATCTCCTTTTCCCACTTCAGGAACTGCGGCAGGCGTTCCTGCGGCAGGCCAAGCAGGTCGAGAACGATGAAGATGGGGAATTTTTCCGAAAATTCCACGACGAAATCGCACTGACCCCGATCTTTGAAAGCATCGATCAAGGTGCGGGCACGCTCTCGCACCTGCTCCTTCATCGCGAACATTTTCTGCGGAGCGAAATGGCTGTTAAGCGCCTTGCGATAGCTGGTGTGAATGGGCGGGTCGGCCTCGGTCGGGATCACAAGCCAGTTCTCACCGATATTCTGCGCCCATTTCCCCATGCCGTTTTTGGTGAAATTGTCTGCATCGCGCAGCATCGCCTGCACGTCCTCGGCCTTTGTGAGCAGCCAGCCGGGCTGGTCGCCGGGGAAAATATTGGTGACATAGGTGATTGGCGGAAGCTCCGCATGCATGGCAGGGATCAGCACTTCCTGTGGATTGTCGTAGATCACCTGGCGCGAAAAGAGCGGCAGCGCCATTGCCAGTTCGGCCGGCACATGGGCTGGCAGGGGCTGTTGGGCGGGTGCGGTCATGATGATCTCCGAAGCATGATGAGAAATAGTCCTCCCTTGCCAAAGACAGGTGCGGCATTGGCCGTCCCGGCGAAATTGGCGGCGACGCGGATGATCCGCGACGACAGGAGGCGATGGATATGAGTGAGGCAGCGACGCTGGATCTGGAACAGGCGATCCGGGACAACTACCGGCTGTGGAACGCGGGCAAGCGCGACGAACTCGACCATTTGTTCCGGACCCTGGCACCGAACGGCTTTACCATCGAATATGTCGGCGCCCCGGCGGTGGACGGTGTCAAGGCGATGGAAGAGATGTGGGCGGAATACGGCGGCAAGTGCACGACCGAGCCGCTGGAGATAATCGTCAACGGATCGGAAGGCGCCGCCTATGTAGCCAATCATTTGCAGACCGGGGATGGCATCGTGACGCTGCCGAGCCTGGAGACCTACCGGGTTGCCGATGGCCGGCTGACAATCCGATATTTCCATCGGACCGCGCATTAGGCTTCCGCGGCTCGAAGGGAAAGCGCCGGTCACAGTCAGTCTTTCGCCCGCATGAAGGCGCGGGTCAGCATGTCGAGGCCAGCGAACGAGGCCATCGCCGCTGCCCATGACGATCGTTACCCTGTTTTGAAGCCACCTCATCGTTCGGAACTCTCCGATTACCGGCTTCCGGGGAAGGCTGTCCAGACCATGCTTTCCCCGGTCTCCCCTTTATCCGATCAGCGGAATCCGATCAGAATTTGAACGTTGTTTCAACGCCATAGGTAGCAGGCTGACCGACATAGGCCGCTGCAATCCCCAAGGTACGGTACAGATCGGGGAAGCGCCGCAGCAGATATTTCTTGTCCGTGATGTTGCGCCCGTACACGGCAATTTCGACATTGGGATTTTCAAGCTGGAAGGCAATGCGGCCATTGAAAATGCCGTAGCCGGGTACGCGGCCCAGGGTATTCTCAACATCATAGGCGGCCTTGGTGGCAGCCGAGGCCTGAGCCGCCGCCTTCACCGCACCGAAATGCTGGGCGCCGACATAGGAATAGGCGCCCGTCACGGCGAGTGTGCCCGTGCCCAGCGGGATTTTCTGCGTGGCGCTGATATTGAGCTGTTTCTTGGGCAATTGCAGCAGCGGCAGGCCGCTGAGATCGACAACGCAGCCATCGACCACCCCGGCGGGGTTGGTGCAGCCGCTACCCGCGACCACCTGCGTTTCGCTGAAGGTGCCCTTCACATATTTGCCGTCCTGGAGCGAGCCGTTGACGCTGAGCGTCATGCCTTCCCACGGCACGGCGGTGATTTCATTTTCCACGCCCCAGATGCGGACCTTGCCGTTGTTCTGGATATATTGGGTGACGCCGATGCCGGTTACGAAGCTGTTGACGATCGCCTGATTATCATCCTTCCACGTGTGGAAGACCGCGGTGTTGAAGCGCAGGCGGCGGTCGAAGAGATCGACCTTCAGGCCCGCTTCGACATCCTTCACCTTTTCCGGCGCGAAGGCGGGCAGACCGCCTGCGCGAAGGTTCCAGCCGCCGGCCTTGGCCGCGCCGCGCGTCGCGAGATAGAGGAAGAGATTGTCGCTGGCCTGCCAGTCTAGGCCCAGGTTCCAGGCCGGATAGTCGAATTTGGCATTCTGCGCCTGGTTGCAGGTCGTGGCCGTCACCGGCTCCGTCGGCGTCACCGTGCAGTTGATGCCGGTCGGCGTGCCCGCCACCGCGACATCATAGGGCAGGCCGAGCACCTGCGCATTGTGCAGGACGCTGTTGCGCGTGTCCCAGGTATAGCGGAAGCCGCCCACCGCGCGCAGAGCTGGGGTCAACTCATAATAAGCCTGGGCAAACAGGCCGTAAGTCTTGTTGGTTACATCCGCGTTGGAATCACGGATGAGGCCGCCGAAGATTTGCGAACGGCTGAATTCATAGCCGCTTTCCTTGCCCGCATAGGCGCCCGCGATGAAGCTCAAACTGTCGGTGAGATTGCCGGAAATCTGGAGTTCCTGGGAAATATAGTAGGAACCCGATCCCGCGAAGGTCGCCAGCAGCGGGGCGACGGTGCCGTCCGTGTCGTTCTGGCCATAGTTCATCGAATGGCGATAGCCGGTGATGGACTTGAGATTGAGACCACCCAGATCGACATTGATGGTGCCGGAGAAACCATAGACTTCGAGCGTATTGAACGGCCGCACCCCATAAAGCGCCTGCGCCTCCGGGGTCAACGCGCCGATGCCGGCCGCGAGCGACGTACCTGTTGCGGTATTGCCCCACCAGTTATCCTTGGTCAGCAGGCCAGCGGCAAGCCCCGGCTGGAAGGCCGCCGGGACGATCGCCGGATTGAAGGCCCAGAGCGCGATCTGCTGGCCGTTGTTGGTCTGGCGGTTCCAGTCGCCCGACAGGGTGACATCCCAGCCATTGCCTTCATATTTGAGCTTGCCGCGCACGAATTTGCTGTTGTTGTCGGAAAAGTCCCGGTTGGTGACCGGATTGTTGCCATAGCCATCCCGATCGTTGATCGCACCGCTCAGACGGATCGCGAGACCCTCGGCGAGGGGGACGTTGACATTCGCCTGGACACCCAGCGAATCGTAATTGCCATATTCCGCCTTGAACGTCCCGCTGGGCCTGTCGTTCGGATCGTTCGTGATGATATTGATCGCGCCGCCGGTCGTATTGCGACCGAAAAGCGTCCCCTGCGGTCCGCGCAGCACTTCCAGACGCTGGACGTCCTGAATGTCGGTCATGCCGGTCGAGGGGCGGGGAATGTAGATGCCGTCAATATAGGTGGCGACAGCGGGATCGTTGGCCAGGATCGGCTGGAGATTGCCCTGGCCGCGAATGGCGACGAAAACGATGCCGTCGCCGCCGGCGGAACCGCGGCCGATGACGAGGCCCGGCGCGGTGCGCTGGAGATCGACGACATTTTCGACCTTGGCGGTCGCCAGCGCTTCGGGGCCGAGCGCAGTCACGGCGATCGGCGTGGTCTGAAGGCTCTCCTCGGTGCGGCGCGCGGTCACGATGATATCCTGAATGCCTTCGACGCCCGATTGCGGCTGCTGCGCATAGGCTGGCTGCGCCATCGCGGCAATCAGCGCGCCCGTGGCGATCGTTCCCAGAGTGATGGTCTTGGTCATTCTATCCTCCCACATCATTTTATCTTGCCCCGTGTCGGCATTCGATACGTTAACGCCGCATGACTTAGCCCCTGGATTATCCGCTCCATAGTAGCCGGGCCTCGATTGACTGCACGACGACAGGTTTTGGCCGCTGGCCGATATTTTCGCCCTCGCCATTTCAGTGGACACGGGACGGCTGGCAGCGGAAATCCTTGGGCGTCTGGCCGGTCGCGGCGCGAAAAGCGGCGGAAAAGGCCGATGTGCTGTTAAAGCCGCACCGCCAACTGATTTCCTTGATGCGGGCGCTGTCGCCCCGCAGCAGTTCCTTGGCCAGCGCGATGCGGCTGCGCGCGACGAATTCGCCCAGGCTGACCCCGGTTCCTTCCTTGAACACGCGGGCGATATGACGCACGCTCATGTTGCAACCGCGTGCAATGTCGGCGACGCCGAGCGGGCCGGACAGATTATCCATCACATAATCGACGATATGGCGGACCTGACGCCCACCACGCGGCGTCGCGCTTCCCAATTCCTGCAGCCCCATATGCCGGACAAGTTCGACCGCCAGCCCCATGAGCATCGATTCGATCAAGGCCCGGCTCGCAAAGCCAGGTGCCCGCAATTCCGCCGCGAGCCCTTCGAAGAGGCGGCGCATCACGAGATTCTGAACGTCCGCGCAAGGGTCCAACCCCTGGAGCGGACGCTGGCCCTCGAACAGTTCTTCGAGAAATTCATCGCCCAGGGCAACGCACACCAGATGCCGTTCCTGAAGCGCAGGTTCGCCGACATATTGACGATGCGGTGGCATGTAGAGGATGTCGCCCGTGGCCGCGCGCCGGTCCGGCCGCCCCATGCTGACAACACTGCGACGCGGCTGACTGTCGAGCGAATAGTCGAGATAATGCTTTTCCGGGCTGAAAATGCCGCTGCAAGGCAGCACCCAGTTGAAATGGCGCACATCGACGCGCGCATCGCGCATCGTCGCCATGGCTTCGACATAGAAGTCTTTTACTCCGAACCTGTCCTGGCCGGTCCAATCGCTCTCCGGACGAAACATCGCTACCTCTGCCTGTTTCTAATTCTATGTTTGCATCGGATTAGGCGCCCTGTCAGCATTTGCCTCTATCTTCGGATAGGTTGCCAGGATGGCCGGAGGGCTGGGTCGCCTGCCCCATGGCCCATGCTCGATATGATGTGGCCGAATGGCGGCATTGCGCGCCGATGTCGCGTACCGCGCAGACAGCTAAGCTGTGGCGTTTCGGAAAATGGAGAGGCGTGCGATGTATATCCAACCGGACCTGCGGCGGCAGGCGCCATGAGAGCGCCGGTGGAAGAACATGCCCGCGCCAGCCACTACCCCTGGTATGTGTTGGGCATATTGACGCTGGCGCAAACATGCCATGGAATCGATCGCGCCATAATCGGCCTAGTGCTAACCCCGGTCGGACGCGAATTCATGCTTTCCGACGGGCAGCTCGGAATTCTGGCGGGCTTTGCCTATGGCATATTCTTCGCGCTGGCGGCCCTGCCCTTCGGCATTGCGGTGGATAACTGGAACCGACGCAACCTGATGACCGCCGCGTTGACGCTGTGGAGCGGAGCGACGGCGCTGTGCAGCCTGGCAACGGGTTTCTGGACATTGGCGGTCGGCCGAGCGGCAGTGGGAGCGGCCGAAGCGGGCGGATCGCCAACGGGCATGTCGCTGCTCAGCGATTATTTCGGGCAGGATCGCCGCGCGACCGCCATCGGCATCTGGTATCTGAGTTCGGGGATCGGCCTTGCCATCGCCTTTCTGGTTGGCGGCGCTATCGTGCAGACGGCGGGCTGGCGCTGGGCGTTCGTCGCCGCAGGCGTGCCCGGCCTGCTGCTGGCCCCGATCCTGCTGCTGACCGTGCGGGAGCCGCGGCGCGGCGCGCATGATGGCCCCGCCCTGCTCCAGCAGGAGGAGCGGCCGGGCCTTGTCCAGCGAATCCGGCTGCTCGCGGCCCGGCCGGGATTGCTTCACTGTATCTTCGCGATCGTCCTGATCGCGGCGGGCATTTACGGCATGAGCACATGGCTCACGACGTTCCTGATCCGGGTCCATGACGTACCGATCGCGCGGGCGGGCGTCATCATCGCCATCGCCTATGGCGGCCTCGGATCGCTGGGCGGCTTTCTCGCCGGCTGGGTGATCGACGTGATCAATCGGCGCCGGGGAGGCTTCGAACCGGCACGAACAGCCCTGTTCGGCGCGTTGATTCCGTTACTGACAGCCGTAACCGGCGTCGGCACCGTGATGATGCCGGACATTGGCCTGATGCTGATGCTGCTGATGGCCTGCGGCTTCCTCAGCGCCTCTTATAACGGCCCGATCTACGCGGTCATCGTGACGATCGCCGGGCCGCGCCTGCGGGGCCTCGCGGTATCGCTGGTGCAACTGGGCGCGAACCTGATCGGCGTAGGTGCCGGAACCTATCTGATCGGCGCCGTCAGCGATCTTGTCGGCGGCACTGCGGGCGTCGCCTGGGGGATCGGCACGGCGATGCTGTTCACCTTTGCCGGTGGAGTGCTGCTGCTGCTGGCATCGCGCGCGATCCGGCGCGCTCAGGCGAGCGGCAAAGCATAGGAAAAGGCGGTCCTGCCCCTTCGGACGGACCGCCTGCGTCGACCGCAGCCTTTATTCGGCTGCGGCGTTGCGCTCCTTGCGGCGTGCCTTCGCGGCTTCGATCCCCCGGAACACGGTGGTCGTGTTGCCCGCCCCTGCATAGAACAGCACGAAGTGCGGAATGAAATCCAGTTCCTCATCGGTGAATTCACCGTTGATGAGGGCGCCGTTCATCTGGATCTCGACCAGATCAGCACGCCCCAGCATCGCTGTCGCCCCCAATACCAGGAGGCGCTTCTCCCGCATCGAAAATATATCGCTCGCCCACAGATTGGCGAACTGGTTGCCGACGATTTCCTGATTGAAGGAGGATTCGCGATAGGGCCGCGTCATCTCCGACGAACCCGGCCCATAGACCTTGTCGAAGACTTCCAGCCCCTTCTGCCACTGTGCCTCGTCGATGCTCATGCCTTTTCTCCCATTACATCCTCAAGTCCCACGACCGCCTGATCGGTCCGGCGGGTCAGTTCGACCAGTGGCAGCGCAATGCCATAGCTGCGCGCAAGGTTGATCGCGGCGTCGAGATCCTTGACCATGAGGGCGCGGGTATATTCCCGGATCGCCGCTTCCTGATCGCTGGAGGAAGGATCGTCGCGCACCGCGAGCATCAGCGGGCCGCCCACACTGTCGGAACTGGCGTCAATCACCTCGCCAAGCTGGCGGACATCGACCCCGGCGTTGCGGCACAGCACGGCGGCTTCATAACCGGCGCGCAGACAGCCGAAGACGATGACATTACGTGCGATCTTCGCCGCCATGCCCGCGCCGGGACCGCCCATATGGGCCACCAGCCTGGCGAAGCCGTCGAGCACCGGGCGCACCTTCGAGATGGTGTCATCCGTACCGCCGACCAGACAAACAAGACCATGTTCGCGCGACTTGGGACCGCCGGTCACGCCGCAATCCACCAGTTCGACACCCGCCTTGTCCGTAAGCTCGCGGATGGCGTTCAGATCCTCGATCGAGACGGTGGCGACCAGAACCACGACCATGCCTGGGCGCGCCTGGGAAAGGACGCCGTCGGGGCCCGACAGCACGTCGACCGTCTGCTTCGCATTGACGACGGCGATGATGACGACATCGGCCTGCCGCGCCAGTTCCGCAGGGCTGGCGACCACGGGCGGCACGCCCTCCAGCGTGTCGGCGGCATCCGGGCGGATGTCGTAGACCGCCGCCAGTTGCTTTGTCCGCGCAAGGCATATGGCGACGCCCGCGCCTATCTGCCCCAATCCTATGACCCCTGCTCTTCCCATCCTCACTATCCTTTCCGCCGCCTGGTCGCGGTCCTGTATTCGACAGGCCGGAAAGGTGGCATAGCCATGGATCAGGCGCCACCCCGTCGGAAAGGGGTTGGCCGAACCTCGACAGCTTTACCGTCCTTCACGACGCATTTGTCTCCAGCGGCAGATTTCTGGCGGCGAGGACATAATGGAGAACCGCGATCAGCAGGACCGACGCGGATAGCTGCATGCTCAGTTGCAGGCCATCCGCTGCGGCTGGAAGACAGGCGGCCCCCGTCGACCTGCCACCGGGAACAAGGCAGTCGGCGGCATAATTCCCTTGATAGAAAAAGGCGGCGAGACGGTCGCTGAGATAGCCCAGCACCACCGACCCCAGCCCCAGCCCGGCCACCGTCTGACCGAAGGAATGGAATGCTGCGGCGGATGCCCGCATGCGCGGTTCGACCAACGACTGCGTAATGGTCATGATCGCCGGGGTGAAGGCGTAGAGCAACGTCGTCGCGACGAAGAGAAAGGCGACCAGCCACCGCCAGTCGGACTGATGAATGGCAAGCAGATAGAAGGGCAGCGCCACCCCCACCGCGATCGCGGGCGCCCATCCGCCCCAGCGTATATCACGCCGGATCAGGTATCCGATCAGATAACCGCCGCTGATCTGGCCAACCATCGTCGCCAGGCTGAACGAAAGCGCGAACACCAGGCCCGCCTGGCCGAGGGGCAGATCGAAGCGGCGGACCAGCAAGGGGATAAGGAACAAATTGGTGCCGAATCCGACCAGGCCGACAAAACCGCTGCCGAAGGTCAGGTGCAGGAAAGCGGGCGAATCCGCCAGCCGCCGCAGAACCTTGGCGAGGGGCGGTGTATCCGCGCGGTCGCCCGCACCCTTGCGCTCAGGCTCGGCGATGGTCGCGAGCAGCAGCAGCGCCAGCAAGAGGCCCGGCGCTCCGACCGCCACGAGCGCCAACCGCCAACCGAAAGCCTGCGCCATCGCGCCCCCGGCAATCGCCGCCACGGCTCCCCCCAGCGGCACGCCCAGCGCGATGAGCGAAAAGACCACGGCGCGGCGGCCGGTATCGAACCGATCGGAGATCATGGACACGAGCGCCGGCGTGAAGCCTGCTTCACCCACGCCCACACCCATGCGGCACAGCAAGAGCTGGATATAACTGCCCGCCGCCCCCGACAGAGCCGTCATCAGCGACCAGAGCATTGTCACCGCAGCGATGATCCGTACCCGGCTATAGCGTTCGGCCAGCCGCGCGAGCGGAATGCCCAGCACGGCATAAAAGAGGGAGAAAGCCAGCCCGCCCAGCAGGCCGAGTTGAAGATCGCTCAACCGCAGGTCATGGCGAATCGCCTCTCCGGTCACGGCGATGATCGTGCGATCGATGAAATTGAACATGTAGACCGTACCGAGGAGCAGCAGGAACCATCCGTCACGCGCTCCGAACCCACCAATGCCCTTCATCGCCTCCCCCACTACCGTCCGGCTATATTTTCCGTGCATACAAGACAAATAGAACAGATTCTTTTCTATGTGTATTGGTTTTCTCTTGAAACGATCCTTCGTCTGCGCCAACAGGTCGTCATCTTCCACAAAGGGATTCTTGTATATGAAGACGATCATCATCGCGCTGGCGACTCTGGGCCTGACCGCGCCCGCGCTGGCTCAGGCATCGGCTGTGGAGCGCAATGAGGCGATCTATTCCGCCGATGGAACCAAGATTGGCAAGGTCGATCGCGTGCTGACGGCCAGCGACGGCACCGTGACCGGCGTGCGCATCATCTATCGTGGCAAGTTCATCATCATCCCCGCGACAACACTGAACGTGGGTGAAAAGGGTATCGCGACCAGCTTGTCGAACGCTGAGCTGAAGAAACTGTGATCCACCGGCCCCGCGGCCCAAGGCAGCCGTGGGGCATGGACCCTTGCCGCTCCTCGTCCTAAAGCGAAGGCATGAGGACCGACCAGACATCGCTTACACGGATACCCCGTCGCGGGCGACCGCCACAGTCCGAAGGCCCCGCGCTCGATCGTAGCCGACTGGTCGCGACCTTGCTCGACATGGCCCGCTCGGGCGGTATCGAATCGCTCAATATCCGTCCGGTCGCACAGCGGCTGGCCGTATCGCCCCGTCTGCTCTACCGCCATGTGCGCGACAAGGAGGAGATGCTCGGCCTGCTGACCGACGAGATCCTGCGCGGCCGGATGCCCGACCTGTCGGCACCGGACTGGGAAAGCCGCCTTCGTGGCATCGCACGCGCGGTTTACCTCGCCTATCGCGATTTCCCCGGCTCCGCCGCCTTCATCCTGTCACGAAGCGCCAATCGACTGGAACAACCCAATGCGCTGGCGATCCGCCGGGCGATCTTCGCGGCGCTCGATGAGGCGGGCCTGACGCGACGGCAAAGCGAAGAGATGCTCGTCCTCTTTTCCGTCGTCGTGCTGGGCAATGTCGTCGTGGCGGAAAGCCTGGGCGGCAATGACGAAAGGCTGGCGATGCAGCGCGATGTGGTGGAAGCCGCCTTTACCCGTGCAACCGATATGCTGATCGCCGCGATCCGCACCGTCGCTGGCACGGCCTGAGGTTCAGGCGAGGTCGGTCATGGATCGGACAGGACGGCTGACCCCGTCCCATTCGCGATGGGCGGCGTGCATCCGGTCGAGCGACGCTTCCATGGCGGGCGAAAGCTCCATCAACTCGACATAACCGCCATTGCCAGCCCGCGTGTCGAACAGCGCGAACCGTTCCCCCGATGGCATCATGCCGCTGAAGGCCATGGCATAGCCTTCGCCCGAAAGCCGCCGAACCCCCTCGTCATAGGGAATGCGCAGCATGACATGGTGATAGCCCTCGCCATGGCGGTCGAGCATCTCGGTGAAAACCGAAGGCCCGTCATTCGTCTGCTGGAGCAGTTCGATCAGCAATCCGCCGGAAAAGCCGAATGCGACCTTCATCGCCACCTGTGTCGGCTCACCGCGATAGACCTGCCCCGGCAGTACGGGCACGTCGAAGACGAAGAACGGCCCCGCGCCCATAACCCGCGTCCAATGGTCCAGCGCGCGATCCATGTCGCGCACCACCTGGCACAGTTCCAATATGGAGCCCTTGGGCTGCATCATTCATCTCCCCAGCTTGCGGCATGGGTCCGCAAGCCATGCTGGCGCGCACGGTCGCGCAATTGCCGCCCCCGCATGGCGAGATCGACGCGGGGCACCGCCGCGTCGACCTCGCGGTCGATGGCCGCGAGGTCGACGACACGCACGTCACGGATGAAGCCGGCGGGATCGGCGCCTTCGGGCACGCCCTGCCAGCGCAGCAGCACCCACCCTTCCTCCAGTCCCGCCGTGTCGATCCAGTTGGCTATGCCCGGATCGACGCCCGCCACCACATAGCTGATCATGCCATCGGCGGCAGGCATCACCTGCGCGCTGTTGAGGCTCACCATGCGCAGCATCGGATCGGGCGAGATCGTCCAGGGGTCCGCGATCTGGATGCCGGTATAATAGCTGCCTGCCGGATCGATGGTCAGCAGCAGCCCCTGCCCTTCAGCCAGCGCAAAGCGTCCACCCGCCAGATAGCCCCAGCCACCGTCCCGGCCATTGGGTCCGATCAGCCGGTTGGGATCGGGGCGGCCGAGAAAATCATTCTTGAAACCCGACCAGAAGGCGACCCAGGCGGGCAGGTCGGCGACGATGGCCTGGGCGATCTCCATCTCGTCGCGCGGGCGCCAGCCAGAGGGCGGATCGAGGCGGCGAACGCCGACCTCCGCCGGCACCTGCCGCCAGTCGCGTTGACTGTCGCGGGTGTAGACCTGAATCCGCGCATCCGGTTCGGTCCGCAAATGGGCCGGTCCGCCTTCATCGGGGCCAACTGTCACCGTCACACGCCCTTCGGCGTCGCAATGCGGCAGAAGCTGCTGGAGCGTCAGCGCACCCAGATTGCGGCCGAGGCCCGCATGATGCTCCGGCTCGACCTCGGCGACGATGCTGAACTGCGGCGGATCGGCGGAAAAGCGGATGTCGACCGCATAATGTCCGTCGCCGTCGACTGGAATCTCACGGTTGAAATTGTCCGGATTGTCAATCGCCACCGCCGCTCCCGAGTAGATGTGGCCGAACCAGCGCCGGGGCGCGTTGCTGATATTCCAGGCCACCTTGGGGTCGGCGGGATCGCCATTGGCTTCGCGCATGGCGAGGCCGAGCACCCACTGGTCGAGCGCGCGATCCAGGCCCAGCCGTCCATCGAGCGTCCACGCGAGCGGGTCGGTGAGCAGCATGAGGCGCGCCCGTTCGCGCGCGGCGCGGATGTCGGCGCGTTCGATCAGGCGCAACGCCAACCTTTCGGCCGCCGCCTGATCTTCGGTCCAGAGCGGGTTGGCGATCATGAAATGGTCCCTACCCGGCCGCCTTCGGTAAAGATGGTGCTGCCGGTCGTATAGCTGGAGCCGTCGCCCGCCAGCAATATGGCCGCGCCCACCGCTTCGTCCGCCGCACCGAAACGCTTGATCGCATTGCGTTCGGCCAGCCCCAGCCCCTTGTGGATGTCCGCCTCCTGCCCGTCGGGACTCATCGATCCGACGCACAGGCAGTTGATGCGGGTGTGCGGTGCCTGCGTCTTGGCCAGTTCGCGGACCAGGAAGAGCAAGGCTGCCTTCGATACGCCATAGGCGACGGCGGGGGGAATCGGGGTGAAGCCGCCGCAGCTCTGGACCGAAATGATGCTGCCCTTGCCATGCGCCCTCATGTCGGCTTCGGTCAATTCGGTCAGGCGCCACGTCGCCATGACATTGACCTCCATTGCCGTCTTCCACACCTCGTCCGTATTGGCCCACAGCCCGCCATCGGCGGCATAGACCACACCGGCCGCCGCATTGTTGAAGACGATGTGGATCGGGCCGAAGGCGTCGCGGGCTCCCGCCACCAGCCGTTCAAGATCGGCCTTCTCGCCCGCATCGGCGGCGATAGCGATCGCCCTGCCGCCATCCGCCCCGTTGATTTCTCCAGCGATCCGGTCGAGCCGCTCCCGCGAGCGGGCTGAGATGACGACGTTCGCGCCGAGTTCGGCATAGGCTTTGGCAACATGCTCGCCGACCCCCGGCCCCACTCCGGTCAGGATGGCGGTGCGCCCGTCGAGGCGGAAACGGTCAAGAACGCTCATGCTCATGCTCCTGGAAGAAGGTTAGGCGCGGTTGAAGAGATGACCGTAACGCGCATAATAGTCGGCGAGGCGTTCATGCACCTCGTCCGGGTCGATGCCGAACTGTTCGGGGCTGTGCCTGTGCTTGCCGAGCCGGCTGGCGGCCGGATTATCGGCCAGAAAGCCGGAGATGCGTGCGCGATGCGCAGGGGTGAAAGGCAAGCGGAAACGGTCGTAGATGCGCTGCATTGCCGCCATCGGATCGGCGACGATATCGCGATGGGCAAGGTCGAGGATGCGCGCCTCGATCGCCGCATCGTTCGCCCGCGCTTCGTTCGCGCGCGCCATCGCCGCGCACCAGGTGTCGACCACCGAACGGCCGATAGCCTCGAGATCGTTCGCGCCGCCCACGGCTGCAAGAAAACCCGCGATCATGCTGGACAGCGAGGAAAATGTCAGCACCGGGTCGCGATGGGTCCACACCAGCATCGCGCCGGGATAGGCATCGACCAGACCGGGCAGGTCCATCAGATGCTGCGGCGATTTCAGCGTCCAGCGGCCCCTGGGGCCTTTCCACTGATATTGCTGGAGCATGCGCTTGTGGGTGCGATATTGCCCTTCCGGCACGGTTTCCTGCAACCAGCGGGCGAAATCGGGGACTCCCAGTTCGGCCGGGAAATTGGTGCTGGCGAAATGCAACATCATGCCATGGTTGCACTCGCCAGGCTGCGTGCAGTCCATCCGCTGGATGTCGGCAAGTTGCGGCGCATGTTTCAGCCAGTTTTCATAAATGGCCTGCACTTGCGCAATGCGCGGATCGCTATCGAAGCTGGCCTCTTCCGGGGCGGGCCATGGGATATACCATTCCCATTCGCGCGGAGCGCGTGCATCCGGATCGAGGCAGAGCAGGTCATAGGTGATAGTGGTGCCGGTGCGCGGCAAACCGCAGACGATCAGCGGATCGCCTACATCTTGTGCCACTATGTCCGGGTGCTGCTTTTCATCTTCGACGAAACGCAGGCGGGTTGCGAGCAGGCCGACGATCTTGTGATGCGCGGTCTCCCGCAACCGGGCTGGCGGCTCCATCGCTTCGACCGCGGCGACCAGCCTGTGAAAGCCCGTCATGAAGGACAGGTCCGGCCCGAAGTCCGCAAGGCCGGTCGCGGCGCGCGCTTCCGCGATCAGGGCCTCGGCGTCGAGAGGCAAGCGCTCCGCGACAACCGCGCTCATCGCCACATCCCGACCAACCGCCGCGCCATGGTTCACCTTCTCCTATATATTATTATTCCACACTGTATATTTAATTGAGGAGGGCGTCGTCAAGCGGCCAATGCCCATTTCGCGCAGAACTGATGGTTTCAGGCCACCTTGTCCTCTATCGGGGTCAGATTCTTCATGAACGCTACGAAATCCGGTCCCAGCTCGGGGATGGGCAACCCCAGCTTTTCGGCCAGATAAAGGGTCATGAAATTGTCGTTGAGCGATTTGTTAGTGGACGGGATGTTCCCGATGCCGACCTGCCGGTCGAAAGCGCCGACCGCAACCAGCGCCATGCGGAGCGCGGCGACGATGTCATAATAATCGAGATGCCTGGCCTCCTGCCCGCTCGCGGTTTCCCAGATGGCGATGGTCTCTTCCTTGCCCGGCAAGCCTTCCAGCCGGGCGACGCCGAACCGGCGGCCGAACAGATCGTCGAAATAGAGCCACCAGGCGAGGTCCAGTTCCGCTGGTCCCAGCGCCGCAAGCTCCCAGTCGATCAGCGCGTTGACGCTGCCATCGGGCGCGAACATGACGTTCGACGGCGTGGGATCGCCCCACAACACATTGACCCCCGCATCGGCCGGCATGTTCGCGCGCACATAGGCCATCGCGGTATCGACGATCGGCATGGGGCGGCCACGTCCGGCCGCCTTGTGCCACGCCTCCAGCGCGCCGACATATTGGTCGAGGCCCGGCTTCCCGTTCTCCGGCTGGGCCAGAAATTCGAACCCGTCGCGCCAATCGATCGTCGCCAGGCTGGCAAAAGCGGTGATGGCATTTGTGAAGCTGCGTTTCCGCTGCTCCGGGGTCATGTCGACCAGCCAGCCTTCCACATTATAATTAGGCTTCTGCTTGGCGCATTCGCCTTCGACCTTGCCCATGACGAGGAAAGGCAGGCCGAGAATGTCGGGATCGAGATGCATGCCGATCCATGGCGGCACGGGCAGATCGCCGCGCGCATCCAGCGCCGCCATCATCTTGCCCTGAAGCGCCAGACTGCTGCCGAACACGACTTCCAGATCCATTGGCTGACGCCGCACAACCAGCGTCTGGTTTTGCGGGCCTGCCTGATCGGCATAATCGACATCGACGAAAAATATATCGGCCGAAAAGCCCGCGCCCAACGTGACGTCGAGCGGACGAACCCTGATGTCGCGCCAGTCTGGCTTCTCGCTCGCCAGCCAGTTCTGCAACTGGGTGGTGATCCGATCAGGGGTCAGCGGTTCCATGATTACAGCCCCTTTGCCGCCAGCGTACGCTTCAGTTCGGTGATGAGCGGCCCCATATCCTTGGGCGACGAACCGTGGAGCAGGATTTCATCGGCGCCGGCGTCCAGAAACGCCATCAACTGGTCGGCGCATTGGGCGGCGGTCCCGACAGCGGCGCCCTCGTCCAGCCATTGTTGCGGAATGAGGCGGCTGACATCGACTAGTTCCTGCCGGGTATAGGCCTGATCCGCCGGCTTGCCGTTGAGGCTCGCAATCTTGGGATGGGCACGGATTTCCTCCAGCACCTTCTTATCCCAGCCATTGATATCGACGATCAGGTCGCCAAAGCCGGGCAGTTCGAAATAGGTGATGGCGCGGCCGCCGACAACGGCTTCCTCTTCATCCTTGGGCAGATCGGGCGCGACGATGATATTATGGTAGATGCGAACCGACATGGGATCGCGCCCGGCCCTTTCCGCCGCATCGCGGACGATTTTCACGCTGTTCTTCACCCCTTGCGCCGAGACGAAGGGATGCAACAGCACGCCGTCGCAATACTCACCGGCGAATTCCAGGCTCTTGGGACCGATCGCGGTGAAGATGATCGGCGGGGGCGTGCCGCCATGGCGGTCGGTCAGGCTGATCGCCGGGAATTTGCCTAGCACGCCCTCATAATCGATCTTCTCCCCCGCCCACAGGCGACGGCAGATGGAGATAAGGTCGGCCAGCCGCTCCATGGTGATCGGCGGTGATCCCAGCATCTTCATATAGGCCGGAACCGCCCGCGCGAACATCAGGCGGAACCGTTCCCCGCTCATCGCCTGCATCATGTCGGCGACGCTGGCGGTGACGAGCGGATGACGCATGGTCGCGTACATGGTGCCGGTGATGCGGATCTTCGACGTGGCCTCTGCCACCGCGCCGGCCAGCACCGCCGGCTCCTTCAGAGCATAGCGCTCGGAAATCCATACGCAACCAAGGCCGATACGCTCTGCCTCCTTGGCCTCGTCGATGCCGCGACGCGGATCATTGACCCGTCCGGGCAGGATATAGGTGCCGAACTTGTCGAACAGCGCCTGTGCGCCCGGTTCCACCGCTATCGTCATTCTCATGTCCTCTCAGATATATGCCACTGCATTGCCGGAGGGAGGACTATTGGCAACCTGTCAAAAGGCAGGTGCCGGATGCACTTCCACATAGAGGCGCGTGAGCTTGAGCGCGGAGATCTTCCACTGCCCGTCCCGCCGCACATAGCGCTCGGTATAATGGCCGAAGCCGGTGATCGACTGGCCGCCGGGAATCGGGCATTTCCCGGGCGCCCACACCACCCGATCCTGCATCGCCGTGACGACATGCGCCTCATCGCCGCACAGGTCGATTTCCGAAGAGTGGACTTGATGGGCCGATTGCGCATCGATGACGGCGAAGCGCACCTGGTCCAGAATGGCGGCATGGCCGCTGATCGGCGGATGGCCGGTATCTTCCTCCACATCCATCACGGCGTCGGGGGTGAACAGACCGATAAAGCCGTCCCAGTCCTTGGTGTCCAGAAAGCGGCAATAGCGCGCCTTCACATTGCGGATCGCCTCATAATCCAACAGCATGGCCAATGCGTCGCTCATCGCCCCTTCCCCTTACCAGATGATGCGCGTGTGCGCGCGGAGCGTGCGTTCGCGGATCGCTTCGGCGCGCGCGTCCGGCGTCACCAGCATCGTGTCGGCGGGCAGATGGCCGCGCACATCGGCCAGCTTCACCTTTTTCATCGTCGGCGTGGGCCGTTCATCGGTGTTGAACCAACGCCCCTGCACCGCGCCGCTGGAATAGCCCGACGTGTCGAGCCAGTTATGAACGCCCGGATCGCGCGCGGAAATGACCGCGCGGAAATAGCCGTCGCCATCGACCACCGCCTGCGCCGCGTTGAGGCTGGACTGGTTATGATACCAATCGGTCGTCTCATAAAGCTCGTTGGTCAGGATCAGCGACCAATAGTCGACCTCCTTCGGAATCCGGACCTCGGTTATCAACGCCTCGTCATCGGCCAGTTCATAGGCGCCTTCATAATAGGATTGCCGGGCAAGGCCCGTCATCTGGGAAAAGTCGACGACCTTCAATGTGTTGATCAATCCCTCGTCGCGCAGCTTCTGCACCTTGTCGGGAAAGGCCAGCGCGCAGACGGCGGCGGTGGCTGGTATCTCGCTGAAACGATGGGCGAGTTGCGCCAGCGTCGGGCGCCCCTTGGCGGCATGCTCGGCATCCAGGCGAACGATGCCGAGGCGTGGTTCGCGCTCTATACCCCAGTCGCAAGCGACGATCCGTATCATCAGCTTTTCGGTATCGGGTTTCAGTTCCCACCAGTCGCCCGCATGCCCGGCGGGCCGCTTCGGCGACAGAATGACATCGAATTGACCGTCCGGGCCGATATGCAGGTCGTCGAAATCATTGGCATCCTGCGCGGGGTGATGCTGGCCGGTGCGCAGCGTGTCGGGGCCAAGCTGCGCCAAGATCATCATCCGCGTGGTGCCGCGATCGCCCCGGATACGGTAGGTGCCACCCTTTTCGATCAGCGCCGCCTTGTAGATCGTGTCCGCATTGGGCTGAAAAATATTCTGGCAGATGTTGAGTTCGGGCACGAAGATCGGGTGGCTGCGGTCGTGCATGATCGCGTCGTTGGTGGTCCGCAACACGCCCGAGAGCAGCAGCCGTATCGATTCCTGCATGACGCGCGGGTCGTTCCGCAGCCTTGGCGGGATGCGATCGCGCATCAACTGGCCCAGGGGGCGAAGCTGGTCGAGCAAGTCTTCCCATTCGAAAATGCCGTTGTCGCTCATATTGTTCTCCACCAATCCGCTCCGGTCCGTGGGCAGGGCCAGCGCGCCACCGCCGGGCAGCAGCAGCCCGGCCAATGCGGCGGACACGCCCGCGCACATTTCCCGCCTAGTCTGTGGCAAGCAGCCGCCGCAGTGCCGCACGCCGAGGGCCGTCCACGCCCGCCGCGTCGAAATAGCCTTCGACTCCGCCCCATTGCGCCGAAACCGTGTCGAGCGCCCGCGCGAGGAAATCATCCCGCACGCCGATCAGCACCGCCACCATGTCGTCGGGCGGCACGAAGCCGAAGGTCTTTTGCAGGTCACTCTTCAAATGGCCCGACATGCGTAAATTCTGGCCGAATATATCGGACTTGCGATAATCCTCGATGATCACCGGGCGCGGCACATCGAGCAGATCGAGGAACAGCGCGACGACAACGCCGGTCCGGTCCTTTCCGGCGGTGCAATGGACCAGCATCGGCGTGTCACGCGCAAGCAGCGCGTCGACCATCAGCGGCAGATGGCGCAGAAAGGCTTGCGGCATCAGGCCGTAATTATGCTCCATCACCTCGGCGGCGCGGGCCGCGGTCGGATCGCGGCCGAGCGACATCCACATGTCCTCCCCCTGCGCGCGCAAGTCCGTGTTCATGTCGAGATCGAGCATCCGGCAATCCGGCCCGCACCAGCCATGGGCCGCGGCCTGCCGTTCGGTCTCGGATCTCAGGTCCGCTACCGCGCGAAAGCCCAGTTCCGACAGTTCCGCATGATGATCCTCGACGAAGCTCGCCGGGCCTTCGGACCGGAACAGGATGCCGGGCCGGACCCGACCGCCGCCGCCGGTCGGCAGGCCGCCGATGTCACGGAAATTGAGGCGGGACAGGGCTATGGTCATGCGATCAGTCCTTCACGGGCGGATAGCTTGGCGTGAGCGCGCGCAACTGCGACAGAAGGTCGGACGACATCCAGACATGCTCGACATAATGGCCCAGCGTCGCGCGCTCGTCGGTGTAGATGTAGCGCAGCATGTCGCCGATCGCTCCCTCGAACACGACCGGATGCCGGGTCAGGTCGAGCGAGACGACATGCGCGTCCCAATTGGCGAGCGGCCCCTCGATCCGGGTCGCGACATGATGAAAACGGATGGCCAGGCCATCGTCATCGGGCAGGAAGTCCTTGAACAGCGGGGCCGTGTCGCCGACAGGCTCGATCAGTTCGATCTCCACGCCGCCGACCACCGCCAGCGCGATCTTCAGCACCGGCTTGCCGGCCGGATCTTCGCCGGGCTGGATGTTCGACATCTCGAAGAAACCCGGCGTGTCATAGGCAGCCTTGAGCGCGGCCATCGCCGCGACAAGATCGTTGGTGACATAGGCGACCTGGCTATGCTGGCTGTTGGGCCGGGCGAACATGTTTCTCTCCTGATAATATCGACAGCTCCGCCGAAAACCCCTTTGCCGCACCTACCGGACGGTCAGTTGGCGAACATCTTGCCCCCGTCCACGACCAGCGTGTCGCCGGTATGGTAGGCGGCCATGTCGCTCGCGAGGTAGACGACGGCTCCTTCCAGGTCGGCAGGCTTGCCCGCGCGGCCGAGCGGCGCCTTCGCCGCGACCATGTCGGCGAGTTTCTTGCCCACGTCCGGGTCCGCGAAGGTCATTTCGGTTTCGATGAACCCCGGCGCGATGACGTTGCAGCGCACGCCGATCGGGCCGAGTTCGGCCGCCAGCGCCTTGGCCAGCGCGTTGAGCGCGCCCTTGGCGATGCCGTAATGGGCCATGGTCGGCACGCCCTGAAAGATGGAGCCGCTGCCGCAGATGATAAGCGACCCGCCCGGATCGCCGGCCTCGGCCCGCGCCGTCATATGCCGCGCACCCTCGCGCAGGGTGAAGACCGCGCCATCGAGATTGACATCGATGAGCTTGCGATAGGTGGCGACGTCCATCTCCGTGAACGGCACCCGGCTGGCGATACCGGCATTGGCGACCACCGTGTCGACCCGGCCCATGGCATCGAGCGCGCGGGCGAAACCGGCGACGATGGACGGTTCGCTTGCGACATCGACGACATCGGCGAACACGCGCACGCCATGAGCGCGCAACGCCGCCGCCGCTTCCTCATTCCGGTCGGCGCGCCGTCCCCAGATGATGACGTCGCTGCCGGCGCGAGCGAGGCCGCGGGCAAAGCCGAAGCCCAGGCCCGAATTGGCGCCCGTGACCAGCGCCACCTTGCCGCTGAGGTCGAACAGGTTTTCCGGCATATCCATTCTCTCCATAGCCACCCGGTCAGGGCCATCGCTTCGGCGCAACATTGCTGGCGGCGGCGTTCGTCCACAAGCGGGGCGGCTTTCGCGATCGCGCCAATGTCATCGCGAAACGGCCCTGCCTTCAATGCATCATGCCCTCGCGGAACTGTCGGGGCGTCAGCCCTGTCGCCTTGCGGAAGGCGGCTGAAAAGGCCGCCGCGCTGTCGAAGCCGCAATCCCAGGCGATGACCTTGATCACGGGGCCAGCCCGACGCAACAACTGCTTGGCCCGATCGATTTTGCGGTCGGTGGCGTAGCGGGTGAGCGTCTGGCCCGTCGCGGCCTTGAACTGGCGGAAGAAGTGGCGGGTGGAAAGGCCACATTCCGCAGCCAGCTCGGCGACGGACGGCGGTTTGCCGGGCTGCTCGATGCGATCGCTTATGGTTTGGAGCTGAGCGCGGGACAGGCCGCCCGCCCGTATTTCGCCATCGCTGCCCGAGAGACGCAGATAGCGCTGCAACTCGATCGCCGCCTGAAGCCATGTCGCCTGCGCCAGCATCTCGCTGCAAAAGCCCGGCTGCGCGATCTCGCCCGCGATGCGCCGCAGCGCGTCGCGCACCGCCGGGCTGCGAACGTCGAGCGATGCCTGCAAGGCGTCGTGCGACAGGTCCGGCCCATCATGATCGAACCCCGCCCCGTCGAAGCCGCAGCATATCGATGTCTGCTCGCCCTCTCCCCACCGGGTATGAAGCTCGCTGCCAGCCGGAACGAAAAGCACGTCGCCCACGGCAGCCGCCCTGCCGTCCGCAATCCCGCCATAGCCTCCGCAAGGCCGACCGGGTCGAGGCGACAGCGCCAGATCCAGAAAGCTGCGGGGCGGCGAGAAAATCCCGCCCTGCTGACCGCGAAAGCGGTAATGATGCAGCTCCATCACCACGCCGGGCAGCGCGATTCGTCCCCTGACCGTGCACTCCATCGCCGGGGTGACAGGCAGATCATAAACCTGGGAAACAGCGTTCATCCATCCTCTCCGCTCGGTTCCGCCCGCCGCGCCGCAATCAACATGCGACATGGCGTTATGACGCGATATTTGGCGCGACGGCAATGGCTGCGCACCTTGCCGAGGAGAGGGCGCGCGCTTTTAATCGGCGCATCGATACAAGGAGAGCGACATGGGCAGCCCCACGCAGGAAAAGGCCGCGCGCCGCAACATCATCGACATTACCGACCTGCATCGTCCCGTGCTGACCGATATTCAGAAGCAGGTGATCGCCGGGGCGGAAGCGGCGGCGGACCAGATCGTCTTCCGGCCCGAGATCATATTGGCGGCGGCGCAAGCGCAGACGGGCCTGACGGATTTCGGCGCGGACGATTTCCGCGAGCGGCTGGCGGTCTGGTGTCAGGCGATCGACGAGGACGCCAACGCCTCGGCCGTCACGCGCGCCAATCTGTTCCAGATGATGATCCGCTATGCCGCGACCCGCTTGCGGATCGAGGACATGGTGAAGCGTCACCCAGAAATACTGGACATCCGGATCGACCGGCCGGTCATCGTCGCGGGCCTCCCAAGGTCGGGCACGACGCATCTGCTCGGCCTGCTGTCTGCCGACCGTCGTTTCCGCTCACTGCCCTGGTGGGAAGCGATCGCGCCGGTTCCCGCGTCCGACGAAGCCCCGACTCCCCAAGACGGCAATCCGCGCTGGACCAAGGCCGAAACGGGCTGGCGGATGATGGAATCCGTCCTGCCCTATATGGCGATCATGCACGAATTTTCGCCCGACCATATCAGCGAGGATATCGAACTCCAGGCGCCCGACTTTTCCTCCTATCTGATCGAGTGGCTGGCGCTGGTGCCGCGCTGGCGCGACTATTATCTGAGCCACGATCAGTCCGGCACCTACGCCTATCTGAAAAAATGCTTGCAGATTCTCACCTTTCTGAAAGGGCCGAACCGCTGGGTCATCAAATGCCCGCAGCATATGGAACAATTGCCAGCGCTCTATAAGACCTTTCCCGACGCTACTTTCGTCCTGACCCATCGCGATCCGGTCGGCTCGATCCGTTCGCAGCTCACCATGTATACCTATGCGGCGCGCATGTTCCGCAAGACGATCGACATACAAGAACCGCTCGGCTACTGGCCCGACCGCTATGAGAAGCTGCTCCACGCCTGCGTGCGGGATCGCGATATCCTGCCTCCGGAACAGACGATCGACGTCTATTTTCACGAATGGATCAAAAATCCCGATCCGATCCTCAAGGAAATCTACCGCGTCGCCGACATCCCCCTGACCGATCAGGCGCTGGCCGACCTGCACAGCTATCTGGCCGAACATGGGGAGCAGGCTAAGGGCAGGATCATATATGATCTCGAACGCGACTTCCATGTGACCGGAGAAGAATTAAGGCAGCCCTTCGGCTTCTATTTCGATCGCTTTCCCGTTCAGGTTGAGGTGAAATAGCCAATTTCGAGACCTGTCTTTCGACAGGGGGAAGACAGGGTGGAATGAGTAGGGACGAAGCGATGAAATGATTCCAGTAGAGGAAAGTCATGCCTGAATTGAATGTCATTACACGCGACGGAACCCGGCAAACAATCGAGGCATCCACCGATGTTTCGGTGATGGAAGCCATCCGCGATGCCGGTTTTGATGAATTGCTGGCCTTGTGCGGCGGCTGTTGCTCCTGCGCGACCTGCCATGTCTATGTCGACCCGGCTTTCACCGCGCACCTGCCGCCGGTAACAGACGACGAACACGACCTGCTCGATGGATCTCCGCATCGCAACGGCGATTCGCGCCTGTCCTGCCAACTCCTGATGACAAACGCGCTGTCCGGCCTGACGGTCACTATCGCTCCCGAAGACTGAGTGAGAGAGATTTCCCGGCCTGGATAAAACCCGTTATAGATCGCTTCCGGCCATTGTGCTTTCAAAGACGATCCGTGCGACCGCATGGCCGCACAGAGTCCCAAATCAGCGCCACATTCATATGCGGGCGGGATACAAAATCGGTGCGTCGCGATTGCCGTTACCCAATGCCCATCTTTCCGTTCGGGTAGCCTGCTGTGCAGAGTGATAAACCAGTTAAAGGACACTGAGATGAAGCTATTGGTGCCGATAAAGCGAGTGATTGATTACAATGTGAAGCCGCGGGTTAGGTCGGATGGATCGGGAGTTGATCTTTCGAACGTGAAGATGAGCATGAACCCGTTCGACGAGATTGCGGTGGAGGAGGCGATCCGTCTGAAGGAGAAGGGGGTGGCGACCGAGGTTGTGGTG
>Ga0180222_1000096_pt1 | contig 155033 bp, 143 predicted proteins | sample eDN5th37CKraftOP_FD_151336 | JGI IMG/M metagenome (GOLD analysis project Ga0180222, IMG submission 151336) | Enriched Organic Plus compost microbial communities from Emeryville, California, USA - eDNA 5th pass 37_C Kraft OP (version 2) (version 2) ... | reverse complement strand
CCGCAAGAAGGTCGGGAGCTTCAGCGTCTTCAGGTGATGAGCAAGCAGGATCTGCGGCGCACCGGTCATGCCGCGTCTCCCGACAGCAGAGACATGTAGCTTGCCGCCGAGGTGGTCCCCACGTTGGACCGCGCGGACAAGCCTTTACGATCGGATAGAAGGCAAGGAGATGGCGGCCGTGAAAATAAGTCTCGAGCAGATGCCGGACTGGCCCGGACGCATGGCGGCGCCGATCGCCGCGGCCTATATGGGTATCTCGGACACCACGTTTTTGGAGCGGTTCAGGGCCGTCGGGGTGAAGGAGGGCGGCAGCGTCTTGTGGGCGCGAGTCCAGCTCGACCAGTTCATTGCCGATCAGTTCGGCACCGATGAGGCGCCGGCGGCGCTGCTGAGCGATTACGACCGATGGAAAGCAGAAGAAGCCAAGAAGGCCGAGACAGATGCGCTATTGGACCGGGCCAAGAAGCGACTGGCCGAGGGGGCGCATCTCAAACCCAAATCTCGTAAGGGGCGTTGATATGACAACACCGGCCGAACTTTATCGTCGATTCTCGGAGAAAATCGAACGTCGCAAAACGCTTACGCTTTCGGCCGACGACCTCGATCTTTTTGTCGCAATGGGAGGATATGATGCTCTCTCCAAGGCGGCCGCGGAGTGGGCCCGCAACCTGGCGGAGGATCGTATTGCAGTCAGGAAAGCTGAGCGGGAAGAGGCCATGGAGAAAGCCTACAGGGCGCAATATCCGCGCCCGCATCCAGATCCAGAGGTCGAGGCAGCTTGCCGGCGGGCTTGGGAAGCGTGCCAACCGAAAAGGCGGCCACGCTTTGACTGAAAGGAGCCACATCCTGCCCGAGCACGATGTTCGGCCATATTCGATCGCACAACTGGCCGAGCGCTGGGGGTGCAGCGACAGCATGATCCGCAAGCTCATAAATCAGGGGCAGCTGGGCTGCTTTCGTATCGGCGCGTTGATCCGCATTCCTGCCTCCGAGGTCGTACGCTTCGAAGAGGCCACCACTTACGCGGAAGCACCGGCGCCAGAGCCTGAAACTGCGCCTGCGCCTGCGACAGCCCCGCGAATGATCGAGCGAGCCCGCCGTCGGCGGCCAATCAAGATCGATAAATCTCGGGTAATTCGCCGAGGGAAATAACCCTCTTCGTGTTGCATCCATGTTGCATCGACTGGCCGAAACTCTCTAAAAATCACGGAAAATCGCTGAAACTCTGTGTCACCAGTTGCAACACAGAAACCCACGCGATTAATCACTAAGTCATTGATTTTATGGTGCGCCCGACAGGATTCGAACCTGTGGCCCCCAGATTAGGAATCTGATGCTCTATCCTGCTGAGCTACGGGCGCGCCGGCGGCTCGTGTAGCGGGACCGGGCGCCGAGCGTCAATTGGCGTGCGTCAATTAACCGCGTCGGGCGGGACGAAGGGGACGAGAAGGGGCACCGCGGCAATCCCGTCGTCGCGCAGCGCCTGCGCCTCTTCGGGTGAAGCCTGCCCATGGATCAGGTCTTCCGGGACCCGGCCCTCGTGCATAGCGCGCGCCGCATCAACGAAGTCACGGCCTACCCAACGCGATCGGGGCAGCATTTCGGCCTGCTTCGCCGCGATGTCGGCGATCAGTCTGCGAACCATCTCGTGCGGCGCTCCCTCCGGTTCCGCATGCGCGGGGGGCGGAGTCGCCGCATCGGGTTGACGGTTCGATTTCACGGCGACCCGCGGCGCCATTACAGCCTTTTCGACCCCGGCGTCGCCGCACACCGGGCACGCAATCAGTCCGCGTGCCTGCTGGTCGGCAAAGCTCTCACTGCTCGCAAACCAGGCCTCGAACCGGTGGTCACCGGCGCTGCAGCGCAGATCGAAGACAATCATCTCAGCCAAGCCCCAGGAGCGGATCCAGCTCGCCGCGCGCATCGAGCGCAGCGAGATCGTCGCTTCCCCCGATGTGACGCCCGTCGATGAAGATTTGCGGCACCGTCCGGCGGCCACCGGCGCGCTCGATCATCGCGTCAAGGCCAGCGCGATCCATCGACACGTCGATCTCGCGATACTCTGCCCCCTTCTTCTCGAGCAGCGCTTTCGCGCGCGTGCAGTAGGGGCAGAGAAATTTCGTATAGACTTCGATTGTCGCCATGCGGCTATCCTGTCATCCTTTCCCCCTGCATATCGGAATCAAGCGCGGCAATGTCAAATAGGTTGCCGGATTTGGCATCGGATGACGCGTATGCAGCAAGAAATGCAGTCTGGGCGCCTCCGACTTGCCTCAGAAGCGTGCTTGGCAACGTCAGGCCTGGTGAGAAAGATCTTGCAAAATCCCGCAAGACACAAGGTGCGATCGGCGCGCTTCGCCGATGCCGGACTTGTGAACCCTTGGCGGAGGCGGCACAAGCGCGCGATGTCCGACACCCCCGCCCTGCTCTTCTCCCCCAAGCGCCATCGCTCCCAGCGAGACCGGATGGCGCGCTTGCCCGCGGGCGCCAATTTTCTTGCCCCCATCATCGCCGAGACCCTGCTCGATCGCTTGTCGATGGTGACGCGCGACTTTCCGCGTACTTTGCTGATTGGGGCGCATGACGCCGCGCTTGCCGATCAATTGCGCGCCATGGGCACCCGGCTCAGCATCCTCGAGGCAGCTCCAGGCCTCGCGGCGCACAGCGATGCGATTGTGGCCGAGGCCGACCGCGTCGATCTGCCCTTTGCAAGCTTCGACCTGATCGTCTGGCCGGGCGGGCTCGACAGCGTCAACGATGTTCCCGGAGCGCTGGTGCGCCTGCGGGCGCTGCTGGCGCCCGACGGGCTTCTGCTCGGGGCCTTCGTTGGCGACGGCAGCCTCCCGCAGCTGCGACGTGCGGTGATGAGTGAAGGCGTGCGTCCGATCGCGCGCCTGCATCCGCAGATTGACCTTTCAGCGATGGGAAATCTGCTCCAGCGCATCGGCTTTGCGATGCCGGTGGTCGACGTGGAGGCGCTGACGGTGCGCTATCGGGACTGGTTCGCGCTGGTGCGCGATCTGCGCGCCGCGGGCCTCGCGAGCCGGCTGACCCCCGCGCCGCCGCCGCTTTCGCGCGAGGAAGCCGCCCGCATTGCCGCTGCATTCGCCGCGCAGGCCGATCCCGACGGCCGGATAGCCGAGCAATTTCGCCTCGTGCATTTCAGCGGCTGGGCACCCCATCCCGACCAGCCGCGCCCGGCCCGCCGCGGCAGCGGCGCAGCCTCGCTCGCGGACGCCCTGAAGCCGAAACCCTGATCAAAGAAGCGCTTCCAAAAGACCGATAAGGGGCTTGTCGGCGGGCGGCATCGCCAGTGCGTGGAGTTCGACCGGCCGTACCCAGCGCAGCGCGCTCGCGTGGATTGGCTCCGGCGCGCCCTGCCATTTGCGGCAGACGTAAAGCAACAAGAGGAGGTGGCTCTCGCCCAATGCGTCGCTCGCGAAACACGCAGGTGCAAGGCACGCCGCTTCGACGTCGATCGCCAGTTCTTCCCGAAGTTCCCGCACCAGCGCCGCCTCGGGCGTTTCACCCGGTTCGATCTTGCCGCCGGGAAATTCCCATAAGCCCGCCATCGACTTGCCCTCAGGCCGCTGCTGGACAAGCAGGCGCCCATCCTTGTCGACGAGTGCGACCGCGACCACAATGAGACAGTTTTGCGGCAATTTCGGAGGCGAAAGCGCGGACAAATCGTTAACCTTCCTGTGCGAACATGGAACCCTCGGGAACTATAATGTCGGTAGGGGTGGAGCAATGAATATGATGAAAGGGCTGATGCGGTCGACCAGGGCCGCGACAGCCGTTGAATATGGGCTGATCCTGGCCCTGATCTTTCTGGCGGCCAGTGTCGCTGTATCCGACGTCGGAACCAAGACCAGTTCGATGTGGAACAATGTCGCAACGACGGCGGGGGCTGTCCTCTAGTGGGACTGAAAGCCGGCACAAGGGGCCGATCCCATTAAGAGTTTCAAAACCAATTCTCCGTAGAACGCCGATGTTGACCACGACCAGACCGTCAACAGGGTAAGTGACTTATCAGGAGACCAGACATGAAGTTCATCAAGAAGTTCGCTCGCGACACCAAGGCCGCGACCGCTATCGAATATGGCCTGATCGCCGCTCTGATCGCCGTTGCTGGCATCACCGCGATGACCGCGGTCGGCGAAGGCGTGGGCAACACCTTCAACAACGTCTCGGCGAAGCTCTAAGCTTTACCAGGTATCGCCCTTCTCGAGGGACGCGCCAAACCAACGATAAAGGGGCGGTGGGCATCACTGCCCCTTTTTCTATGCCTGATCGAAATTTTGCGAGCGAGGCGTCAACGGCTTGCGTACACGACCAGCTTGACCTTTTGCCCCGGGGTCAGTCGGCTGTTCGCGGCGAGGCGGTTGAGCACCTGGAACCGCTCGGCCTGGTAGTCGCCATAGGCCATGCGGCGGGCCATGCTGGCCACCGTATCACCGCTCTTTACCGTCACTACATCGACGCGGCGGGGCTTGATCGCCGCCGCCTCGTTCGCACTGAGACGGCGCAGGCTGGTGAACATCGGATTGAATGTTCCCGCCCCGCCCGCCTTGGTCAGGGCGACGAAGTGAAAGGCGCTGTTCTTCGCGAATTCATAAGCGAACACCGTGACGTCGACCTGCCCCGACTGGCTGTTCGCCCTTACGGTCGAATAATAAGCGGGAATGCCGTTCACCGTCGTACGCTGGATGCTCGATGGCGTGAGATTTGCATCGCCGCCCACGGCCTTGAAGACCGCCGCGATGTAGGCGTTCATGTCGCCGCTGTAAGGACCTGTTGAAAATTGCGCCTGGCCGCCGTTGCCGCTGACGCTCACTGCGCTTGTTCCGTTCTGCATCCCGTAGCCATTGGGTACGGTGAAAGCGAGACGAAGGTCAGGATGGAGGAACTGGCGTCCCTCGACCACCCCTTGCGCCGGATCATCGCCGTAAAGAACACCGTCGAGCGACGCCATGAAGGCGTCTGCGTTCCGAACCCCGCCGGTACCTGCGCGGCTCGCGAGGGTCTGCGCGTTGCGCACCCGCGAGGCAGGGTCGGGGTGGGTGCTCGCCCATTCGGGAATCGACCGGGCATCGCCGCCAGCCAGCCGGGCTTCAAGGTTGGTCTGATTGGCAAGGCTTGCAAGCACAGTCGAGAGCGCCATCGGGTCATATCCTGCGCTCTTCAGATACTGAACGCCAAGCTGATCGGCCTCGAGTTCCTGGCTGCGCGAAAAGCCCAGGGTCGCGAGCTGGGCAACCTGCATCGCATTATTCTGGAGCAGACCGCCAAGCGATCCGAGGAGACCGCCATTATCGCCGATCGCACCGCCCAGGACCGCGCCCAGAACGCCTAGAATGGTGTTGCGCGTCGCCGCAGACTGACGCTTCTTGCTATGCTGCGCAGCGACGTGCCCGACCTCGTGCCCGAGCACGCCGGCCAGTTCCGCCTCGTCGTTCATCAACGCCATCAGCTGACGCGTGACATAGATATAGCCGCCCGGAATCGCGAACGCGTTGTTGACCGGCGAATTGAGCAGCGTGACCGTGAAGTCGCTCCGCGCATTCGACATTCCGGACTGGACGGCGATATTCTGCCCGACACGGGTGACATACGCGGCTTGCGGGCCTGAGTAGGTGCCCCCGAATTCCTGCAGGAGCTGCGGATGCGCCTCGGCGCCCTGCTGGCGTTCCGACGCGGTGATACTGGTCGCGGTCTTGATCGCCTTCGTCCTGGCGTCGGCCGGACCGCTCACGCCGCCGCCGGCCGCTGCGCATCCCGCGAGCACCATCGCCAACGCGATCGAAGTTGTCGTGCGGGCCATTGGCGCATCTCCCTTTTCTTGCGTTCAACCTCACCCTCTTCGCGATAGGGCGTGACGGAAAACGCCAGTAAGCGCGACCGGTTCCCGCCCTAGGCGCGGCCCATCGCAAGGAATTTTTCCTCGCGGGCGAGGAGCAGTGCCTCGCGGGGCTGCTCTTCCAGCGTGCCCAGTTCTTCCGCGATGGCATCGCCGAGCGCCTTGATCGCCACCTCGGGTGCGCGGTGCGCGCCGCCGACAGGCTCAGGAACGATACGGTCGATTACCCCGAGTGCGAGGAGATCCTCCGCCGCCATTTTCATGGCCGCCGCTGCCTCGGGAGCCTTGTCCGAGGTGCGCCAGAGGATCGAGGCGCAGCCTTCGGGTGAAATCACCGAATAGACGGCATGCTCGAACATCAGCACCCGATTGGCCGCTGCGAGCGCGATCGCGCCGCCCGACCCGCCCTCCCCGACGATTGCCGCGACCATTGGCACGCCAAGTGCAAGGCATTGTTCGGTCGAACGCGCGATCGCCTCGGCTTGCCCCCGCTCCTCGGCCTGGATACCGGGAAATGCCCCCGACGTGTCGACCAGCGTCACCACGGGCAGGCCAAAGCGGTCGGCGAGCTGCATCAGGCGGATCGCCTTGCGGTAACCCTCGGGCTTCGCCATGCCGAAATTATGCTTCATCCGTGAGGGAATATCGTCGCCCTTTTCGTGCCCGATCACTATCACGCGGCGACCGCGGAAGCGCGCAAGACCGCCAAGGATTGCCTGGTCATCGCCGAAATTTCGGTCACCTGCGAGCGGCATCCAGTCGTCGAACAGGCCCGCGACATAATGTTTGAAATGCGGCCGGTCCGGATGACGCGCGACCTGCGTCTTTTGCCACGGCGTCAGCTTGGCATAGATTTCCCGCAGCAATTTCGAGGACTTTGCCTCGAGCCGCGCGATATCATTTTCGATGTTGAGCGTGGGGTCTTCCCCCATTTCGCGCAGTTCCGCAATCTGCCGATCGAGCGCGGCGACCTGTTTTTCGAAGTCCAGAAAGGCTGTCATCGGCAGAGCGCTAAGCGGTCGGCGGCTTCAGGTCAACGTCCTCTCCGACCGCCATCTGGGCAAGCGGGTGCCGATTGTTGACGAGCTCCACCAGGCGACGGCTGTCGACATGCGTGTAGATTTCGGTCGTGGCGATATCAGCATGGCCCAGCATCAGTTGCAGCGCGCGCAGATCGGCGCCCCCTTCGAGAAGATGAGTGGCAAAGGCGTGACGCAATACATGCGGGCTCACGCTCTGCGGATCGAGCCCGGCGCGGCCTGCAAGCGCGCGCAGCATCTGAAACAGGCGCACCCGCGAAACATGACCCTTTCCCGATGGAAAGAGCCACTGGGAGCCTTCGGCAAGCAGCGGCAGCCAGCGGTCGAGCGCGCCGCGCGCACGCTCCGACAAGGGGACCATCCGCTCCTTCTCGCCCTTGCCGCGCACGATCAAAAACGCCCGGTCGCCCGTAATCGCGCGGCGCGGGAGCGACACGAGCTCGCTCGCGCGGAGCCCCGAACCATAGAGCAATTCAAGCAGGAGCAGCAGGCGGACCGCCGCGGCAGGCGGCGTCTCACCTTCGGCCTCGCTTCCCGCCTGCGCGAAAAGCCTTTCCACGTCCGTATGGGTCAGGATGCGCGGCAAGGGTCGCCGCGTCGCCGGACGCGCAATGTCGAGCGCAGGATTGTCTTTCCGCTCGCCTTCATCGAGAAGGAAAGCGAAGAACTGGCGCAGAGCCGAAAGCTTGCGCGCAGCGGTGCTGGCCGCAAGGGCGCGATAATCCGCCATGATCTGCCTTAGCACCGGGGGCGTCGCCTGAGCGAGACGCCCCTTCGCCAGCACAGACGCCTGATCGAGGTCGCGGCGATAGGCCGCCAGCGTGTTGACCGCAGCACCGCGTTCGGCCGCCATCATCTCCAAAAATCGTTCGATCAGCGCGCCGTCGGCCGTTTCCATCGAGAGCGCGCGTCAAACCCGAACCAAAGCTTCGGCGGCGATCATTCGCGCCTCTGCCTCGAGGCCCACGTCGCGCAGGGCGCGGACAATACGATACAGATGATAGGGCGGCATCTTTGCCCAGTCTCCCTGCATGCCCGTCGCGGCAAGGAGCGCGACCATGCCCGGTTCACGGCGCTGGGCTGCCTCATCGATCGCGCGCGTCCAGCGGGTCTGACGCGCGAGGTCGACGCCGAGATCGCTAGCCGCCGACGCCGCATCGCCGGCGTCGATGCGCCCGAGTCCGGCGAGGCCGGCGAGGAGCAGCTTCGAGCGAAGCTGATCGGCGCTGTCGTCATTGCCTGCAAAGCGCGTAACGCGGCCCGCACTGGTTCCATTGAGCGGGCGCGGCGATCCGACAGCGAGAACGCCCCATGCGCGCGTGCCGACATTCACCTTGGGCACCCACGCCATCGCGTTCTGGTCATAGCCGCCGGCGAGCATCGAGCCGATCAATTGCCAGGGATCATCGCCAACGTCGGTTCCCGGCGGCAGCGCGGCGGCCGCGCGCGCGGTCGCAATCAGCGCCGCATATCTTTGGACGGCGCTGCCTGCGCCATCCCACAATCTCGCCATTGCGGCGTAGCGGTCGGCAGCTTCTGCCGCGCGAAAGGCGCTGCGCAGCGTCTCCGTCTGCGCCGCGAGGGGCGCGGGAGGTTCAGCCTCGCTTGCCGCGGCGCTGAGAAGCGACACATAGGCTGTGCTCGACAAGATGCCCCGCGCCGCCGCATCAGGCGCAGCTGCGATGCGATCGGCCATTTCGGACATCGGGGCGAGCACCGTCCACCCGCGCATATATGCGGGCTGAGAGGCGCGAAGCTCGGCGGGAACCGGAATGGCCGTCGCGGTCGCCATGCCAAAGCGCCAGTTGGTCAGGCGGTCGATATTGTCCCACTCGATCGTCGTCGAGCGGCGGCCGGCGCCGGTCGCGCCGAGCACACGCTCGGCAAGCAATATGTCGAAATTGGCGATCTTGCCGCTCGAGCGGACACGCCCGATAGCCCAGCCCGCGGGGCCGGCTTCGCCCGAAAGGCCCGCGCAGATCGCTGCCGACAGCCGCCACGTCTGCTCATCGCCATGCGCCAGTCCTGCAGGGACATAGGGACACATCCCCGCCGGGTCGGCCGTGGCCAGATAGGCCTGCTGCGCGACCTGCACCAGGCGCTGGCTCGCACGGTCATAGTCCACCGACTGCACGATCCGGCGCGCCGCGATCGATTCGCCCATCCGCAAGAGAAGCGCCGCGCGGTCGGCGGCGAGATCGGCGCCGTTGATTGTCGGCGGCGTGTCGATCGCCGAAACCAGGGCGCGGCGCAGCAATATCTGCCCCCAGCGCGATGCAAGGCGCCCGCTCGTATTGCGCATGATCAGGGCGGCATATTGGCCGCGCACCCCGAATGCGTCGGGGGCAAGGCCCCCGGTTTCGGGCGTGAGCGGGCCGATGCGCGTCAGAAGGCGCCGTGCTCCCGGTGGCAGATCATATTTAAGCTGGCCCGAGGTGCCTTCCTCAAGTTCGCTGTCTTCGGAACTGGCGTCGGTCGTATCGCTCGCCGGCAGCGTCGTGGTGACCGGCGGCGCGAGCGGCGGCGGCGCTTTGGGCGCCGGTGCCGCTCCGGCCTTCGGCGCCGGCGCGGTGGTCGGCGACGGAGCGGGGGTCGGCGTGGGAGCGGGTGCGGGCTGGGGCGTCCCAAAGCCCTCGGGCAGAAGCGACTCCTGGGCAACGACGGGCAAGACCAGCGCTGCGGCGATCGCGCTTCCCGAAAGACCCAGCGTCACTGCGAGCAGCCGGCTTTTCATCGGCCCAGGCTTTCACTCGGCGTGGCTACGGCAATCACGTCGGTCACATCCACCTCAATCATCTTCGGCTCGATCGGCCGGCCCAGGAACAGCAGCAATAGCCAGAAGGCAACGAGCAGCAAGACCAGCACGACCAATCGCCCGATCCATCGGCCTTTTCCCGATCTGCTCCTTGTGCGCAATATGCCTCGTGACCCTCGGTTCATCGTTCGCGCCAAAAACCATTGTTCCGCGCAGGCCCTTCGGTATAGCCGCGCGCACGATGACGCGAAACCCGAAAAGCCTGGACCCTGCCATCGGGCCATCGATCCGCGAGCGATCGATCGTGCTCGTCGGTCTCATGGGTTCAGGAAAATCAACGGTCGGCCGCCGCTTGGCACAGCGGCTCGGAATGCCCTTCGCCGACGCCGACGACGAGATTGAGCGCGCGGCGGGCATGACCATATCCGACATTTTTGCGCGTTTCGGCGAAGCGCATTTCCGCGACGGCGAACGGCGGGTGATCGCACGGCTTCTCGCAGGCCGCCCGCACGTGCTTGCAACCGGCGGCGGCGCTTTCATCAACGACGAGACGCGCGCGCTCATCCTCAAGGACAGTCTTTGCATCTGGCTCGACGCCGACATTCCGACCCTCGTCGAACGCGTCGGTCGCCGAAGCCACCGTCCCCTCCTCAAGGACCGCGACCCCGGCGAGGTGCTGCGCGAACTCGCAGCGGTCCGCAATCCCATCTACGCCGAGGCGCACATTCGCGTGAGCTCGGCCAGCAACCCGCACGAGCACACGGTGCGCGCGATATTGGAGGCGCTTGCGACATGGAAAGCCTGACCGTCGATCTTGGCGCGCGCAGCTACCCGATCCTGATCGGCGATGGGCTGCTCCATGACATCGGCCGCCACGTCGCACCGCTTCTCAAGCGGCCGCGCACGATGATCATCACCGACACGAATGTTGCCGAATCCTATCTGGCGCGCGTCGGAATGGCGCTCGGTGCCGAGGGCATCTCCTTTTCCTCCTTCGTGCTTCCGGCCGGCGAGACCAGCAAGAGCTGGGAGGGTCTTGCACGGCTTACCGAATGGCTGATCGGCGAAGGTATCGAGCGCTCCGATCATGTGATCGCGCTGGGCGGCGGCGTCATCGGCGACCTCGTGGGTTTCGCCTGCAGCATCGTCAAGCGGGGCTGCTCGTTCATCCAGGTTCCCACAACCCTTCTCGCGCAGGTCGACAGCAGCGTTGGCGGCAAAACCGCGATCAATGTCGCGGCGGGCAAGAATCTGATCGGCGCCTTCCACCAGCCCGCTCTCGTTGTCATCGACCCCTCGACGCTCGCGAGCCTGCCGCCGCGCGAACTGCGCGCAGGCTATGCCGAAGTGGTCAAATACGGCCTGATCGACGACGCTGATTTTTTTGCCTGGTGCGAGACGCATGGCCCGGCCATGCTGAAGGGTGACAGCGATGCCCGTCACAAGGCGATTGCCCACAGCGTGGCCGCCAAGGCGCGCATTGTCGCCGCCGACGAACGCGAAACGAAGGATGTGCGCGCGCTCCTGAACCTTGGTCACAGCTTCGGTCATGCGCTCGAGGCAGAAACCGGCTATTCGGACCGTCTTCTCCACGGCGAAGCCGTCGCCGCCGGCATGGTCCTCGCGCACCAGTTTTCGGCCGCCAAGGGCATCTGCCCGCCCGAAGATGCAGCACGGGTGCGCAACCATCTTTCCAGCCTCGGTCTGCCCCACAGCCTCGCCAGCGCGGGAATTGACAGGGGCGGCGCCGCGCTCGCAGCTCACATGGCGCACGACAAGAAGGTGCGCGGCGGCAAGCTGCCGCTCATCCTGACCCGCGGCATCGGGCAGAGCTTCGTGAGCGAAGACTATGGTCTCGATGCCGTGGCCGAATTTCTCGATCGTGTCTGATCGCTTCGCCTGAAAAGCGAAAAAAGGCTCTACGCCGCTTCCGGACCGGCCGCGTGCGCGGCTTCCTCATCGCGCGCCAATTTTGCCGCCAGCCGGCGCTGTCGCAAGGTTTCGAGCACGCTTGCAGACTCGCGCCCCCCGCCCGGTTTGAAGCGGTGCTCACTGCCCGCCGACAGGTCGCCTTCGTCCATTTGCGCCGCAAGCCGCGTCGCATCGAGCTGGCGAAGCGCCGTCTCCACGTCCTCCATCTGGCGCGGGTCGACGTCAAGCTGTTCGAGCGCCATCAGCCCCAGCGCGATCGAGCTTTCGAATAGCTCGCGCACCACGCCGCTCGCTCCCGCGCCCGCGATCGCCATCAACTGGCGCCGATCAAAAACGCGCATCAGCACTTTCGCCTTCGGGAAAGCCTCGATTACCGGCCGCAGCGCTTCTGCATCGACCGACGGGTCGTCGATACAATAGATGATGAGCCGCGCTTCGTCGGCGCCTGCGCGGCGAAGGAGGTCAAGCCGCAGCCCGTCACCATAATAGACCTTGGTGTCGTAGCGCCCGGAAAGTTCGATCTGGCTGGGCTTCTTGTCGATGAGCGTCACCGAACAATCCACCGCATGCAGCATCTGGGCGACAATCTGGCCGAAGCGGCCATAGCCGATCACGAGCGCCGAACCGCGCGGGGCGTCCTCAGGGCCCGCAAGTCCCGCCTCATCGCGGTCAGGCTCGAATTCGAGGTTACGGGCAAAGAGCATCAGAAAGGGCGTCGAAACCATCGACAGCGTGACCACAGCGCTGAACAGGCTCGCCGCTGCCGGGGCGATCAGCAAGGCCTGCTGGGCCTGGGTGAAGAGGAGAAAGCCGAACTCGCCGCCCTGGCTGAGCAACAGCGCAAGGCCAAGAGCCGTCTTCCATGGCTTGCCGAACGCCCGCACCAAAAGTGCAAGAACTGCCACTTTGGTCGCGACCAGCCCCGCCGCGAGACCCACGACACGCAGCGGATCGGCAAGGACCACATTCACGTCGAGAATCATCCCGATCGCGAGGAAAAAGAGACCGAGGAGAATGAGGCGGAAGGGTTCAACGTCGGCCTCTATTTCGTGTCGATAAGGGGAATCGGCGAGCATCACGCCCGCGATGAACGCCCCGAGCGCGGTCGAGAGGTGAAGGCTGTGCATCAACGCCGCGCTGGCGAGCACCACGAGCAGCCCCACAACCACGAACAGCTCGCGCTCGCCATAGCGGCCGACGAGACGGAGCAGCGGATTGACGAGGAAACGCCCCGAGAGCACGAGGCCCGCGATTGCCGCAAGGGTATAGAGCGCAAGCACGCCCCCCGGAGGGGCCGATGGATCGGCCGGCGCGCGCGACAGTGCAGCGACGATGGTGATCATCGGAACGATCGCGAGATCCTGAAAGAGCAGGATCGAAAAGGCCTTTTCGCCGAAGGGCGAGTTGATCCGGCCGGAGCTTTTGAGGCTGGGAAGCACCTGCGCGGTCGAGGAAAGCGCAAGCGGCAGACCCAGAACAAGCGCGGCCTGCCAGCTGAAGCCCTGGGTCGCAAGAATGAGGCCGGTGAGGACGAGCCCCGTCACGACCACCTGGGCCAGTCCAAGCCCGAAAATCGCCTTGCGAAGCTGCCACAGGCGCCGCGGATGAAGTTCAAGCCCGACGAGGAAGAGCAGGAAGGCGATGCCGAGCTCGGCGATGGCGAGCTTGGATTCGCCGCCCCCCACCAACCCGAGGCCATGGGGTCCCACAAGCGCGCCGGCAATCAGATAACCGAGCACGGCGCCGAGGCCGAGACGGCGAAAGATCATCACGAACAGAGTGGCGACACCCAGCAGAATCGCCCCTTCAAAAAGCAGCGTATCGGTTGCCGTTTCGGCCACCCGGTCGGTCACCGCCGGTCCCGCCGCAAGGACCGTGAGCATCATGCGCCGAGTTCCGCTCCTTCAAACGCCGCGACTGCGGCGTCGAAGGGGAGCAGAATGGCGCCGTGCCGCGCTGGATAATCGCGAGCAGGCGCGAGAAGGTCGAAACCCGGCCAGCCGGGCGCATCGCCCTCGCCCGCGAACCATCGTGTGATCGCGTCGCGCGCGTCCCGGATCTCGGAAAGGCTCCGCCCCGGTGCATGCCGCGCGAGTAGCGCCGCGGAGGCCTGCCCGAGGGCGCACGCCTCGACATGGAGGCCGACGGCAGTTATCCTCCCCTCCTTGTCCGCATCGAGGTCGACGATGATCCGGCTGCCGCAGAGCGGCGCGCGCAGCGAGGCGCGGCGGCGGGGCCTCGCAGGCAGCGGATAATCCGCGGTCGCCACCGCAAGCGCCAGGATATCGCGATTATAGAGAGGAGCGCTCATGGCGCGCTGCCCGGCGCATCCTCTTGCGCGGCTGCCGTTCGCGCCTCGGCGCGGCGGTCGGCGATGACCTTGCTCAGCGCCGCGCTCGTCGCGCTCAGCGCGGGATAGGTACGGCTGTCGCTCATCCAGGCGGGGCGCTGTGCGTTGCCATAGCCGATATCATAGAGCAGCGTCACGGCCATGAACAGGACGGTCGCGAGCGCCAAGCCCTTCACCGCGCCAAATCCGGCCCCGAGGCCGCGATCGAAACCGCCGACGATCGATGCGCGGCTGCGCTGCCCCATCGCACGCGAGCCCCATTTGGCGACCGCGAACACGCCTCCGAAAAGCAGGACGAATGCGAGCATCGCGGCTCCGCCGGGCGTGCCCACATAATCGGCCAGAAGGCCGGTCAGCGTCGCATGGAAGAAGCGCACAGCCAGGATCGCCAGGACCCAGGCGAGCAGTGACGTGACTTCCTGCACCAGCCCCCGCGCGAAGCCGAGCACGGCGCCGCCAAGGACAAGGACAAGCACGACGATATCGAGCGCGGTCAGACTTCCCATTCGCCGGTGGCTAGTCGCGCCCGACCATCAGGTCAACGAGTTCGCCGAGACGCGCAAAACCCGTCACCGAAATCCCGCCGACGCCTTTCATCCCCTCAGGCCCCCAGCCGCGCGAAAAACCGAGCTTTGCCGCCTCACGCAGCCGGAGGGCGTCGTGCGCAACGGGGCGCACCTCGCCCGAGAGCGATAGCTCGCCGAAGACGATCGCATCGGCAGGCACCGGCCGCTCGCTGAAGGCCGAGATCAGCGCGGCCGCGACAGCAAGGTCCGCCGCCGGATCGGTCAGGCGGTAGCCGCCCGCAATGTTGAGATAGACTTCCGCGCTCCCCATCTGAAGCCCGCAGCGCGCCTCGAGCACCGCGAGCACCATCGCAAGCCGCCCGCTGTCCCATCCGACGACCGCGCGGCGGGGCGTTGCACCGCTCGCGAGCCGCACGGTGAGCGCCTGCACCTCAACGAGGACCGGCCGTGTCCCCTCGAGCGCGGGGAAGACCACCGACCCCGGGACATCGCGGCTGCGATCGGTGAGGAAAAGGCTCGAGGGGTTGGCGACTTCGCCGAGGCCCTCTTCGCCCATTGCGAATACACCGATCTCGTCCGTACCGCCGAAGCGGTTCTTCACCGCACGAAGGATGCGATAAAGGTGGCTGCGCTCCCCTTCGAAGGACAGCACCGTGTCGACCATATGTTCAAGCACGCGCGGCCCGGCGATCGTGCCATCCTTCGTCACGTGCCCGACGAGCACGATCGCTGCCCCGCTGTCTTTGGCGTAACGGATCAGCTCCTGCGCGCTTGCGCGTACCTGGCTCACCGTCCCCGGCGCGCTGTCGATGAGGTCGCTGTGCATCGTCTGGATCGAATCGATGACGACGAAATCGGCCGCCTGCCGGTCGAGCGTTGCGAGAATGTCGCGCACCGAGGTCGCGCTTGCAAGCGCGACCGGGGCATCGCCGAGCCCCAGCCGCTGCGCGCGAAGCCGGACCTGCGCTGCAGCCTCCTCGCCGCTGATATAGACGACCGTTCGGCCGGCCCGCGCGAGCCTGCCCGCTGCCTGGAGCAGCAGCGTCGACTTGCCGATCCCGGGATCGCCCCCGATCAAGGTCGCCGACCCGGCAACGAAACCGCCCCCTAGCGCACGGTCGAACTCGGCAATTCCGCAGAGCATCCGTTCGGGCATGGGGCTGTGCGCATTCAACGTTTCGAGCGCTAGCGCGCGCCCGCCTTTGGTGAGGTCATGCTTTGCTGAAAAGACGGATTCGGCCGCCTCCTCGACAAGCGTGTTCCATTCCCCGCAATCCGCGCATTGCCCCTGCCAGCGGTACGACACCGCACCGCAATTCTGACAGACATATTGGCGTTTCGCTTTGGCCATTGCCGGCGCTTAACCGGAACAAAAACAGAACTCCAGTTCTTTTCGGCAAGCCTGCCGCGCGCCAGGGCTCGCGGCCGACCAGACGACGGCGGTGGTTCAGTTTTCGCGCGCGTTGCTCTAGGGCGGACGCAACCAGCGAATCACCCCTTGAGCAGGAACAAGCGCGCCATGAAATTCTTCGCCGACACCGCCGAAATCGATGCCATCGAGGAGCTCGCCGCGACCGGCCTGCTCGACGGCGTCACCACCAATCCGTCGCTGATTGCGAAGTCCGGCCGCGATTTCAAGGAAGTGACGAAGGAAATCTGCGCCATGGTCGACGGCCCCGTCTCGGCCGAGGTCGTCGCGCTCGACCATGAAACGATGATGAAGGAGGCCGAGGTCCTCCGCAAGATCGCCGACAATATCTGCATCAAGGTGCCGCTCACGATCGACGGTCTCAAGACCTGCAAGGCGCTGACGGGCGACGGCACGATGGTCAATGTCACTCTCTGCTTCTCGGCCGCGCAGGCGCTGCTCGCGGCAAAGGCCGGCGCGACCTTCGTTTCGCCCTTCGTCGGTCGCCACGACGACAATGGGTTCGACGGGATGCAGCTGATCGCCGATATCCGGCTGATCTATGATAATTATGATTTTGCGACGGAGATTCTTGTCGCAAGCGTCCGTCACGGGATCCATGTGCTCGAAGCCGCCAAGATCGGTGCCGATATAATGACCGCGCCGCCGTCGGTCATCAAGGGCCTGTTCAAGCATGTCCTTACGGAAAAGGGCATCGAAGGCTTTCTTGCCGACTGGGCCAAGACCGGACAGTCAATCTGAGAAGACGCGCGCCGGCGCGCGCTGGGGCGACCTTTGCAGTTGACGTAAACGTCAACTTCGGTCGATAGTTTTTCCGACCGCCGGGATTCGCATGTGCGCTTCCCGGCCGAAAGGGAGAATTTGATGACCGACGCCGCTGCGCCTGCCGTCCTCACCGAGCGCCAGGGTCATATCCTGATCGTCACGATCAACCGGCCCGAGGCCCGCAACGCGGTCAACGCCGATGTCCATATCGGCATCGGCACCGCCCTCGAGGAAGCCGAGCACGACCCCGAAATTCGCGCCGTCATTATCACGGGCGCGGGGGACAAGGCGTTCTGCGCTGGCGCTGACCTTGTCGCGCTCTCGCGTGGCGGGCAGCTCGCACCCGATAACGAAGCGCAGCAAGCGTGGGGCTTTGGCGGCTTTGCAGCCCACCCGATTTCGAAGCCGATCATCGGTGCAGTGAATGGGTTTGCCTTTGGCGGTGGGTGTGAACTCGCGCTGATGTGTGACATCGTGATCGCAGCTGAAAATGCCCAGTTCGGCCTTCCCGAAGTCAAGGTCGGTCTGTTCGCCGCCGCGGGCGGAGCGTTTCGCATCGTCAAGCAATTGCCGCAGAAGCTCGCGATGGAACATCTGCTGACCGGCGACCCCTTCGATGCGGCGACCGCCCTTCGCTACGGTTTTGCCAACCGCGTCGTCCCACTCGCCGATCTGATGCCGACGGCGATCGCGATGGCCCAAAAGATCGCGGGCAACGCGCCGCTTTCGGTGCAGGCCTCCAAACGCGTGGCGCTGCGCATCATCGACGGCGAGATCGCAGGCGATGACGCGCATTGGAACGACAATCGGCGCGAGCGCCAAAAGCTGATGGCAAGCGAGGACGCGCGCGAGGGACCGCGTGCATTCGCCGAAAAGCGCAAGCCCGTGTGGAAAGCCCGCTGACATGAGCATGCGCGATCCCGAGCGCATTCCGGTCATCATCGGCGTCGGCCAGATCAACGACCGGCCCGAGGACCCCGATCAGGGGTTGGACTCGCTGGGATTGATGGTCGCAGCGCTGAAGCTTGCGGCGGAAGATGCCGGGATTCCGCTCCCCGATATCGACAGCCTCGCCATCGTCGACCAGATCAGCTTCCACCATCTCGGCAAGCTCTGCGAGCCGCTCGCCGCTGCAGTCGGGGCAAATCCCGCGATCAACTATCAATCCGCTGCGCCGCACGGCGATACGCCAGTGCGTCTGCTCAACGAAGCGGCAAATCGCATTGGCGGGGGCGAAGTCAAATTGGCCGCCATCGTGGGCGGCGAAGCGCTGCGCACCGCCGCGGGCCGCGCCGCAAAGGCCGCGAGCGGCGAAGACAAGAGCTACAATGCCGTTCGCCAGGTCGCGACCCGCCGCGAGCCCAATTATGCGCAGAAACACGGACTTTCAGCGCCGGTCGACGTCTATCCGCTCTACGAGAATGCGACCCGCGCGGCCTGGGGCGAAAGCCTCGCCAAGGCACAGGCCGAGAGCGCCGAAATCTGGTCGCGCTTTTCCCAGGTGGCAGCTGCAAACGAGGGCGCATGGATTCGCAAAGCTGCGTCTCCCGCCGACATCCTGGAGGTCAACGAGCGCAATCGCCCCATCGCCTTTCCCTATTCAAAGCTCATGGTCGCGAACAGTTCGGTGAACCAGGGCGCCGCCTTTCTCGTCGCGAGCCTCGCTGAAGCGCGCCGCCGCGGCATCGCCGAGGAGCGCCTCATCTATGTCGGCATGGGCGCCGCGGCAAAGGAGCCCGCGAGCATCCTCGCGCGCGATCGCTATGACCATAGCGTCAGCATGGAAACCTCGATCAGCCGGACGCTCGCGCTCAACGGCATGACCGTCCAGGATCTCGACTGCGTCGAACTCTATAGCTGCTTTCCCTGCGTCCCGAAGATGGCGCGCCGGATCCTCGGCTGGCCATGGGATCGCCCCGCAAGCGTATTTGGGGGGCTCACCTTTGGCGGCGGGCCGATCGCCAATTACATGAGCCATGCGATCGTCTCGATGGTCAAGAAGCTGCGCGGGGAAGGCCGCTATGGATTCCTTTTCGCCAATGGCGGCTTTGCCACCGATAATCATTGCATCATACTGGGCAACGAGCCGATCGCCGCGGCAAGCTTTCCCCAGGACTTCGACTATCAGGACGAAGCCGAAGCCAAGCGCGGCCCGGTGCCCGAATTGATCGAGGACTATGCGGGCCCAGCAACGATCGAAAGCTATACCGTCTTCTATTCGCGCGATGGTGCGCCAAGGGCAGGTGTCGTCGTGGCCCGGACTCCCGAAGGCGCCCGTACGCTTGCGCATGTCGATGCCAGCGACGCCGGAATGCTGGCGTTTCTGACCGACGGGAGTGAGGAGCCGGTAGGCACGAGCGGCCAGATCGTTGCCCTCGAGGACGGGTTCGGCTGGCGCGCTTGAGGCGCTGCCTTTTTTCTACGCGAGAGGACCCTAGATGTCGAATGACACCCCCTGGGCAAGCGGCAGCGCGTCTGAATAATTGACCGTGTTCGTCGCGCGCCGCATATAGGCCTTCCAGCTGTCCGAGCCGCTTTCGCGCCCGCCGCCGGTTTCCTTCTCGCCGCCGAAAGCTCCCCCTATTTCGGCGCCGCTCGTCCCCAGATTGACGTTGGCGATGCCGCAATCACTCGCCGCCAGGAACCGCTCGGCCTCGCGCAGGTCGGTGGTGAAGATCGCCGATGAGAGGCCCGCTGCGACCCCATTGTGCAGCCGGATCGCCGCATCGAGATCGTCGTACCGCATCACGTAAAGGATCGGGGCGAAGGTTTCCTCACAAACCGGTCCCACCTGTCCGGGCATTTCGACAAGCGCGGGCCGCACATAATAGCTTGCGCCCTCGCCGACACGGTCGCCGCCATGGACGATCCCGCCTTTAGCGCGCGCGGCCGCAAGCGCCCCGGCCATCGCCTCATAGGCCGCGCGGTCGATCAGCGGCCCGACGAGCACGTCGCCCTCGAGCGGATTGCCAACAGCGACGCTATCATAGGCAGCCTTCAGCCGCGCGACGAAGCGCTCATAAATGCTATCGTGGACAAAAAGGCGCCGCGTCGTCGTGCAGCGCTGTCCTGCTGTCCCCATCGCTCCGAACGCGACGCCCCGCAGCGCAAGGTCGAGATCGGCCGATGGAGCGACGATCACGCCATTATTGCCGCCGAGTTCGAGGATCGCGCGCGCGAAACGCTGGGCAAGCCTCGGTGCGACCGCGCGGCCCATGCGCGTCGATCCCGTCGCCGACACGAGCGCGACGCGCGCATCGCCGACGAGCGCCTCACCCGCCTCGCGCCCACCCACCAGGAGGCCGCACAGACCCGCGGGCGCTTCGCCGAAGCGCGCGGCCGCGCGCGCGAATATGGCCTGCACCGCGAGCGCGGTCAGCGGCGTCTTTTCCGACGGCTTCCACACGACGCTGTTGCCGCAAACGAGCGCGAGCGCCGCATTCCAGGCCCAGACCGCAACGGGAAAGTTGAACGCCGAGATGACCCCGACGACGCCGAGCGGATGCCAGACCTCCATCATCCGGTGTCCCGGCCGCTCGGTTGCGATGGTGAGGCCGTAAAGCTGGCGTGAGAGGCCGACCGCGAAGTCGCAGATATCGATCATTTCCTGCACTTCGCCCGCGCCTTCGGAAGCGATCTTGCCCGCCTCGATCGTCACCAGCCGCGAAAGACGCTCCCTTGCCGCGCGCAACTCCTCGCCGAACAGGCGCACCAGCTCGCCGCGGCGCGGCGGTGGAACCTCGCGCCATGCGCGAAAGGCCGCATTGGCTGCGCCTAGCGCCGCGTCGATATCGCCGCCGCTGCAGACCCGCACCCTCGCGATCTCCTCGCCCGTCAAAGGGGTGATGACGGGCATCGAGCCCTCGCGCCATTGCGCCCGCTCGACCCCCAGCGTGTCGAGCAGCCCGCCCACCTCCTCGCCGATCGCGCTCATCGCTTGTCCCTTTCATATGGGCGGCCTGCCCTTGCAACTTGTGGCTCGCGGAGTATCGCAGGGACCGAGCAAAGCAAATCCAAAGCGGGAGAATCCGATGTCCGACCTGCCCCCCTCCGAACCCTTCGTTCCGGTGCCCTCCGATGCTGCGGCGAACACCCATTGCAGCGCCGAGGACTATGACCGGCTCTACGCGGCGAGCATAGCCGACCCCGATGCCTTCTGGGCGGCCGAGGCGCAGCGCATCGACTGGCTGACCCCGCCTGCGAAGATCGCCAATTGGTCCTACGACCCGGTGACCATCAAATGGTTCGAGGACGGGGTTCTCAACCTCTGCCACAATGCTCTTGATCGCCATGTCGCAGCAGGGCGCGGCGAGCAGACAGCGATCATCTTCGAACCCGACGCACCCGACGGCGAGACGCGCCATATCAGCTATGCCGCGCTCCTCGCCGACGTGATCCGCTTTGCCAACACGCTGAAGAAAATGGGCGTCAAGCGGGGCGACCGCGTCACCATCTACATGCCGATGATCCCCGAAGGTGCGATTGCAATGCTTGCCTGCGCGCGCATCGGCGCGGTGCACAGCGTGATCTTCGGAGGCTTTTCGCCCGACGCGATCGCGGGGCGCATCGAGGATTGCGCGAGCGACTGGGTTATTTGCGCCGACGAAGGACTGCGCGGAGGCCGCACCATCCCCTTGAAGGCCAATGTCGACAAGGCGCTGGAGAAGGTGTCGGTGAAAGCGGTGCTCGTGATCGCGCACACCGGCGGCGACGTCGCGATGACCGAGGGCCGCGATCATTGGTACGACGCGCTGTCGGCGGATGTTGGCCCCGACTGCCCTTGCGAGCCGATGGGCGCCGAGGACCCGCTGTTCATCCTCTACACCTCGGGCTCGACGGGCAAGCCCAAGGGCGTTCTCCACACGGTTGGCGGCTATTCGGTGTGGACTGCCTCAACCTTTCATTATGGCTTCGATTACCGGCCGGGGGAGATCTTCTGGTGCACCGCCGACATCGGCTGGGTCACCGGGCACAGCTATGTCGTCTATGGGCCTTTGCAGAATGGCGCGACGACGCTGATGTTCGAAGGTATCCCCAACTATCCCGACCACGACCGTTTCTGGCGCGTCGTCGACAAGCACAAGGTCAATATTCTCTATACCGCGCCCACCGCGATCCGCGCACTGATGCGCGAGGGCGATCAATATGTGACGCGCCATGACCTCTCCTCGATCCGCTTGCTCGGCAGCGTCGGCGAGCCGATCAATCCGGAGGCCTGGCGCTGGTATCACGAGACCGTTGGAAAGGGCCGCGTTCCTGTCATCGACACCTGGTGGCAGACCGAGACCGGCGGGATCATGATCACAACCCTTCCAGGCGCGCACGCGATGCAGCCCGGAAGCGCGGGACGCCCCTTCTTCGGCATTCGCCCGCAGCTCGTCGATGCCGAAGGCGGCGTTCTGGTCGACGAACAGACGGGCGGCGCGGCCGAAGGCAATCTGTGCATCACGCACAGCTGGCCGGGGCAGGCGCGCACCCTCTATGGCGACCACGACCGCTTCGTTCAGACCTATTTTTCGACCTACAAGGGCAAATATTTCACCGGTGATGGCTGTCGCCGCGACGCCGACGGCTATTGGCGGATCACGGGACGGGTCGATGATGTCATCAATGTCTCAGGCCACCGCATGGGGACCGCCGAGGTCGAAAGCGCGCTCGTCCTCCACGATCTCGTCGCGGAAGCGGCGGTCGTGGGCTTCCCCCACGACATCAAGGGCCAGGGCATCTATGCCTATGTGACCCTCAATGCCGGGGTCGAGCCGACCGACGAGGTTGCCGCGGCGCTGAAGCAGCAGGTCCGCACCGAGATCGGACCGATCGCCACTCCAGACCATATCCACCTGACCCCGGCGCTGCCCAAGACGCGGTCGGGCAAGATCATGCGCCGCATCCTGCGCAAGATCGCCGAAAATGACTTCGGCTCGCTTGGGGACACATCGACGCTCGCCGATCCAAGCCTCGTCGACGGTCTGATCGAGGGACGCAAGAACCGCTGACATCCAGCGCGCGGAACGCGTTGCAACGGCGCGTCTCATATGGGTCTGATGAAAGCGCGCAGGCGGCGGCCACAAAGGCCCCCCGCTTCCGAACGCTGCCCCTCGCTCACGGGCTGAGCATCAGGCCCGGAAGGTCACCGACCTTCCGGGCTTTTGCTCGCGCGTTGGCGCCGTCAGAACTGGAAGTCGGGCAGCTCCGCTAGCGCGATGCCCAGGGCTTCGGCCCAGCCATCGGCGACGCTCTGAAAATAGGAGTCGTGACGCTCGAAGCGCCGTTCGCGAACGGTTGTGAAATCGTCGCGTTCGTGCACTTTCAGATCGATGGGCAGGTCAACGCCGGCATTGGCGCGGATCGTCGAATCGAACGAGACGCACAGGAGCTTGACCGCATCCTCAAACGACATCGCAGGATCATAAGAGCGCACGATGATCGGCCGTCCATATTTGGTCTCGCCGATCTGAAAAAAAGGATTGTCCTCGCCCGCTTCGATGAAATTACCCTCAGGATAGATCATGAACAGGCGGGGCTCCGATCCCTTGATCTGGCCGCCGACGATGAGCGAGGCCCGGAAGATGGATTCGGCCATCGGCCCTTCGGTGCGATAGCGCGTGACGATAGAGCGAAGCGTTTCGCCGATCGTCATCGCCACCGCAAACATCGATGGCGCAGAAAGGATCGAGGGGTGGCGGTCTGCGGGTGCCTTGTTCCGCTCGTCGAGAAGGCCGACGACCGCCTGCGTCGTCGCAAGATTGCCCGCGGACATCAACGTGATGACGCGCTCTCCGGGCACGTGCCAGCTGCGCATCTTGCGGACCTGCGAGATGTCGTCGACGCCGGCATTGGTGCGGGTGTCCGACATGAACACCAGCCCCTTGTTGAGGCGCATTCCGACGCAATAGGTCATCGATCCTTCTTCCCCGGCCCCTGTGCGATCCCGATCCCCGCTTATTGCTGGACCTGTAATTGAACAACCAGATTTTCCTGCGCTGCACCATAGCGCATGCCACGAACCGGCGCGGCATCCTGATAGTCGAACCCGGTCGCCACGCGGATATAGCGCTGGTCGGGCGAATGGCCGTTGCTGACGTCAAAGCCGATCCAGCCGATATGGTCGAAATAGGCCTCTGCCCAGGCGTGCGTCGCATCCTGCTGGGTGCGGTCGTTCATCATCAGATAACCCGACACATAGCGCGCGGGGTGCCCGAGATGCCGCATCGCAGCGATGAAGATGTGCGCATGATCCTGACACACACCGCCCTCACCCGCCAGCGCCTGTTCGGCGGTTGTATCGGCATCGGTCACGCCGATCTTGTAGGGAAGCCGCTCGAGGATCAGCACCGAGAGCGCGTGCGCACGTTCGATATCCGCGGTGAAATCGCGCCCGAGCGCGGATGTTAGTGCTCGGACCTGCCGACCCGCGCGCGTCAGCGACGTGGGACGCAGGAAGGTCCAGAGCGGCATCGCGCCGCGATGTTCGCCAATGATCCCGTCAAAGGTCAGCAGTTCCACCTCGCCGCGGCTGCGGATGACGAGCTCGCTCGCACCGCTGTCCACCGCGATCAGATCGACGCCGTTGCCATGATGGTCGGTGTAATGAAGCTGGGTTTCGCCGCCCTCGACCTCTACCGTCCAATGGTCGACGCGCTGCTGACCTGGCCGGTCCTTGGCTGTCAGCCGCGCCTGCTGGAGCGCGTAGCGGACCGGCGCGTCATATTGGTAGCGCGTGACATGTTCGACGGAAAGGCGCATGGGGCTGCTCACTCCACGAACCGGTAATCAAGCTCGACCTGCCGCGCGAGCGCGGCGTTGGCGGTCAGGAAGCCGCGCAGATATTCGTGCAGACCCCCGTCGAAGATCGACTGGATCGGTCCCGCGAGCCGATTGCTGCACAGCGCCGTCGCCATCCGACCTGCCTCGGTTTCCTCGCCATAGAGATGCTGGATTCGCCCGAGATGTTCCGCCATCCGCTCGCAGCAAAAGGCGAGGCTTCGCGGCATCTGCGCGTAAAGGATCAGGAATTCGGCGATCTTGAGCGCGCTGATCTCTGCCCCGTAGAGCCAGCGATAGGCGCGCAGCGCCGAGACCGAGCGCAGGATTGTCTCCCACTGCACATTGTCGATCGACGAGCCGATATGTGCGACCGAGGGCAACAGCAGATAATATTTGACGTCGAGGATGCGCGCCGTGTTGTCGGCGCGCTCCAGAAAGGTACCAAGCTCTGCAAAGTCGAACCCGTCGTTGCGCAGCATCGTCCCCGTCAGCGCGCCGCGCACCTGGCTATTCTGCCGCCGGATCGTTGCGAGGACGTCGGGCAGATCATCTTCGCGCACCGGCCGCTTCAGCAGCGCAACGAGCGTCATCCAGCCGGTGTTCACCGCCTCCCACATCTCGCGCGTGAGATGCGTGCGAGCGGTGCGCGCATTGTCGCGCGCCTGCTTGACGATCGAGAGGATGCTCGACGGATTGGCGGGATCGCGGAGCAGAAAATCGACGACGCGCGCCGAGGTGAACTCGGCATTGGCTGCCTTGTAGGCATCCACAACCCCGGCGGTTTCGAGCACCGACTTCCACTCGGCGGGCGCGGTCGCCGACCGGGTGAGCGCGATACGAAACCCTGCATCGATGAGGCGCGCATTATTCTCGCTGCGCTCGAGATAACGCGCCATCCAGAAGAGGCTGCCGGCGGTCTTTCCTAGCATCCAGGTTCGCCTCGACAGGCAGGCAAGAGAAAATGCGCACCCATCAATCCTCCAGAACCCATGTATCCTTGGTCCCGCCACCCTGGCTCGAATTGACGACGAGGGATCCCTTGGTCATCGCGACGCGGGTCAGGCCGCCGGGTGTGATCGTGATCCCCTGCGGAGACATCAGGACAAAGGGGCGAAGGTCGACATGGCGCGGCGCGAGGCCTTTCTTTGTGAAAATGGGCACGGTCGAGAGGGACAGCGTTGGCTGCGCGATATAATTTCGAGGATTGGCCTCGAGCTTGGCGCGGAAGGCTGCGATCTCCTTCTTGCTCGCCGCCGGACCTACGAGCATGCCGTAACCGCCCGATCCGTGCACCTCCTTGACCACCAGTTCGGGCAATCGGTCGAGAACCTCGCGCAAATGTTCAGGCTCGCTGCACCGCCAGGTCGGCACATTGGGAAGCAGCGCCTTCTCGCCGGTATAAAATTCGATGATGTCGGGCATGTAGCTGTAGAGCGCCTTGTCATCCGCAATGCCGGTTCCCGGCGCATTGGCGATGGTGATGCCTCCTGCGCGATAGACGTCCCAGATGCCGGGCACCCCAAGCAGCGAGTCGGAACGGAAGTTCAGCGGGTCGAGGAAATCGTCATCGACGCGGCGATAAAGGACATCGATCGGCCGGTAGCCTCGCGTCGTCCGCATGGCGATGCGTCCCCCGACGACGCGCAGGTCATGCCCTTCGACGAGTTCGGCGCCCATCTGGTCTGCAAGAAAGCTGTGCTCGAAATAGGCACTGTTGTGAATGCCTGGGGTGAGCACCGCCACCGTCGGCGTGCCGCCGCACATCGGCGGCGCACAGGCCGATAGCGACTTCAACAGGTTGATCGGATAGTCGCCGACCTCGCGCACCGGCACTTTGGCGAAGAGCTCAGGGAACATCTGCAGCATCGTCTCGCGATTTTCGAGCATGTAAGAGACGCCCGAGGGTGTGCGGGCATTATCCTCAAGCACGTAAAACTCGTCCGGACCGGTGCGAACGATATCGATGCCGCTGATGTGCGTATAGACGCCGCCGGGCGGATCCATGCCCATCATCATCGGCAGAAAAGCGTCGTTGCGGGCGATGAGCTCGGTGGGCACGCGCCCGGCGCGCAGGATCTCCTGCCGGTGATAAATGTCGTGAAGGAAGGCGTTGAGCGCACGCACCCGCTGTTCGATGCCGCGCGACAAGCGGCGCCATTCGCCCGCAGCGATGATCCGGGGCACCACGTCGAAGGGGATGAGGCGCTCGTCGCCGCCTTCGGCGCCATACACGTTGAAGGTGATGCCGATGGTGCGGAAAAAAGCCTCGGCCTGCTTTGCCTTCTGCGCGATCCGCGCCGCATCTTCGCCGTCGAACCATTGGCAATATTCACGATAGGGCGCCCTGATCCCGCCCTCCTGGTTCGTCATTTCGTCGAAGAAGCGAATGAAGCCAGCCCTTTCCACCCCACAGCCGCCGGTCAAGCAGCAAGAGCGATGCTAGCACCGCGGCGCGGGAAGGCAAGATGCTGCAGTGCATCAAAATGCCCGCCCCCGCACGCGGCGCCCCGTCGTTCAAAAGCGTGCGCGCAGCCCCGCCGACACCGCGCGGCGCTCGACCGGATAATAGATGGCCGAGGCTGCAGTCACGTCGATCGCAGCGCTGATGTCGCCGATTGCTTTCCTCGCTGTGAGATTGCGCGCGTCGAGAAAGGCATCGATCCCATCTGCGACGCGCATGCCGGCGGTGAAACCAAGCAGCGCATAGCCCGGTGTGCGGGTCCTGTTACGATAATCGACAAAAGGTCCCTCAGCGACCCATTCGATGGCCGGCGCGACATGCAACGCATCGCCGCCGAGGCGCAGCTCGGCACGATAGACGTGACGCGGGACGACCGGCAGGCGGTTATCGCCATAGACGGCGTCGCCGCGAAAGCGAAAATCGCTGTAAGTATAGACCTGCCGCAGTCGCAGCCAGTCGGTCGGCGAGATCTCCAGCGCCGCCTCGATCCCCTCGTGGCGCGTGTTGGCCGCATTGAAGGTCGACGCGGGAATGTCGGCGCTGGGCGTATATTGCAGCAGCTCGCCCTTGATATCAGCGCGATAGAGCGAAAGGTCCCAGCTCAGCAGCCCGCGCGTTCCCCGCGTTCCGATTTCCGCCGTCCATGCGCGCTGGGGCGCGAGCGGGACGAAAGCGGCGAGCTGCGCGAGTTCGATAAAGCCGGGAAATTCGACCGAGCGGCTATAGTTGCCATAAATCTGCACCCCCGGCATGGCGTCGAGAAGCACACCGAACTTCGGGGAGAATGCATCAAAGTCGGCGCGAGCTCTATTGTCCGCCGGCCCGTTGCTGAACGTCTCGCGCTGGCGCCGCACGCCGTCGGCATAAACGCCGCCCGCAATCAGCGACAGGCCCGCGGCGGGCTTCAACCGAAGCTCGCCATAGAGCGTTGCGGTGCGCGCAAACTGCTCGGCGTCGAAGGTCCTCGCGCCCCGACGGCCCGCGAGGTTCACGAAACGCCGCGAATGGACGTTCCCTGCGCGAAGTTCGCCTCCGAGGGTCGCCTCGATGGCTCCGCTGGCATGGTCGAGGCGGAAAAAGCCGCCGCGATCGAGGCTCTTCTGGTCCACAAGCTGATAGATGGGATGATGCAGCGTCTTTGCATTGACGAAGACCCCGACGTCGAGCCTCGTCGACCCGAGATCCACGCGGGTGCGGCTTTGAATGCGCAGCGATTCGATATCGCGCGCCTGATCACCCGCAACGCTCGCGGCATTGGCCTTGCGGGGCGTGGTCAGCGCTTCCTCGCGCGTCAGCGCACCGGGCAATTGCTGGTCGATATTGTTGTAGCTCGCATAGAGGCGCGTCGTGATGCTGTCCGTGAGAGCAAGCCCGGCATTGCCGTGGAAGCGGAGGCTACGCCGCCGCGCATGGTCGCGGTCGCCGTCTGAGCTGTCCACGCTCACTGCGCCCCAGACATCGACCCGATCGGCCGCAACGCCGGCCGAGACGAGACCACGAAGATTGTCGAAGCTCCCGATATCCCCGCGCAGATAAATCCCTTCGGCTGTGCGCCCCGTCGGCGTCACGCCATTGATCGCGCCGCCGAGCGTGCTCGAACCGAACCGGAGCGCATTGGCTCCGCGGTACACCTCGAGATGATCGAAGAAGATCGGTTCGAGCTCCTGAAAATCACCATTGTCGTCGGCAAGGTTGATCGGCGCTCCGTCCTGGAGCAGCGTCAGCCCGCGCATGTGATATCCGCGTGACAGACCCGAGCCGCGGATCGAGATTCGCACCTCCTGCCCAAAGCGCGGCTGGAGATAGACGCCGGGCGAATAGGCCAGCGTATCGCGCAGGCTGACAATCGACTTGTCGGCATAATCTTCGTGGCGAACCACGTCGGTCCCGCCGGGGGTTTTCGCCGCCCGATCTTCAGCAGCGTCGGTGTCGGTGCGGGCGGTCACGATGATGGTCTGGTCGGCCTCCGCCGTTGCAGCGGAGGCGACCGCGGGAAGAGCGGCCATGGCGAGCGCCAACCAGGGCGCCGCGCGAGTAACAGGGCTTTGCATGGATAATCCTTCGCGTGAATGCAGGACAGGCGCCGGTGCGCGGGGAACGCACATCGGGCGGGTCAGGCGGATTCAGGCGAGGGCGGGCGGTCCGGTGCTCGGCGGGAGCGGCGAGGCGATGCCGGGCGCAAAGCCGAGTGTCGGAACCGCGCTCGGGGGTAGCGGAAGCCCGGTCGGCCTCTCGGCCAGTGCGGGTGTATCGGGTACGACCGGCGCGACCGCGAGCGCCCCCCACGGGCAATGCTGACTTTGCGCCGCCTCGTGGTCACCCGTCTTTTCGATGGGGATCGTCAGTGTCGTCCCCGGATTTTCAGGGTCCGAACAGATGCGGACCGTGATCGACCCGCCGCTGTCCGCGTCGATCATCCATCCCGGCGCGACAAGCACGCGCGCTGCGAGCGCCAGCAGCACAGGCAGCAGGAGCAGGAAGCCGGGACGGCGAAAGGCGGCAAGGAGGCCCACGGCGAGCGGCCTTATGGCGCTGGGCGCCCCGGCGCAAGCGGACAAAATGTCCAGACCCTATTCGGCGGCTACCTCGTCGGTCTTCTTGCCCGTGCGCGTCCAGGGATAGAGAAACTGCCCCCAATAGGCCTTCGGCACCTCCTCGGGGATGCCGTAATTTTCGGGCCAACGGTCTTCGGGAAGATGAAAGGTCCCGAAGATCTTGTCGAGCCATGGGAAATGAATGGCGAAATTGACGTCGAACGCCTCGCGCTCCAGCCCGTGGTGCCAATGGTGGAAACGCGGGGTCGCAATCCAATGGCCAAGGCGATTGAAATTCCCGCCGACATTGGCGTGGAGCAGCGACGACCAGACATAGACGAAGCCAATATAGGCCTGCATCACCGACGGCGCGAAGCCGAGCGTGAACAGCGGCAACGATGTGATCGAGCGCAAGAGGATGATCTCGACAAAGTGCATCCGCGACCCCGCGAGCCAGTCCATTGACTTCGCGCTGTGGTGGATCGCGTGGAATCCCCACAGGAAGGGAATCTTGTGAAAGAGGCGGTGATACCAATATTGCGCAAGATCGGAGGCGACGAGAACAATCGCGAACTGCACGATCCACGGCAGCGATGCGATGCCCGCCCGGAACGCGTCCCAGCTCGATGTATGGTCGTTGACAAACGCCTGCGGCGCGAGCGCGAGAAAGCTCAGCACCTGCACGAACATCGTGCTGACCAGATAATAGAAAAGATCCTCGCGCCATTCGGTGCGGAACAATCGCTGCGTGCGGCGATGCGGGAAAGCACGCTCGAGCGGTGCGAACATGAAGCCTGTGACGAGCAGATTGACGATGAAAAAGTCGAGCCCGAAGAAAATGCCCCAGTCGCGCGTCTCGGCAGGCTGGACATTGGCGCCGCCGAGGAGCGCCGCGGCGAGCCCGGTCATGAGCGCCGTCAGACCAAGGACCTTGCGCGGCCGCAACAACAGGCTGAGGAGCGCAAGGCCATAGCTTGTGAGCAAGGTCAGATGGACGAAACCGCGAAAGCCGGTCCAGTTCCTGACGACTTCAAGCTCGGGCGTCGCAAACCACTCGGGAAATCGCAGCGCGATGACCATGAACAGGCCGGTGATCGCAAAGAGCAGGCCGAAAAATCCCGACAGCCAACCGCTGCCGATGCGCCGCACCTCGGTATGCGATTCAAGATCGCGCATCAGAGTCTGAAGAAAGTCACGCTTTGCCATGTCACCCCCTTAGCCGCATGGAAACCGCGCGGTCTGTGATCGAGCGCACCGCCCCCGCCTCTCCTTCCCGCCGCCGCGCGCGCGAAGGATCACCCTGCCGCTTCGACGATAGCCGCCCACTCGGCCTCGTCGATGACCCTTATCCCGAGCGCCGCCGCCTGCTTGAGCTTTGATCCCGCGCCCGGACCGGCGACCACGAGGTCGGTCTTGGCGCTCACCGATCCCGCGGCCTTGGCGCCGAGCTTTTCAGCCTGGGCCTTCGCCTCGTCGCGGCTCATCGTCTCGAGCTTGCCGGTGAAGACGACCGTCTTGCCCGACACCTCGCTGTCGCGCGTTTCGACCACATAGGGCGGCGGGGAAACTTCAAGGAGAAGATCGTCCCACAGCGCGCGGTTGTGCGGTTCGTGGAAAAAGTCGCCCAAAGCCTCTCCCACCGCGACGCCGATGCCGTCGGCCCGCACCTCGAGGATCGACTTGATCGCCTCGACCTTGCGCGCGAGATATTTGCCCTCGGATTCCCCCTCGGCCTGCGGGTTCGCCTCGAGATAGTCGCGGATCTCGGCCGCTTTCCCGGGAAGGCGCGCGATCTCGCCCAGCCCCTTCATCAGGTCGCGCGCGGTCACCGCGCCAACATGGCGAATGCCGAGCCCGAAAAGAAGCCGCGCCGCATCGGGCTCGCGTTTCGCCTCGATCGCGGCGAGGAGATTGTCGACCGACTTCTCCTTCCACCCCTCGCGCTCGAGCAGCTCATCGCGGTGATTCTTCAGTCGGAAGATGTCCGCCGGCCCCTTGTCGAGCCATCCAAGCTCCAGAAATTCCGCGATGCTCTTCTCGCCCAGCCCTTCTATATCGAGCGCGCCGCGGCTCACGAAATGGCGAAGGCGCTCAAATTTCTGAGCGTTGCAGATGAGCCCGCCCGTGCAGCGCACGTCGACCTCGCCCTCCTCGGCCACCGCCTCGCTGTCGCACACCGGGCAATGGTCGGGGAAGATATAGGCCGCGCGCGGTTCGTCGCGGGTCAGATTTTCGACGACCTGCGGGATCACGTCGCCTGCGCGCTGCACGACGACACGGTCACCCGGCCGCACGCCGAGGCGGCCGATCTCGTCGCGGTTGTGAAGGGTGACATTCGACACCACGACGCCGCCGACCGTGACCGGTGTGAGCCGGCCCACGGGGGTCAGCTTGCCGGTGCGGCCGACCTGGATGTCGATGGCCTCGAGCGTCGTCTGCGCGCGCTCGGCGGGGAATTTATGGGCAATGGCCCATCTTGGCGCCTTGGCGACAAAGCCGAGACGTGCCTGCCAGTCGAGGCGGTCGACCTTGTAGACGACGCCGTCGATGTCATAGGGCATGTCAGCCCGTTCGGCCTCGATTGTGCGATAATGCTCAAGCACCGCCTCGACACTCTCGAACCGCTCAAGCAGCGGCGACACAGGCACGCCCCAAGCCGCAATGCGCTTCATCATCGCGCGCTGCGTCGCCTCGGGCACCTCGCTCGTCTCGCCCCAGCCGTGGGCAAGGAAGCGAAGCGGGCGCGCCGCGGTAACGCCCGCATCCTTCTGGCGCAGCGAACCCGCCGCAGCATTACGGGGATTGGCAAACTGGCGGGCCTTTTCGGGGTCATCCGCTTCGGCAAGGAGCCGTTCGTTGAGCGCGGCGAAATCCGCTTTCGCCATATAGACCTCGCCCCGGATCTCGAAGACGTCGGGCGCGGCGCCCTTCAGCCTCTGCGGAATGTCCGCGATCGTCCGCACGTTCAGCGTCACATCCTCGCCCACCGTCCCATCGCCGCGGGTCGCAGCCTGGACAAGCTCGCCCTTCTCGTAACGCAGCGAGCAGGACAGGCCGTCGATCTTGTCCTCGGCGGTCAAGGCGACCGTCTCGCCTTCGCCCAAATTCAGGAAGCGCCGCACGCGGGCGACGAACTCCTCGACGTCCTCAGCCGCAAAGGCATTGTCGAGGCTCATCATTCGCACCGCATGGGTGACCTTCGCGAGCGGCGACGCCTCGACGGCAGCCCCCACAAGCCGGTTCGGGCTGTCGGCGCGGACGAGATGCGGGAACGCCTCTTCGATCGCATTGTTGCGCCGGACGAGCGCATCATATTCCGCGTCGCTGATCTCGGGCGAATCTTCGGCGTGGTAGAGCTTGTTATGATGGGCGATCGCCTTGGCGAGCCGCATCAGCTCGTTGGCGGCATCGGCCTCGGTCAGCGATTCAACAGCGGTCATGCGCCCGCTCATGCCACCGGCTTGAACTCGGCGCGAGACCCAAATCCCGCAATGAGGGGCCGCCCCTTCGCGATCGCCGCCTGCACCGCGGGCAATTGCAGCGAGGCGGCATGTGCCGCCTTGTCCGCCCAGAGCTCGACGATCCACAGCGCATCGGGGTTTTCCGCATCTTCGCCGACGATATAGGCGAAACTGCCCGGCATTGCGAAGGTCCCGTCGGTCAGAATCGCGGCGAGCGCCGCGCGCTGTCCAGGCTGTGCGATCATCTGGCCGATCAGCCCATATTTCGGATGTTTCTCGTCCATGATGGTCTCCAGCGCCCGCACCGAACGCGCAGGCAGGAATAAAGCGGCAAAGGCCGCCAGCGCCGAGAGATGCGTGCGCCGGTCGATCATCGCGCGATCACCAGCACATGCACCTTTCGCCGGATGCGAAAGCCGAGCGATTCGTACAGCGCGATTGCGCCTTCATTGTCGGCATAGCTGTGCAGGAAGGGCTGCTCGCCGCGCTCCACCATCGCACGCATGACATGGCCGATCAGCGTCCGGGCCAGTCCGCGTCCGCGGCAATCCTGCCACGTCGCCACTCCGCTGACCTCGGCCATGCCGGGCATGAGCATACGCTGTCCTGCCATGGCGAGCAGGCGGCCTGAATCGCGGACCCCGAAAAAGGGACCGTAACGATGCGTCGCCGGACCCCACGGTCCGGGCTGGGCATGCCCCGCCAGGGCTGCCATGTCGGTTGCATCGGCGTCCGAAAGGAGTGTGACATGGGGCTCGTGCGCGCGCGGTAGAGGCGGCGCGCCGTCGGCGACCATCTGCGCCAGCACAGCGCGCCTGACCTCGCGGGTGCCTGGCGGCACCGGCCATGGTTCGCCCTCGACGATCCAGAGCTCGCCATCATCTGGGACCAGCGCGGCAAGCGCCGCCTGCGCCTCGGCGCCCTGGTCCGCTCCCCCTCCGAACGGCCCATAGCTGCGGTCAAGCCGCACCGCGCGCGCATCGCCCTCGGCAAGGTGCGCCTGCCGCCCGGTAAGCATGCTCCACACCGGGCGGTCGAGGGGATGCGAGGCGGTCACGCGTCACCCTGAGCGCGATATTCGCGCGTGATCTTTATTTCTCCGACGATCGCGGCGTTGAAATTTTCCAGATCCTCTGCAGGAATCCAATATTCCTGGTGCGCCCGGCCCCCCGCCATCTCCACCTGGTACCGGTCAAGATAGGATTTCAGCACCTCAAAGCGGGTCACAAAGCCGCTGCCGCTCGCGCGGACATTCCAATCGCGGGCAATCTTGATCGCATATTCCTCGGTGGTCACCGGATAGAAAATCGGCTGCTCGGGAAGGCGCGGCGGAAAGGCGCGCATCCCGCTTTGGCGGACCAGCTCGAGTTCTTCGGGTCCGACCGGACGCCACAGAGTGACTGTCGGCGCTGCCATCAGACGACCTCCAGCAAGCGCTCGGCCTGCGCCCGCGCCTCGGCGGTCACCTCGGCGCCCGAGAGCATGCGGGCGATTTCCTCGCGGCGACCGTCTGCGTCGAGCGCGCGGACGCCGGTGCGCGTGACGGTGCCCTCGCTCGATTTCGCGATCACGAAATGCGCGGCGCCCTTTGCGGCGACCTGAGGGCTGTGGGTCACGGCGAGCAATTGCTTGCCCGCCCCCGCGAGCCGTGCAAGCCGTTCACCGATTGCGCTGGCGACCGCGCCGCCCACCCCGCGGTCGATCTCGTCGAAAATGATCGTGTCGGCCCCGCCCTCTTCGGCGAGCGCAACCTTGAGCGCGAGGATGAAGCGCGAGAGCTCACCGCCGCTTGCGATCTTTGCCAGCGGCCCGAAAGGCGCGCCCGGATTGGTCGAAATCAGAAATTCAACGCGGTCGATCCCCTCCGCGCCCCAGCGCTCGGCGGGAAGCCGTTCGAGGAGCGTCCGAAAGCGCGCGGCATCGAGCTTCAATGGCGCAAGTTCCCCCGCAACCGCGGCATCGAGCCTGGCGGCTGCCTTGGCGCGCTGGTCGGAAAGCCGGCTCGCGGCGTGAGTATAGGCGGCCGCAGTTTCAGCGACCTCCGCCTCGAGCTTCGCCAGCCCGGCGCTCCCCCCTTCGATCGCATCGAGCCGCGCTGCAAGATCAGCTGCGAGTTGCGGCAGCTCGTCGGGCTGAACGCCATGCTTGCGCGCCATCGCGCGCAGCTCGAACAGACGCGTCTCGGCCGCCTCGAGACGCTCAGGATCATATTCCATCGCGCGCGCAGCCTCGTGCAGCCGCGATTCGGCTTCGTCGGCGTCGATGATCGCGCGATCGAGGCTGGCGAGCGCCTCGGCGAGGAGGGGGTGATCGCCCGCGAGCCGGTCAAGGCGCCGCGCGGCGCCGCGCAGCAGCGCTGGGCCGCCGGCGCTCCCGTCGAAGGCTTCGAGGATCGTCGAAAGATCGCCGGCGATCCTTTCGCCCTTCTGCATCGCGGCGCGCGCCTCGGCGAGTTCGGCCTCCTCGCCCGGCTGAGGGGCGAGTGCTATGAGTTCCGCAACGCAATGTTCGAGCCATTCGCGATCGCGCTCAGCCTCGCTCACCGCCGTGCGGGCTGCGGCAAGCCTGGCTTCGGCCGCGCGCCACGCAGCGTGGCTTTGCGCCACCGCGCCCGTGTCGGCGCGCGCATAGGCATCGAGCAGCGCGCGGTGCCCCGCCGGCGCAAGCAGGCCGCGGTCGTCATGCTGGCCATGAATCTCCACCAGCTGTACGCCGACCTCGCGCAGCAGCGCCGCCGAACAGGGCTGGTCGTTGAGAAATGCGCGGCTGCCGCCGTCGGCTTTCAGCGTCCGGCGGACCAGCAGCGGCTCGCCCGGCTCGATCGCAATGTCATTGTCGGCGAGCAGCCTTGCGAGCGGCGTGCCCGGCACGGGCGGTGCAAAGCTTGCGGTTACCTGCGCCTTGTCGGCGCCCTGCCGTACGAGCGCGGTGTCGGCGCGCATCCCGAGCGCGAGGCCGAGCGCATCGAGCAGGATCGACTTGCCCGCCCCGGTCTCGCCCGTCAGCACGCCAAGCCCATCCTCGAAATCGAGATCGAGCCGCTCGATCAGCACGATATTGGCGATGGAGAGCGCGGTCAGCATGACCTGCTCTTATCGCAGAACAAAATGCGAATCTATCGCGCGATGCGTCAGGCCTGCGGGGCGTGCCTCTGCATCAGGTCGAAGGCGCGCTTGTACCATTTGCTGCCCGGATAGTTGGCGCCCAGCACCGCCGCTGCCTTCTTCGCCTCGCCCGGGATACCGAGCGCGAGATAGCATTCGGTCAGACGGTACAGTGCTTCGGGTGCGTGGCTCGTGGTCTGAAACTTTTCGGTTACTTCGCGAAAGCGCAGCGAGGCGGCAAGCCAGTTCGAGCTGCGCTGATAGAAGCGGCCGATCTCCATCTCCTTGCCTGCAAGGTGATCGCGCACAAGATCCATCTTGATCCGCGCATCGGCGGCATAGCGCGTGTCAGGGTAGCGGCGGATCACCTCTCCCAGCGCCGCCTGCGCCTGCTCGGTAATCTTCTGGTCGCGGGTGACGTCGCTGATCTGCTCATAATAGTTCAGCGCGATCAGATAATAAGCGTAGGGCGCATCCTTGTTGCCCGGATGGATCGCGAGGAAGCGCTGCGCCGCTTCGATCGAGGGCGTATATTCGCGGTCCATATAATAGGAAAAGGCGCTCATGAGCTGCGCACGCCGCGCCCAGGGCGAATAGGGGTGCTGCCGCTCGACCTCGTCGAACAGCGCGGCGGCAAGCTTGTACTGGTTGCGGTCGAGCCGGTCCTGCGCCGCCCGATAAAGCGTGCTGACGTCGCGCGCGACGTACCGGGTATCCTTTTTGACCCCGCCTCCCCCGGCGCAGGCCGCCAACAGGGGCGTCATCACAAGAGCGGCGGCGAGCAGGCGCACGGCGGCGCGCGAGGAAACGGGCTGAGTCATGCGCGCGGTATAGCCACAGCGCCGATGAACGCAAAATAAATGATAGCGCGCAGCGCCGCTTTGCCCTGCTATTGGGCCGATGCGCCGGGCGCAGGCTCCGCCGCCGCGGCCTTGACGACGCAGCCCTGGGGCGCATCCGCGGGCGCGGAAACGCGGCGCGCAGTCCTGATCGTCACCATCGGGTCCAGAATCTGGCCTTTCATCGCGCCTTCGCCCGCGGTCGGCGAGAGCGGCGCGGCGAAAATCTTCTCGGCAATGTCGCGGCCGCCGACAATCTCGCCGAACACCGCAAAGCCTGCGCCATCGCCGCCCACCGCGTCGGCATCAAAGCCCTTGATATCGGAGAGAAGCAGAAAGAAGTCGGTCGTCGCGTCGCCCGGATGGAGCCGTGCCATCGACAGCGCGCCATCACAGTTGGTAAGCCCCGTCATCGTCGTCGCCTCATGTTTGACCGGCGGGAAATTCTTCGCCGCATCCCCGCGGTTTCCGGCCTGGATGAGGCGATTGTCCGGACCCCAGCTTCGCGTCGCACGATAGAATTTGAAGCCGTCCATTCGCTTTGTATCGACATAGCGCAGAAAATTCGCCGCCGTGGCGGGTGCGCGCTTGTCCTCGAGGCGCAGCGTGATGGTGCCAAGATCGGTCGTGAGCGCGACATAAGGCCGCGTGTCCGCCGCGGCAGGGGCCGAAGGCCCGGACGTTGCCGCGGGCGCGGGCAGCGAGGCGGGCATCGTTTCGGCAGGCTGGGCGGCAAGTGCGAGAAGCGGCAGGAAGATCGTGAGCATGCGCGGGACATATCCCAAAGCCGGTGTCCTTGGCGAGTCCCCGGCTTGCGAGAGGCCAAGCGGCAGGAAGGCAGGGCATGCCGCGTCAGGGAAAGGCGACCTCATCACCGCCGCGCGCCCGTCGTCTGGCTCAAAAAAAAGGGACCGCTCTCGCAGCCCCTTTTTCATTTTCTGCCTGGCAGGCGATCAGTCCTTCAGAAAGTCGGGCACATGACCCTCATCTTCAGGAACATTGTCGCTGCGCTCGCGGCGCGGGCCGCGGCCTTCGCCATCGCGGCGCGGACCGCGGTCGCGGCCGCCCCGGCCGCGCTCGCCTTCACGGCGCGGGCCGCGGTCGCCCCGATCACCGCGCTCGCGCGGTTCGCGCGGCGGGCGGGTGTCTTCAAGTTCCTCGCCCGTTTCCTGGTCGACGACGCGCATCGACAGGCGAACCTTGCCGCGCGGATCGATTTCGAGGACCTTGACCTTGACCTCCTGGCCTTCGCTCAGGACGTCGGCGACCTTCTCGACGCGCTCATTCTTGATTTCGCTGACGTGGACGAGACCGTCCTTGCCGCCCATGAAATTCACGAACGCCCCGAAATCGACGAGATTGACGACCTTGCCGTCATAGATCTTGCCGACCTCGGGTTCCTCGACGATGCCGCTGATCCATTTGCGCGCAGCCTCGATCTGGTCGAGGTCGCTCGACGAGATCTTGATCAGGCCCTCATCGTCGATGTCGACCTTGGCCCCGGTCGTCGCGACGATTTCGCGGATCACCTTGCCGCCGGTGCCGATGACGTCGCGAATCTTCGCCTTGTCGATCTGCATCGTCTCGATCCGCGGCGCATGCGCCGACAATTCGCTGCGGGTCTCGCCGAGCGCCTTGTTCATCTCGCCGAGAATGTGCGCGCGGCCTTCCTTGGCCTGCGCAAGCGCGGCCTCGAAGATTTCCTTCGTGATGCCGGCGATCTTGATGTCCATCTGCATCGTGGTGATGCCCTCGGACGTGCCCGCGACCTTGAAATCCATGTCGCCGAGGTGGTCCTCGTCGCCCAGGATGTCCGAGAGAATCGCATAATCCTTGCCTTCAAGGATCAGGCCCATCGCGATGCCCGAGACCGGCCGCTTGATCGGCACCCCGGCGTCCATCAGCGACAGCGAGCCGCCGCACACCGTCGCCATCGACGACGAGCCGTTCGACTCGGTGATGTCGCTGGTCAGGCGGATCGTGTAGGGGAAGTCGTCCTTCGACGGCAGCACCGGATGCAGCGCGCGCCAGGCGAGCTTGCCGTGGCCGACTTCGCGGCGGCCCGGGGCGCCGAAGCGGCCAACTTCACCGACCGAATAGGGCGGGAAGTTATAGTGGAGCATGAAATTCTGGTAGCTGAGCCCGTTGAGGCCATCGACCATCTGCTCGCTTTCCTTGGTGCCGAGCGTGCAGGTCGCGATCGTCTGCGTCTCGCCGCGGGTGAAAAGCGCCGAACCGTGCGCGCGCGGCAGGAAGTGCGTTTCCGCGACGATCGGACGGATCTGGGTCGTGGTGCGGCCGTCGATGCGCTTGCCTTCCTTGAGGATGGCGGTGCGCACGATTTCGGCCTCGAGCTTCTTGACCAGCTTGATGCCGGCCATCACCGCCTGCGGGTCGAGCCCATCGGCGACGAACTGTTCCTTCGCCTTCGCGCGCGCCTCGTTCAAGGCATTGGAGCGAGCCGATTTGTCGGTGAGCTTGTAGGCTGCGGCAATGTCCTTGCCGATCAGCTTCTTCAGCTTGTCCTTGAGTGCGGCATTGTCGTCCGACGAGGCGATTTCCCAAGGATCCTTGGCAGCCTGTTCCGCAAGATTGATGATCGCCTTCACAACCTCCCTGCAGGCGTCGTGCGCGAACATTACCGCGCCGAGCATGACCTCTTCGGAAAGCTCATTGGCCTCGGATTCGACCATCATCACCGCGTCGTGCGTCGCGGCAACGACGAGGTCGAGATCGCCTTCGGCAACCTGCTCGTCGGTCGGGTTCAGAATATATTCGCCATTGAGGTAACCGACACGGGCAGCGCCGATCGGACCCATGAAGGGCACACCCGAGATGGTGAGCGCAGCCGAGGCGGCGACCATCGCGAGAATGTCGGGTTCATTATGGCCGTCATAGCTCAAGACCTGAGCGATGGCGTTGATCTCGTTATAAAAGCCTTCAGGGAACAGCGGGCGGATCGGGCGGTCGATCAGGCGGCTGACCAGCGTTTCCTTTTCGGTCGCGCCGCGTTCGCGCTTGAAGAAGCCGCCCGGGATACGCCCTGCGGCCGAATATTTTTCCTGATAATGGACGGTGAGCGGGAAGAAATCCTGCCCTTCCTTGACCGACTTCGCGGCGGTCACGGCGCACAGGACGACCGTTTCGCCCAGCGTCGCCATCACGGCGCCGTCGGCCTGACGGGCAACCTTGCCCGTTTCGAGGGTCAGCGTTTCACCGCCCCACTCGATCGATACTTTTTTCACGTCAAACATGGATTTTCCTTCGCCCGCCGGGCCCTATGCCGGGCGGGGCCTCTGTGTCCGGGCAGTCCGGCCCGGGGCGGTACGGGGCGTTTCTTGGCCCCTTGCTTGCGAAACCGTCGCCGGATTGCGACTGTTCCTCCAACTCCGTTCACGCGAACGGATAAAATGAAAGCGGCCCCGGAGCCCGGGGCCGCCTTCGAAATCTTATTTGCGAAGACCGAGCTTTGCGATCAGTGCCTGATAGCGACCCTCATCCTTCTTGCGGAGATAGTCGAGCAGGCTGCGACGCTTGTTGACCATCATCAGCAGCCCGCGGCGGCTGTGATTGTCCTTGTGGTGCGTCTTGAAATGCTCGGTCAGCGTGTTGATGCGGTCCGTGAGGATCGCAACCTGGACTTCTGGCGAACCGGTGTCCCCCTTTGCGCGGGCATTGTCCTGGATGACTTCGGCTTTACGCTCGGCGGTAATCGACATAATCACTTTCCTCGAACATCATGGCTTAAAGATTGAAGCCCCGCACGACTTTCAGCGTTCCCGCCGAAACTTCTATCAGGGCAATCGGGCGACATTCGCCGTCCCGCCCCCAGTAGAGCCCGTCGTGCGTGCTTACCCCGGTCCAGACGCGACCCTGTCGGATCGCCCCTGCCGCTTCCGGGGAAAGGTCCAGAGCCGGGATGTCGACCAGCCCTGCCTCGAGCGGCAGAATAATCTCTGATTGCGCGGCCCCTTGGCCGAAAGCGTTCAATTTGTCCAGCGAAATCGCGTCATCCAGCGTGAAAGGTCCCGCTTTGGTGCGGCGGAGCATGGTGACATGACCGACGCTGCCGACGGCATGCGCAATATCGCGGGCGAGACTGCGAATATAGGTGCCCTTCGAGACATGGGCCGTGAAGGTCAGCTCCTCCAGTCTCTCGCCTTCGCCTGCTCCCTTATCCTCGACATGAAGAATGTAGATCGTCACGCCCCGCGCCTTCATCTCGAACCGCTCGCCCTTGCGCGCGCGGTCATAAGCGCGTTCGCCATCGACCTTGATGGCCGAAAAGGCGGGCGGAACCTGTTCGATGTCGCCGGTGAAGCGCGGCAGCACCGCGGCGATCTCGCAAAGTGTGGGTCGCACCTCGCTCACCGCGACCACTTCGCCCTCGGCGTCGAGCCCCGCAGTCTCGGTGCCAAAAGCCACGGTGAAGTCATAAACCTTGCTCGCATCGAGCATCCGCCCGGTGAGCTTGGTCGCTTCGCCGAGCGCAATCGGCAAGACCCCGGATGCCAAGGGATCGAGCGTGCCGCCATGGCCGACCTTGACCTTGCCGAGCCCGGCCTCGCGGCACACGCGCTTGACGGCGCCCACCGCCTGCGTCGAGCCAAGCCCCACCGGTTTATCGAGAATGATCCAGCCGTTCATCCGCCGCCGCTAAGCGGTTGCGATGCGGATTGTCAATTTGCGGGCGCAACCTTCGCATCGGCCGTGTCCTTCGTCCTGTCGCGCTCCGCCTTCGAGGGCGGCGGTTCAGCGTTTACGAAGGAGACGAGCGGGCAGCGTTCGCCGCGCACGAGGAGAGTAGCAAAGCGGTCGAGGCGCGCCTGTCCGCGGGTGTCGAAACCAATCGCCTGCGCGAAATCGACGTCGCGGCAGATTCCTGCAAACAGCCCATAATACCAATCGCCGCGGCGATCCTGCACCCAGATGCCGCGCTCGCGGTCGGCGCGCCAGTTGCGGATTGTCGTGTCCCCTGGAAAGGCAATGCTGGCCTCGGCACCGATCTCGCGCGGCGCCTTTTGAGGCTCGTCGGCCGCCGCTGCCGAAAGGGGAAGCAGCATGGCGGCCAGGGAGAGTGCGAGTTTCTGTCTCATGGACGGCTTCTAGCACGGCGTGGCTGAACGGGCGCTGACCGCGCCCCTGTCTACCTGGGAAAGCTCAGGCGCCTTCCCACTCCGCGGCGAGCACGGACCAAAGTCCCGTGTCGCGAACATGCCCGGTCCAGGTGATGCTTTCCGCCCGAAGCACGCCTTCCTTCGTCGCGCCGAGCTTTGAGACCGCCGCCTGGCTACGCTTGTTGCGCTCGTCGATACGAAACTCGACGCGGCGGAACCCGACCGCAAAGGCATGGCCCAGCATCAGCCGCTTCACACGCCCATTCAACCCGGTGCCGCGCACGTCGGGTTGAATATAGCTGCCTCCGATCTCGACCGTTTGCGCTGGAACGTCCGCCCTCAACCAGGCCGTCATGCCGACGAGCCGCGCGCCGGCGAGCACCGCGTAGGGCATCCAGCCAGGCTTCGCGAGCAGCCCGGTGAAGGCTGAGTCAAAATGCTGAGGATCGAAACTCGAGGCGTAGATGCGCCAGATGTCGGGGTCGGCAGCGCACGCAGCGCGCAGTGCCTCCCGATGCTCTTCGGCAAGCTTGACAAGCCTGGTGTCGCCCTCGGCCAGCTCGGCGTACAGGCGGTCAAGCATCGGCGAGCACTTCAGCCGCCTGCCGGCGCTTTTCCATGAAATGGCGCCGGCACATCGCGACGTAGCGGTCGTTGCCGCCAATCTCGGTCTGCGCGCCCTCGACCACCGCGCGGCCAGCTTCATCGACGCGCAGGTTCATCGTCGCCTTGCGCCCGCATTCGCACACCGCCTTCAGTTCGACGAGCGCGTCAGCAAGGCCCAGCAGGGCGGCCGAGCCGGGAAAGAGATTGGCCGCAAAGTCGGTGCGCAGGCCGTAGCAGAGCACGGGAATATTGGCCTCGTCAGCCAGCCGGGCAAGATCAAGAACCTGCGCGCGCGAGAGAAATTGCGCTTCGTCGACGAGCACGCAGGCAAGCGGGCGTTTGGCGTGCTCGGCCTTCACCCCCGCCCACAAATTGCTGTCGGGGTCGAACCTGTGCGCTTCGGCGAGCAGGCCGATGCGGCTGGTGATCTGCCCGGCGCCATAGCGGTCGTCGAGCGCCGCGGTCCAGAGCATCGTTTCCATCCCGCGCTCGCGATAGTTGAAATCTGCCTGGAGCAGCGTCGTCGACTTGCCCGCGTTCATGCTGGCATAATAGAAATAGAGCTTCGCCATGGGCGATGCGATACCGACTTGAGGCGGGCGCGCAACTTGAAAATCAGGCGGCGCCGAGGAGCGCGCGAAAGCGATCCGGCTGGGGGACCAGTTCGGTTAGCCGGTAGCCGTCGAGGTGCTTCAGAAACGCCGCGAGAGCCCCGCCCAAGGCCCCCTGCAGCCCGCAGCTGCCCCGAACCGGGCAGCGCGAGGTTGCTGCGGCCATGCACTCGACCAGCCCTTCCAGGTTTTCGAACTCGCGCACCACCGAACCGACAATCACCGTCTCGGGATCACGCGCGAGCGTCAACCCGCCGCCGCGGCCGCGCTGCGCGCGCACGTAGCCAAGCGCCTGCAGCCGCTGCGCGACCTTGGCGAGATGATTGCGCGAAATGCCGTATTGGCCCGCGATCTCGTCGACCGACATCTGTCGCCCGGTTGCGGCGAGGGCCATGAGGATGCGCAGGGCATAATCGCTGTGGAGGCTGAGCTTCATAAAATAGGTATATTAGATATTGCTTTTATCGGCAACCCGCTTAAAGAGGTATTTCAAATGCCCAATAAAGAGTCGGTAGACAGATGACGACACGAACGGTTCAGGCTCACCCCCACGCGATCGCTGCCCGCGAGGAGCGGCGGGCCGAAGCCTATGCGATGGGGATCGACGAAGCTTTCATCGCCGAGATGGTCGACCGCTTCTATGCGTCGGTGCGCGAGGACGCGATGCTCGGCCCGATCTTCGACGAGCGGATCGATGACTGGCCGAAACATCTCGGCCAGATGAACCGCTTCTGGCAGACGATCCTCTTGAGCGCCGGCAATTTCACCGGCAACCCGATGATGAAACATTTGGCGATCCCGACGATCGGGCAAGAGCATTTCCAGCAATGGCTGCGGCTCTTCTACCGGACGCTCGACGATATCGCTCCCACCCCCGAGGCGGTCCGCCATGTCGGCGCGAAGGCACGGATGATAGCCGAAAGCCTGCTCACCGGCATCTGGGTTCACCGCGACCGCAGCGATCCTCTTGCGAAGAGAGTGGAGTTGCCCTATGTCTGACCGCCCGCCCCTGCCCCCACCGGCCCATCGCTCGAACGATCCTTATGAAACGAGCGGCAGCCAGGCGGGATTCCAGCTCCCGCGCGCGGCCTGGCAGACCATGTTCGCCTGCTACGCGATCTTTTTCCTCGGCATCTTTGCGGCAACCGGGCGTGATGCAGCGACCGTGATGATGCTCGTCATTTCCGGCCTCTACATGCTCATGTTCTTCGGAACAGCCAAGCTCCTCCATGCGCAAAAAGGCGCCGAACATGATTCGCCGCTCGATCGCACCGATGGTCTGCTTGAGACCTGGACCGGTCCGATGGACCGGCGCAGTGTCGCAGCGCAAATTCTCGCAGTACCGGCTGGTTTCGCCTTTCTTGGCGTGACCTTCTTCATCACCCGCGCCGCCGCTGGCTTCTGACCATGGCGGCGCCAATCGCCGAACGCGGGCCCGCCCTCCCCTCGGGGGCGCGCGCCTACCGGAGGATCGGGCCATTTGGTGCAGGCGAGATCCCGGCCGGCCTGCTCCGCCGCCACGATCTGAAAGACGGGGCATGGGGGCTGCTCACGGTCCTTGCCGGCTCGATCCGTTTCCACTGGGATGATGAAGAGGGCGGGTCGCGCCTGCTCAAGGCCGGCGATACCATGTTGATCCCCCCCTGTGTCCCGCATCATCTTGAACGGCACGGAGCGGTAACGATCGAGATCGCCTTTTGCGCACCCGGCGCGCCCGAGGCAGCCTGAACGCAGCTCCTTTGGCTCCTGCCCTTTCTTGACACGCCGCCGCGCGCTGTCATGCTGCGCGCATGATGCGATAGGGGGGGAACCGCCGATGCGGCTGATGCCGGTGACCGACGCAATGTTCCTGTGGGGGGAAAGCCGCGAAATGCCGATGCACATTGGCGGCATCAATCTCTACACCCTTCCCGACGATGTCGACGAGACCGAATGGCTGAACGAACAGCTCGCCTTGCTCCGTCAGCCCGGAGGGCTGCGGCGCCCGTTCAGCGAAGTCCTGAAATTGACCCCGCTTGGGCAATATGGTCCGATCCGGCTCGAGCCCGACCGCGATATCGACATGCACTACCATGTCCGCGCCGCGGCGCTGCCGAAGCCGGGGCGCTACCGCGAGATGTTCGAGCTCGCCTCGCGTCTTCATTCGGGGCTGCTCGACCGCACCCGGCCCTTGTGGGAGATTACGCTCATCTCGGGCTTGCCGAACCGCCAGATCGCAACCTTCAAGAAGATTCACCATGCGCTGATGGACGGCGCCGCGAGCATCCATTTCTACAATTCGATGCTCTCCACCGACCCTTCCGAGCGGCGCGCCTGCTCGCCGCTCTCGGTCGAAGCCTATGAGGCTTACAAGCGCAGGTTCCCGACCCCCAAGCCGAAGCCATTGCTTGCGAACCTGACCGACATCAAGGCGATCGGCGACTTCCTGAAGGAGCAATGGGGCAACAGCGTCGGCGTGACAAAGGCGCTCAACCAATATGCCGCCGCGTTGTTCGGTCTCGGCGGGGATGGCCTTGCCACCCCCTTTACCAGCGTGCCGCGGACCAGTTTCAACCGCAACATCACCGGCGCGCGCCGCTTCGTTGCGCAAAGCTGGTCGCTCGAGCGCGTCCGGGCCGTCGGCAAAGCCTATGACGGGACGATCAACGACGCGGTGCTTGGCATGTGCGCGGGCGCGATGCGCAAATATCTCCAATCGTTGAACGAGCTGCCCGACAAGCCCCTCAAGGCGATGGCGCCGGTGTCGATCCGCCCCAAGGACGATGTCGATTCGGGAAATTCGGTCGCCTCGGTTACCGCCAATCTCGCGACCAATATCGACGACCCTGCCGAGCGGATGGCGGTCATCCAGGCGTCGATGAACGCCGCAAAGGCGCAGCTGCGCGCGATGACCGCCCAGCAGATCCAGATCTATACCGCGATCACCAGCGTCCCGCAGCTGCTGACCGCGCTCACCCGCACCGCCGACAAGTTCCCGGCCTATTCGGCCACCATCTCCAACGTACCCGGACCGCGCGAGCAGATGTACTGGAACGGGGCACGGCTCGATGGCATGTATCCCGCGAGCATCCCCGTTGACGGGATGGCGATGAACATCACGCAGGTTTCCAACAACAAGAATATCGACTTTGGCATCACCGCCTGCCGCCGCAGCGTCCCACATGCGCAGCGGATGATCGATTATCTCGAGGACGCGCTGGTCGAACTGGAGGCAGCGGCGGGAATCAAGCGAGCTGAATAACCGCTATCCGAGTTCAACCGATGTCGTGAAAGTAGACGTCAGGCGTCCTTTTCCTCCGCGGCCCCCAGGTCGCGCGCCACCTTCGGATCGCGCAGCAGTTTCTCGATATGGCTCGCTTCGTCGAAGCTCTCATCGGGCAGAAATTTGAGCTTTGCTGCATATTTCATGCGGATGCGGTGGGCGACCTCGCGCTGGAGATAGGCCGTATTGGTCCTGAGCGCCTTGATCACCGCATCCTCGTCACGGCCGAGCAGCGGCTTCACGAAAACGGTCGCATGGCGCAGGTCGGGCGACATGCGGACCTCGGTCACGCTGACGGGGTGCGATGCGAGCACATCGTCGTGAACGTCGCCGCGCTGGAGGATTTCACTCAGCACATGACGCACCTGCTCGCCCACGCGCAGCACGCGGACCGAGGGGCCGGACTGGGTCTCATTATGACGCATCGATCAATTCCTCCTGCACCCCCGCGCCGGCGGAGGTGCAGGGATGGTTCAATTACAGCGTGCGTTCGCGTTCCTCGACCTCGAAGACCTCGAGGTGATCGCCCGGCTTGATGTCGTTCGTATCCGCGAGCACGACACCGCACTCAAGCCCTGCGCGCACCTCGGCGACGTCATCCTTGAAGCGGCGAAGCGACGCGATGGTCGTTGCCGAGACGATGACGTCGTCGCGCGTGAGGCGCGCATGGAGCCCCTTGCGGATCGAGCCTTCGAGCACGAGCAGACCAGCCGCCTTGTCGCGCTTGCCGGCCGGGAAGACCTCCTTGACCTCGGCACGGCCGACGACGGTTTCGACGCGTTCGGGGCCGAGTTCGCCCGCCATCTCCTTCGCGACCTCTTCGGTCAGATGATAGATGACATCATAATAGAGGAAACGCACTTTCTCGCGGTTGGCGATCTCACGTGCCTTGGCGTTCGGGCGGACGTTGAAACCGATGATCGGGGCCTTGGTCGACGCGGCGAGCGTCACGTCGCTCTCGGTGATCGCGCCTGCGCCCGAATGGAGCACGCGAACGCGGATCTCGTCGGTCGACAGCTTGTTGAGCGCGTTGACAATTGCCTCCACGCTGCCCTGCACGTCGGCCTTGATGACCACCGGATATTCGATGACATTGGCCTTGTCGGCGAGCGCGGAGAACATGCCCTCGAGGCTGACCGGCGCTTGCGCCGTCCGCTTCTTGAGAGCCTGCTCCTGGCGATAGGCCGCGACCTCGCGGGCGCGCGCCTCATTCTCGACGACGGTCAGCGTATCGCCCGCCATCGGCACGCCGCCCAGTCCAAGGACCTCGACCGGCGTGGAGGGGCCAGCCTGCTTGATCTGCTTGCCGTGATCGTCGACCAGCGCGCGAACGCGGCCGCTTTCGGCGCCGCAGACGAAGATGTCACCGACTTTCAGCGTGCCGCGCCGGATCAGGATCGTCGCGACCGGGCCGCGGCCCTTGTCGAGCTTCGCCTCGACAACCGTGCCTTCAGCAGCGCGATCGGGGTTGGCCTTGAGTTCCATGATCTCGGCCTGCAGCGCGATCGCGTCGAGCAGCTTGTCGAGGCCGGTTTTCTTCAGCGCCGACACTTCGACATTCTGGACGTCACCGCCCATTTCCTCGACGATCACCTCATGCTCGAGCAGACGCTCACGCACGCGCTGCGGATTCGCGCCCTCCTTGTCGACCTTGTTGATCGCGACGATGATCGGAACGCCGGCCGCCTTGGCGTGGTTGATCGCCTCGATCGACTGCGGCTTCAGCCCGTCGTCGGCGGCGACCACCAGGATGACGATGTCGGTGACATTGGCACCGCGCGCGCGCATCTCGGTAAAGGCTTCGTGACCCGGCGTGTCGAGGAAGGTGACGAGCGACCCGTCGGGGGTCTTCACCTGATAGGCCCCGATATGCTGGGTGATGCCGCCGGCTTCGCCCGCCTGGACGTTCGCGCCGCGCAGCGCGTCGAGCAGGCTGGTCTTGCCGTGGTCGACGTGACCCATGATCGTGACCACCGGCGCGCGCGGCTTCAGCGCTGCCGGGTCGTCAACGTCCTCGTCATGCCGGATATCGACATCGGCTTCGCTCACGCGCTTGATCTCGTGCCCGAACTCGGTGACGAGCAGTTCGGCGGTATCCTGGTCGATCGTCTGGTTGACGGTGACCGGCATGCCCATCTTGAACAGCGCCTTCACAAGATCCGCGCCCTTTTCGGCCATGCGGTTCGCAAGTTCCTGAACGGTGATCGTGTCAGGCACGACGACTTCACGGACCTGCTTTTCGCGCGGCCCCGACGAGGTGATATGCGAACGCCGTTCCTTTTCGCGCGCGCGCTTCAGTGCCGCAAGGCTGCGAGCGCGAGCGCCTTCATCCTCGTTCAGGGCGCGGGCGACGGTCAGCTTGCCCGACTGGCGGCGATTGTCGGCACCGCGGTTCGCCTTGGGCTCGGGTCGCTTGGGTTCGGGGCGCTTGGGCGCCTCGACCGGCGTGAAGCGGCGCGGCGCAGGCGTTGCGGTCGCCGCGGCACGCGGCGCCGCTGCCGGGCGCGGGGCCTCAGCTGCAGGGGCTTCTGCGGCCTCGGGCTCGCTCGCAGCCGACGCCGGCGCAGGCGCGGGCGCCGGTTCTGGTTCGGCGGGCTTGGCTGCAGCCTGTTGCTCACGCTCCGCAGCACGCCGCTTTTCTTCCTCGGCAGCGCGGGCGCGCGCAGCCTCTTCGCGGCGGCGCGTTTCCTCAAGCGCCGCCATGCGGGCTTCCTCGGCCTCACGCAGCAGCTGCGCCTGACGCTCCTGCCGCGTCATCAGGCTGTCCGATTCGCTCGCGCGCGGCGGCGCGGGCTTGGGTGCGGGAGCAGGCGCGGGCTTCGGCGCGGGCGCGGCCTGGACCTCTTCGGGCTCGGGCGCGGGGGCGGCTTCGCCCGGACGGCCGATCACGCGGCGGCGCTTCACCTCGACCACCACCGTGTTGCGGCGCCCGTGGCTGAATTGCTGCTGCACCTGTCCAGCCTCGACCGTCCGCTTCAGCCCCAACGGCTTGCGGGTAAGGGTCGGCTTGTCCTGTTCGTCACTCATCGAAAACCATCATTCCTTCAAAAACGCGTCCGAAGCCCCGGAATCCGTGGACACAGCCTCGTCTCCCGCCGCGCGGGAATCCTCCGGCGAAACGCGGTTGGCCGCGTCCCTACTCCATCCGGTAAAAAACTGCCAGCGGCTCAAATGCGCCAGCACCCGGTCAGCGGCGCGGGCGTCGATAATCGCCAGATGCACCGCATTCTCACGCCCCAGTGCCATAGATAGGGTGTTTCGGTCTACGGGCAAGACCATCCCTTCGCGTCCCGAGCCTTCGTCTTCCTCGCCGACGCGCCAGGCCTGAGCCAGTTTTTTGCGCCCGTCCTCGCCAGCATCGCTGGCATGAAGAAGCAGACGAACCTGTCCGCGCCGCGCCGCCTGCTCGATCTTGTCGTTGCCGCTGATAAGCGTGCCAGCGCGCGATTCGAGGCCCAGCCGGTCAAGCGTCGCACGTGCCAGCTGCGCGGCAATCCGCTCGCCAAGGTCATCGGGAATGAGGATGTCGCCAGTATGGAGCGCGCGGGCAAGCCCGCCCTTGAGCTTGCCCTTGGCCTGTGCAGCTTCGAGTTCGGCACGCGGCACACCGATCCAGGCCCCGCGCCCGGGTGCCTTGGCGTGGACGTCGGGAGCGATGCGGCCGTCAGGCCCGAGCGCGAGGCGCACGAGCCTTTCAGCCGGCGCCACCTCGCCGGTCACCACGCAGCGCCGCTCGGGCACATGGCTGCCGCGCCCCTTTGCGCGGTCGGTTTCGGTCAGCTGATCATTGCGCGGGGTCCGCATCGGCGGCCTCCCCGTTCTGCGGCTCCGCCGCGGCGGCTTCACCAGGCGCGGCCGCCTCGGGTTCGTCCTCGAACCAGTGCGCGCGCGCCGCCATGATGATCTCGTTGCCCTGCTCCTCGGTCAGGCCATATTCGCCCAGCACGCCGCCCTTGTCCTCTGCGCGATCCCCGCGGTCGCGCGAAGGGCCGCGGCGATTGTCCTGCCGCTTCTTGGCAATGAGTTCGTCGGTTGCAAGGTCGGCAAGATCGTCGAGCGTCTTGATCCCCGCCTTGCCGAGCGTGACGAGCATCGCCTCGGTAAGGTGCGGAATTTCGGCAAGCGCGTCTTCGACGCCAAGTTCGCGGCGTTCCGTACGCGCCGCCTCCTCGCGGCGGTCGAGCGCCTCGGTCGCACGGCTCTGCAGCTCCTGCGCCAATTCCTCGTCAAAGCCTTCGATGCCCGCGAGCTCATCGAGCGGAACATAGGCGACTTCTTCCAGCTCGCCGAAGCCTTCGGCAACGAGCAGCTGCGCGAGCGTCTCGTCGACGTCGAGCTCTTCCTGGAACATCGTCGAGCGCTCGACGAATTCGCGCTGGCGCTTCTCGCTCGCGTCAGCCTCGGTCATGATGTCGATCTGGCTGCCAGTGAGCTGGCTTGCAAGACGCACATTCTGGCCGCGGCGGCCGATGGCGAGACTCAGCTGATCGTCAGGAACGACGACCTCGATGCGCCCGTCATCCTCGTCGATCACGACGCGCTGCACCGTAGCCGGCTGAAGGGCGTTGACGACAAAGGTCGCGGTGTCTTCCGACCAGGGGATGATGTCGATCTTTTCGCCCTGCATTTCCTGAACGACAGCCTGAACGCGGCTTCCCTTCATGCCGACGCACGCGCCGACGGGGTCGATCGAGCCGTCATAGCTGATCACGCCGATCTTAGCGCGCGAGCCCGGATCGCGTGCAGCGGCCTTGATCTCGATGATACCGTCGTAGATTTCAGGGACTTCCTGCGCGAAGAGCTTCTTCATGAAGTCGGGATGAGCGCGGCTGAGGAAAATCTGCGGCCCACGGGTTTCGCTTCGCACCGACAGGATCAGGGCGCGCACGCGGTCGCCGACGCGCATCAGTTCGCGCGGGATCTGCTGGTCGCGGCGGATCACGCCTTCGGCGCGGCCCAGATTGACGACGATGTGCCCGAACTCGACCGACTTCACGACGCCCGTGATGATCTCGCCCGCGCGGTCCTTGAATTCCTGATACTGGCGCTCGCGGTCCGCTTCGCGGACCTTCTGGAAGATGACCTGCTTCGCCGACTGCGCGTCGATGCGTCCAAGGTCGACCGCGGGCAGCGGGTCGACGATGAAGTCGCCGATCTTGGCGTCCTTCTGAAGCTTCTGCGCCGCAGCAAGGTCGACCTGCTTGAAATAATCGTCGACCTGCTCGACGACCTCGACGACGCGCCACAGGCGCAGGTCGCCCGTCTGGGGGTCGAGCTTGGCGCGAATGTCGTTCTCGGCGCCGTAACGCGCGCGCGCGGCGCGCTGGATCGCTTCCTCGATCGCCTCGATGACGATCGCCTTGTCGATCATCTTCTCGCTGGCGACCGCATTGGCGATCGCGAGCAGCTCGGCCTTGTTGGCGGAAATGGCAGTGGCCATCAGTCCTGTCCTTCTTCTTCCATTTCGTCAGCGCCCTCAGTCGAGAGCGGGACGGTTGCGGCAATCAATTTGTCGGTGAGCACGAGCTTTGCGGTATCGATCGCATCGAACGGCAGCTTGTGCTCGACCTCTTCCTTGTCCAAAATCGTCACGACATCGCCGTCGATCCCGATCAGCGTGCCGTTGAAGCGCTGGCGCCCTTCCAACTTCTCCTTGAGCGCCACCTTCGCCTCGTGTCCCGCCCAGTCGGCGAAGTCGGCGCGGCGTGTCAGCGGCCGGTCGATGCCCGGTGAAGAGACTTCAAGGCGGTAAGCGCCGTCGACCGGATCCTCTCCGGCTTCCTCCAGCGCGTCGAGGCGGTCCGAGATGCGGCGCGACAATTCGGCGCAATCGTCGATCGTCAGCTGGCGCGTATCGGGCCGCTCGGCCATCACCTGCAGCGTCGGGTCGCTCTCGCCACCGAAAAAGGCGACGCGCACAAGCGCAAGGCCCATCGCCTCGGTTTCGGGCGCGATGATCGCATTGAGAGCGTCGAAATCGACCAAATTCATCATTCCCATTTGGGTGACCGGAAAGCATGTGGGAATAGCCGCCGCGGCCCGCGGCCCCGACGTCCCAACTGGCTAACCATGTCAAGAAGTGGGCTGCATATAGGCGCGTTGCAAGGCATCGGCAAGGGGGAATGGGCCGGCGACGAGAAGGCCCCGCCTCGAGGCTTCAGCGTTTCGGCTCGTTTATAGCGGTCGCCACGAGCTGGACACGGTCCAGCCGCTGCCCGGGCGAGCGGGCGCGGCTGATGATGATGGAGAGCGCAGGGTCATCGAGGTTGTGGTAGCGGCTTGATACCATCTCGCCGTTTCTGGCCTCGCCGTCTGCCTCCCAGCGCTTCTGAAAATCGGCCGAGGCGATCACCGCCTCGACGGCGGGCTGCAGGTCCTCGGCGCCGCCGCCAGTAATATGACACATCGGCAACCGATCCGATACAACCAGCACATAGCCGGACTGTTCCGTCGCATTTATCCGCCAATAATGATTTGCCTGCCGCAATTCCCTGGGCGGGAGGGTCACTTCGTCAACGCGGTCGACCAGCCCCATCTTGTCGCCCAGGTGCACCGCTGCAACGAAAGGGCCCGGGCCCTGCGACCAGCTGGCGGGGTCGAGGACCCACGTCTCGCATCCGCGAAGAGCGCCAGCGAAGCCTTCTTCGAGATCGGACTGGGCGTGCAGGGGCGCGGACGCGGCGAGCGCAGCGAGCAGGAACATGATTCGTGTCACCCCCGGAAGGTAGGCCATAATCGAAGGGCATCCTACCCCAATGGGGCGGGCCCCGTCTTCGGGGCCGGCACTTTCCCCTTGCCCTTCAGAGCCGCGCCATGCTCAACGCGCCCGCGATGGCCGACGATCCCCCTCTCCTCGCTCTCGCCGGTGTCCGCGTAATGGCGGATGAAGCGGTGATTCTCGATTTGCCCGCGCTGACGATCGCTGCGGGCGAGAGCTGCGCGATCCTCGGTGCCAACGGCTCGGGCAAGTCGACGCTCGTCAAGCTCGTGACGCGCGAGCTTTATCCCGCCTGGGGCGCTGACGTGCGCATCTTCGGGCATCAAAGCTGGAACGTGTTCGAGCTGCGCAAACGTCTCGGTATCGTCTCCTCGTCGGAGCAGCTCGATTTTGACGCCGAGCCGCCGCTCGAGGTGCTCGACTGCGTCGTCTCGGGTTTCTTTGCCTCGCGCGGCCTCTGGAGGCATCAGCACCATACGCAGGAGATGATCGACGCCTCGCGCGCTGCACTCGAAGAGGTCGGCGCAAGCAGCCTCGTCGGACGCAGCATGGCAAGCCTTTCTACCGGCGAAGCGCGCCGCGTGCTGATTGCCCGCGCCCTCGCTCACCGGCCGCGCGCGCTGCTCCTCGACGAACCCTGCGCCGGCCTCGACCCCGCAGCGCGGCATCATTTTCTCGAGATGCTGCGCAGCATCGCGCGGGGCGGAACGACAATGCTGCTTATCACCCATCATATCGAGGAGATATTGCCCGAGATCGAGCGTATCGTGATGTTGCGCGACGGCCGCCTCCTCCATGACGGGCCCAAGGCGAACCTCCTGACCAGCGACAGGCTCACCGACCTCTTCGGCCTCCCCGTCACGGTGTCACCCCGCGGCGACTGGTACCGCGCCGACATTGCGGGCTGATCGCGCGCCGCGCGCCTGTCCCGCCGCGAGACGCTTTGCCCGCCCGCGCAACCTTTTGTTCGTATCTCGCAGCATATGAGAGGCAGCGTGGAGTCCCTCGCGAATCGGTCGCACGGGATGGCACGGGATTTCCGACGCACGCATGAAACCCGAATTGCATCTTACACCGGGCAGAGCCTGGGTCGATCCGCTGGCCGAACCGCCGGCAGGTCCAGGGCGCAATTTCTGGGCAGGATTGATCGCCGCCGTAATGGTCGCCTCATTGGCGATGGCTTTGGGCAGCGGCCAGCTGCGCGCCTATACCCCGCGCCTTGGCCCTTACAGCGTCAGCGTTGCGCTGAGCTTCAAACCCTATGACCCCGAACGCTGGGCGATCATGAATGCAGGCAGCTACGCCGATGCACTCAAGATCGACCCGACACTCCCTGATCCAGCAAGTATCGGCTATGCCGACGCGGCCGGCCAACCGCCCGTTGATCCCGCAGCGCTGCGCGAGGAAGCATTTATCGGCCCAACCGCCAAAACCTATGTCTTTCGGGGCGTCACGGCCCTTGATCGCGAGCGCGCGCATTACTGCCTGACCGCTGCCATCTATTATGAGGCGGCGTCCGAAAGCGACGATGGAATGCGCGGGGTCGCGCAGGTGGTTCTCAATCGCGTTCGTCACCCGAGCTTTCCCAACACCGTCTGCGGCGTCGTCTTCCAGGGATCGCAGCGTCCGGGCGTCTGCCAGTTCAGCTTTGCCTGCGACGGCGCCATGGCGCGCGCACCCAGCCGCGCCGGCTGGCTGCGCGCAAGCCGCGTCGCGTCGGCGGCGCTCGGTGGCACGGTCTTTCCCGGCGTCGGGCTCGCAACCCATTATCATACGCAGGCGATCTGGCCGCGCTGGGGCAAGAGCCTGGTCATGACCAATATTGTCGGTGCCCATATTTTCCACCGCTGGCGCGGTCGCTGGGGGATGCCCGACGCGTTTCGCGCCCCCTATCTCGGCCGCGAGCCAGCGCCGGGTCCTTATCTGCCCGTCGCCGAGCAGCTCGCGGCGCGCGCGCAAGGCGCCGCCGCGGCCGCGCTGCCTCCAGAATCGGCCGCACTGCCGCTTCCCGATGGCCCCGCAGCCCCGATGCCGGGCGCGCTCACGCAAGAAGGGCGGGATGTGGGCACGCCCGTCGCCAGCACCCGGCAACCCGTGCCGCCGCCCCCGAGCTACGCCGATCCCCGGCTCAACCAGTCGGGCCAGATCCGCGAGGAGTTCAAGGGCAGCGGGGAGTGGATTCGCTGAGCCAATCGTCCTAGCCTTCCTGCCGGACGGCAGGAGGAGGCATCATGGGTCATGTAAAAGGTATCGGCGGGCTCTTCTTCCGATCGCGCGAGCCTGCAGCGCTCAAGGCCTGGTATCAAGAACGGCTCGGCGTCGGGGGTGGCTGCAGTGCGGACAACAGCATAGCGCCCAACGAGTGGGTCTGGAACGTCACCGCCGGCCCCCTCGTCTTCGAACCCTTCAAGGCGGACAGCGATTATTTCCCGCCCGACCGTCAGCACATGGTCAATTTCCGGGTCGACGACCTTGACGCGGTACTCGAGCCATTCCGCGCTGCGGGCGAGGAGATCCTTACAAAGGACGAATGGAACGACCCCGCAATCGGCCGCTTTGCGCGCGTGCACGACCCTGAGGGCAATCCGATCGAACTATGGGAGCCCCCGCAGGGATAATATTGCCGTCCGGCGGTCGCGAGGCCGCTCGCCCGGAAAATCAGCGCCCCTGGCTGCGCCAGCGCCTCACCACGCGGTCGAGGATTTCGACCTCGCCGCCCGTCTCGCGCCACAATTTGGAGAAGAGCGGGTCGCTCGATGCCGGACGCTTGTCCTCTTCAAGCGTATCGAGATAGACGCGGATCGGGATCGAGACGCCCTCGCCGCAGACAATACATTCGCGGTTGCGCAGCGCCGGGATCGAATCGATGAAGCCGCGCGCCCCCTCGGGCATCGCGGCCTTCACGAATTGCTGGTCGCGTTCGTTGTTGAGGCGCATCGAAATGATCGTGCCGCACTGCGAGAGTACACCCTCGGCAAGGTCGGACGGGCGCTGGGTAATGAGCCCCAGCGACACACCATATTTACGGCCCTCCTTGGCGATCCGCTCGAGAATCTTGCGCACCGCCTGTCCCTGGCCGACGTCTTTTGCCGGAATGTAACGATGCGCTTCTTCGCACACGAGGAGGATCGGGCGCTGCGGCTCGCCACGCGACCAGATGGCATAGTCGAAAGTCAGGCGCGACAGCACCGCGACCACGACGCCGGTGATGTCCGAGGGCACCCCCGATACGTCGATGATCGAGATGGGCCGGCCGTCCGATGGCAGGCGGAAAATCTTGCCGATGAAGGCCGCCATGGTGTCGGCGACGAGCATGCCCGAGAACATGAAATTATAGCGCGGGTCGGCCCGCATCTCCTCGATCTTGCCCTTGATCCGCATGAAGGGCGCGCTCGAGGTCGCCTTGTCGAGCTTGCCCATTTCATTCTGCAGGATGTTGAGCAAGTCCGAGAGAAGATAGGGAATGGGAGAGTCGACCGTGAGCTTGGTCATGCCCTCGGCCATGCGGTTTTTCTGCCGCGCCTGGAGAAGGCATTTGGCAAGCACGTCGCAATCCCCCTGCCGCTCGCGCCCCTCGCTGGTGATGAAGACTTCGCAGTGCTCCTCGAAGTTCATCAGCCAATATGGCATGGCGAGATTGTCGACGTCGAAAAGGGCCCCCGTGCCCTTGAAGGCCGCCGAATATTCGCCGTGCGGGTCGATCATCACGATATGACCTTGCGGCGCGAGTTCGCAGATCCGGTGAAGAATCAGCGCCGCGCTCGTCGACTTGCCGGTACCTGTCGATCCAAGCAGAGCGAAATGCTTGCCAAGCATGGCATCGACATAGAGCGATCCCCGGATATCCCGCGTCGGATAAACGGTCCCGATCTCGACATGCGCGCGCTCGTCGGCGGCGTAGATCTGCTTGAGGTCGGCGCTCGTCGCCGCATAAACCTCGCTGCCCGGCACCGGATAGCGGGTGACGCCGCGGCGGAAATTGTGGATGCGACCGGTGAGCTTCTCCTCGTCACCTTCGCCGAGGAAATCGACCGACGCGATGATGACACCCCGCTCGCCCTCGTGGAGGTGCTGGTCCCGAATGCTGGCCAGAAGCCACACATTGCCCACGCGCACCTTGACCTGCGCGCCGACCTGGCCCGCCATCGCCACCGCAGGATCGCCCGAACCGGTGAGCCGCTCGAGCGCTGCTGCGTCGAGGATGATGCGCGAGGCCGACCCCGCGATCTCGATCACTTCGCCGATCAACAGTTCATCGCGGTGATGCGCGGTTACCGCCGAGAGCGGCGCGGCGGTTCCGCCGCCCGCAAGGCGCACCGTCTGCGCAGCTGTCTGGTCGCTCGCGCTGAACGCGCCGCTCTGCATATCCATTTGGTGCCCCGCCTGTCGTCCGTTCGAGAAACGGTATCGCACCTGTTGGTAAAAAAAGCGCTTATGCTGCTAAGGATCAGCGCCGCCGGAAAATCGCCGAAGCGCCATAGCCGAGCGTCAGCGACAGGAGCACCGCCGTCAGACCGTAGAGGAAGCCGTGCCGCTGCGCCGCGAGCGCGACAAAGCGTTCGAATCCAGCCTTGCGGATCTCGACGTCGCGCGAGGCAACCGCAATGACCCGGCCCTTGCTGATCAAATAGGTTTCAGCGCGGTAATTGCCCACCGGAACGCGCGCCGGCACCGGAATCCGCGCGCGGTAGAGCACGCCTTCCCGGATTTCCACCGCGCTGGGATCCTCATAAAAAAGACCAAGCCGCCGATAGAGGTCGATCAGCCCATTTTCGAACCGTTCAAGCTTTTTCGCTTCCGAAAAGCCCGTTGGCGACATCGACAGGTTGCTGAGCCCGAGCTCGAAGATCGCGGCGGTCCGCTCATCGACCAGCTTGTCGATCGGCCGTGACGAGCCGATTGCATAAAAGCCGGGCGAGGTGCGCAGGCGAATGCTGCTGGCATTCACCCAGATGCCTGCCACGCGCTGCTTTTCACGCAGCACGATCGGGCGCACGGGGCCCTTCAGCACCACGACAATGTCGGCGCGGTCGTCGGGAAGGCGCTGACCAGGATAGAGGATCGCGCCGAACAAGAGGAGTTCCTCCCCCGTGAAGCTGTACTGGATATCGATCGCGCGGTTGGAAACGTCGGGGACCAGCCGGGGGTCGGCCGCCTGCGCGGCGTTCAGAGGCAGGAGCGCCGCGGCGAGCCCCAGCAGCAAGGCGAACGCGCGCGTCATTGTACGGTGTAGATTTCTTCGGGGCGGATGAAGAGGTCCACCCCCATGCGCAGTGCGACAAGGAGCACGATCCCCGCGAGCAGCAACCGCAGATATTCCGGTCGCACCGACTGGGCAAAGCGCGCGCCCACCTGCGCTCCGGTCACGCTCCCGAGCAAGAGGAGGCCCGCAAGCACGATATCGACAGCACCTGTTGTCATCGAGTGCACCATCGTCGTGGCGATCGTCACGAACAGGATCTGAAACAGCGAGGTGCCGACGACGACCTGCGTCCCCATGCCGAGCAGATACACCATCGCGGGAACCATGATGAAACCGCCGCCCACGCCAAGCAGCATCGTGAGCACGCCGACCCCCATGCCCAGCAGCAGCGGGGCGAGCGGCGAGATATAAAGACCCGAGCGATAGAAACGCCAGCGCAGCGGCAGATTCGCGACCATCGGATGATGGCGGCGCTTGCGCGGAGGCGGGGGCATTCCGGCCTTCATCGCGCGCAGTGACCCCCACGCCTCGCGCCCCATGATCGTGCCGACCGATCCCAGGAGCACGACATAAAGTATCGAAATGACGGTATCAATCTGGCCCCAGGCAGTCAGCAGCTCGAAGAGCCCCGCGCCGATGAGCGATCCGATGAGGCCGCCTGCAACGAGCACTGCCCCCATGCGCAGGTCGACCCCGTCCCGCTCGAGATAGGCCAAGGTTCCCGACACGCTGGCGCCTGTCACCTGCGTCGCGGCCGACGCCGCTGCGACTGTGGGAGGTATACCGTAGAAGATCAGCAGCGGCGTGGTCAGAAAGCCGCCGCCTACACCGAACATGCCCGACAGAAAGCCGACCCCGCCTCCCAGGAGGATGATGACCAGCGCGTTGACCGACAGGTTGGCGACAGGAAGATAGAGATCCAAGGACAGGCCCCGAAGCGTGAGACGGGCGCCCGGGCGGCGCCGATTCCGCAAACCCTAGACGATTTTTCAGAGCCGGGGAATCGGCTGTGTCGCGCGGCGCCATCAGAAGGCGGGCCTGCGCTGCAAGGGGGCCGTTCCGGCATCAGCCGCAGCCGCTCGAGGGTGACGAACTGCGAAACGCTCGCTACTAGACTTCAAAAAATACAGCTTTTGACAGGATATCACCTTATGGCTCCCCGCTCCGTCCCTCGCTCCGCACTGCGCGGCTTCCTCGAAAGCGAGAGCGCCGGGGGAATATTGCTGATCCTCGCGGCGGCGCTGGCAATGATCGTTGCCAACTCCTCCCTCGGTACGGTCTATCATGACACCATCCATGCGGTGACCGGCCCGACACTGACCGAGAAGCTCGGCCCGATGACGGTGCATTTGTGGATCAACGACGGGTTGATGGCGGTCTTCTTCCTGCTCGTTGGCCTCGAAATCAAACGCGAGTTCGTCGATGGCCGGCTCGCCAGCTGGGACCGGCGGCGGCTGCCGATGATCGCGGCGGCAGCGGGGATGGTGGTGCCCGCAATCCTCTATACCCTGTTCGCCGGGCGCGAGCCGGGGCTCGCCCAAGGCTGGGCGATCCCGGCAGCGACGGACATTGCCTTTGCGATCGGCGTTCTCGCCCTGCTCGGCAAGCGCGCGCCCACATCGCTCAAGCTCTTCCTCGTCACCGTCGCGATCGTCGACGACATGGGGGCGGTTGCGATCATCGCCCTTTTCTACACCGCAAAGATCGACCTCGCCGCGCTCGCCGCCGCAGCGGTGCTGCTCGGCATCTTGTTTGCGCTCAATCGTGCAGGCGTGAAGCGTTTGAGCCTCTACCTGCTGATGTTTGTGCTTCTCTGGTATGCGATGCTCTTGTCCGGGGTCCATGCGACGATCGCCGGGGTGCTCGCGGCGATGGCCATCCCGTTCGAGAGTACACCGGGCGCACCCGACAGCGCGACGTCACCGCTGCACCGGCTCGAACATGCGCTTCACCCCTGGGTCGCTTTCGCAATCGTGCCGCTGTTCGGCTTTGCGAACGCCGGGGTCGACCTCGGCGGGCTCACCGCAGATCAGGCCTTCGCTCCGCTCCCGCTCGGCATCGCTGCGGGCCTGTTTCTGGGCAAGCAGATCGGCATTTTCGGGAGTGTCTGGCTGTCGGTTCGCTTCGGCATTGCCGGGCGGCTGCGCGGCGCGACCTGGCTCCAGGTCTACGGCGTTGCGCTGCTATGCGGAATTGGTTTTACGATGAGCCTTTTCATCGGGAGCCTCGCTTTCCCGGGCAACGCCTTGCTGATAGAAGAAGCCAAGATCGGCATCCTGATGGGATCGCTCATTGCGGCGCTCGCAGGATTTGCAGTCCTCCGCTTCGCGCCGCCGCATCCCGATCATGCCGCGATCGAGGCCGACAGCGCGGCCGAGATCGACACCGACGGCGATGTCCGCGACACGTCGGAAACAAAAGGAGCCGTGCCGGTCTGATGCGCAACCCCCTCATCCTCATGCTGCTCGTCTCCAGCGCGGCCCTGTCGGGCTGCTACGCACTCGATCCTGAAATGAAGCGCGTCGTTGCCGAGCGAAAGGCGCAGGAAAAAGACGCTCCCACTCCTCGCTCGTCTGCTCCTGCCCTTCATCCTGAAGAGCCAGGCTCGCCCGCCAAGGTGGGCGCCGAGTTGCCCGCCATCGACGTGAGCCGGATGGAGATACTGTCCGGCGTGACCGATTTGCCGGCACCCAATGCGCCCGCCGCGCCGACGGCCGCTCGCACCCCGGATGCGAACGCATGGCCCGCTCCCACCGCCCCCGCCGACCCCACAGCGGCCATGTATGCGGCGCAGGCGGTCGATGCGATCGCATCCGCCTATGTGCTCCTGACCCTCGAAATCGGGACCCACGAGCGGGGGTACATCGACGCCTATTATGGCCCGCCGAGCCTCCTCGAGGCCGCGACGAAGGCGCCGCGCGACAAGCCGACACTGCTTTTGGCCGCTCGGCAGCTGATGGCCAAGCTCGACGCGGCCACGCCCGACCTTTCCGATCCCATCGAACGGCGCCGCGCCGCCTTCCTTCGCGCGCAGCTTCGGGCCGCCGAGACGCGATTGATGATGATGGAGGGGACGCGCTTTCCCTTCATCGAGGAAGCCGAACGCCTGTTTGGCGTGCGGCCCGAACTGAAGCCGCTTGCAAGCTATGACGCGCAGCTTGTCGCGGTCGAGGCGCTCGTCCCGGGCGATGGCCCGCTCGCGGCGCGGGTGGAGACCTTTCTCGACCGCTTCACCATCCCGAAAGACAAGCTGAAGCCCGTGTTCGATGCCGCGATCGCACGCTGCCGCGGCCGCACCGCCGCCCATGTCACGATGCCTGAGCAGGAGAGCTTCGACCTGCAATTCGTGACCGGCAAGAGCTGGAGCGGTTATAATTACTACCAGGGGGGCTACCACAGCATCATCCAGGTCAATACCGACCTTCCGATCCGCCTGTCGCGTGCGCTCGACCTCGGTTGCCACGAGGGCTATCCCGGCCATCACCTTCTCAACATGAAGCTGGAGGAGCAGCTGGTGAAGGCGCGCGGCTGGACCGAGTTCAGCGTCTACCCGCTTTACAGCCCGCAAAGCCTGATCGCCGAGGGGAGCGCCAATTACGGCATCGACCTCGCCTTCCCCGACAATACGCGTCCCGACACCGAGCGCGACGTGCTGATGCCGCTCGCGGGCATCGCCCCGCCGGGTGATGATCGCTACTGGAAGCTCAACGATGCGCTGAAAACGCTGCAGGGCGCGCGCCTCACCATCGCACAGCAATATCTCGACGGCGTGATCGACCGACCGACCGCCGTCGCGCTGACACAGAAATATCTCCTCGTCTCGCCCAAGCGCGCCGAACAGTCGGTCGCCTTTACCGACCAGTATCGCAGCTATGTGATCAACTACGGGATCGGCGAGGAGATGGTGCGCGCCTATGTCGAGCGCGGCGGTCCCGACCGCGACGAAAGCTGGCGGCGAATGACGTTGATTCTTAGCGAGCCCACGCTGCCGGCCGACCTTCTCGCGCCATAATCGCCGCGCGGCGGCGGATCACTCCGCCGCCATCGCCATTTCAACGCGCTGCGGGCCGCGGATCACGCCGCCCGGCGTGGGTCCCTGCATCTCGCCATCCCGGAAGGTGACCACGCCCGACTTGATGGTCGCGACATAACCCTCGGCCTTTTGCAGCAGCCGTTTGCCGCCCGCGGGCAAGTCGAAGGCGAGCCAGGGTTTGCCGAGTTTCAGCCTCTCCATGTCGATCACGTTGAGGTCGGCAAGATAGCCCGGTGCGAGCAGGCCGCGGTCGTCGAGCCCATAAAGAAGCGCCGTGTCCCGGCACTGGCGCTTGATCGCATGTTCAAGCGCAATCCGATGGCCTTTGCGGTCGCGCACCCAGTGCTGCAGCATGAAGGTTGGCGAGGCCGCGTCGCAGATCGTGCCGCAATGCGCGCCGCCGTCCGACAGGCTGTTCACCGTGTCGTCCGCCGCCTGCAGGGCCTCGAGGAAATTGAGGTTGCCGTCGCGATAGTTGAGGATGGGGAAATAGATGAAGCCCTTGCCATCGTCCTTCATCAGAAGATCATAGGCATATTCGGCGGGCGTCACCCCCGCAGCCGCCGCGCGCGCGGCGATGCTCTCGTCCATCCGCGGCTCGTAGTTGAAGTCGGGGTCCATCTCGAAATGAACCGGCCAGCCTTCGGCGACGACCTTCAGGAAGTCGAGGATATCGCTCTCGGGATAGACGTTGGGCTCCTGCGTCATGCGGGTGCGGAAGGCGGGATCCTTGAGATGTGCAAGCTGCGCTTCCCAGGGCAGTCCCTCAATCTCGTTCCACGCGGGCTTGAAGCGGAAGGGGTGAACGGTGCCCTGCCAGGCCATGATCACCCCGTTGCCGCGCAGCGCGATCTGCGCGACAATATTCGCGCCGGTCGCGTTCTGGCGCCGCATTTCCTCGATCTGCTCCTCGAGCGGCAGCTCCTTGGCGATCGACTGGAGCGCCGCGAAAGTCACCGGCAGGCCGGTCTCGCGGCTAAGGTCCCCCATCCACTGAAACTCGTTCCACTCGCGCTTCAGATCGCTCGCCATTTCGAATACGCCATAGCCCACGCGCCCCATCGCACGGCCGATCGCGATCAGTTCCTCGGCCGTCGCGGTAGTCCCGGGAACGAGTTCGCCATCGACCGATTTGTGAAGCACGGTGCGGCTGGTCGAGAATCCCAGGGCGCCCGCGCGCACGCCTTCCTCGACGATGCGCGACATCTCCGCTATGTCTTCTTCGGTCGGAATCGCGCCAGGCTTTTCGCGGTCGCCGAGCACATAGGCCCGCACCGCGCCATGTGGAACATGGCACGCCACATCGATGGTGCGCGGCAGCCGTTCGAGCGCGTCCATATATTCGGGAAACGTCTCCCAATCCCAGCGCATGCCTTCCGCGAGCGCAGAGCCCGGGATGTCCTCGACCCCCTCCATCAGCGAAATCAGCCACTCGTGGCGGTCGGGCTTCGCCGGCGCGAAGCCGACCCCGCAATTGCCCATCACGACGGTGGTGACCCCGTGCCAGCTCGACGGCGCCATTTCCGCATCCCAGGTCGCCTGCCCGTCATAATGGGTGTGGACGTCGACAAAGCCCGGCGCGACAATCTTGCCGCTGGCGTCGATCTCTTCGCGACCGGCGCCCAGATTGGCGCCCACCGCGGCAATTCGGTCACCCTCGATCGCGACATCGGCAACGAAGGGAGCGGCGCCCGTGCCATCGACGACCGTGCCGCCGCGAATTACCAGATCGTACATCCCGACTCTCCCGATTTTTGGTTTCAGGAAGAAACCTATCATCAAATTCCGGATGTGCAAATAATCGCGCCCGTCCCGCGGCAAATCACTATGATGGCGCGCCAGGCCATTGGGAGTCGCCCCTCATGTTCCGCACGCTTACCTTCGCCCTGCTTCTTCAGGCCGCCGTCCCGCTCGCGGCCACGTCTGCGGCCGCCCCCGATTACAGCGCCGCGATCGCCGACCCCGCGCGCCCCGCTGCCGACCGCGAGCGCGATACACGGCGCAAGCCCGCCGAACTACTCGCTTTCGCCGAGGTGGCTCCAGGTGAGACGGTCGGTGATTTCGTGATGGGAAGCGGCTATGTCACCCGCCTTCTTGCCGCCGCAGTCGGACCCGAAGGCCGCGTCTTTGCTTTTCAGCCGGCAGAGTTCATCGCCTTCCAGAAGCAATATGGCGAAGATCAGGTCGCGGTTGACGCGGCCTATGCGAATGTCGACGCGGTCAGCGGTCCCTTCGCGGCGCCGCCCTTCCCCGTACCGCTCGACACGATCATCACCGTGCAGAATTTCCACGACCTGTACCTCAAGCCCTTCCCTGAAGACACGGGCGACAAGGCCAGCGCTGCCCTGTTCCGGGCCTTGAAGCCCGGAGGGACGCTGGTTGTCGTCGACCACAGCGCCGCCGCCGGCAGCGGAACCACCCTCTCCGACAGGCTCCACCGCATCGACAAGGCGGCGGTGATCGCGGCGCTGACAAGGGCCGGCTTCACGCTCGAGGCGGAAAGCGACCTCTATACGCAGCCCGAAGATCCGCGTACCGCGAATGTCTTCGACCCTTCCATTCGCGGCAGGACCGACCAGTTCGCGCTTCGCTTCCGCAAACCCGAGTGAGACAATGACCGACGACGAGGACTATGTTTATGATGAGGCGAGCGGGGAATGGTTGCCCGCAAGCGAAGCTCGCGCCCGCGCCGAAGCAGCGGCAGCGGGCCCCGAGGTTCGCGATGCGGTGGGCAATCTCCTCGCCGACGGCGACTCGGTCGTGCTGGTCAAGGATTTGCACGTGAAGGGCGCGGGGCAGACGCTGAAGGTCGGCACCGTGATCAAATCGATCCGGCTGACCGGGGACGAGCAGGAAATCGACTGTCGCCACGAAGGCATCAAGGGGTTGGTGCTGCGCGCCGAATTTGTCCGCAAACGCTAGAGGAGCCCTCTCGCATCGGACGCGGCTTCAGCCGCGCGCGTGGGGATCGGCCGGATGGCCTCGTCAAGGCCGCGCGCTGGCGGGGCAATTCCTGCGAAGCCGGATTGCTCTTTCGAAAATCCGCCGCGGGCGGATCGGCGCAGCCAAGCTATTGGGCCCGCGTGGGAATTCCATCCATCAACGTGTGGAGTTCGCCGGCCTCCCACATCTCCATCATGATGTCGCTGCCACCGATAAACTCGCCCTTGACGTAAAGCTGCGGGATCGTCGGCCAGTCGGAATATTCCTTGATCCCCTGGCGGATCTCCATGTCCTGCAGCACGTCAACCGTCTCATATTCGACGCCGAGCCGGTCGAGCATCGCGATGGCGCGCGAGGAAAAGCCGCACTGGGGAAAGAGCGGCGTGCCCTTCATGAACAGCAGCACCGGATGGTCGCCAACCAGCTTGGCGATGCGGTCGTGGGTGGCGGGGTCAGTCATCTGTCGTCTCCGGTGGGGCGCGCCACAGGCGCGCCGCAAAGCATGGGCTTCCTATGAAGGAACGCCGGTGGTCAATTGCAAGGCATGAAGTTCACCGCCCATGCGTCCGCCGAGCGCTGCATAGACCGCCTTGTGCTGGGCGACGCGGGTCATGCCGCGAAACGCAGCGCTGACAACATGCGCGGCATAATGGTCGCCGTCGCCCGCAAGGTCGGTAATCGTGACCGTCGCATCGGGAAAGGCGGCGGCGATCATGGCCCGCAGATCCTCTTCGCGCATCGCCACCGGGCCTGCTCCCTCAATTCTCGCTGTCGATGAACTGGCGGCGCGCCTCGGCCGCCTTTTCGTTGAGCGCGGCGCGGATTTCAGCATCGCTGATCTCGACATTGGCGGCGGTCAGGTCACCTGCGAGCTTGCGGATCACATCCTCGTCGCCTGCTTCTTCGAAATCGGCCTGCACCACTGCCTTTGCATAAGCGTCGGTTTCCTCGGGCGTCAGGCCCATGCGCGCTGCCGCCCACTCGCCGAGAAGGCGGTTGCGCCGCGCGGTGATGCGGAACAGCACGTCCTGGTCGCGGGCGAACTTTGCTTCCTGGGCCCGGCCGCGGTCGTCGAATGCGCTCATTTCGTCCTCTTCTGATGAAATCTGATCCTGGTTGCAGATAGGTCGCGTCCTGCCCCGACGCAAGGAGACTGTGCGGCAGATCACTTCCCTTTTACGAACAAAGGGTTTAGGGTTCGCACCAACGGGATGGGTCGTACCGCACCACGATAGAATCGCGCCTTGCCGCTCGTAGCCGCAGGGTTGAAATGCGTATGGCTTTGGGGGACTGCGACAATGACCGCTCGATATGGCTTTCCTGCGATTCTGGCCGCCCTTGTCTTCGGCGCAACGGGTGCCGCCCAGGCGCAGGGCGATGACCCGACGCTGCGTGACAGCTTCGCGATCGGCGATCAGGGAGGCTCGCTGTGCGAGGTGCAGGCGACGGTGCGCGACAGCGTGGTCGAGGGGATGTTCGACCGCGCGTGGATCGTCCTTTGCCGCGATGCAAGCCAGCCTGTCGGTTATGTCCGCATGCTGCGCGCAAGCCCCGCCGAAGCCATGGCGCGCGTCGAGCGCGGGCGCGCGGGAGCGATCGAATGTGATGGGGCGGGCGCCTGCACCGTGAGGGGCAGCAGCATCGCCTGGCGCACGCGGATCGAGGCCGATGGCGCGACGAGCTATGCCGCCGAAGGCTTTGCCGCCTATGGCGACGCGCTCGATCTCGCGCTCGAATCGATCCGCCGCCGGGCCGTCGTGCCGGGCGTGATCAAGGTTGCCACCACCTCAGTTGGCGGCGCCGATGGTTTTGCCCGCACGCTCGCCGGCACGATCGACGTCGACAAGGCGCTCGCAGAGGGATATCGGCGCAACCACAGCGGCGACTACGCCGATGCTGCCGAATTCTTCGAAGCGCTGTCGCGCCGCGCACCGGGTGAGCAGCAGTCCGCCGGGATCGATCCGACCGAGTTCACGCTCAACCGCGCGCTCCAGAAATCGAATCTCGGCGAATTTGCCGAGGCGGAGCGGTTGTTCGCCGAGGTCGAGGCGATACCGACCGGCGACCCGGTGCAGCAGCGACTTCGCCGAAATTTCCGGGCGATCCACGCGCTGAACCAGCGCGATTATGATGGCGCGGCGGCGGCTCTCCAGACCCCCATCCCGCCGCTCGAAAGTGCCGTGAGGGTCGAAGGCGACGCGGTGACGCTGACCCCCGAAATCGTCGCCGGGGTCAACGGCGGCGCCTCGGCGCGCGCGCTTCAGCAAACCTCGGACCGCGAGCGCCTGACCCCCGCTGAGCGGGCGATGATCATCGACGCGCAGGCAACACATCTTCTCGGCACGGTCGAGCGCCTGCGCGGCCATGCCGCGGCTGCGAAACGGGCCCAGCTGAAGGGGCTCGCCGATGCGCTTTCGGTCCGCGAAGGGCGCGTGACCTCGATTGTCCGGCTGCGCTCGCAAATGCTCGGCGAACTTGCCCTTTCCGAAGAGGCGCTCGGCGACAATGGGGCGGCTGACGCGCGCTTTCGCGAATCGGTGGCTGCGCTGGCGGTCGAATATCCCGAAACCAACGCGCTCGCCTCGGCGCGCGCGCGCTATGCGGCGTTCCTCGCGCGCCGCGGGCAGGACGAGCAGGCGCTCGGCATTTACAAGGAGGTGGTGAACGCGCTCGCAAACTCGCGGCGTTCAACCACCGGCATGGCGAACATGATGGCGCCCTATTACCGGCTGCTCGCGGCGCGCGCCAAGACCGATTCTGCGGCAATCGGCGACTTCTTCGTCGCGAGCCAGTTGCAGATCCGGCCGGGCGTTGCCGACACGCAGGCGGTGCTTGCGCGCGAGCTTTCGGGCGGCAATGGCGAAGCCGCACGGCTCTTCCGGCAAGTGACCAACCTCAACCGCGACATCGAGCGCGCGCGAATCGAGGATGCGCGGCTGGCGCAGCTCCCCGGGACCCCTGAGATCGCGGCGCTGCGCGCCGACCTCAAGACGCGGCTCGACAATCTGGGCTTTCAGCAGGCGGAGACAATCGCCCAGCTATCGGCCTTTCCGCAATATCGCGTTGTCGAACCCGGCAAGCTCGACCTTGCCGAGCTTCAGCAAGTCCTGAGAGCGGGCGAAGCCTATTTGAAGATGCTCGTCGTGGGCGACGCCGTCTACGCCATGCTGATCGAGCACGACGGTGCAAAGCTGTGGCGCTCCGACATCAGCGCCTCGGGCCTTGAAAATGCGGTCGACGCGATCCGCTCGACGATCTCGATCGTCGAGAATGGCCGCCGCGTGACCTATCCCTTCGATGCAAGGACCGCGCGCAAACTCTACACGCAATTGTTCGGCCCCGTTGCCGATCAGCTTCCAGGGGTTTCGCATTTGGTCTTCGAACCCGATGGGGCGATGCTGCGGCTTCCGATCAATCTGCTTATCACCTCGGACCAGGGGCTTGCCGATTATGACCAGCGGCTCGCCGATCCCGACGCCGACCCGTTCGACATGCGACAGATCGCCTGGCTGGGTCGATCGGCACGCCCGAGCACTTCGGTCTCTGCGCTCGCCTTCCGCAATGCGCGTCAGGCCGCGCCATCGCGTGCCTCCAACGAATATTTCGGCCTTGGGCAGAACCAGCCCGTCCTCGGCGCACTGCCTTCGAGCGGAACGCGCGGAGGCGAAGCCTCGGGGATTGACGGCGACTGCCAGTGGGACATTTCGCAGTGGAGCCGCCCGATCTCGGCCGATGAGCTTGTCACCGCGCGCAACGCGATGGGACGCGACGCGGCAGCGCTTCTGATCGGCAGCGCCTTCACCGACACAGCGGTCAAGACCCGCGCGGATCTCGACCAATATCGGATCATCCATTTTGCAACCCATGGATTGGTCACGGCTCCCCGCCCGTCGTGTCCCGCACGTCCTGTGCTGGTCACCTCGTTCGGTGAGGGCGATTCGGATGGGCTGCTCAGCTTTCAGGAGATTTACGATCTCAAGCTCGATGCCGACCTCGTCATCCTGTCGGCTTGCGATACCGCGGGCGCCGCTTCGGTCGCAGCGACGCGCGAGGCGGGCGTGTCGAGCGGCGGCGGCAACGCACTCGACGGTCTCGTGCGCGCCTTCATCGGCGCCGGGGGCCGCTCGGTGATCGCAAGCCATTGGCCCGCACCCGACGATTTCGACGCGACCAAGCGACTGATCGGCGGCTTGTTCGCAGCATCGAAGGGGGAAAGCGTGGCTGACGCGCTGTGGGCCACCCAGACGACGCTCATGGACGACAAGCAAACCTCACACCCTTATTATTGGTCAGGTTTTGCCATCATCGGCGACGGCGGACAGCCCCTGCTGCAGCCTCCGGGGGCGACCGCCGCCGCGCGGCAAGGCAGGGAGGCGGCGGGGAACGCCGGCTGAACGATGGCGCGGGGGGAGGATATCGCGGTCACGTCGGACCCGGCATCGCCCGCGGATCGTCCGTCAGCCGTTCCTCTGGCAAAGCGCGTTCGGCGGCTGGTCACCCAGCTTGGCCCCTCGCGTCTCGCTGCGACGATCGTCTTTCTCTGCCTTGCGGTGCTGATGGCCCGGCTCTGCTGGGAGCTTCCGCTCGCGCGCGATGCCGAGCGCGCACTCTACGACGCGCGGGCGACCGTGATGGCGCCGCATGTCGGTCAGGACAAGCGCATCGTCATGATCACCTATAATGACGAGACCCTCTTCAATACCGGCATCCGCTCGCCGCTCGACCGAACCCTTCTCGCGCGGGCGCTCGCCAACATCGACCTGATGGGAGCGAAGGCAATCGGCATCGATATCGGCTTCGATTCGCCCCGGCCCGATGACGCGCTCCTGCAGGAGCAGCTGCGCGCGATGCGGACGCCAACCTGGCTCGCCTACGTCGAACAGGCAAGCAACCCCGACACGATCTTCTATGAACAGCAGAAATTCCTGCAGTCCTTCATCGCCGAGGTGACGACCGCCAGGACCCGGCCGACGAGCGTGCTGTTTCACACCGATGATGACGGCGTCATCCGCAATTGGCCGGCCCGGCCCGCGGGGCTGCCGCCGCTGATGGCAAACGCGCTGGCCCCGGTCGACGCTGCCCACGCCGATTATCGCGGCGCGATCCGCTTCCTCCTCCCCGCGCGCGCGGAGGCCGGTCAGGAAGAACCCGTGTTCGCCAACCTGCCGATCGACGCCTTTGCCGTCCCGATGGATGAGGAGACGCGCGCCGGCTTCGCTGAAATGATCAAGGGACGCTACGTGCTGATCGGCGGCGACATCATCGACGTCGATCGGTTCAATACCCCGCTCAGCCGCTTTCCCGACGCCGTGACCGGACGCAATGAAACAATGATCGGGCTCGAGGTCCACGCACATATGCTGGCGCAGCAGCTCGACAAGGCATGGCTCAGCCCGATTCCTGGTTCGGCGCTGTGGGTGATCGCGGTGCTTGTGGTCGCCGCGGGCGGGCTTACCAGCCTGATTGACGTGCGCGCGCGCTGGGTCGCCCTCGCCTTTCTCGCCCAGATGATCTTCTTCGCCGTCTTCCCGTTCTGGATGCAGGGCCGCGGGGTCGACACCACGACGCTTCCCGCCTTCGGCTGGGCGATCGGCTGGCTCCTGGGATATGCCGCGGTCGGCACCGCCGCGCGCACGATCGGGTCGCGCCAGCGCGCCTTTGCCCAGTCGGCCCTCGGCAAATATCTTCCCGCTGACGTGGCCGCCCAGATCATGCGCGATCCCGATCAACTTTCGCTGCACGGCGAGCGGCGCAATATCTATTGCATCTTCACCGACCTTGAAGGCTTCACCAAATTGAGCCACGCGGTCACTCCCGAAACGGTCGCACGGCTTCTCAATGAATATCTTGACCGCCTCTCGGACATCGTTCTCGATCATGGCGGCACGATCGACAAGTTCGTGGGCGACGCCGTGGTCGCATTCTGGGGGGCACCGCTCAGCCGGCCCGATGATGGCGAACGCGCCGCAGCGGCCGCGGTCGCCATGTATGAGGCGGGCGAGGCCTTTCGCATCGACATGGCCGAAGGGGTGCCGCCGCTCGGCATGACACGCGTCGGGCTGCACGTGGGCGACGCGATTGTCGGTAATTTCGGTGGCGATGGCCGCATCCAGTACACCGCGCTTGGCGACAGCATGAACACAGCCTCACGCCTCGAATCGGCGAACAAGAGCCTCAAGACCGGGGTGCTGATTTCCGCCGAGGCTGCCGAGCGGTCGGGACGCACCGATCTGGTACCGATGGGCCGGGTCACATTGCGCGGGCGCGCGCGCGCGGTCGATGTGTTCACGCCGCGTCCCGATCTCACCGAAGAGCAGCGCGCGCGAATTGCGGCGATGGTCGCCGCGCACGAAGCGGGAAAAAAAAGCGTCTATGTGACCTGCGCCACAGCGGTGAAGGCTGAACATGCGCACGATGCAGCCATCATGTTTCTGATCGAACGTCTGAACGAGACCGAAAGAGGAGAAAGCTATGTTCTGTCCTGACGCCCGGATGCGCCGCCTCGGATTCGCCGCCGCGGCCGTGATGGCGGTCGCCGTCGCCGGAACCGCCGCGGCCCAGTCGATGGTCGTCCGTTCGACGGGCCCCTCGGCGAGCAAATATCCAACCGGCACCAAACTCAAGGCGAGCGACAAGGTCACTCTCGTCGCGGGCGACCGCATCGTCCTCATTCAGGGCGGGAAGACGCGGACCTTGGCAGGTCCTGGAAGCTACAACGCGGGCGGCACGGTCCAGGCAAGCCAGTCGGCCGGCGCCACCGTTGCGCGCATGCTCGCGTCAGGCCCCCAAGGCCGGGCACGCGGGGGCTTTAGCCGCGGCGATGCTGCGAACCCGCCGCTCGCCGAGGTCCGCGCCCCCAATCTGTGGCTCCTCGATTACCGCGAAAATGGCACCTTCTGCGTTGCCGATCCGGCCACGCTATTGCTCTGGCGTCCGCATATGGGCAGCGACGAACTGCTCAAGATCGAACAGGGCGAACGGAGCGAAACCGTCGCCTTCGTGGCAGGTGCCAATTTCCGCAAATGGCCCACCGAGACGATCCCCGTGCAATATGGGGTCGATTACCGGCTGTCGGGCGCTGGGCTTCCCGCGCCGGTATCGATCCGTTTCGCGCCGCTCGAGGCGATGCCCGAGAACGCCGACGGGGCGGCAACAATGCTGGTCGCCAAGGGCTGCCAGCCGCAGCTCGATCGGCTCGTTGATGCCATGTCGGAATCGGAAGCTGCCGGGGGCTGACGGCATCGGTTGCCGTTGAATCGGCCCGATCCATCTGATAACAAGGAAAAGAAGCTGCCGTACGAGCGGCCCTTCCTTTCCTTGGGTCGAAAAACTTCGGGCCGGCGGGGTTTCCGCGGCATCGGATGAATGAGTGCAGGGCTGCCCGGGCAGTCTTGCCGTACGCAAGGGGTGGTCATGGGCGACGAGGGGCTTTGGGATATCGAAAATTTGGCGCCTGCCGCGCGACGCGGGACACACGCCCGGCTGATCGGCTACGCGGGGTTGATCGCCGCCGCGCTGCCCGGTGCCGCCTGGGCGCAGGCCACCCCGCAGATTCCGACGCGCGAGGAAATTCAGGGTCCCGCCCTCCCGCCCGCCGTGCCCCCGCCCGAACGGATTGTCGCCGCCGACGACAGCATCGAGCGCGCGCCCTGCCCCCTCGCCGACCCCCAGTTTGCAAATGTTCGCATCAACGTGCGGCAAGTGCAGTTTTCGAGCATCGAGGGGATCAATCCCGCGCTTCTCGACGCCGCCTGGAGGGACCGGGTCGGACAGGATATGCCGATAGCGGTTGTGTGCGACATTCGCGATCGCGCCGCGACGATATTGCGCTCGAAGGGTTATCTCGCCGCCGTCCGCGTCCCGCCGCAAACGATCGATGACGGTGTCGTCCGGCTCGACATCCTCGCAGCGCGGATGACGCGCGTCGAGGTACGCGGCAACGCCGGCGCCAATGAAGCGCTGCTCCAGCGCTATCTCTCCCGACTCGACGATCAGCCCGTATTCAACATTCTCGATGCTGAGCGCTATCTGCTGCTCGCGCGCGACATTCCCGGCTTTGACGCGCGCCTGACGCTGCGTCCGGGCAGCGAGCCCGGCGAAGTCGTCGGCGAGGTCACGGTCGTGCGCACGCCCGTGATCTTCGATGGGAGCATCCAGAATTTCGGATCGCATGACGTCGGGCGCTGGGGCGGCATCGCCCGCGTGCGCTTTGCCGGTCTGACGGGCATGGGTGACCTTACGACCGCCAGCATTTATTCAACCGCCGATTTCGACGAGCAGCAGGTGGTCCAGCTCGCGCACGAGTTCCGCGTCGGCGGGCAAGGACTGCGGCTCGGAGGCAGCTATACCTATGCCTGGACGCGCCCTGATCTTCCGGGTCTTGCGATCAAGTCCAGGACGCAGGTTGTCAGCCTTTTCGCCTCCTATCCCCTCACGCTGACGCAGGCGCACCGGCTGACGCTTGGCGGCGGGCTCGATTTTATCGACCAGGACATCGGCCTTGGCCCCGTCCCGCTCAACCGCGACCGGCTGCGAGTCTTCAACCTGCGCGGCGATGCAAGCTGGATCGACCCCGCGTCGATCGCCGGGCGCGGCGGATATAATCCCTCCGAACCCCGCTGGGCCTTCGGAGCATCACTCGAAGCACGCCAGGGCGTCAACTTCCTCGGCGCAAGCGACGATTGCGGTCCTGCGGGCGCCGCCTGCTTCCTGCCCGGCGCGATTCCGCTCTCGCGTATCGAGGGCAAGCCCGATGCCTTTCTGGTGCGCGCGAGTGCTTCGGCCGAATGGCGGCCCGTCAAGGAGTTCACCCTGTCCGCGGCCCCCCGGGCGCAATGGGCGAGCGATCCGCTTCTTTCCTATGAAGAATTTTCAGGCGGCAATTTCACCATCGGCCGCGGCTTCGATCCCGGAACGGTTATCGGAGACAGCGGCGCCGCGGTGTCGCTCGAGGCGCGCTACGGTTCACTGGTGCCTGCGAACACCAGGAAATTCGCGGTCCAGCCCTTCGCCTTTTTCGACGCGGCCTTTGTGTGGAACAAGGACAGTGCCTTCAACGGCTTCAATCCCCAGAAGCTCTATTCGGCAGGCGGCGGGGTGCGCGTCACCTATGGCGACCTTGGTCGGCTCGATGTCACCTTCGCAGCTCCGCTCAACCGTCCCGCCCTCCTGGCCAAGCGGCCCGACCCCCGCCTGCTCGTCACGCTGACGACGCAGTTCGGCGTGCGGGCGCGCTGATCCCATGACTTTCCTATCGAGGACAATTGCCATGCGCGCCACCTCCACTCTTTCGCCCGTCCGTCAAGGCCGACGGCGCCTGCTGGGCAGCTGCGCGATCGCGGCAGGGCTTGCCGCACTCGCTTTGGGGGGCCCCGCAAGGGCGCAGGTCGCGGGAACCGGCCAGATCGTGAGCGGGAGCGGCACCATCGCTCCGCCTCAGCCGCTCGGGCCCACCGCCCCGCCGAATTCGACCCAGGTACAGGTGACGGGGCCGGAGACGATCATCAACTGGACCCCGACCGACAGCGCCCCCACCGGGGGCGCCATAGATTTTCTCCCGGAAGGCAATACGCTCGAATTCTACGGGACCGGCCAATATACCGTGCTCAATCGCTTCGTCGACGCTGGCGGCGGGTCGATCGGCCGGCAGGTCGCGCTCAACGGCACGGTCAACAGCTATATCGGTTCGCCCTTCGCCACCGGCGGCAATGCGCAAGGGGGGAGCATCTGGTTTTATAACGCGGGCGGGATCCTGATCGGCAGCGGCGCCACGCTCGACGTCGGCAGTCTGGTCCTCACCAGCAACGACATCGATACGACCGGCGGCTTATTCGGCGCCGGCGGCGAGATCCGCTTTCGCGGAGCGTCCGGCAGCACCTCGTCGATCGATATCGGCTCGGGCGCGAGCATAAGCGCCGCCTACCCTGGCAGCGTTCTTTTCCCGGCAAATCCCGGGGGCAGCTATGTTGCGCTTGTGGCCCCGCGCATCGTGCAGAACGGCACCGTTTCGACCGACGGGTCGACCGCCTTTGTTGCCGCCGAGCAGGCCGATATCCGCATCAACAACGGCCTGTTTGACATCAATGTGCTTGTTGGCGCGGAAGGCGGCAATGTCATCACCCACAGCGGCGTCACCACGGGACCCGCTCATGAGCAGGGTGATGTCGACCAGAGCCGCGTCTATATGGTCGCGATACCCAAGAATGATGCCGTCACGATGCTGGTGACGGGCCAGGTGGGGTATCAGGACGCTGTGGTGGCGCAGACCGACCCCGACGGCGCAGTGCGCCTGTCGGCAGGCTATAATATCACCAACGGCGAGATCGACGACACGCCGGTCAATGCGGCCGCTGCGAACATCACCGTCAATGACACCCTCTTTCTGAGTGACACCATAGCTCACGCCAGCGGCGCGTTCGCAGGCGAGCCGCTCGTCACGCCTCCGCCGGGCGGCATCGTCGTTCCTCCCGCCCATCTTGGGCGCCTCGTCGTCCAGGGCAGCGGCGTCTTCATCGGCGACCAGAGCGCGTCGCTAACTGTCGGCGCTGGACGGATCGTGGGCGCGACTGGCGACCTTGCGATCCAGTCGGGCGGGACCACGACGGCACCGGGCAATGCAAGCGTCACGGTGAACGGCGGGGTACTGGCGGCGCTCGGGGCGCTCGACATCATCGCAAGCGGCCTGCCGCAAGCCGACGGCTCGGTTACCGGCGGCTCGGCGAGCCTGTCTGTCATCGGCGGCACGGCGACCGCGGGCAACATCACCGTCCGTTCAGAGGGCGCAGGGATCGCCGGGGTCGGCGGCCCGGGAGGCAATGGCACGGGCGGCGCTGCTTCCATCCTGGTCTCGGGCGCGGGCGCCTCGCTTGGCGCCGACAGTATCGCGGTCGAGTCGATGGGATCGGGTAGCGACCGGACCGATATTGACGTGCCCGCGCTCACCGGCGGAAATGGTACAGGCGGCAGCGCGACCCTCACCGTCGCGGACGGCGGCAGCCTCACCGCAAACGACACGCTTGCGGTCAATGCGACAGGTTCCGGGGCCGATGGGCGGACCCAGGCTGGCAATGGAACGGGAGGCAGCGCCGCGCTGAACATCCTGGGGGGAACCCTCGACGCCCCCAATATCGAGATCGCTGCTGCCGGCATAGGCGGAGGCGGCGGCGAAGGCGACGACTCGAGCGGGTCCGGGGTGACCCCGCCGGGCACTGGCGGCGTTGGCACCGGCGGCAGCGCGGCGGTGATCATCGATGGCGCCGCCGCGGTCAATACAGGATCCTTCACTGTCTATGCCAGCGGTACCGGGGGCCAGGGGGGCGATTTCTTCTCCTTCACCGGTCTCGCGGGGGACGGCGGAACGGGGGGCGACGGCACGGGTGGCACCGCCACGATCACCGTTGCCGCGGGCACGCTCGACACCGGGTCGCTGGTCGCCGACGCGGCCGGCCTTGGCGGACAGGGCGGCAACGTCTTCGCGTCGGGCAGCGGGGGCCCCGTCACGGGCACCGGCGTCGGGGGTCAAGGCGGCGTCGGACAGGGCGGCACGGCGAGCATCGACCTTTCAACCGAGATCAACAGCAGCGATAGCCTCGTCAGCACCGCCCAAGGGGTTGGCGGCAATGGCGGCTTCGGCCTGGTCGGCGGCAATGGCGGCGATGGCATCGGCGGCACGGCAGAGACCAGCATCGGCTTCAACGCAGGCGTCTTCGCCGGCTCGATCAATGCCCAGGGACTGGGCGGAAACGGAGGCTTCGCCGACGACGGCGCGGGCGGAAACGGCGGCGACGGCACGGGCGGCACAGCGCGCCTTCGAGCCGAAGGCGCAGCGGCCGAAGTCCGGGTGACGCAAGAGAATTTTTCGAGCGGCGGAATTGGCGGCAGCGGAGGAACGGCGAGCGGCTTCTTCAGCGGCGCGGCGACGGGCCCGCGCGGCGGCGACGGGGGCGATGGCACGGGCGGCACGCTCGAAATCGTCGCGAGCGGCGGCGCAACCGTGGAGCTCGGTGATGACTCAAGCAGTACAGTGAGTTTCGCGAGCGCGGGCACCGGCGGCAACGGCGGAAGCGGCGCCTACAACGCCTATGGGCCCGGGACGACCGGAGGCGAAGGCGGCACCGGCGGCGCGGGGAATGGCGGGACGATACGCCTCCTCGCCGACGGCGGCACGATCACGTCGGCCGACTTGTCCGTCGCAATCGCCTCCGGCGGGGTTTCGGGTACAGGGGGCATCGGCGGCACCGGCACCGATGCCAACGGCGCTGACGGCAGCGTCCTCGGGACGACGGGCGGCCGGATCATCCTCGAGGCAGCGCCGGCAGGAACGATCGACCTTGGTTCCACGACGCTTAGAGCGAACGGGGATGCGGGCGGACGCATCGAATTGCGGTCGAGTGGCAGCATCGGGGTTGCGGAGCTTCAGGCCGAAGCGCTGGGGATCGCCGCACCCACCAACTACAACACCGATACAGCGCCCGCGGGCATTTTCGTCGCGCTGGATGGGGGGAGCGTTTCAAGCGCAGGAGCAGCGACGTTCACCACCTTCAGTTCGGTTGGCGTCTATGCCAGCGGCAATGGGCAGTTGGCGGTCGGCGGCGACCTGACGATCATCGCGGTCGACCAGATCGACATTCGCCATGACAATCGCACGGGTACGGCGGCGACGATCGGTGCCGCCGGCCCCATCACGGCCATCGCGACGAACGGCATCAGCGGGGCGCCAGGCAGCCTCATTGACGCAGGCGGCGCGCTCAGGCTGAACGCTTCGGCAGGGGATATCGCTGTCGACCGCCTGCACGGCGCCGACATTTACCTGCAGAGCCTCAATGACACCACCGTCGGGCATGCCGAAGCCGACAATGATTTCTTCGCTAACGCCCAGAATTTCGCGACGGGCCTCAACTCCATCATCACCGGCGGCAATATCAACATTTTCGTGGCCGATACGGTCGACCTCGGCAATTCGAGTGCGGGCGGCTACGTCTCGGCCCTCGCCCAGGCCATCACCTTCAATGCGATCGAAGCGGGATCGACGGTCTCGCTTTTTGCCGATGGCGCCACAGGAAGCGGCATTATCGGCGGCGACATCACGGCCGGGGGCGATATCAGCCTCATTGGACAGGCGATCAACCTCACGGGCACCGCTCAAACGCCGGGGTCGCTCACGGCTTTCACGATCGACGGCGATCTTGCGATCGCCTCCAGCAATATTGCTGGAAACATCGAGCTGTTCGTCAATGGCGATGTGAGCGGCACCTATCGCGCGGGCGGCAATGTCAATATCCTGGCGACCGGTGACGCCGTGCTGGAAGCGGACGCTGCCGGCACCTACGTCAGCAGCATAGGCATTCCTTCCGAAGGCTATGTCTTCGTCGATGCGGACGGCGATGCGACGCTGACCGACAGCAGCGCGGCGACCATGCTGGGTGTCCGCTCGGGCGGCGCAACGAGCATCACCGGCGGAACCGCGGGCGAGGATATTTTCGTCCTTGCCGGGACAAGCGCGACCCTCGCCAATCTCACGGCGGGCGACGATCTTAACGTGACCTCGGGCGGCGCGATGACGATCAGCAACGCCGCGACGACGGGTAGCGGCGCCGATGATCGCAGCATCGTCTACGAAACCACCCCCGCGTCGGGATCGAGCCCGCCGGTCACGGTGCTCCAGATCCAGTCGAGCACTCCTGATCTTTCGAACATGACGCTGTCGGCGCCGAGCGCGACGATAAACGCGGCCGATGTGAGCGCCTTTTCCAACCTGACCGCGACCGCTGGGGACGGCATCAGCGCGGCGCCGGGCAGCCTCATGGATGCCGGCGGTACGCTCAGCCTGAACGCGACGGCGGGGGATATCGCGGTCGGCCGCCTGCACGGCGCCGACATTGTCCTGGCGAGCCTCGGTGACACCACCGTCGTGCATGCCGAAGCCGACAATGATTTCTTCGCTAACGCCCAGAATTTCGCGACGGGCCTCAATTCCATCATCACCGGCGGCAACATCGACATTGTCGCGGCCGATACGGTCGACCTCGGCAATTCGAGTGCGGGCGGCTACGTCTCGGCCCTCGGCCAGGTCGTCACCTTCAATGCGATCGACGCGGGATCGACGGTCTCGCTTTTCGCCAATGGCGCCGCAGGAAGCGGCATTACCGGCGGCGACATCACGGCCGGGGGCGATGTCAGCCTCTTTGGACAGGCGATCAACCTGACGGGCACCGTTCAAACCCCGGCATCGCTGTCGGCCACCACGATCGCCGGCGATCTCGCGATCGCCTCCAGTAATATTGCCGGCAATATCAGCCTGTTCGCCAATGGCAATGTAAGCGGCACCTATCGCGCGGGCGGCAATGTCAATATCCGGACGAGCGGTGACGCGGTTGTGGAGGCGGACGCTGCCGGCACCTACGTCAGCAGTGCAGGCATTCCTTCCGAAGGCTATGTCTTCGTCGATGCGGAGGGTGATGCGACGCTGTCCGACAGCAGCGCGGCGACCATGCTGGGTGTCCGCTCGGGCGGCGCAACGAGCGTCACCGGCGGAACCGCGGGCGAGGATATTTTCATCCTTGCCGGCACAACCGCGACCCTTGCCAACCTCACGGCGGGCGACGATCTTAACGTGACCTCGGCCGGCGCGATGACGATCAGCAACGCCGCGACGACGGGTAGCGGCGCCGATGATCGCAGCATCGTCTACGAAACCACCCCCGCGTCGGGGTCGAGCCCGCCGGTCACGATGCTCCAGATCCAGTCGAGCGCTCCTGATCTTTCGAACGTGACGCTGTCGGCACCGAGCGCGACGATCAACGCGGCCGATGTGAGCGCCTTTTCCAACCTGACCGCCACGGCAAGCGGGACGGTGACCGGTGGAGGCCTGCTCGAGGCTGGCCTTGCGGCCACCATCATCGGCAGCGCGCTGTCGCTCGAAGCCGTTACCGCGGGAACCGATGCTGTACTCACCGCAACCTTGGGAGGCGTCACCGCCACCGGAGCGATCGCGGCGGGTCATGACGTGACCGTCACTGCTCCTGGCGATATCGCGGCCGCGGAGGTCGATGCAGGCGACGATGTCCTGCTTTCGGCAGGCGGCGCGATCAGCGCCGGGGCGGCCTTCGCCTATGGGAGCGGCGCCGACGACGAAGGCAATGGCAGCAATGTCGTCGCGACCGCCAGCGGCGCGATCCTGTTTGACGGTGATATCAGCTCCGCGAACGACACCACACTGACCGGCGCATCGATCGCGGCGCAAGCGATCGATGCCGGCGGCGGCATTCTCCTCACGGCGACAGGAGGCGGCGGCGGTGCCATCGCTGTCTCCGACGCCGCCGCAGGCGGCTATTTCGGAGCCACCGGCCAGTCGGTTTCCTTCACCAGCATCGACGCAGGCGCGGTCAGCCTCACCGCCGTCGGCGGAGCAATCACCGGCGGGACGATTACCGCCGGTGATGAGGTCCAGTTGACCGGTGCCAGCATCACGGTGACGAGCGTGGAGGGCGACGCATCGCTCAATGCGCAGGCCACAGCGGGAGCCATCGCCATCGCCGAGGCAAATGTCGCCGGCTTTGTCGATGTGGCGGCCACCGGGGCAATCAGCGGCGCCTATACAGCGGGCGGGGATATCGCCCTCACCACCCCCGGCGCGATCAACGCCAGCGTCAATGCGCTCGGCGGCTATGAGGATCCCGGCACCGACGCCATAGCGGCGGGGAACGCGTACCTCGACGCCGGCGGGAACGTCACTCTCGCAAACAGCAGCGCGGCTGGCATGCTCGGGATAAATGCGGGCGGTTCGGTCACTGTGACGGGAGCGGCGGCGGGCGAGGATGCCCTGGTGATCGCGGGCACGACCGCGAATCTCGCCGACCTCAGCGCTGGCGATGATATCGATGTTCGCGCCGGCGGAAACATCATCGCGAACAATGTGAGCGCGACGGGCGACGGGCCTGACGGTTTCGGGCTTTTCTATGTATCGGGATCGGGCTTTGCCATCGGCATGGGCGAAGGCGTCTCGACGCTCGATGGCGCGGATATCGACCTCAATTCGTCGGGAGGCTCGATAACGGGTACCGGCCTCTCGGCCGGTGACGATATCTTCCTCACCGCCGCTGCGGCGATCAACCTCAACGGCGCCGGAACGCTGGGGCTCGGCGTGACCGGAGGCGACAGCAGTATCTTTGCGCAGAGCGCGGCCGCGACGCTCGGCAGTCTTGGCGCCGCCGATGATGTCGTGGTGGACGCGTCCGGGGCCGTCGACATCACCGCGCCCGTTGTTGCCGGGCGGGACATTGCGATCGATGCGGGCTCGGTCACGACCACCATCCTGACCGGTCCTTCGGACAATCTCGTCAACTCGCTCGCTGCCGGCCGCGACCTCGCCATCACGACCGCGGGCGCAATCGAGACCGGCGCACTCGCCGCTGCGCGCGACGTCACGATGGATGCAGGCACGACGATCCAGACGCTTCAGGCCGTCTCGGGCGCGGGAGGCACGCTTTCACTCAGCGGCAACGACGGCGTGACAGGCGAGCGCGTCGTCGGCGGGGGCGCGACCGATCTTGCAAGCACCGGGGGAGCCATCAACATTGCGAGCCTCGAATCGGCGGGCCCCGTCACGGCGAGCGCCGACAGCATCCGGATTTCAGCGCCCGGATCGCTCGACTTTGCTCTGCTCGAGACCGACGTCGGCGATGCCTTCGTCAATGCGGACGGCAATCTTTCGGTCGCGACGGCCTCGGTCGCGGGGATGGCCGATATGCGCGCGCGCGGCGGGAGCCTTGCCATTGCAGACCTCACCGCGGGCCGCGCGAACCTCGAGGCCCAGGGCGACATGATCCTCGGTCCCGTTACCGCTGCGAATACGCTCGTCGCCGAAGCCGGCGGCCTGCTCGCGGTCAACAATGCCATTGTCGCAGAGCAGATTTCGCTCGGATCAGGTGACATAACGATCGGCGCCAACGGCCGTATCGGAGCCCTCGGCACCACCCTGCTCCTCGATGTGCGCAATACCGATCCGGGTGCGACCACCTTCATTGGCGGCACGGGCACGCGCGCTGGCTATCATATCGACAGCAGCGAAATGACCCGCCTGTTCAGCGATCGCATCACCATCTTCGCGCCCGTCCTCGACGGCAGCGACAGCGCCTTTGTCGCCTCCGCTCCGGGCACCCTGTTTGTCCCGATCGCATCGGTGGGCTCCAGCGCGCCGCCCGACGTCGTCATCGATGACTTTACAATGACCGCCGGCGGGTCGGCTTCGAACCTCGGCGCCACCGGGTCGCTCACGATCAGCACGCCGGGCAAGGCGCGGGTGGTCGGCGATGTTTCCTTGACCGGTATGGGCGATGACAATGCGCTCAATATGTTCGCCGACGACGCGCTCGAAGTGATCCTGGGCGAAGGCTCGATCCGCTTGTCGGGCGCAAGCATTGATACGCCGGCGGGCCTGCTGCGTATCCAGTCAAACGATGTGATCGTTGCGACCCTCGCCGCAATCGGAGATGTCGCCGCCGCTTCCACCACTGACGCGATCGAGGAACGACTGGCGCAAAATGACGGCGTGACGAGCGACGATGGCGCGCTGTACGCTGGCGGCATCACCGCCCGCGTTGTGGGCGGCTTTTATGTTCAGAACAGCGGCACCGGCACCGATTATGGCGAGCGCCGCGGTCTGACGTTCGGGGCGGGCGGGCTCAATGTGAACCCCGTGACCGCGGAGACCCGGCTCGTGATCAACGGCGTCCATCTCGGTCCGCAAGGCCAGGTGACCGGGCTCGACACCATCCCGCTGCTCAGCGTCAGGGGCGGGACGCCCTCCCCCGGCGATTTCGACCCGCGCTCGACCTTCAATGGCTGCGTAATCGCCAACCCCAGCGCGTGCCTTGCGATCGACATTCCGGACAATGGCGGCTTCCCGGTGCAGGACGTCATCGAAGAGGAAAGCAATGACGACGGCAGCGACAGCATCAGCCTCCCGACGGCACTGATTACGATGCGCGCGATCGACCCGCTGACGGGCGAACCGTTGCTCGACGATCCCGTGACCGGCGCGGGGAACGATGATCTGTGGACGCCACCCGGCGAATAGGGGTTTCGGTTGACGGACGCCCCCGCCGCAAGGCATGGGCGCCGCGATGACCAAGACCCCTCCCCCCGCGCCGCTGCGGCTGTACAACAGCCTCACGCGCCAACTGGAAGACTTTGAGCCCGTCCATGCAGGCGAGGCGCGGGTCTATTCATGCGGGCCGACGGTCTACAATTATCCGCACATTGGAAACATGCGGGCCTATGTCTTTGCGGATACGCTGGGGCGCACGCTTTCATTCAAGGGCTACAAGCTCACCCACGTCATCAACATAACCGACGTCGGCCATCTCACCGACGATGCCGACGCAGGCGAGGACAAGCTTGAAAAGGCGGCAGCCGAGCGGGCCCAGTCGATCTGGGACATCGCGCGTCACTATACCGAAGCCTATTGGGCTGACGTGAAGGCGCTCAATATCCGCCAGCCTGCCCATTGGTCGATCGCAACCGACTATGTCCCCGCAATGATCGAGTTCGCCAAGGCGATCGCGGACAAGCATTGCTACGAGCTTGAGAGCGGACTTTATTTCGATACGACGACCGTCGCGGGCTATGGCCGCCTCGCGCGCCACAGCACCGATGAGGGCGAAAGCCGCATCGATCCTGTCGATGGCAAACGCCACCCCGCGGACTTTGCGATCTGGCGCAAGACCCCACCAGGCGAAAAGCGTCAGATGGAGTGGGATTCGCCCTGGGGCCGCGGCGCACCAGGCTGGCACCTCGAATGCTCGGTCATGTCGGAGGCACTGCTCGGCTTTCCCTTCGACATCCATACCGGCGGCATTGACCACCGCGAGATCCATCACCCCAACGAGATAGCGCAGAACCAGGCACACAGCTGCTCGAACGACAGCGGCGCGCGCCTGTGGATGCACAATAATTTCCTCGTTGACCGAAGCGGCAAGATGTCGAAGTCGAGCGGCGAATTTCTCCGCGTTCAGCTGCTGATCGACAAGGGCTACCACCCCCTCGCTTACCGCCTGATGTGCCTGCAGGCGCATTATCGCAGCGAACTGGAATTCTCATGGGAGGGGCTCAGCGCGGCACTGACGCGGCTGAGGCGTCTGGTGATGGCGGCGGCAAATGCGCGCGAGGCCGAAACAGCGCCGGTGACCGACCGCCGTCTCGCCGACCTGCTCGCGCGCTTTGATGCGGCGATGTCAGACGATCTCAATACGCCGGTCGCGCTGACTTTGATCGAGGACGCGGCGGCATTGAAGAAAATCGACGCCGGGCAGAAGCGCGCGGTGCTTGAGGCGATGGATAGCGTGCTTGGCCTCGACATCCTGGCGCTCTCGCGCGCTGATCTGCGCATCCGCCCCAAGGTCGCGGCGATCACCGAGACCGAAATCGAGGCTGCCCTCATGCGACGCAAGGAGGCACGCGCCGCGAAGGATTTCGAAGCCTCCGACGCCCTGCGCGATGAGCTTGTCGCCGCCGGAGTCGAGGTGATGGACGGCGACCCCCTGGGCTGGGACTGGCGGCTGGAAAATTAACCCCCCGCGCTTGCAGGACGAATCCGGGGTCGGCATGAAGGACTCGCCCGCGACGCAGGGATAGGCTCGTTCGGCCTTGCTGTGCGCGGGAGGGAGAATTTATGAGCAAAACCGTCACCGTCCTTTCAGGGATGATCCGCCCACTAGTCGAGAACCAGCTCCCCGACTGGATCGAGCCCCGCTTCTTCATGAGCAAGCAAGAGGCGATGGAGCTGGCTCCCGGAGCCGAAATCGGCTGGTTCGACATGTACAACAAGAAGGATATGGCGGCTGCCATTACCGCCGCGACGCGGCTCAAATGGCTCAATTCGATCTATGCGGGGGTCGACGGCATGCCGCTCGCTCTGCTCAAAGAGCGCGGAGTCGTCGTCACCAACGGCGCCGGCATCAACGCGATCACCATTGCCGAATATGTCGTGATGGGAATGCTGACAGTCGCCAAGGGCTATCGCGACGTCGTGCGCGCCCAGGACCGGCGCGAGTGGCTCACGGATTCGCCCGGCAAGGTCGAGCTATACGGCTCGAAAGCCCTGCTCCTCGGCTATGGCGCGATCGGCAGGCTCGTGGAGGAGCGGCTGAAAGGCTTTGCCGTCGATGTCACGGTCGTGCGCCGATCACCGGGCGCGAACAGCCTTTCGCCCGACCAGTGGCGTGCGCGGCTCGGCGAATTCGACTGGGTGATCCTCGCAGTGCCCGCGACGGCGGAAACAGAAGGCATGGTCGGCGCAGCCGAGCTCGCGGCGATGAAGCCGAGCGCGACGCTTATCAATATCGCACGCGGCAGCGTGGTCGATCAGGACGCGCTCGTCACCGCGCTCAACGAGCAGCAGATTGCCTCCGCCTTCCTCGACGTGACAACGCCCGAGCCCCTTCCCCCCGACGATCCGCTCTGGAGCCTCGACAATGCGCATATCACCATGCACCTGTCGGGCCGCGCGCAGGACAAGATGTTCGCCCGTTCTGCGCAGCGCTTTCTCGACAATCTCGATCGCTGGCAACGCGGCGAACCCGTCACCCCGCAGGTCGACCTGACGCTGGGCTATTAGGCGGGTCGTTCCGCCTTCAGTTCGCGCACCAGCGGCTGCAACCGCTCGTCATATTTGGCGAGCATGGTGTGCGCGCCGGCATGGTCATAGAAGCTGACGAGCTCGCGGCCGTTCCAGTGATGAAGCGCGTAGGCGGGATCTTCCGCAACAATCATGGGGCGCTCGTCGGGGTGGTCCTCATTGATCGGTCGGAGGTCGAGCGATACTTGCGGCGCAATCGACGAGCAGATGGCAACGGTGCGACCTTCCCACGCAACGGTGACGCTGCGATGAAGGTGGCCGCAGATCAGTCCGCGCACTTGCGGGTGCCGCCGCACCACCGCGGTAAAGCGATGAACCCAGGGTTCGTCGCTGTGGGTATTCATCCATTCGATGCCGCATTCGACCGGGGGGTGATGCATCACGATGTAGCTCGGCTTGTCCGCATTTTTTGCAAGCTCCGCATCGAGCCACGCCGCGCGCGTGTCGCAGAAGGCGCCGCCGTGGCGCCCCTCCTCGAGCGTGTCGATCGTCACCAGCCGCAATTCGGGAAGTTCGACGCTGTACTGGATAAATCCATTCCCATCGTCAAAACCGGGAAAATGATCGCGAAAATTATCGCGTAGATCGTGATTGCCGACGCTCGGCCACACCGGAAAGGGGCAGCGCGAAAAGGCGCTCGCGAGCCGGCGGTAGCTCGCAGGATCTCCGCGGTCGGTGATATCGCCGGTGGCGAGCAGCAGGTCGGGACGGTTCGGCCCTTCCATCAACACGTCGAGCACCTCGTCGAGGCGCTTGCGGTTATATTCGGCCGGATTGTCCGGATCGAAACCGATATGGATATCGGTGATCTGGGCGATCAGCATCTCCGTCCCCTGCTCCGTGCCGGCGTGCCGGCCACTCGATGATTATCCACCCCCTCGCCCCGGACTCGATACCGGGGCGCGCCATGTCGCATCGTAAAGGTCTCGCCGTTCCGACCCTGTGATCTCGCGCACAGCGTATACGCCTCGCGGCGGCCCATCTGTGATGGCGGTCACATTCTTGCGGCGCTGCCGCGCCGGTGCCCACGGCTTGTCGCCGTCGCCATGATATTCGTGACACATGGCGCAGGGCGAGTTGGTCGCGGTCTCGACCTTCGCGCTGGCGAGCCGCGCGCCGCTGCCACCGACATGGCAGGTACGGCACTGCGCAAGCCCGGGCACGAGAAGGTCGCTCGCCTCTTTCGACCCCGTTGCGCTCGTGTGGCAGTCGGCGCATTGGGTTTCCTTGTGCGCGGCATGATCGAACCAGCCCTTCTCGAGGAAGCGCGGCGTCTGGTGCACCGCCATCACGCGCCAGTTATTCCCCGCCTGCGGCGCGAAAATGGTGTGGCAGTCATAGCAGGCGCCGCCTTTCGAGAAGACCGCGCGCACCGCATCCTGCGCCCGGCTGGGTCTCAGCGCCGTCTCGCGGAAATATATATTGTAGATCTGTCCCTCGGCATATTGCCCGGGGCGCCGCCGCGCCATGCCGCCGAGCTGAAGCGGCCGCGTCGGCGGGGTCGAGCGGTAATAGGCGTAAAGATCCGCGACCACCTGATCGGGCTCGCCGTGGCGGAGGGTGCGGGTCACGCCGCCAACGGTCTCGAACGCCAGGCTGTGGCACATCGCGCAGTCGCGCTCCATCTTCACCGGCGCGATACGCACACCGTCGGCTTCGGGGCGGTGGCAGTTTTCGCATTCGAGCTTCTGCCCGAACCCGAATTGGCCCCGAAAGCTTGCTGCCATGCGCGCAACGCCGCCCCCCGTCTGAAGATGGAGGTCGTGGGGAAACTTGAGGCCGTCATGATCGAGCACCCGCGTCCCCGCCGCGGCGCGCACCGGATTTGCGCCAGGGGTAGCCCGGACGAGCGGGCGAAAATCAGGGTGATCGGTGCCGAAATCCGAAGCGTCGGCGACACCGGCCTTGAACCCTCTTTGTGCGAGCCGCGCCGCCATACCCGTATGGCAATCGGCGCAGAATGCCTGCGGCGTCGCAGCCATCGGTCCCGCGCCCTCATGTTCGGTATGACAGCCGACGCAGCGCCCTTGCGGCTTGTTGAAGGCGTTTGCGAAGCCTTCGAGAAGCTTTCCGCCCAGCCCCGGCGGCGCCCGCGCGGCGAGCAGCATCGCGGTCGGCGCTCCGGCGTGGCTGGCACTCATCGCCTTGTGTTCGCCCGTGTGACAACCGACGCACGCCTTGTCGGTGACCGCGACGAAGGGCTCGACGTGACAGGCCTGGCAATCTTTCTTCAGATTTGCGTGCGCGCTCGACAGCGGTCCCGACAACCAGGCCTGGTCAGCGTGATAGCCCTGAGGCCGCTCGTCGACGCCCCTGTAGCTGTGCCACGCCCAAATCGGTCCGACCAGAAAGGCAAGGAGCACCAATATGGCAAAGGTCCATGCGCCCACGCGCTTGCCCGGCATCGTGCCCGCAAGCGAGAAGGCCCGGGCCTCGTCGACGTCCTTTGAGGAATGCGACAGTTCGTCGATCCTCTCGACGAGGAGGATGATATCCTCGCCCTCGCGCGTGATGGTGAGCCGGTGCCCGCCGAAACGCAGTTCGGCCCCGGCAGCGCTGTCGATATCCGCGGTGTCGAGCGTCCGTCCGTTGAGGTCGAAGCCAAGTCCCTCGAGCGCCGTGACGCGAACGGTCCGCCCGTCCGCGCTCGCGATCGTTGCATGATGCGGATTGACGGCAAGATCGGCGACATGGATCGCATTGCCGCTGTCGCGTCCGAGCGAGATGGTGTCGCCGGGCAGCGCCGCATCGCGAATAATCTGCTTGCCCGTCTTGGTCGTCGAGATGCGACGTAGGATGAAGCTCATCGTCCGCGCCTCACCAATAGAAGAATACGCTGATGATGTGCGCCGACAGCGCCGCGATCAGCGCGAAGGTGAGCGGCACATGGACGTAGAGCCAGATTTCGAGCAGCGCGCGAAGGCGCAGGTGCTCGCGAAGCCGCGCCAGCGCTGCCTCCTTCTGCGTCAGCAGCGCGACAACCTTCGCCCGCGCTTCCGCATCGCCTCCGACAGCCTCGGCCAGCGCTGCGCGCGCTGCGGCAGTCGCGCGGTTGGGGTAACGGCCCGTCAGCCGGGCCCGGATCCCGCCGGCAAAAGGATCCTGTTCGAGCGAGGCGAGGACGGGCGCAGCCTCGCCGGGCGGGAGGGGCTGCGCGGCAGCGTGGAGCTGGCGGTCGAACGCGCGGATCGCCTCCAGCATCTGCATTTGCGTCATCTGCTCGCGGTTATTGGAGAGCGCCTGCGGCAGCAGCGCATAGACGGCGACGCCATAGAGCCCCGACAGGATGACGAGAATCATCAACGCCCAGGCAAGCGTGTGGACGTTCCAGCCGAGCTGGAAACCGGTGTGCCAGGTTCCGATGACAATGAGGCTGAGCCCGAGATAGACATGCGCGGAAGTCCACGCCTTCAGCGACCAGAAATCGCTCGTCATCCGGCGCTTGCGATAGCCAAGCGCCGTGAGCCAGAGAATCAGCAGGGCGCCGATTGTGCCGAGGGTGTAGCCGTACCAGCTGCCGCCATTCGGCCGGGGGCTGACATCGATCAGCGCATAGGAAATGATGACGAGCAGACACAGTCCGCCCGAAATCTTGGCCCAGCGAAAATTGGCATGGCGCAAAAAGCCCTCGTGCCGCCGCTCGCGTACGCGTTCGGTCTGGGTCGCCGCTGCGCGGCGCCGGCGAAATAGCGTCGCCATCAGCCAGCGTCCTCTTCCAGCCGCGCGATCGAGAGAAATTCTTCGGGCGACACGCGGATTGCAGCGCCCGTTGGGCACGCCCGCACGCACGCGGGGCCCCCGGAGAGTCCCTTGCACATGTCGCATTTGACCGCGATCTTCTTCGGCTTCTTGCCCTCGGGCATGTTCGCCTTGGTCCATTTGGGCGACGGTTCACCAGGGCCGGGGCCGCGCCCGAGAAGCAGCCAGCTCAAGAGCCCCGGTTTCGGCGGGGGCGCTGCCTCCATGCGGATCACGCCATAAGGACAATTGCGCATGCAATTGCCGCAGCCGATGCATCCCTCCTCCATGAACACCTCGCCATCGGGGCCGCGGTGGATAACGTTGGGAGGACAGTCGGCCATGCAGTGCGGGTGTTCGCAGTGGCGGCAACTCGTCGGCACATGAAGGTGGGCGAAGGTCTTGCCCGCCTCGCGGTCGAGCCGCGACAAGCCTTCGTGGCTGTCAGCGCAGGCCTTTTCGCAATTGTCGCAGCCGACACAGAGATTCTCGTCGATCAGCAACGCGTCGGTTGCCTCGCCGAGACCCTCCTTCATGATGAAACTCGCGGTGTCCGAGTAAAGGTCGACCGCGCTCGAATAGGTCGCCTTGCGCGATTCGATGAAGCTGTTCATGGCGGCGCGTTCGGCGACGGCCTTCTCTGTTGCCTCGCGCACCTGCGGCCGCGCCGCCAGCATCGCCTTGAAGCCCGCACCAGTCAGCTTGATCACCTCGCTGCCGACTGCAGCTTTCACCGTCGCGTTGCGGGGTGCACCGCTCAGCACCGCCATCTCGCCGAAATAGCTGCCGGCGGGCAGGTAGCGCAGGAAGATCGGTTTGCCGCCGATATTTTTCTCGACCACCATCGACCCTGAGCGGATGACAAAGACGTCGTCCCCCTCGTCGCCCTCTTCCAGCACCGCCTTGCCCGCAGGGACGCGGATCACTTCGGCGCCGTCGACGACGGGCGCCAGATCTTCGGCAGTCAGACCGCCCTTGAAGATCTGGAGAAGCTGGCGCTCTAGCGAGATGCGCTCGATCACGCGCCTGGCCCCGGGCACCGCGCCCATCAGCTTGAGTGCAGCAGTGCGCGATACCTCGACGAAAATGCTGTCCTCACCGGCGCGGATGGTCGCACCGCGCTTACGCCCCGAAATCAGGCCCACCTCGCCAAAAATCGAACCCTGTTCGATCGGCACGGTCACCCCGGGGGCCACCTCGACGAGCGCGTGACCCTCGGCGATGGCGAACAGCGAGGATCCCGGCTCGTCCTTTTCAAATACGACCTCGTCCTTGGGATAGAAGGCCACTTTGGAATCGAGCATGAACTCGCGCATCTGGAGCGGCGAGACCTCGGCGAAGATGCGCACCCGCGTGCGCAGAAATTCGAGCCACTCGCTGACCGATTTCCGCTCGGGCAAGTCGGCGAAGATTGCGGCCAGATCTTTTTCGTCGGCCGGCGTGAGGGCGGTGTTGCCATTGATGAACTCGACGACGTCATAGCCCTGGTTCATGCAGTGCTTGATCAACGGATAGCCCGCGAGCGCGCCGATGACATAGATGCCGGGAACTGTTGTTTCGAAGGTGGGCGATAGCTTGGGAAAGGCCTCGCGGTCGGGGCCGGTGAATTCGATCCCCATCGATTCGACAAAGGCGCGCGGCGCGACCGACCCCAGGCGCGCGACGATGAGGTCGCACTGGATCTTCTCGTCGCCGGTCGGGGTTTCGAGCGTCAACCAGCCCTCCTCGACCAGCTTGGGCTGGGTTTCGGTGCGGATGCTGATCGCGCCATTCTCGCCGGCTTCCATCAGATCGGAAACATTCTTGGCCTTGGCGCGCGCAAAATCCTTCGAGCGGTTGAGGATCGTCACGCGATTCTCAAGGGCTTCCTCGGCGACCCCCAGCGCATTCTCAATGCCCGCGTCGCCCGATCCGACAACCGTGATATGCCGGTCCTTGAAATCCTCCGGATCGTCGACCTGGTAGATGATATGCGGCAGATCATTGCCCGGACAGCGCAGACGGTTCGGATTGCCCTGCGTGCCGATCGCCAGCACGATCGTTTCGGCGGCGAGCACGTCACCCTTTGCCGTCTTGATCTGGAACGCCCCCTTTTCGCCCGTCACTTCGACGACCTTGGCGTGATAGAGGACATTCACCTTGTTCGCCGCGGCGTCCTCGTCCCAGATGGAAAGGATCGCCTCGCGCGCGCCTTCGTCGAAACGGCAGTCGGAACGCAGGTCGAGGCGATTGGGCGTCGCCATGACGTGCTTGCCCTTCTGATATTTGAAGATCGTATCGGAAAGATGGTCGGTCTTTTCGAGCAGCACATGGCTGAGACCGAGCTGCGCGGCGCGCGCAGCCGCACTGAGGCCGGCGGGACCCGACCCGATGATCGCTACCCGGACCGGGTCGCTCATAAGGCGCCTGCGCCCAAGCGGACCGCCTGAGGCAGTCGTTTGTCGCGGACACAGACCAATGCGCCTATGGGCATCCAACCCCCCATCGCCAGCCCCCGGCGATCTTTAACGGATGCGACCCGAACTTATGTTCTGGGAGTGAAGCTATGCCCTTGAAAGCGGGCCGAGGTCAACCGGTGACGAAGAAACTCCGGTCCGCCATCAGGCGAGTTCGAAAATCGCAGCGGTCCGGTCCGAAGCCACCGGTTCGAAGCGCGACCAGCCGTCGGGACCGAGCTTCTCCAGGGGGCGGAAACGCGCCTTGTAGGCCATGCGTGCCGAACCCTCGATCCAGTAGCCGAGATAGACATAGGGCAGCCCCGCACCCGCGGCCCGCTGCACATGGTCGAGAATGACATAGGTGCCAAGCCCCTCGCGCAGCGGGTGCGCCGTGTCGAAGAAGCTGTAGATCATCGACAATCCGTCGCCCTGGCGGTCGGTCAGGCAACAGCCGACGAGGCGTCCGCGGCTGCCGTCGGGCGTCGGCTCGCGATATTCGATCATATAGGTGTCGACAGGCGTCTGCTCGACCATGTCGGCGAAATCCTGCTCGTCCATGTCGGCCATGCCGCCGTTCGGGTGGCGCGACTGGAGATAGGCATGAAGAAGGCTATATTGCTCGTCGGTCGCCCAAGGCTTGCAGGCGGTGGCGACGAGATCGCCGTTGCGTCGCAGGTTCCGCTTCTGCGACTGGCTCGGTGTGAAATCCATTGCGCAAACACGCACCGATACGCAGGCTGCGCAGTCGGTGCAGCTCGGTCGGTAGGCGACCGACTGGCTGCGGCGAAAGCCGATGCGGCCAAGGGCATCGTTGAGCTCGCTCGCATTATGCCCCCCGAGCTCGGTGAACACCTTGCGCTCCGTCTTGCCCGCCAGATAAGGACAAGGCGCGGGGCTGGTGACGAAGAAGCGCGGAAAACGAAACGGCGCAGACACGCGAGACAGGCCTCCGGACTTGGTTATGCGAGCCCTCCCACGCGGGTCCCGACATGTGACATGCACCGAATATGCCGCGCGCCGTCAATGGTGCAAACATCATTTACCATTTTTGTCCGTCCCGAACTGAATCAGAGGCAGAATTTTTCTGAATCGCGCGGTAACTTTGTGCCGATCTGAATCAATTGGATCCCCGTCTCCAGCGAAACGAGGGATAAAGGAAGCCGGCGGCCCCGCCCCGGCATCCGCGGGCAAGTGCACGGGTCGGTTGCCCGCTTGGGCGCCTTGTCCGAACCTTTGAAATCGCGACCTAACGCCAGAGAATCTGACCGCCCGGTTCGATGAGCGACTTGAGCTTCTGAAGCTCCGAGATCAGGACGTCGAGGCTTTCGCGCTTGAAAACCAGCGGAAGCTCGGCTCCGCCCTGAAGCCGCATGAACAGCATCGGCTCATTCTGCTCGGTTTTTCCCGTCTGCATTCCGACGGGGCGGATCAACTGCGCTTCGCGGTCCTGCCCGTCGAACTTCTCAAGTTCAGCGACCAGCGCGCTGGCGAGAACCGGAGCACATTCAAGGCCGACCTCAATTCGGTGCAGCACCTCGTCGTCTCCCTTCAAAGCGAAGTGCAGCGCGCCATCCTTCGCAGACCATTCGACAACCTCGACAAATTTCAACGCGAATTCCTTTTCATGCAGCAAGCAGCGGCGCGCGCAATGCCTCAGCCCTTTGGATAGAGAAGCCGCGCCGGCCGGCGCTCACGGGCCGTCTTGAACAGCGAATAGGTCTGCCCGACGATTTCGGTCACGCCGGTGATCGACGCCATATAGCTTTCAAGCTCGGGGGTCTTCTTGGCCTCAATGAGCCGCGTCGGTGCCGCGGGATCGGGGCCGTCGAAGCGGACGCAAAACAGCGGCTCCCCGCGCCGCAGGATCAGATCCCTGGTCGTGTCGTGCCACTCGAACGCCCATTGCAACGGTCTCGGCCAGACATCGATCGGAAAGCGGCCGTTGATCTGAATGCCGGGGCGGTCGGGCGTATGGTGGAAGATGGGGGGATATTGATTGACGTAAACCGGATCGTCCGAAACGAAGACATAAGACGTCAGCATCTGGAGCACCGGCCGCTGCGGATCGCGCCATTCGTGTCGCGGCTGAAATACGATCCAGCGCTGCAGCGCCTCGGCCCGGATCGGACTTTTGTCGGCGAGAACGTTGGTAATCTCCATCCCGCCGGCCGTCAGGTTCAGCCGCAAATGAACGTCGATGGGACAGTTGATGACGAAGTGCCGGCGGTCGAAATCCAGCACCGAGGGACATTTACCGACCGACCGGGGATCCTTGCTTTGGGATTCGACCCGTACCGGCCGCGGGGTGTCCCAAATGACGCTCGCGCCTTCGACATTGAGCAGCCAGCCGACAGTATAGGCGCGCGATTCGCCTCGAGCAGCGTCCTCCGAACTTGGCTGGGGTTCAGCCTCCGCGGCGAGCGCACCCTTCGAAAACAAGTTCTTCAACATTTTAAAAACCGGTACCCTTTACTCACCGCTGCGGGGACCCGCGCATTACCGTATCGACCTTACGAATCCTAGACAGGAGTTTCGGGCGGCGCGCAGCATATGTCCTCATGGAGCTGCCGCGTCCTATTGCCTATCTGGGCACTCGATCATCCATAGCCTCTCAATTCATCGCCGGTCAGCGTCGCGACATGCAGCACGTTGGTCGATCCCGGCGTCCCGAAGGGAACACCGGCCATCATGACCAGCTTCGAGCCCGATTTCCCGATGCCGTGTCGCAAAGCCATGCGTTTGCCTTTGGCGATCATTTCCTCGAAGCTTCCGATGTCCTTGGTGGGAACCGCATGTGCACCCCAGAGCAGCCCCATGCGCCGCGCCGCCTCGCGTTTCGGCGTGAGCACCAGCAGCGGCGCTCCTGGCCGCTCGCGCGCGACGCGCCGGGCGGTCGAGCCCGATGCGGTGAAGCAGATGATGGCATCGGCACCGATCGTCCCGATGATGCTCCCCGCCGCCTCGGCCAGCGCGTCGGCCGTGGTCGCGTCGGGGAAGGTCTCTGTGAAATGGAGACGGCGGTAATAGTCCGGGTCGCCTTCCACCGACCGGGCAATCGAATCCATCATCGTCACCGCCTCGACCGGCCAGGCCCCTGCCGCGGTCTCGGCCGAGAGCATGATCGCATCGGCGCCGTCATACACGGCAGTCGCGACGTCCGAGACCTCGGCGCGCGTCGGGGTCGGTGAGACGATCATCGATTCGAGCATTTGCGTGGCGACGACGACCGGCTTGCCCATCCGGCGGGCGGCCGCGACGATACGCTTCTGGAGCGGCGGAACCGCCTCGGGCGGAAGTTCAACGCCAAGGTCACCGCGCGCGACCATGGCGGCGTCGGCAAGCTCCAGTATCTCCTCAAGCCGTTGCACGCCCGAAGGCTTCTCGAACTTCACAAGCAACGCCGCCTTGCCGCCGATCAGCCGCCGCGCCTCGGCGACATCCTCGGGGCGCTGAACGAAAGAAAGCGCGATCCAGTCGACATGCTGGTCGAGCGCGAAGGCGAGGTCCCTGCGATCCTTTTCGGTCAGTGCGGCGAGCGGCACCACCACGTCGGGGACGTTGACCCCCTTTCGGTCCGAGATCCGCCCGCCCACCTCGACAAGCGTCTCGATCCGGTCCGGGGTCACGCTTTGCACGCGCAGCACCAGTTTGCCATCGTCGACGAGGAGCCGCGTCCCCGGTTCAAGCGCCGCAAAAAGCTCCGGATGCGGCAGGTGGACGCGCGCTGCGTCGCCCGGCGCCTTGTCCGCATCGAGGACGAAGCTCTGGCCCTTCGTCAGTTCGGCGGGGCCCTGCCGAAAGGTGCCGACCCGCAGCTTCGGTCCTTGCAGGTCGACCAGGATTGTCGTCGGTCGGCCGGTTTCCTTTTCGAGCGCGCGGATCGCGGCGATCACCTTGGCGTGGCCGTCATGATCGCCGTGGCTCATGTTGACGCGAAAAGCGTCGGCGCCTGCCCGGTGAAGCGCCGAAATCATGTCGGGATTAGCGCTCGCAGGACCAAGGGTCGCCAGGATGCGCACCTTGCGCTGGCGGGGGGTGAAACTGTGGACCACGATTGCTCCGCCTGTCTTCTTGCCGTTACGGTCCCTGCGGGGCATGGCGCGTTGATCGTGTCATGGCAACCGCCGTATAGCTATTCAACCCGTAAAGGAGAGAAACGTCCGATGTCCTGCAGCGAAGACCAACCCCTTGCTCCCGATGCACTCGACGATCTCGATGACGCGGTTGCGGCTACCGCCTTTCGCCGGCTGGTGAGGCTGCTGCGTCATCGCCACGATGCGGCCAACATCGAGCTCATGGGTCTTGCCGGCTTCTGCCGCAACTGCCTTGGCGACTGGATCGCCGAGGCGGGTGGCATGAACAAGGAGGCCGGGCGGACGATCATTCACGGCATGCCGACCGCCGAATGGAAAGCGCGCTATCACGTCCCTGCAACCGCGGAGCAGCTCGCGCGGATGGAAGAAAGCATGGCCAAGAATCCCGGACCTCGCTAGTTGGGCGCCGGCGCGATTCTCTTGCGCCGAGAAATCCAACCCCAGCGGAGTCCAATATGAGCGAAGCCACCACTGCCGACGAACAACTGCGCCTTTTCATCGAGCGCATCGAGCGGCTGGAAGAAGAGAAAAAGGGCATCGCCGACGATATCCGCGACGTCTATAACGAAGCCAAGTCGCAGGGTTATGATCCCAAGATCATGCGCCAGATCGTCCGTCTGCGGAAAATGCCGGTTCACGACCGCAAGGAGATGGAGGCGATCCTCGACGTGTACAAGTCGGCGCTCGGCATCGACTGAGACTAAACCGCAAGCAGGGAGACGACATGATGTTCAGCACCACGACACCCACCGTCGAGGGCCGTCCAGTCCGCGAATATCTGGGCATCGTCACCGGCGAGGTGATTGTCGGCGCGAACATCTTTCGCGACCTTTTTGCAAGCATCACCGATATCGTCGGCGGCCGTTCGGGCAAATATGAGGACGTTCTTGCCCGCGCGCGCAAGGAGGCCCTCAGCGAGATGGAGGCCGAGGCGGCGAAGCTCGGCGGCAACGCCGTGATCGGCGTCGACATCGACTATGAGGTTCTCGGCCAGAATGGGTCGATGCTGATGGTCTCGGCGAGCGGGACGGCGGTTGTCCTGTAGACGCCGCCCCCGCAACGCAGCGGTTGTCTCGAAAAGCCGCGCACGCTAGGGCGGCGCCACATTTTTCCACATCGATGGAGGTAGGCCGTGGCCGGCCATAGCAAATTCAAGAACATCATGTACCGCAAGGGCGCACAGGACAAGAAGCGCAGCGCCCTCTTCTCGAAGCTCGCGCGCGAAATCACGGTCGCGGCAAAAATGGGTCTGCCCGACCCTGACGCCAATGCTCGTCTGCGCGCCGCGGTAAACGCCGCCAAGGCGCAGTCGATGCCCAAGGACAATATCCAGCGAGCGATCGACAAGGCGTCGGGGAGTGAAGGCGAGAATTACGAGGAGATCCGCTACGAAGGTTACGGCCCAGGCGGCGTATCGCTGATCGTCGAAGCCCTCACCGACAACCGCAATCGGACCGCGACGAACGTCCGCACGGCCTTTGCGAAGAATGGCGGTAATCTCGGCACTACCGGCAGCGTCAGCCATGGCTTCGACCGGCTCGGCCAGATCACCTATCCGGTGAGTGCGGGCGACCCCGACACGGTGTTTGAAGCCGCGCTCGATGCTGGCGCCGACGATGTTGAATCGTCCGAAGACGGCCACGAAATCTGGACGAGCGTTGAAAATCTGCACGAGGTCGCCAAGGCGCTCGAAGCGAAGCTGGGCGAGGCCGAGGGTGTGAAACTCGCCTGGCGGCCGACGCTGAAGAGCGAGGTCACCGACGAGGCAACCGCACAGACGCTCTTCAAGCTTATCGACACGCTCGACGACGACGACGATGTGCAGACCGTGTGGGGCAATTACGACATTCCCGATGCCGTGATGGAAAAACTTGGCTAGCAGCCGAAATTCGGTCGCATCGCGCGGCGCTGCCTTGGCCGCTGACCGCACACGCCTTCGGCCTACCCGGGCGCCGCGCCATGCGCCCATGGCTGCATGATCATTCTCGGCCTCGATCCCTCGCTATCGTGCACCGGATGGGGCGTGATCCGCATCGAGGGCAGCCGGATCAGCCATGTCGCCAACGGCCAGGTCAAAACCGATGCCAAGGCCGCCCTGCCCGAGCGTCTTGCACATCTCGACACGGTGCTCGCAGCCGTGATCGCCGACCATGGTCCGATGTGCGCGGCGGTCGAGGAAATCTTCGTCAACGACAATCCGCAGTCGACTCTGAAGCTCGCGCACGCCCGCGGCGTCGCGCTGCTCGCCTGCGCGCGGGCCGGCCTTCCCGTCGTCGAATATGCCCCGCGCCTCGTCAAGAAAGCGATCGTCGGCACGGGCGGCGCTGCAAAGGAGCAGGTGCAGGCGATGCTGCGCGTTCTGCTGCCGGGCGCCACGGTCGCAGGCGCCGATGCGGCCGACGCGCTGGCGGTAGCGATCTGTCACGGCAACCACCGACCGCGATCCTGACGTTCAATTCCCTGCGCGCCGAAGGGAATTTTATTCCCTTTTCGTTCTCCCCGCGTTAGGCCCGTGAAATGATCGCGAAACTCACCGGACGGCTCGACAGCAGCGGCGCAGGCCATGCCGTAATCGACGTCGGGGGCGTTGGCTATCTGGTCGAGGCTTCGGCGCGCACCCTCGATGCGCTGGGTCCCGTCGGCGGCGACGTCACCATTCACACCGAGATGCTCGTCGGCGAGGATTTTCTTCGCCTCCTTGGCTTCGCACGGGCCGAGGAGCGCGACTGGTTTCGTCTGCTGACCAGCGTCCAGGGCGTCGGCGCCAAGGTCGCGCTCGCAATCCTTTCGGCGCTCGAGGTCGCTGATCTTCAGCGCGCGCTTGCTGGCGGTGACAGCGCGATGATTGCGCGCGCCAACGGCGTCGGGCCAAAGCTTGCCCAGCGCATCACGCACGAGCTCAAAGACAAGGCGGGAGCCTTGGGCGGTCTCGCCGGAAGCACCGGTTCCGCGATGACGCCGGCTTCAGGACCGCTCGGCGACGCAGTGGCCGCGCTCACCAGCCTGGGTTTCAAACCCACTGAAGCCAGCGGAGCGGTCGCGGCGGCAAATGAGGAGCTCGGCGCCGGAGCAACGCTCGACGCCCTGGTGCGGGTCGCGCTCAAGAAGGCTGCGAAATGACGGACATGGCTCGCCGCGCCGCTTGCCGCTGCGGCCAGATCCGTATCACCTGTACGGGCGAGCCGATCCGGGTCTCGGTGTGCCATTGCCGCGAGTGCAAGGCGCGCAGCGGCAGCGCCTTTGCCGCGCAGGTGCGCTTTTCCGCGGAGCAGGTCCGCATCGAAGGCGAAGACCGGGCGAAAATGTGGCAGTTCACCGGCGAAAGCGGCAACACTGCCGACTTCTTTTTTTGCGGCACCTGCGGCTCGGGCGTCTGGTACCGGGCGCGGCCCTATCATGACGCCTATGCAATCCCGCTCGGCAATTTCGAGCCCGGCCACGGTTTCGTGCCCCATTATTCGGTCTTTGAGGAGCGCAAGGAACCTTGGGTCTCGATCACCGGCGAAGCAATAGAACATTATGACTGAGCGCCCGGATCATCCTGGATATCCCGCGGCATTTCTGTCTCCCTATGCATTGGGCTGGGTCGCGCTGGCACTCGAAGGGCTGGTGTTTGTGACGATCGCCTCGGCCGCTCTCTTCGCAATGTGGGGGGCATTTGGCGACCGGATGGCAGATTGGCTTCCCTTCCTCCCGTCAGCGGCTGGGTCGGCCCTTGTTGCAGCCTTGCTCCTCAAGCTGGTCATGCCATGGGTCCACCCGGCGACGCGTCGGATCAGCCTGTGTCCCTCGTGCGGCAAGCCGACACTCCTGACCAGCCCGGATCTCGACGAATGGAACGTCCGTGCCAACCCCGAAGGCCACTGCGCAGGCGATCGGCGCTTTCACCCCGAAGAACGATGCTCGCAGTGCCATGCCGACTTGCGCAAAGTGACATAGCGGGGGATGAGCAACAACGTGACCGATCTCACCTCCCCTTTGCGCACGCCCGAGGATGCCGACGCAGCACTTCGGCCCAAATCGCTCGCCGAATTCGTCGGGCAGGCGGCAGCGCGCGAGAATCTGCGCATCTTCATCGAGGCGGCGAAGGTTCGATCGGATGCGCTTGACCATGTACTCTTCTTCGGGCCGCCCGGTCTTGGAAAGACGACGCTCGCGCAGATCGTGGCGCGTGAACTCGGGGTCGGCTTTCGGTCCACGTCGGGACCCGTGATCGCCAAGGCGGGCGACCTTGCGGCATTGCTCACCAATCTTGAGGACGGGGACGTCCTGTTTATCGACGAGATCCATCGCCTCGCCCCTGCGGTCGAGGAAATCCTCTATCCGGCGATGGAGGACCGCGCTCTCGATATCATGATCGGCGAGGGACCGTCGGCGCGCAGCGTCCGCATCGACCTTCCCAATTTCACCCTCGTGGGCGCGACGACGCGGCAAGGCCTGCTGACCACCCCGCTGCGCGACCGGTTCGGTATTCCGGTGCGGCTCAATTTCTATACCCACGCCGAGCTTGAACAGGTGATCAGCCGCGCGGCGCGCCTGCTGGGCCTCGCCATCGCGCCCGACGGTGCGCTCGAGATAGCCAAGCGATCGCGCGGAACACCGCGCATTGCCGGGCGGCTTCTGCGCCGTGTGCGCGACTTCGCAACCGTCGCCGGCGCGCCCATCGTCGATGCGAAGACCGCCGACGCCGCGCTCAACCGTCTCGAAGTCGACGCGCTGGGGCTCGACGCGATGGATCGGCGCTATCTCACCATGATCGCGGACATTTATCGCGGCGGTCCCGTGGGCGTCGAGACGCTCGCCGCGGGGCTTTCGGAGCCGCGCGACACGATCGAGGACGTCATCGAGCCCTATCTGCTTCAGATCGGCCTCATCGCCCGTACCGCGCGCGGACGGATGCTCAACGCGAGCGCGTGGAAGCATCTCGGGCTCAATCCTCCGGCCGGCACGCAGGACGGGCTCTTCGACCAGGCGAAATAGGGCGGAAAACTCGGGCTTCCTCCGCCAGATGCCGCGGACCTGCGACGAATGGTGAAAGGGGGGTTTGCGACGAGTCGTGCACCGGCTATCGGTCAGCCATGACCGACGTCCCTCCCCCTTTCGTCCCCGGCGCTTTTGTGGGAGCGGCGCATCATTACCGCGTGCGCGTCTATTTCGAGGACACCGATCTCAGCGGGATCGTCTACCACGCCAATTATCTGCGCTACATGGAGCGCGCGCGGTCGGACATGCTGCGGCTCGCCGGTATCGACCAGCGTGCCGCCATGGACGCCGGAGAAGGCGCGTGGGCCGTGACCGACCTTGCAATCAAATATCTGCGGCCCGCAAAGCTCGACGATGACTTGCTGGTCGTGAGCCTGGTGGAGGCGGTGCGCGGCGCGAGCGTGGTGATCGCTCAGCGCATCCTTCGCAGTCATCAAACGTTAAGCGACGAAATGCTGACGGACGGCCGGGTCACGGCCGCCTTTCTGTCGCCCGAAGGCCGGCCGCGACGCCAGCCGGCGGGCTGGGCCAGCCGCTTCACCGCGATCATGAATGGAGAGAGCATCCCTTGCTAGACAATATCACGCTGGCCGCCGACGCGGCGACCCTGTCCCCCGTCGCGCTGTTCCTGCACGCCGACTGGATCGTCCGTTTCGTGATGATCGGACTGCTGCTCGCGTCCATCTATGTCTGGGCCGTGATCCTGACTCACGGTCGCGGTACCGGCAAGATGATACGCGCCTCGGAGCGGTTCGAGCGCGATTTCTGGCGGGCGGGCAACATCGACAAATTCTACGACGAGAATGGCCGCGAGGAACTCCCGAGCGCGAAGGTGCTTGCAGCGGGCATCTCCGAGTGGCGTCGATCAACCGCGGGCAAGACAGTCGATCGCGAGGGCACCCGCGAGCGGCTGGGCGTGGCAATGAACGCTGCGATTGAGGGCGAGGTTGACCGGCTCGCGGAGAAAATCGGCACACTGGCCACCATCGGTGCCGTCGCTCCCTTCGTCGGCCTGTTCGGCACCGTCTGGGGAATCATGCGATCCTTCTCGGAGATTGCGGCGCAAAACAATAGCAGCCTTGCCGTCGTGGCGCCGGGGATCTCGGAGGCACTCTTCGCGACCGCCATCGGCCTCTTTGCCGCCATTCCGGCAGTGATCGCCTACAACGCCTTTTCGCAGCGGCTGAACCGGCTCGAATCGCGGCTCGGCCGCTTTGCCGACGGGCTGCACGCGACCTTCAGCCGCGAACTGGAGGTCGAGGCCTGATGGCGATGAGCGGACCATCCGGCGGCCCCGGACGGCGGCGCGGACGCGGCGGGCGCCGCGCGCCGATGTCGGAGATCAACGTCACCCCCCTCGTCGACGTGATGCTGGTGCTGCTGATCATTTTCATGATCACCGCGCCGCTTTTGACCGCCGCGGTGCCGATCGACCTGCCCGACAGCCGCGCCAAACCGCTCGATACCGAAGAGCGCGAGCCCGTTCAGCTCTCGATCGGCGGCGATGATACCATCTATATCGGCGAAGATCCGGTCAGCGAGGCCGAACTGCCCGCGCGGCTCACCGCGATCGCGCAGGCCGATGCAGGACAGGATCGGCCGCGCCAGATCATGCTGCGCGCCGACAAGGGGCTCGACTATGGCCGTGTCATGCAGGTCATGGGCGAGCTTAACCGGGCCGGGCTTTCGCGCATCGCGCTGGTCACGACCGGTTCAGAATCCGGACAATAGGTTCAGAAAATGGCCGAACAACGGGCATCAAGGGGGACCGAACGCACCAGCGTCGCCATCGCGGCGGCGCTGCATGTCGTCGTCATCGGCCTGCTCTCGGTGCAATGGACAGCAGGCGACCGGCGCTTCGACAATCCGCCGATGGAGGTCGACCTGATCGCCGAGACCGCCGCGACGTCGACCGCGCCGGAGATCAGCGATCTTCCGCCCGCCGCGCGGCTGGGCGAGGAATATGCGACCGACATCCCGGCGCCTGAACCCGAGCCGGCGCCCACCCCCCCGGCTCCCGACCCGGTCGCAGCACCAACGCCTGCCCCGGCGCCCAAGCCGGTCAAGCGCGCCGAGCCCGCACCGCCCAAGAAGCAGCCGGCGCAAAAGGCCGCGCCCAAGCCTGCGCCCAAGGCCACGCCCAAGTCCGAGGATCGCCCGACGCGTCCCACCGGCCGGCTCGACGGCATCGCGGAAGGCCTGTCGCGCACGCAGCCAAAGCAATCCTCGAGCAAGGGCGCGCCGGCGCAAGCGACGGCCGCCGAGGTCAGGCGATCGATTGACGTGAGCATCAAGGCGGCCGTCGGGCCGCGCTGGAACAGCTGCCGCGTATCGGGTATCGACGTCGATCAGCTCAAGACCGTCGTGAAATTCCGCCTCACGCGGTCGGGTGCGCTCGCGGGTTTCACCAGTGTTACGACCACAGGCGAGAACGAGAGCAACAGATTCCAGATACAGCGCCACCAGGAATGCGCAAAACGCGCGGTCGAACTCGCCGCGCCCTTCGATCTGCCAGCTGAAAATTACGATTTCTGGCAGAATTACACGCTCGATTTTATCAAGAGGTAAGAGAGATGACCCTCCGCTCATTCAGCCTATCGCTCGTGTTTCTGCTGACCGGTGCGCCCCTCATGGCCCAGCAGACCCCGACCCCCACGGCGCCGACGCCGCCTGCGGTCACTCAGACCGAACCGCGCGAAACGATCGAGGGTCAGCTTTCGCAAGATCGCACCGTCATCGCGATCCCAGCGCTCGCAACGCCTGCGGTCGCGACCGTCGCGGGGCTTCGCACCGACAATCTCGGCCGGCAGATTGCCGAGGTGATCGCCGCCGACCTTGAGCGAAGCGGGCTTTACGCGCCGCTCGGCCCGGGGAGTGTCCGTGCGATCACCATGCCCGAAGTGACCGCCCCGCGCTTTGCCGACTGGAAGGCGCGCAATGCCGAAAATGTCGTCCACGGCTTTGTGCGAACGAGCGGCACCGGCGGACTGATCGTCGGCTGCTACCTCTATGACACTGCGCTCGGCAGCGAACTGGTGCGCCAGGGTTTCGAGATCCAGCCCGGCGACTGGCGCCGCGCCGCGCACAAATGCGCCGACGCCATCTATTCGCGCCTGTCGGGCGAATCGCCCTTCTTCGACAGCCGCATCGCCTACATCGCCGAGAGCGGCCCCAAGGGGAACCGCACCAAGCAGCTCGCGATCATGGATTCGGACGGCGGCAACCACAAGTTCATCACCAACGGCCAGGCGCTGGCGCTCAGCCCGCGCTTCTCCCCCGATTACAAGAAGATCGTCTATGTGAGCTATCTCGCCGACCGAGTCCGCGTCTTCATCTATGACGTGGACAGCGGCACACAGAAGCTGGTGACCGAAAGCCGCAACGCAACCTTCGCCCCGCGCTGGTCACCGGACGGGCGCCAGATCCTCTTTTCAATGGCGGTCGGCGGCAACACGGACATCTACCGCATCTCGGCCGAGGGAGGGACGCCGGTACGGCTGACCACTGCGCCCGGGATCGACGTCGGCGGCAGCTTCTCGCCCGATGGCAAGAAAATCGTGTTCGAAAGCGACCGCTCGGGCAGCCAGCAGCTCTATACCATGAACATCGACGGGTCGAACCAGCAGCGGATCAGCTTTGGCGGCGGCCGCTACGCCACTCCCGAATGGTCGCCGCGCGGGGATCTCATTGCGTTCACCCGCATGGGCGGCGGCGAGTTTCGCATTGGCGTGATGACACCATCGGGCGGCGGGGTTCGCATGCTCACGAACAGTTGGCAGGATGAAGCGCCAACCTGGGCGCCGAACGGCCGGGTCATCCAGTTCTTCCGCACCACGCCCGGGCGCGACGGCAAATCGAGCATCTGGCAGGTCGACCTCACTGGCGTGAACCTACGCCGCCTGCCTACGCCGCGCGATGGATCCGACCCGAGCTGGGGGCCGATTCGGCCCTGAGCATGCGGAACCAAAGCACGCCCTTGGGGTTCAAAAAGGGTTCCTTAGTCATTCCAACATAGGTTAAGCCCGCATAATTGGGATCAAATGCAAAACAACAGAAGGACCGATGCCATGACGATACGCAAAACCACCGCCATGATCGCGGCCATCACCATGCTGGCGGTCGGCGCCTGCTCGAAAAAGGCACCCGACACCCTGCCGCCGGCGCCCGAAGGCACCGACACCGGCTCGGATAGCGGTATCGGCAATGCCGTAATCCCCGGCTCCCAGCAGGATTTCCTCGCCAACGTCTCGTCCGACCGCATCTATTTCGATTTCGACCAGTATAATGTCGATGCGGAAGACCAGGCCACGCTGCGGAGCCAGGCGGAGTGGCTGCAGCGCAACCCCAATGTGCGGGTCACGCTCGAGGGCCACGCCGACGAACGCGGGACGCGCGACTACAACCTCGCGCTCGGCGAACGCCGCGCCAATGCTGCGAAAAATTATCTCGCCTCGCTCGGAATCGACCCGAGCCGCATTCAGGTCATCAGCTATGGCAAGGAACGCCCGGCCGAGCTTGGATCGAACGAAGCAGCCTGGGCAAAGAACCGCCGCGCAGTGACGGTCGTTATCGGGCAATAAGCCCCGTCCACCAAGGCCAGAGCGGTACCACCACAAAGGCCGCGGCGCACAGGAAAACACCGAAGGGGACCCGCCGCAGTGTCAGCGGCCGGTCCCCTTTTCCTCGGGAGAAGAGCGCCCACCCGATCCCGGTGAGGCTGGCAAGAAGCAGCAAGAGCGGCAATGCCTGCCAGCCCAGCCAGGTGCCAATGGCCGCAACCAGCTTCGGATCCCCGCCGCCCATGGCCTCGCGGCCGTGCGCGCGGCGCCAGCTCCAGGCAATGAGCGCAAGGGTCAAGCCGCCTGCGAGCGCCCCAAGCCAGCGCTCCAACAACGTCGTGCCCATCAAGGGACCCGCGAAGATGAGCCCCACGAGGGCCAGCAACGCGTTGAGCGGATCGGGCAGCCACATATGGCGGGCATCGAGCAGCGCGAGCGGCAGGAGCAACCACCCGAAAAGCGCCCAGATCCAGCCTTGCGCGCCCGGCATGAGCGCGAGCGCGAGCGTAGCAAGGAACGCGGACGCAAGCTCGACGCGGCCGTGGAGCTTGTCAATCGGTGCGCCGCACAGGCGGCAACGGCCGCGCAGCCATAGCGCCGAGAAAAGCGGTACAAGGTCTCGCGCTTCGAGCCGCGCGTTGCAGCCATCGCACTGCGAACGCCCGGCAAGCGAGCGCCCAGCGGGCCAGCGCAGCACGAGGGTCGCTATGAAGCTGCCGAGGACGCCGCCGATCAATGCCGCAAGAGCAATTTCCGCGCCCCAGGGCAGGCAGCCGGCGGCGGCGTCCATATCAGAAGCGACCGCTGGTCGTGAGCCGGAAGCTGCCCTCGCGGGCGCGAAAACCGAGCGCGGCGAGCGCGGCCGCCATTGCAGGATCCTTATCGACGATGATGGAAAATTCCGCCCGCCAGGCGCCGCTGCCATCGAAGCTTATCTTGAGCCGCTCCATTCCCGACTGGCTGGCGAGCGCTGCCTGCGCCCAGCCTTTCGAGCACGACAGCGGGCCTGAAAGTCCGCGGGACAGGTTGAGCCCCGCGATAGGCGCTGCGACCGTTAATTGTAGCCGTCCCCCGGCCTCGACGCATCGCCCCGCTGCGCCGAAACGGACCCTCGCCTCTTCGAAGCGTAGCGCCTCAACGGGAATATTGCCGAGGCCGCCCGATAAACTCGTCATGCCGTTGACGTTTGACAGTCCGCGGGGATCGCTGCCGTGCAGCCGTCCCGTCAGCGCCCCCAGCCGCGCATCGTCGCGCTCGAAGACGAGGTCGGTACGCCCAGTCAGCAATGCGAGCGGTGACAGGCGGGCCTGAAGCGTCCCGAGCGGCAAGGCGCCCAGCCGCGCGTCGACGATCTCGGCGGACCATACCGATCCCTTGACCGTCTGCGCGCTGAAGCCGGCGTCGGAGGCTCCCGAGAGGCCGAGCGCGAGCCGCATCGGAAAAGTTGCCATGATCAGCAGCAGCGCGAGCAAGGCTGCAACGCCGATCAATCGCTTCGGTGCGCGCGTCATTGGCCGCTTTTCCGGAGGTCAGCGGTCATGCCCACCGTGCCGTCGGGGGCCGGTATGATGGTAAGCGCATCGAAGACGAAGCCCTGCGTTTCGAGCGAGGCGATCCATTCGGTGAGGACCGGCGCCTTGGCAGTCGCAATTGCGATGCTTGCCTGCCCCGCGCCGCGGGCCTCGTTGCGGTCAAGCGTCAGCCCGATCTCGCCCGCCGATTGCGCGAGAAATTGATCGATCGCAACAGCCTCCACCGCGGCTGCCACCGATTTCGAGGGTCGCTGCGCGAGCAACGCGATCTTGGCAGAAACCCGGCCCTCGCGCTCAACCGCAGCGCGGTGATTGTTTTCCAGATCGGCAAAGGCCGCATAGGCGGGACGTCCGAGCGCCCACAGGAGCACCCCCGCCGCCAGCGCTCCCGCCACGCCGACAAGCCAGCGCTCACGCTGCGAGAGGCCCGTCCACCAATTTTGCAGCTCTTCCCTCATGGCACCGCCCGGATCGTGATATTCGCGATCTGCTGTCCGTCAGGGCCCGCCATCGGCTGCGCAGTCACGCGGTAGCCTCGCGCCTGGAGCGCGAGCAGCACGCGGTTGAGATCCTCGACGCGCGGTGCTGCGAGCGAGGTCGTGAGCGTGCCATCGGTGCGGTGCGAGAGACTCTTCAGCGTCACCCCGGGCGTATCCTGCATCGCGCCGTAGAGTGCCGAGGCGGGTACGGAAAAAGCAAGCGGCCCGCCGCCCGCCGCGGCAAGGCGCCGGTCGATCTCGGCCTCCGCGGCCTCGGCGTCAGGGGCGCTCACCCCTGCCTTCTTCGCCGCCGCGACAACCGCCGCATCGGCGCGGCGCGTGTCGGAGCCGAGACGAACCGCACGCACGATGGGGATCGCAAGGCTGACCGCGACGAGCGCTACCAACATCCGCTTCCCCCACAGCATCACCACCGGATCGACGCCCCAGCGCCGCTTCGGCTTCCACGCCCCGCTCAGTAGATCGAGGGGCGGCGCGGCGAGCGACAACAGCAGCGCTTCGCGCATCCGTTCGGCATCGAGCGGCACGATCGCTTGCCCCGCAGCGATCAGCGGATCGAGTTCGGGGTCGGAGACATAGGCACGCTCATGTGTTCGCACGATCTGCTCGCGCCCAACGATGGCGGTCCACAGCGTGTCGGGATCGGGCGGCGGGACCATGGCACCCGCCGGCACGATCGCCGATGGCTCGAGACCGTGTGTAGCCAGCCACGCATTCCAGGCCGCCATCGCTGCGTGGGTCGTCACCGCTACCGGCACGGCCTGTCCTGCCGCTGGAGGCTCACCGGCCACCAGGTGGAGATCAGCGGGAGCGCCAAGACAATCCTTGAGCGCCTCCACCCGCGCCGCAGCCGCCGCCTGCGGTGGAGACGCATCAGGAAAATGGTGCCAGCGGACCGGAACGTCAGCGGCGGGAGCGAGCACAATCAGCCTGTCCTCGCCGCCCGTCCCGCGAGGCGGGCGCCCCCAGCTATCGACCCAGCCATCGTCCTGCCCTGAATCGGTTACAACGCCGTCGTCGACCCTGAGCCAGGCGATATCGGCGGGCATGGAAGCGCCATCGAACGCGGCGAAGGGCGGCAGCCAGAGAACGAGTGTCGACGTCATTTCAATCGCTCTCGCCCCAATCGCGGCGCACGATCGCCGGCGGCGCCATCCCCGCGGCCGGCGCGCCGCCCCAGGCATCGATGAGCGAGCGTGCCGTCAAATCCCCGTCCCCCAACCTCACCTGCGCCGTCAGCGCGAGCCATCGGCTCGTCACGCCCGCCTGGTCGCCGACGCCGCCCGGCGGGTCGAGCCGTTCCAGCGCGCGCGTCTGCCAGAATCCTACGCTGCTGCCATAGCCGCCGGCGGGCCGCGCGGCCAGCGCTGCCCGAGCATCGGCGAGGCTGATCTCGCCCGGCATCAGCATCGCGACCAGCGGCGCCCGTTCTGGAGTGAGCGTGTTGACATTGAGTTTCACCGGTTCGGCGGCGGGAAGGACGCAGATCCAGGGCTTCATCCGGGCATAAATCTTGAAGGTTACGCCGCGCACCGCGCGCCACTCACTGATGTGGGCCATCATGCGGTTGGCGGGGAGGTAACTTATCTCGAGCGCGCGATAAGCGCCGTCTTCCGCGCCCAGCGGCGCTTCGTTGCTGTCGCTGTCAATCCAATCCGCGGTCGCCGCCGCGACCGACTCCGCCTCGCCGCGGCCAACGCCGAGCAGCGCCATCAGTTCGCTAAACTGGCGAACCGCCACGGCCCGCTGACTGAACCTGCCAGGCGAGGTCTCGGCAACGAGGCTATTGAGATTGAAGCAATTGTTCGCATCGCTGAGCCGCGCCCTCCCCTCTCCACCCGGCAGGGGCAAAATGAAATCGCGTTCCAGCCAGTCGCCGGCGAGGGTGAGCCTTGTCGGGTCGCGCGTCACCAGATCAGCGACCCGGCGCAGCGCGATCTGTTCGGCAGCAAGACTGTAGGCGCGGCCTTGGTCAACCGCCGCAGCACTGCCCGCGATCCGCGCTGCGAGGGTCAACCGGTCGAGCGCCGTCGCCGCGATCACGGCCATCACCGCGACGAGCAACAATACGCTCAGAAGCGCTGCCCCGCGCTCGTCTGTACCGCGCATCATGGCAGGGGCGCCTGACGACCGGGCGGCGCGGGCGGGACCGGCGCGGTAAGGAACAGAAGGACAAGCGGCGCGCGGCCGGTGCGCGTCAGCCGCACCTCGACCGCGCGCGGAAGGCGATCGGTGGGCCCCGAATTCCAGGCTTCAATCCACATGCCTGCTTCGTCGCGATAGCGAACCGCGGCGGCGCTCACCTCGCCCGCGAGCCTATCACCTTCACCCAGCGGGGTGCCGTCGAGCATCGGTTGCGCCGCACGGCGCCATTCATTTCCCACGAGCGCATAGGCGACGCGCTCGACAGCCGGGCGCGGCCCCGCATCGCGCATGCCCGCGCCGCCGTGCACGAAGGCAAAGCCGGTTGCCGAACCGATGAAAGCGGGGACCGGCTCGCCCGACGGGCCGCGGGTCGCCCGCGGCAGGGCCTGCGCGAGATCGTTCGCCATCACCGCGCGCAACCGGTTGATTCCGCCCATTGCCTTTAATCGTGCCTGCACTGCGTCCTGCGTGTCGACGCTACTGCGCAAAAGCCCGACCCCCATGGCCGCGATCGCCGCAAAAATCGACAGCGCCACGAGCATCTCGACCAGCGTAAAACCGAGGGCGGAATGGCCAATACCGGTTCGCACCCGCCTGACCGAAATGCCGTACGTCTTTCGCGCCCCTCCAATGGGAGAAGCCGCCCTGAGCCATGTGAGGGCATGCGGACAACGCCGGAGACAAAGGACCTTCATCTCGCCGACCGGATGATGGTGAGCACCGCCTGCCCGCGGCCGCGGTGGGGCCGGACGGTCAGGTCGATACGCAGCAGCTTGTCGTCGTCGGTCTTCGCGACGCGCTGGTCGACCCACCATTCGCGCCCGGCATTGGCCACGCGGCTCGTGCTCGCCCCGATCGTCGGCGGGGCAGGGTCGGTCCACAGCTCGACCGCTCGGTTCTGGGCGACGATGCCTGCCATGGTGCTTTCGTCAAGGTCACCCGCGGTGCGCACGGCGTAGGCATCGAGCCGCACCAATGTCAGCGCCGCGATGCTGATGATGCTGAGCGCGACCAGCATTTCCAGAAGGGTGAAGCCGCCCTCGCCGGCTAGAACCTCACGGGCCACGGCTCACCTCCCCTGCCGCAGACACGCGCACGACCTCGCGCGCGGCGCCCCCCGTCAGCACGACAGTTTGCGGGGTCGGGCTGGTGCCGACACGATCGAAAAGGATCCGCGTCACGCCAGTGCCACTTTCTGCGTTGAAACGAAGCGCGTGGGGCCAGCTGCGCTGCTCGAAGGCACGGCCGGGGAGCGGTTGCCACGTGCCATCCACCCGCCGCGCAAAACCATAGCCTGACGGCGCGAGATTGACGGCGACGCTGCGCCCCTCGATCACGGCGACATCGCGCGCGGCGGCAAGGCGTGCAGCGAGCCTGTCGGCCTCGCCCCGGACGCTGCGTTCCTCTCCAGGGATAGTGAGGACGACGGCCGTCGCGGCGAGCGCGAGAATGGCCAGCACGACCATCAGTTCGACGAGCGTGAAGCCGCGTTCGCCCGAAAAAGGCTCAACTCTCTCCGTGGATGTCGGCATTTTCATCTGTCCCGCCCGGCGCGCCGTCGGCGCCCATCGACCAGATATCGAAGGCGGCGCCATTCGGGCCCGGGGCCTGATACATATAGGGGCGACCCCAGGGATCCGCGGGGAGCTTCCTGATATAGCCGCCGCGGCGATAGCGTTCAGGCTGCGCCAGCGACGGCGGCGCGGTGACGAGCGCATTCAGCCCATCGCTTGTGGATGGGTAAACCATATTATCGAGCCGATACTGCTCCAGCGCACCTTCAAGCTGCGCGATATCGGCCTTTGCCTTGGTGACCATCGCGCGGTCCTGGCTCGGCAGCACGTTGATCATCACGACCGTCGCAAGCAGCCCGATGATGAAAATGACGACCATCAGCTCGGTCAGGGTAAATCCACGCTCTCCCTTGCGGCGAAGACGCGGAGCGGCGGGGCGCGATGTGTCGAGCATCAGGCTAAGGATGAGCTTCATCAGCGACATTTTTCATAGTCCTGCAAGGTTCTGCAACTGGAGAATGGGCAACAGAATCGCGAGGATGATCAGCGCGACGCACGACCCCATCACGACAATTATGACAGGCTCGAGTAAGGCCATCGACGCGGCCGTGAAGCGATCGAATTCCCGCTCGAGATAATCCGCCGCGCGCTCGAGCATCGGCTCCAGCCGACCTGCGCTCTCCCCGCTCGCGGTCATGTAGACAAGAAGCGGCGGAAACACCCCCGTCTCGCGCAGCGCCGCCGACAGGCTGCCCCCGGCGCGCACCTGATCGACGAGCGCAGCCGTCGCCCCGGCAAGCGCCGCGTTGCGGATCGTCGGAACGGTCAAGCGCAGCCCTTCGACCAGCGGCAGACGGCTGGACACCATCGTCGCGAGCGTCCGCGCGAAGCGCGCGGCGTAGAGGTCGCGAAGCAGCCGCCCGATGAGCGGCAAGCGCAGAAGCCAGGCATCGACGCGCGCCTTGAATGCCTCTCGGCGCATTGCGCTCACCCAGCAAAAGACCGCGAGCGCGATCAGCAATGCAAGGAGCCACCACCAGTTCGCCGCGAAATTCGAGAGGGCGATGACGGCGCGTGTCAGAAAGGGGAGCTGCTGCCCGACATCGGTAAACTGCTCGACGACGCGCGGGACGACGAAGATCATCAGCGCTGCGACCACGCCGATCGCAACCACCGCGAGTACGATCGGATAGGCGAGCGCGGCGATGAGCTTTCCGCGCACTACCGCCTGGCGTTCGAGGAGGTCTGCAAGACGCGCGAGGATGACCGTCAGGCTGCCCGTGGTTTCGCCCGCCGCGACCATCGCACGATAAAGCGGCGGAAAGCTCGGCGCTTGCCGCGCCATCGCATCGGCGAGCCGGCGGCCTTCAAGAAGACCGGCATGAACGTCGCCGATGACGAGCCGCGCGCTTTCAGCCTCGCTCTGGCGCGTGAGGGTGCGCAGCGCTTCCTCGAGCGGCGCGACCTCGGCAAGCGTCGCAAGCTGCCGGGTGAAAAGCGCAAGTTCCCTGGCGGACAACCGGTTCCGGCGATAGACGAGCAGCGGGCGTCCTGAAGACGCGCGCGCGCCCGCGGGTTCAAGTGCGACAATGTGGAAATGCCGCCGGATCAGGTCGGCGCGCGCGGCATCGTCGTTCACCGCCCTCAGCCGCCCCTTGCGCTCGCGGCCCTGGCGGTCGATCGCCACATAGCGATAGTCAGGCATCGACATCCTCACGCCGTGCGACGCGGACCGCCTCCTCGGGCGTCGTCAGCCCCTTGGCGACCATCGCGCGCGCCGCGCCGGCGAGCGTGGGTGCCTTCAAGAAGGCGTGTCTGGCGATCATGGCCTCATCGCCGCCCGCATAGATGTAGCGACGGACCGTTTCATCGACCTTGATCGCCTCGAACACGCCGATGCGCCCCTTGAAGCCCGTGTGACCGCATGCCTCGCAGCCCCTGGGCCGCCAGATGACCGTACCGGCATCAAGTCCGAGCATTGCGGCGACGCCCTGGTCGGCCTGCATCGGTTCGCGGCACTGGTCGCACAGCCGTCGGACGAGCCGCTGCGCGATGACAGCACGAAGCGTCGAGGCGAGAAGAAACGGCTCGACCTTCAGATCCTTGAGGCGCGTTATCGCCCCCACCGCATCGTTGGTGTGGACGGTCGAGAGGACGAGGTGGCCAGTGAGCGAGGCCTGCACCGCAATGTCGGCCGTCTCGCGGTCGCGAATTTCGCCGACCATCACGACGTCGGGATCCTGGCGCAGGATCGCCCGCAGCCCCGCCGCAAAATCGAGCCCGACCTTCGCGTTGACCTGCGTCTGACCGACGCCGTCGACCGCATATTCGACTGGGTCCTCGACGGTCAGGATATTGCGCTGGCCGTCGTTCAGCTGCTTGAGCGCCGCGTAGAGCGTCGTTGTCTTGCCCGATCCCGTCGGACCCGTGACGAGGATGATGCCATTGGGCTCCGCGAGCGCCTCGCGAAGGATGCGGTCGGCCTCCCCCGACAGGCCGAGCACATCGAAGTCGATCCCTGCCGTGTCCTTGTCGAGAATACGCATGACGACCCGCTCTCCGGCGCGGCTGGGGAGCGTGGATACGCGCACGTCGATCGCTTTGCCCGCGAGCGTCAGCGCGATACGCCCGTCCTGCGGCACGCGCCGTTCAGCGATGTCGAGCCGTGCCATCACCTTGATGCGGCTGACAATGACAGGCGCAACGTGCGGCGGCATGCGCAGATGCTCGCGCAGCACACCGTCGGCGCGCATCCGTACGACGAGTCCGCTTTCATAGGGCTCGATATGGATATCGCTGACGCCCTGCCGGACGGCTTCGGCGATAATGGCATTGATCAGGCGGATGGCAGGGGCGTCGTCGGCGCTGTCGAGCAGATCCTCGGCGCTCGGCACGGTGAAATCGAGATCGCCACCGTCGAGCGACCCCGCCATCGCGCTCGTCGCATCAACGGCATAATGGTCCGAGAGCAGCCGGTCGAAATCGGGAGCGCTGGCGCTGGCGACGCGCAGCGGCTGCGCAAGGTAGCGCTTCACCTCGATCAGCACGGCGGCATCGCTGCCTTCGCGCAGCGTAGCAATCCAGCGCCCGTCGCCATCGGGCGCGATCACCACACCGTGCGCGCGCGCAAAGCCGTAGGGAATGTCGACCGGCGCTGCGGGATGCGGAACGGCCGGGTCGCCGTCGCTCACGGCTGCTCTCCCTCCGCGCCGGCCGACGGCGGGATGTCGACCGGCAGCGGCGCCGCCGGCGCTATGGTGACGTCGGCGGCGCTGGGCGCGCTTGGAGCCGGCGGCACGGTGCCGAGATAATCGCGCACCAAGGCGTCGATCGCGGGCTCCCGGTCGGGATTACGCTGGCGCTGAAAGTCACGGACATAGCCGTAGCGGCGCGCGGTGAGCGCGGCATTGTCCGCGCGATTGCGCAGGATCGTCGGGCGGATGAAAACCATCAGATTGGTCTTGGCACGGCTTCGGCTGCGGGATTTGAACAGCTCGCCAATCAGAGGAATGTCGCTGAGAAGCGGAATACGCTCGATCGTGCGGCGCTCATCATCATTGAGGAGCCCCCCGATCGCGAACATCTCGCCGTCATCGACGGTCAGCACCGTCTCGAACGACCGCTTGTTGAGGATGAGTTCAGCGTTGCGCGACGACACCGGCCCGGCGACGCTCGACACTTCCTGGCGGATGAACATCTTGACCTCGCCCGCGCCGTTGACCTGCGGTGTGACCTCGAGCTTGATGCCGACCTCCTCGCGCTGGACGGTGCGGAAGGCATTGTCGAAATTGTCGGAGAGCGCCTCGCCGGTGGTGATCGGCACCTCCTGACCCACGAGAAACCTCGCCTGCTGGTTGTCGAGCGTGACGATGTGCGGGGTCGCCAGCAGGTTTGACGTGGTGTCGGATTTCACTGCGTTGATGATCGCCCCAAAGACGGTGTTCTTTCCGATGTCCCCCGCAAAGCCCGCAAAACCGCCGGTCGCCGAGAGGAGCGACGCTGCAGCGGCCTCCTGCAGGCTGTTGCCGAGCGAGCTGTTCTGCTGGGTCACGATGGTGTCGCCGTTCACCGTCGTCGTTTCCTGTGAGAGCTCGTGCGCGGCATAGGCGCCGCCAAGCGTCAAAATGTTGGGCGAGGCATTGCTGTAGCTCGTCGCGGCGAAGGGAATGTTCTTGCCACCGAGAAGGAACTGGACGCCGAGCTTCTTTGCCGCATCGTCGCCGATCTCGACCACGATCGCCTCGACCAGCACCTGCGGACGCCGGGTGTCGAGCTGCCGGATCAGCTCGCCAAGCTGGCGCTGTACATCGGCATTTGCAGCGACGATGATCGCATTGGCGCCTTCATAGCGGGTGACGATAGCGGGGCCACGCGCCGCGATGCTGCCCCCCGAAGTGCTTGTCGGGACAGGCACCGCAGCGGCCGCGGCCGCCGCACCGCCGCCTGCGTCGGAAGAGGATGACGAGGCGGGGGAGAGTCCCGCCTTCTGCGCGGGATCGCTGCCGCCACCCACAAGTTGCTGCAAGGTTGGGAGCAGGGTTTCGGCATTGGCATGTTCGAGCCAGTAGACGCGCAGCTCGGTGCCGCCCGCCGCCTTGCGGTCAAGATCATTCGCCATCGCGACGAAGCGGGCGACCAGCGCCTGGTCGCCCCTCAGCGCGATTGCGTTGCTGCTATCGATCGGAACGATCGCAACCGGTGCCTGCGCCCCCTCGCCGGCGGCAGGAACCAGCGCCTGGAGCGCTGCCGCAATCTCGCGCGCACCGGCATTTTTGAGCGTGACGATCTGGCTTGTCGAACTGTCGCGGTCGATGCTGGCCGCAAGCGCGCGGATACGCCGGATATTGTCGGCGAAGTCGGCGACGACGAGGCTGTTGGCATTGCGGTTCGCAGTCAGCGATCCTTGCGGGCTCACGAGCGGGCGCAGGGTTTCGACCGCCGACACCGCATCGATGTGCTGCAGGCGGATAATCTCGGTCACGAACTGGTTTTGGGCGGCACGCGCGCTTCCGATGCGACCCGGCTGCGACGCCGCGCCGTCGATCGGCTGGATGCGATAGCTGCCGTTGGGCCCAGGCACCGCCACGAGCCCGTTCGAGCGCAGGGTCGCGAGAAAGATTTCGAAATATTCGCTGCGCGACAGCGGTCGGTCGGTGACCACCGATACCTTGCCGTTGACGCGTCCGTCGATCACGAAGGTGCGCCCGGTAACCCGCGCCGCATCCTGAATGAAGGCGCGAATGTCGGCGTCGCGGACATTCAACGTGTATTGGGCAAGCAGCGGCGCCGGGGCGGCAGAGACCAGTGCGGCGGCGAGCATCAAGGACAGTTTGAGACGCATAAACCCTATTGTTTCGACAGGAAGATCGCGACGGGAACGACATTGGCGCCGCGCTCGACCTCAAGCGAGATGCGTGCGCCGGGCGTCAACTGGTTGGCAATGACCGCGGCGTCGCCCGCGGAGCCGATCGGGCGGCCGCCTACCGAGCGGATCACGTCCCCGGGACGCAGTCCGGAGGCTCGGAAGGCCGCACCGTCGCCCTGCGGCTGGACGACGAGCCCCGTCACCCGGCCGTTTTCGCTGCGCGGCGCAAAGGCGACCCCCGCTTTGATCGCCTCGGCCGTCAATTCGCCTCCGGTCCCGCCTGCTGCCGGTGGGACCCCGATCCCGGGTGTCGGCGCGGGCAGCACCGAAGCGGAGACCGCCGCGTCGCCGCTCTGGTCGAGGAACAGGCTCTCACGCGCGCCGCCTCGATCAAGGGTGACGTGATCGAATGCGACGCTGGCGAGACGGACCCCGGGGGCGATCTCTTCGCCCACGGCGTAGCTCGCCTGCGCTCCATCCTCGCCCGCAATGATCGCCGAGCCGCCGCCCGTCGCTTCGTTGATGTTGATGCCATAGAGCGTAAGGCCGAGCGAGGTAATGGTCGCGCTTGCCGGTCCTTGTGCGCCCGTGCGGAAGAAGGGGTCGAAGCCGGCAAACAGCGCGCGCCGTTCGGCGGGTGGAGCGATGGCCGCTGTCTGCGGCTGCCAGGCTCCAAGAGGCGACAGTGGAACAATGAGCGCCCAGAGCAAGCGCACACACTGCCAGACGAGCAGCGATCCGATCAGCAGGAGGATAAGGTGCGGGACCAGTGCACGCGCCGACCGCGAACGTGGCCGCAGGAAGGCGGGCAGCGCACGCGGCAGCCGAATGGCCGATCCGGGCATCAGCGTCGCCATAGGATGTTCCTGTCCCCCAAACTGAAAAATACGGCCTCGCGAATCGCCTAGTAGCGATCGGTGACAATCAGTTGACGGGAAGATTACAGTTTTTTGTCGGAGGGGCGAGTCTGGTGCTGCCCAGCCACGTCAAACTTCTCCTCTATCGCGCGGCTATGGGCGACTGAGCACGAAAGGCTGACCGGGGGACGAGCGGACAGCAGGAGCTGCGCTCCTGCCCCCCTCTGCCTTCGGCGCCCCCCTCCCCAGCGCTGGGGCAGGGCGGAAGAGCTCAGAACTTCACCGATGCGCTGAGCGAGAAACGCCGACCGACCTTGTAGCGGTTGAAGTAGATGCGATTGGCGCCAAATTCCTGCACTTCCTCATAGCGGCGGGCGGTCAGGTTGCGCGCCTCGAACTTCAGTTCGATTTCCTTGCCCATCAGCTGCAGCCCCTGACGCGCGACGAAGTCGAGCGAGAGGCCGGGCTTTTCCAGAAGGTCCGGCTGACCAGAGGGACCGCGGCTGGTGACCCGCGGACTGGCATAGGTGAGGAGCAGCGTTTGTTGCGAAAGCTGGTAGGTGTCCTCGAGCCCGATCTGGACGTTGACCAGATGATCGGATTGGCCCGTGAGCGGCGAGCCGTCGAAGAAATAATCGCCCGCATTGCGCTCGGCGCCATTTATCGTCGTCGTGTCACCATCACGAACTCGGATCTTCGATCGGGTGAACGTGTAGTTGCCGATCAGGACGAGGCGGCGGCTCTGCCAGAAGGGAGCATCCGACACGGTCTCGAGGGGGACATGTTTCTGCAGCTCGAACTCGGCGCCATAGAGCATCGCTCTGGGCGCGTTCGCGTAGCTCGTATTCACCGAGGAATCGGAGATCGAAGTGTAAGCCTCGATCGGATTCTCGATCGACTTGTAGAAGGCGGCGGCGGAGACGCGCTGATCGCGATCGAAATACCATTCGTAGCGAGCCTCGGCATTCCACAGGATAGAATCGGTCAGCGACGGGTTGCCGCGAAACAGGCGATTCGATTCAGGGTCCTGATAGACTTGCGCGACAAGCTCGCGGAATTGCGGGCGCGCGATCGTCTTCGACCCGTTCAGGCGGAGCTGCATGTCGGGCGCGACCTCCCATGTCAGGGTGACCGCGGGCAGCCAGTAATCGTTGCGCAGATCGGTTTGCGCGATCGCCGACGCGCCGCTGTTGAAGAGGTCGATCGGCGCAACCCTTTGCTTTGCATCCTCATAGCGCACGCCAGCATTGACGTTCAGCCCTGCCATCAGCCCCGCCTGGAGCTGGGCATAGCCAGCGTGGGTGGTGAGCTTGGCATCAAACGCCGCGGTGCCGTCCTGGGCCGAGGTTTCAAGCAGGGTGATGTCATAGAGCTGAATCGTCGCGTCGGAGAGAAGATAGTCGGGGCGCAGTTGCTGCACTGCGACCGGCAAGTTAGAGGCGCGATACTGGAACGCGCGGCGCGACGAGACCCGGTGCGTATCGCTGTAGGCATAGCCGGTCGTCACGGTGAACCCCGGGGCGAGCCTGTACGAGAGGTCGACACCGCCCGACCACAGATTCTCATCAAGGTCCGAAAAGGCAATCGTCGCGTCACCCTTGTTGCCGCCGAGATCGTTGACGAACTTGTCGCCGGCCGGGTCCTGCCCGGCAGGCAGGTTGGTGCGGACATAGGTGAAGCTTCTCTCATAGGGCGCCTCGCGCTGCGAATTGGCGTAGCCGCCGCGCAGGTCGACGCTGAAACGGCCGAATTGGAATTCTCCCACGAGCTGCGTGTTGATGAGCTGCCGCTCATACCAGGCGGTGTCCTGTTTCATGATGTCGCGGTCGGACTGGTTTCGGTCGGTGCCGAGCGCAAGCCGCGCCTGCTTCAGCGTGTCGCGGATATAGAGGCTGGTCCAGCGAATCCTGTGATCGCCCAGTTCGAGCCCCAGGCCGAGCAGGCCGTTCACCAATATGCGGTTGTCGGTGACGAGGCGCCTGTAGCTCGTCTGCGGATCGCCCGAAAGGTCGGCATTGACCGATGTCTGCTGCAGCGTGTCGCGCGTACGCCACTTGTTGCTGATCCCCGCGGTTGCAATGATCCCGAGCGCGCCGCCCGCCAGCGGAAGCGTCGTGCCGCCGGTCAGCCCCGCTGACCAGTTCACGGGAATATGATTATTCTGCCGGAGCAGCGTCGTCGGCGCGTTGACGAGGTCCATCGCGATCGCTTCGAGATCCTGCGCGCTGAAGTCAGCGCCTTCGAGAACCGGCTTGCCGCTGGCGAGTGCCACTGCGAGCGAGCGCGGAATGTCGCGCGTGCCGTCGTCGAAGCCGGTCCAGTCGGTGCCGCCGCCATTATAGGTGTAGCCGAGCTGGTTCGTCGTCTCGCTGTCCCAGCCTGTTCCGCCCGACAGGGAGAGAAAGGTCTCCTCGGGGCTGGCCTTGGTCGTGAGATTGATGACGCCACCGCCGAATTCGCCGGGGAAGTTCGCCGAATAGCTCTTCTGGACCAGAGTCGAATCAATCACGTTCGAGGGAAAGATGTCGAGCGGAACAACGCGCTTCAGCGGCTCCGGGCTGGGCAGCGGCGAACCGTTGAGCAGCGCAAGCGAATAGCGGTCGCCGAGCCCGCGGACATAGACGAAACCGCCGCCGACGACGCTGAGGCCGGTGACACGCTGGAGCGAGCCCGAAATATCGCCCTCCCCCGTGCGGGCAATGTCTGCTGAAGAGAGAAGCGAAACCACCTCCGGCGTCGCGCGCACGACATTCGGCGTGAAGCGGCCGTTGACGACAATCTCGTGCCCGCCGCCGCCGGGGATCGAAACATCGCCGTCTTCGCCGGGCTGCGGCGCGAGGTCGGCGGAGGCGTCCTGCGCCAACGCCGCTGGCGCAACGAGAGCGGAGCTGAAAAGAAGCAGGCTGGCAAAGATCGGCCGCTTGGTCATGTCGATTGTCCCTGAGACTATGCAAGGAGGGGAGCGGGCCGCCGTCCGGCGTGCCCGCTCCCCGAATGGATCGCCGGCGGTCAGCTTGTCGGCAGGCTGGTACAGCTGCCGCTGCTGGCGCCGAAGCTCGCGGTCGCCGAGTTGCAGGTCCATCCCTGGTACCAGGTGTCACTGGCGTCGCGGACCGCGCCGACATAGGCGGTGGTATCGAAGAAGGTGTTCAGCGTCTTTGCATCGAAGGCGGTGAAGCCTGTCTCTGTGGCGCCATTGACAATCAGGCTGGTGAGGGACGGCACGTAATCAAAACGGTTATTGGTACCCGCGGTGAAGATTGTCCGGACCTCGGTATCGGTGACCGCCGGACTACCGCCGCCGCGGAAGGGGCGGCTGCCGCACTTCAGCGAAACCGAGAAGAACTTCGGCGGCCCCTGCTCGTCCGGACCCGTCGTTTGGGTGGTCGAGCTGCTGTCGATCCGGATGCATGAGGTGTCGGAGGTGATCAGACCATTGACGAAGCTATAATCGGCGCCGCCGCGGATGCGGATCGCGGCGGCGTTGCCCGCCGCGGCGTTACGGTGGATGAAGGTGAAATTGGAAATCGTGACGTTCTGGCGCGGCACCGCATTCTCATTGCCGTCCGAGTCGATTTCCATCATCGAGTCGCCCACCGAACCGCCGGCGCGCTGCACCGCGATCGCATATTGGATGTTGCCCTTGTAGCCGACGTCGGTGTCGAAGCTGTCGTCTTCGGCGCCCGTCACGATCATATATTTGAAGTTCGCCCGGCCGCCGAAGACCTCTATTCCATCGTCCGAGCTGTTGTGGATCTGAATATGGTCGATCTGGGTTCCCGACCCGACCCCCGAAGGGGTGAGGCCTTGGAGCTCCTTGTCGGCGCTGAGCACAAAGCCCGAATATCGGATCTGAACATAGGAGAGGCGCCCCGAATTGTCGGCGGGCTGCGCGCCCCCATAGAGGGCGTTCGACGTGCCTTCGGTATCGCGTTCGCACGCGGCCGTGCCTTCGGCAGCGCCGGGCGCAAGGCAGTCCGTGACCGGGGCGCGGCCGAGCAGCACGACGCCGCCCCACAGCTGCGACGTGTCGTCCGTCGCGGTCCCGACGACATTGCCGCGACCGGTGAAGATGATCGGCTGGGCCGGGGTGCCGACCGCATCAATGCGGTTCCCTCGATTGACCACCAGATAGGAAACACCCGTCGAGCCGAAGATGATCACGCCCGGATCGATCGTCAACGTGACGACATTATTCGTACTCGCGGCGCCTTGGTCTGTTCCCACATCGACGCGGCCCGGCAGCGAGTAAATGACGCCGGCAACCTTGGGGATCGCGGTCGAGGTGTTGAAGCGTGACGGGAAGCCGCAGTTGCGCCACGTCCCTTCGGGGCCGGTAATCGTGCCCAGATCGCTTAGTTGATCATTGCCCGCAATCGTCGGGCATTGAGCAGCGGGGGTGACGCTTGCAGGGGTCGGGGTAGGCGTCGGAGTTGGTGGCGGGGCAGGTGTCGGCGCCGGAATGACGATCACCCCCTCGCCCGGCGACGCAACCCCGTCGGCCCCGCAGGCCGCCAGGACGGAAGACGCCACGCCGCTGAGCATGACCAAACGAACGCGCGCAAAAGCCGCCATGAAAATCTCCGCTTCCCTGAACGCGCCCGCCGGACGGGCGCCCCTGATGAACATGCCACCGGGAAACGGGCAGCATCGCGTCCCGCGCCACCGGCGATGCTCCCACTAGGATGATTCGGTGACGCTCTGACGGTAGAGCGATGACATTTTGGAGACTCTTCCGGGTCGCTCCCGTGACATGTGTCAAGGCGGCCCGAGCCGGTATTTGCGCGCGGAAAAAAATAAATGCGGCGAAGCTCGCTTGCATCACCCGAAAAGCTTTGCTAGGCGCCCGCACCTACCTGGTACCGGGATCGTCCGGACCATCATGATGTGCGGTCGTGGCGGAACTGGTAGACGCGCAACGTTGAGGTCGTTGTGGCCGAAAGGCCGTGGAAGTTCGAGTCTTCTCGACCGCACCAATATCCCTTGAAAATAAAGGGAAATTTCGGGACTTTGGTACAATTTGGTACACAGAGCAATCTGTGACCCGTTCAAAATGCACGATGAATGAGGCTGCGTTCGGGGCTCGACTACCCCCGATTCAGCGGTCGCGGGGGCGACCTCGGCGAACGTAAGTTTCGGTGCTCTCCATCCTCGCCCATTCGCGAACCACCTCGGGAAGCCATCGCGGTCGTGCCAGAGTCGCGACGCGCGGCGGAAGCTTTTCCGGAGATTGAGAAACCATCCGACAGACTGTGCTCTCGGTATATCCGAGAAACTTTGCCAGCTCTCTTGGCGTCCAGAGGTCGCCGTCGTCCATCGGCGGCGATCCTTCAGCCGATTGTCTGATTGTCAGGCGGGGCGCGGCGCGCCTTCAGATAGGCGCGGTCGCTGGCGAGGAAGGCGTCGAGCATCGCCGGAATCAGATCGGCAATGCTTTCCCTGCTCCCATATTGACGCTCATAAAGCTCGGCGTAGAAAGCGAGCGCCGATCCGAGATCGGGCGATATGGAGATCGAAATCTTGAGCGGAGTCCGCTCGGGCAGCTTTCCGAGCTTCAACTCAGCCACGCCGGCCTCCCCACGGCCCGGGCATCACGATGTCCTTATGCACGACCACCCGAAGCGGCCAGCCGGGACGGACCCGCAAAGACGGCTGAATATTGAGTCCGCGAGTTACCAGTTGATCCCCTGCCCGCGCGCCGCTCTGCTGCGCGGATTCCCGGATCGCGCGGACCAAATCACTTTCGCTGCTTCCGAATCTCAGTTCGGTGCCGACGCCTAGCAGCGTCGACAGCACGACGCCCTTGAGAAGCTGGAACGTGTGGCGATCGATCCTGTCGCTGAGCCCGGCATAGCCCTGCGCGTCGGTCGCGGGCACGTTGTCGATGCGGATCGACGAACCGTCGGGCAGGATGATCCGTTGCCAGACGACGAGCGCGCGGCTCTGCCCATAGGCAACGACGCTGTCGTAGCTGCCGATCAGCCGCGAACCCTGCGGAATGAGCAGGCTGCGCCCGGTGACGCTGTCGTATATGTTCTCCGTGACCTGCGCGGTCACGAGGCCCGGAAGATCGGAATTCAGTCCGGTAACGAGGCTCGCTGCGATGATGCTGCCCGCCTGCAAGATCCAGGGCGACACCGGCTGCACAAGCGCATGCGGATTGATGTCACCGCTCTCGTTGGCCTTACCGACCAGCGCATTCTTCCGGCCCTGGCCGTTCGGATCGCTGTCGGAACTAGGCGATGTCTTCTCTGGCACGGTTACGGTCGGCGCGACACTCGCATCCATCGCGGCCGCTACCGGCACCGCAACACGCGCATTCCCAGCGATCTGAAGCATCACGCCCGATTCCCGCGCGGCCTTCTGCTCCGCGGCTAGGCGCTGGCGCTCGGCTTCGGCCTCCTGCGCGGCGCGCGCGACGGCATCGGCCGCGGGATCGACAGAGAGCGCCGTGCCAAGCTGCCGCTGATGCTCGAGGATCGGGCGCCCGAGATCGCCGGGCAATGGCGGACCGAGCTTCGGAACATCGCCGTAGCTCGCCGGCGCACCAGCGAGCGCATCCGGCGGCGCCTTGGCGCCGACCAGCTTGTCGTCGCTCGACGCGACGAGGCTGAGCGTCGCAGGCCTCAGCGCGAGCCACGCGACGCCGACGATCGCGGTCGAGCCGGCGGCCGCGATCGCGATAATTGCGCTGCGCCGAAAGCGCGTCACCCGTCCCGGCGTCGCGCGCAACACGAGTGTTTCGGGATCGGCCTTGGGCGGCACGGTCGGCGCGGGCGATGCGACGGGATCGGTCACGCGCCCCTCCCGGCCTTGTGGAGGCGCGCTTTCGGCTGCACCGCGGTGATACGGACGATCTGCTGCTTCTTGCCGCCAAGCCGGAGTTCGGCCGCACCGAACAGCCTGTCGACGACATAATAGCGCCCGGCGACACGGTAGTTGACGAGCTGCGCCTCGCCGTCCTCGCCGATCACGAACAATGGCGGCGCTTCGCCAACCCCGATCGAGGCTGAGAATTCGATATAGGTCTGCCGCCCATCGTCGAACGCGCGGACCGGACGCCACGCCGGCCTGTCGCCACTGATCGCATAGTTGAAGTTGAGATTCTCGAAGGACAGTCCTGACGCGATGGGCGTTGCCGCCTGTGCCTCGGCTTGGCTGCGGCGGATCGCGACGAGTTCATCCTGCGGATAGGACCAGGACAAGGCCGCCATCGCGCTCGCGGGCGTGCTTTCGAGCGCGAGGTGATAGGCGCGCCTGTCGGTCGTGATGACGAGATTCGTTTTCAGTCCGGCGGCGAAGGGCTTCACGAGGATATGCACGCGCTTGCCCTCGCCGCTTCCGCTCGTCGTATCGCCGACGGTCCAGCGCACCGTATCGCCCGCCGCAACCGAGACGATCGCCTCGCCGGGCTGCAACGCTATGTCGGTCACGCGCTCGGGCGCCGCGTAGAGCCGGTAGAGCACGCCTTCGCTGTAGGGATAGACCTGTACGGCATTGATGTAGCCTGCGGCGGATGGCTCCCGCGTCGCGGACTTGTTCGCGGCGTCGACACGCGCGGTCGTCTGCGCGGCGGCGGGAAATGCGAACGCGAGCGCGCCCGCCAGCATTGTGGCACGAATCATTGGGCATTCCTTTCGGGAGCGGGCGCAGCATCGGGCGGCGCGAGAGAAGGATCGAGCGGCGATCCGGACGGCATCTCTGCCTGCGGCGCGGGCAACTGTTCGATCGGCGGAAGGCGGTCCGCCGAGGTTTCGAGCTCGCGGCTCCAATCGATCGCGTCGACATAGAGCCCAAGCGGGTTCTTGCGGAGCACCTCGGTCGAGCGTGGCAGCTTGAGCTTGATCGTGAGCACCGCGGTCCAGCGTGACGTGCTCGCGAGGCTGCCCCGCTCATATTGCTGCTCGGTCCAGCCGACGCGGAACGAAATGTCCGACGCGCGCACGACGCTCGTCACCTGCACCGACACGGTCTTGCGGCCGAAGTCAGCGAAAGGATCGGAGGTGCGCGCATATTCGCCGAGGAACAGCGACGCCCGCTCGGTCGCAAAATCATAGGCCGATAGCCAGTTCTGCCGCATCAGCACCGGATCGAGCGAGCGGCCGCGCACATTGGTGATGAAGCGCGCAAGGAACCAGGTGATCTGCGGATCGGTCGGCGAAAAATCCTTGGCGGCGGGCGCGATCGCCTGCGCCTGCCCTAATTGATCGACCTCGACGACATAGGGCACGACCCTGCTCTGCATCGACTGCCAGACCAGCGCGGCGGACAGGCCGGTCGACAGCAACAGGCCGCCGAATGCCATGAGTCGCCAGTTTTTCGCCTGCACCCGCGCCGAACCGATCCTCTCGTCCCAGAGCTGGCCCGCACGTTGGTACGGCGTCTCGGGTTCGGGCGTTCGTCCGTAACGCTGGATGGCTCTCCTGAATTTCATGAGCTTAGTCCCTTTCCTTGATGTCGGGTGTGATGCCGCCGCCGCCGCGATCGCCGGCCTGCACGGCGTGGATCGCCATCTGGCGGCGGTGACGGCTCGCCTGATCGGCGTGGAGCTTGCTCGCCCAGGCGGGCATCGCCTCGCCGGACGATGCGCTGGTCGCGGCTGCGGTGGCCGGGCCGCTCGTGGTGCCCGCCGACCATGCCGCCTGACGGCCGCGCTCGATCGCGGCGCCGAAGACCGCCGTCTCGCGTGCCTTGTTCGCCGCCGCGCCGCGCGCCGCGGTCGCCATGCCACCGAGACCGGCGCGGATGCTCGTCGAGCCCGAGGTTTCCTGGCCGAGCTTCCAGGCGGTCGACGCCGCCGAGGTCATCGACGTGCCGGCGCGGATCGCGCCAAGGCCAGCACCGGCGAACCCGCGCGCGGCGCCGACGGCGCCCGCGCCGCCCATGACGATCGCGCCACCGGCGAGCGCCGTGCTCGCGATCGCCGAGCCCGCGCCGAGCTGCGGCGCGCCGGCGACCAGGCCCGATGCGATCGACGGGCCGAAGATCGACAGCCCGAAGATCGCGAGGCTTGCGAGCATCAGCGATACCGCCTGCTCGGTCGATACCTCGCCGCCGGTCACGGCATTGGTGAAGTCGGCAAAATAGTTGGAGCCGATGCCGACAATGACCGCGAGCACCATGACCTTGATGCCCGAGCTCACGACATTGCCGAGCACGCGTTCGGCGAGGAAAGACGTGCGGTTCCACAGCGCAAACGGCACGAGCACGAAGCCGGCGAGACTGGTCAGCTTGAACTCGAGGATGGTGACGAACATCTGCACTGCGAGGATGAAGAAGGTGAGGATGACGACGATCCACGCGATCACGAGCACGAGGATCTCGATGAAGTTGGCGAAGAAGTCCCAAGGGCCGACAAGCTCCTTGGCCTGTTCAAGCAGCGGCCATGCCGCCTGGAAACCGGTGCCCGCGAGCCGCCCCGGCATCAGCAGGTCTTCGGCGCTCATCGCGCCGCCGCCCGCCGTCAGCCCTGCCTGCGCGAACGAGCGGAAAATGATGTCGGAGAGCGTCGAGAAGCTGTTCAGGATCAGCGCGAAGGCGCCGACATAGAGGATTTTCTTGAGAAACTTCCCGATGACATCATCTTCGCCGCCCAATGCCCAGAAGAGGCCCGCGAGCGTGATGTCGATGCCGATCAGGATCGTGGTCAGGAATCCGACATCGCCGCCGAGCTGCCCGAACCCGCTGTCGATGTAGCGGATGAAGGCCTGCATGAATTGATCGATGACGTTGAGGTCGTTCAAGGCACGAACTCCTGATCGGTAGGAGTGGTGTCGCGGGGACCGGCGGCCATGAGAGGGACAAGCCGGACAGCCCCCGCGACGGGACGGCGCTCACCGGGGAGCGGGGGCGCAGCGCCGCCCCAACTCAGTGGCGCGGCAGCGGCGTGTATGCCTTGCCGTCGCCGAGGAAACGGCTGGTCCGATCGCGCGCCTCGCGCGTGATCTGGTCGCGCCGCGCCGCCTCGAGCGACTGGCTGCGGAACTGCGACGCCATCAGATTCTGGATCTGGAACTGCTGCTTGGCCGAGAGCGCGAGAAGCTGGTTCGTTGCCTGCTGCGCCTGCAGCGAGCCTTCGGCGCCCTGGCTCTTGTCGACGATCGATTTCAGGGTGGCGGCATCGTCATGGACGTTCTCGGCGATCCCGCTCTGCACCGTCATCGCGTGGCGGAAGGCGGCCATCTCGTTGTCGAGCCGCTGCTTCGCCGCCGCGATCTGCTGGTCGCGGGTCAGCACCTGCGGAAAGCTGTCGGGGAAAAGCTGACGGAATTTCGCGTCGAGCTGGTCGACAGAAAAGTCGATCCCCTGCGCCTTCCCCATCAGCTTGTCGATCTGGCCGAGCTGCTGCTGGAGCTTTTCAAGCTGCGGGAAGGAGATCCGCGTGAGGTTCTTGCCCTGGTTGATCAGCATCTGCGCTTCGTTTTGCAAAGATTGGATCTGCTGATTGACTTGCTGGAGCGTCCGCGCGGCGGTGAGCAGATTCTGCGCATAGTTGGACGGATCGAACACGCTCATCTGCGCCGACGCCGGGGACGTCGTCAGCATCGCAGCCCCGCCGGCGCCGAGCGCGCCGATGCCGAGCAAGGCGGCAATCACATAGGTCTTCGTCATTCTTCTTCTCCTTCACAGGGTTGAGGGTCGGGGGAAATTGGCGAGCAGCGACGCGGCCCAGGCGTGGCCGGCGTCGGCGAGAAAGTGCGCGGCAAAATCGTCCGGGCCATGCTCGGCAAGGATTTCGTCGATCGCCTTCTGGCTTTCGGGATCGGAAGCGCCGCACAGGTTCAGCGCGACCGGGCCGAGCCCCAGCTCGAACAGCCGGTTGCCGCGCGCCGATTGCAGATAATATTGCCGCTTCGGGGTCGCGCGGCTGACCAGCTCGATCTGCCGGGCATTGAGGCCGAAGCGGACATAGGCGGCCTGGGCTTGCGGCTCGATCGCCCGGTCATTGGGAAGCAGAATGCGCTGCGGGCAGCTTTCGATGATCGCGGGGGCAATGCCGCTTTCCGCCACGTCGGCAAGGTTTTGGCTCGCGAAGATAACGGAGACGTTCTTCTTGCGCAGCGTCTTGAGCCATTCCCTGATCCGCGCGGCGAACAAAGGGTGGTCGAGGAACTTCCACGCCTCGTCGAGGATGAGCAGCGTCGGCCGCCCGGTGAAGCGCTCCTCGAGCCGGTGGAACAGATAGGTCAGGACGGGCGCGACGACGCTCGCCGATCCCATCAGGGCTTCGGTCTCGAAGCATTGGACATCGGCAAACGACAAATCGTCCTCGGCGGCGTCGAGCAGCCGCCCGAACGGCCCTTCGAGCGTGTAGGGCGCGAGGGCGGAGCGTAGCGGCGCCGATTGCAGCAGCAGCGACAAGCCGGTGAGCGTGCGTTCCTCGACCGGCGCGGTCGCAAGATTGGTCAGCGCCGACCACACGGCTTCCTTGACCTCGGGGGTGACAAGCACCTTCTCGTGCGCGAGGAGCTCGCCGATCCATTCGGCAGCCCAGGCGCGTTCTTCGGGCCGGTCGATATGGCGCAAGGGCTGAAAGGCGATCGTCTCGCCGGCGTCGCCGCCGAGCCCGAGCCCGTGATGCGCGCCGCCCATCGCCAGCGTCGCGGCACGCGCCGAGCGGCCCATGTCGAAGATATAGACTTGGGCTTCCGCGTAGCGGCGGAACTGCATCGCGATCAGCGACAGCAGCACCGACTTGCCCGCGCCGGTCGGGCCGACGACCATCATGTGCCCGACGTCGCCGACATGCGTCGACAGCCGGAACGGCGTCGAACCGCTGGTCTCGGCGTAGAGCAAAGGCGGGCCGCCCAGATGCGCGTTGCGCGCCGGTCCCGCCCATACTGACGATAGCGGCATGAGGTGCGCGAGGTTCAGCGTGTGAACGAGCGGCTGCCGGACGTTCGCGTACGTCTGACCGGGGAGGCTCGACAGCCACGCCTCGACCGCGTTCACGCCCTCGCGGATGCAGGTGAAGCCGAGCCCGTTGACGATGCGCTCGACGCTACGAACCTTCTCTTCGACGCGCGCACGGTCGCTATCCGCAACGGTGATCGTCGTCGTCAGATAGCCGAACGCGACATGATCGCCGCCGAGCGCCTGTAGCGCCAGGTCGGCGTCGACCACCTTGTTGTCGGCGTCGCTGTCGAGAAGCTGGACGGGCTGGTTGTAGATGACCTCGCGCAGCATCGCGGTCACCGACTTGCGCTTGTTGAACCATTGGCGCCGCAGCTTGGTGAGCGCCTTGGTGGCCTCCTGCTTGTCGAGCGCGATGAAGCGCGTCACCCAGCGGTAGCCGAAGTCCTGATGGTTGAGCGCGTCGAGGATCCCGGGCCGGCTGGCGTTCGGGAAGCCGAGGATGGTGAGCGTCCGGATATGCGCGTCACCCAGCATCGGCTCGAGACCGCCGGTGAGCGGCGTGTCGGCGAGCACGGCGTCGAGATACATCGGGGTATCGGGGACGGCGACGTCATGCCGCCGGGTCGATACGCACGTGTGGAGGAAGGTCAGCGTCTCGGCATCGCCCAGCGCACGCACCTCGGGCATGAAGCCGGAGAACAGGTCGAGGGCGCGATCGGTCTCGGCGATGAACCCGGCAAGCGCCTGATGCCAGTCGCGGCCCTTCATATCGTCGCTGCGTTCAACGAGCGCCCTCCCCGCGGTGTCGGCCTGGTCGGGCGGCGGCAGGAAGGTCAGCGTCAGATAAGTGCGGCTCTCATAATGCGCGCCCGCCGCCTCGAACGCGGCGCGGCGCTCCTCGTCGACCAGCCACGATGCCGCGTCGGGGAATGCACTATCGGGGTAACCGAGCGCCTCGCGCCGCTCAGCCTCGAAATGCAGGCACCAGCCCGAGCCAAAGCGCTTCAGGACATTGTTCGCCCGCGCGCAGGTGGCGATCAGTTCGGCTTCGGTCGCAGATTCGAGGTCGGGGCCGCGAAACACCAGCGTGCGCTGAAAGCTGCCGTCCTTGTTGAGCACGACACCGGGCGCGACCAGCGCCGCCCACGGGAGATGGTCGGCCAGCCGGTCAGCGCGGCTGCGATATTCCCGCAGGTTCAGCACGAGAGATATCCTTTCTGGCGGAGATGGCGCGCGAGCACGGGCGCGAAATCGGGATCGCGCTTCGCGGCGAACACCGCGAACGTGTGGCCGAGCGCCCACATCACGATTCCGGCGATCCACTGCTGAAGACCGAGCCCGAGCGCGGCGGCGAGGGTGCCGTTGACGATCGCGATCGCCCGCGGCGCGCCGCCGAGCAGGATGGGTTCGGCGAGCGCGCGGTGCAGCGGCGCCTCGAAGCCTTCGATATGGGCGCCGGTGGCGTTCATGCGATCAGCGCTCCGCCGCCGAAGCTGAAGAAGCTGAGGAAGAAGGAACTCGCGGCGAACGCGATCGACAGGCCGAAGATGATCTGGATCAACCGCCGGAAGCCGCCCGCGGTCTCGCCGAACGCGAGCGTCAACCCGGTGACGATGATGATGATCACCGCGACGATCTTGGCGACCGGTCCCTGCACCGATTCCAGCACCTGCTGGAGCGGTTCCTCCCACGGCATGCCCGATCCAGCTGCGATGGCATTCGATGTGATGGCGAAGCTGATGACGAAAAGCGCAGCACTCGTCACGAGCGCAAGGCGACCGGCGCCGATGGTCTCGAGTTTGCCGGAACCTCGGAGCGCCGCCACGCCGAGCAGATATGCCGCGGCGCATTTGGCAAGCGGGCCCGCGACAAGCTTGCTGACGGACCAATCGCCCGCCTCGACCGGGAGGATCAGAACGTAAAGTGCGAGGTACAGGATCGCTGCGAACTGGACTTGGCGAAGAAAGGCCTTCCAGTCGAAGCGATGCGGGACAGACGGATTCATCCGATTTCTCCTTTGATTTCGGGGGTGAGGTCGAGGACGGCAAAATTCCCGTCCGGATCGAGACCGGCGACACGCGCGATGGTGTCGACGCGGCGGCCAAGGCCGCGCCCGGTGATGAACACAATCATGTCGATGGCTTCCGCGATCAGCCGGCGCGGGACGGTGACGACGCTCTCCTGCACGAGCTGTTCGAGCCGGTAGAGCGCGGCGATCGCGCTGTTGGCATGGACGGTGGCGATGCCGCCTGGATGGCCCGTGTTCCAGGCCTTGAGCATGTCGAGCGCCTCGCGCCCGCGCACCTCACCGACGATGATGCGGTCGGGACGCAGCCGCAGCGTCGAGCGGACCAGATCGGCCATCGTCACCGCGCCGATGCCTGACGGACCGACCGAGCGGGTGCGCAGCGCCACGACATCGGTCGCGGCACACTGGAGCTCGCGCGTGTCCTCGATGATCAGTACGCGCTCGTCCAGATGCGCCATCTCGGCGAGCAGCGCATTGGCGAGCGTGGTCTTTCCCGAAGACGTGCCGCCGGCGACGAGGATATTCTTGCGCTCGACGACCGCCATCGAGAGCAGCCGGGCGGTCTCCGCCGGCATGATTCCGTCCTTCACATAATCGAGCAGCGTGTAGATCCGCGCTGCAGGCTTGCGGATCGAGAAGCAGGGCGCGAGGCTGACGGGCGGCAACACGCCCTCGAAGCGCTCCCCTGCCCCGTCGCCGCGCGGGGGCAGCTCGGCCGAGATGATCGGCGCCGCCGCATGCGCTTCGGTGCGCGCATGGCTCGCGACGAGGCGGATGATGCGTTCGATCTGCGCCGGGTTGTAGATGGTCCCGGTCTCGATCCGCCCTTCGCCGAGACGGTCGATCCGGAGCATCCCGTCGGGATTCACCATAATCTCGATAACGGCGGGATCGGACAGCGCCGCCGCGATGCCTGGCCCCATGGCCGTGCGGAGCATCGCGCGGCGGCGCCCAAAGGAATTATTGGCGTCGGAAAGCGCGTCGGTCATGGCTGTGCCTCGATGATGTTCTGGGTGTCGAGTGTCCGCTTGCCGCCCGCGATCTGGCGGCCAAGCTGGGCGATGAATCGCTCGAAACGCTGATTGCCGGTGGCGAGCGCGGCGGCGTCGGCCTCGGGGAGCGGCGCGGTGACGGTGAGCTGGTAGCGCACGAACAGCGCCAGCGCCTCAAGCACCACCTCGATGTCGCGGCGGCCTGCCGCGACATCGCGCGATATGCGGTCGAGCCGGACTTTCAGAAGGTCGTCGACCTCCTTCGACGCGCGGCGCGCCAGCCAATCGCGCAACGCCTCATTGACGATCCGCGACTTGTTGCCGCCACGCCGAATGACCAGCGCGTCGAGCGCATCGCTCAAGTCGCTGTCGATATAGAGATTCTGCCGGACCTTCATCGCCTATAGCCCCGGCAAGAGGTCTTGGGATTGCGATTGGTTCATCGCGTGGCCGCGGACCAGTGAAGCGCGAACACGGTCCATGACGCGCTTGTCGGCCGCCGCGTCGGGGTCGTCGCGTTCGAGATCGGGCAATTCGAGTTGCGTCGCCGGTTCGGCCTGCAGCGGCGTTTCTTCCATCGAAGGGTGCCGCTGCTGCTGCAACCCGCCGTCCTCGTCCGCACTACTCTCTTCGTCGGCCTTGCCGAGCCGAACATCCGGCGCGCTGACTAGCCCAGTCCAGTCGTCGGGACGGGCTTGCGGGCGATCCGCGTATTCGCCATCCCCCAACGCGGGCGGCGGCAAAATGCGCGCCGTAAAATTGCGATCCTTGTAATATTTCAGTTTCTTCGCCCGGATCGGGGCCATGCCCGACACCAGCACCAGTTCATCGGCGGGCGGAAGCTGCATCACCTCGCCCTGCGTCAGCAGCGGGCGGGCTGTCTCCTGCCGGCTGACCATGACATGCGCGAGCCAGGGAGCGAGCCGATGCCCGGCATAATTCCGCATCGCGCGCTGTTCGGTTGCCACGCCGAGCGCATCGGAAACCCTCTTTGCCGTCCGTTCGTCGTTGGTCGAGAAAACAACGCGGACGTGGCAGTTATCGAGGATCGAATTATGTTCGCCATAGGCCTTATCGACCTGATTGAGACTTTGGGCGATCAGATAGACCCTGATCCCGTAGCCGGCCATGAAGGCGAGGCTCGTCTCGAAAAAGTCGAGCCGCCCGAGCGCCGCGAACTCGTCGAGCATCATAAGAAGCTGATGCTTGCGGGAATCACGCGGCATCGAGCTTCTCCGTCAGCCGGCGGCCGATCTGATTGAGAACCAGACGGACAAGCGGCTTGGTGCGGCTAATGTCCGATGGCGGAATAACCAGGTAGAGCGAGACGGGATGCTCGGCCTCGACCAAATCGGCGATGCGCCAGTCGCAGCGCGACGTAACCGCAGCGACGGTCGGGTCGCGATAGAGGCCAAGGAACGACATGGCGGTTGAGAGGACGCCGCTGCGTTCGTTTTCCGACTTGTTCAGGACCTCGCGCGCGGCCGATGCTACGACGGGATGAACTTGGGGGGCATCCTTCGAGCCAAGATGATTGGTCGTCATCATCCGGCGCAGCGTCGTCACGAACGACCGCTGCGGATCGGACAGGAAGGTCGCGACGCGGGCGAGCGTCTTTTCTTCCTCCGCATAGAGGATGTGTAGGATCGCGCCGACCAGCAGCGAGTGCGATGTTTTTTCCCAGTGGTTCCGGCGCTCCAGCGCCCCTTCGGGATCGACCAAAATGTCGGCGATATTCTGAACGTCGCGAACCTCATTCGCGCCCTTCCTGACCTCCAGCAGCGGATTATATCTGGCCGAACGCAGGTCGGTGGGATTGAACAGCAGGACATGACTGAAGCGCGCGCGCCAGCCTGCGGTAAGCTGCCAATTCTCGCCCTTTATGTCGTGGACAACGGTTGAGCCCGTCCAGCTTAGCAGCGTCGGGATGACAAGCCCGACACCCTTACCTGATCGCGTCGGGGCGAAAGCCATGACATGCTCCGGGCCGTCATGGCGAAGGTAGCGGCCCCGCTGGCCGCCAACAAAAACCCCGTTGTCGTTGAACAGGCCGGCGCGATCGATCTCGCGCATTGTCGCCCAGCGCGCCGAACCATAGGTCGTTACATGGCGCGACTGGCGCGCACGCCAGAGTGACCCGGCGATGGCGGCGGCGCACCCCAGAAAGCCACTTGCACCCGCAAGCATGCCGGCCTTGTTGAACACCTCCGGCGCATAGGCTTCGAAATGGAACCACCAGCGAAAAAGCGTCCACGGCTGATAGACCGGCGTGTCGCCAACCATGAACCAGGCGTTCCCAAGCTGCGGCTGATAGCCAAGCTGCGCCGCGCACCATTGTGTGGCAGCCCACACGCCCGCGACAACAATCGCCAGCACAAGCGCAATCTGACCGATTAATAATTTGGTGGGGGTCACGACCCTTGCTCCCGGTAGGAAAAGTGCATTCCGGGAAAATGCCGCGACGCATCGGCATTATGAGTGTCGTTTGCGCCTTCCTCCGAGTCCGACACCGCGAGGACGCGCGGGGGCGCTCAGCTAAGGCAGCGCCTCCAATCCCCCTCCTCACATCACTTGTCGCGCTTGGTCTGAATATCAATTCGCGGTCTGCAACAACTGGCTTCGCTCGCCGTCAACTGATGTTCGGCCCGCTGCGCTGGCGTCCGAACGCCCAGCTTATGCCGCCCTCGCGCATGATGCCCGACACGCTCTTGCCGATATGCCGCTCCATCACCGGACGCCACGGAACCAGAACAAAATCGCGCGACCGCTCGACCAGGGCTTGCCGCCCGCTCATCATATCGATGGCGCGAATCAACCGCCCCTGTATCGGCTCCCGCAGCCTCGCTTCCGCGAAGGGCTTGCCGATTTCATCCGATAGCCGGCTCGCGACGCGGAGCAACTCGCGACGCTGGAGGACCGCGAGCATGTTGCAGCGATAGACAGTGCGGCCGTCCTGTTCGTCGGCCAGCCCTTCGGCAACCAACCATTGCCGCCGCAAGGTCTGCGCGCCCCGAACCTCGCCCCCGAAACCGGCATCGCGAAGCGGCATCGGACTATCGGCAACCAGCTCGCGGTCGAGCCACGTCGCAGCCTCGGCCCCCGGCAGCTTGTCGAGCGGCAGCGCCGACAGGGTTTCGACGATGACGGGACGGTCGCGGAGCTTGCGCGCCTCGAACGCCTCCGTCTTGTCGAGATGGTCAGGGGTAATGATCCAGCTTCCGTCGGGTTCGCGCTCGACGTTTCGCATGACGCGCCGCATGGCTTCCAGACGCCGGACGTGGCTTTCCGCAAACCGTTCGCTGGCGGTCGGGTCGTGCCGCAAATGCGCGTCGATTGTGTAGCGCCCACCATTCGCGGTCGCGACCTCGGCAATCGTGCGATCGACGGGACGAACGCCGCTGCTGCCAAGTGGTGCGATCTCGACAATCGCGTCCTTGGGGATCGGGCTGACCGCTTCGCCCTTGCCGATCTCGGCATAATGGGTGCGCCCGTCGATCGCCTCGACAATGACATAATGCCGATCGGCATATTCGTCCGACAGCCCGCGCTCGACGACACGGCCGATAAGCGGGCGGGCATCTGGCGCGGTCGGGTCATAAATGACCTGATCGGCCAGCGCCGGGGCATTTCCGCGCGCCGTGTATGCGCGCTGCATCGTGCGTATAATGTCGTCGCGCTCGCCCATGCGTCGCAGCGTGTCGGCAAGATCGGGGGCGAGCCGCCAATGCGCCCCGCCGTGCCGCGTCGCCAGCCCGAGACGTTCGAGCTTCTTGAGCCGGCCCATGCGAATAGCCTGATCAAACGCGCCGCGCGCGTTGGAACTGACAAGAATATCCTTGTCGGCCTCGCGCAGCATCGCTCGGTCTATGCTGGTCAACCGTTCCTGTTCGACCTCGGCGCGAAGCCGCTGCTCGATCGCATGGTCCGTGCGCGGGCCAAGGTCGAGATCGACCAGCTCACATGCGCGCTCGCGCAGGCCGTGGCTGATATAGTCGTGCGCGATGATAAGATCGGCGCCGCGCTCGTCCTTCCCACGCACGATGATATGGGTATGCGGGTGGCCCGTGTTGTAGTGATCGACCGCGACCCAATCGAGCTTGGTCCCCAAGTCCTCCTCGACGCGCTGCATAATGCGCCGGGTCAGCGGCTTTAGATCATCATATTCCATGCCGTCCTCGGCGCTGACGATGATGCGGAACTGGTGGCGATCACCCTTCGCCGGTTCGAGCCAGGCATTACGGTCCACCGCGTCGCGGTCGGCGCTATAGAGTTGCCCGCGTCCGCCTTCGCGGGTCGTGCCATCGCGCTCGACATAGCGCAGATGCGCCTTGGCAACCTCGAACCCGTTGCCGCCGAGTTTGACGGTGCGAACCTTGACGATCACGCGCCGCTGGCGAAAGGCGGCGAAGCGGTCGCGCGATGACAGGACGCGGCCGACGCCGGCGCCGCGCCCGATGCGGCTGCCGGTGAAGGCCGACTGCCGCGCGCGATCGGGCGCGCCGCCACGCGCGAGATTGGTCGCGGCGATCACGCGCGAGAGGAATTTGCGGGGGCGGGGCTTCCGGCCCTTGTCGCCAATGCGGCCGAGCCGCGGTTCAAAATCGTCGCTGGTGGGCATGATGGGCGCTTTCGGAGGGAGAGAAAGCCCGATCATGCGCGCGGCCCGGAGACATGAAAATCGGTGCCGCCGAATGTGGCGGAAAACCGCCGATTTCCGGCGCTTTGGCACTGTCGCCAGCGCGGCGGCACTGTTTCAAGATCACTAAAAACGATGTGCAGACAAATAGTTACGGCAACCAGGGGTGCCGTAGCTTTATATCTTGCCTTCCGCCCTGCGCTCCCTCCCCCGCCGGATTTCTCCTCTCGGGGCGGGTCCAGCACATCACGAAACCTTGGGGTCGCCGCCATGAGCGGAAAGCACTGATCCTTGGGCTACGCACCATATGAAAGCATGGTGGTGCGGACGACGGGACTTGAACCCGCACTGGAAATTCCAAGCGGATTTTAAGTCCGCTGCGTCTGCCATTCCGCCACGTCCGCTTGCAAGAATAAGGACGATTGGCGATCCGGATTTCGCAAATTCGCGCCTGTGAAACTGATCGTCATTGCGGCATTTCAATCATATCGCGCGATATCGTTGCGCTGCTTTCCCGTCCCGATTTTGTCGGTGTCGACAGCGGCAGACGCGTCTTTGCTTTCACTATCTGAGGGGGTTTGGCCGCGCGCCCCGGATCGATTTTCGGGCAATCTTTCGGAGCAACCGACACCAAATGCCATGAGGATCATTGCTGGAATCAATCGCCTCTGCATCGGCATCTCCTTCAGGATAAGGACGAACAAGAAGCCATAATCCGCAACCGAATAGCGTCTCTTGGCCTCAGCCGGGCGGCGCTTCGAGCCGGTCGCGGATCGCGAGCAGCGCCGCGAGTTCGGTTTCGATCTGACGGATTTCGTCAGGATCAATGCTCGCTTTGAGTTCAGCGCGCAGCTCTTCAATCTGGGCATCGATGGACATGATCTTCTCCTCATCGCTCGTCAAAGATGAGGCGAATTCCGGCGGCGGGGGTGCCGGGTCCAGGACCCGCGCAGCGGGCCGCGCAGCGGCGATGGGGGTCACGATTTTGCGCCAGCAAAATGGTGGGGCCCCGTCGTCCTTGACGCGGCGCCCCCGCCGCCGGACCTTCGGCCTGCTTTGCGGAACAGCCCCTCCACCTACGTCCGGGGAAAAGACCCCGCGCCCCGAGGGCGCGGGGTGCGACGGATCAGTCGCCGGGATTCCAGATGATCGCGAATGCATCATCATCATCCTGCCCGGCGGCGCGGCCGAGATTGGCGTAGAGCGCGCGGCCGCCGAACAGTTCGGGATGCGCGAGCGTGAGCCGGATATATTCGCGGTTCGATACCTCGCCGGTCCGGATCCAGCCCCCGCCGATTTCGATGCCGTTCGCGCGGACTTTATAGTCGGGCTGGTCGCCGACCTTGCCGCGATTGGGGCTGATCTGGATGTCGGCGTTGACCGAAAGCGTCTGAAGCTTGCCGGAAAAGGCGCCATCCGCGTGGCGTTGCACAAAGCCAATTGCTGCCATTGTTCATCTCCTTCACTGCTCGCCCAGCCCTATGCCGGGCGATGGGCGGACCGGAGGGACGGCCTCAAGCGGATCGCGCGAACCCGAAGGGCCGCAGCGCGAGCGGAGGACCGGAGCGCGGGGCTGATTTGAAAGCGAAGCGACCGCGAGGAGCGCCGCCGAGGCGGCGCGGGGAAATCAGTCCCGCGTGATGGTTTCGCGGGGCCGCGGCCGTCCCAGGTCTGTGCCCTCGACGCGGCATGGGGCCGTTCGAGCGCCGGAGGAGAGACTGGCACCATCGGGGCGCCGACGCCCAGGCGCCGCACCGCCTTCCTGCTTCCGGTGATCCCGACAGGCGGCTATAGGCCTGCGGCATGAACAAGGGCACCACGATTGCGAACGAGATCGAACGGCTGATCGCGCGGCTGGACGGCGCTCGGGTGTGCGACGATTGTATCACCGAGCGGCTCAATCTGTCGGTGCGTAGCCAGGCCAATGTGGTGACGCGCGGACTCGGCGGACAGCGCGGCTATGAGCGCGAGCGGCAGGAATGTGCCCTATGCGCGCGCGTCAAAACAGTGATCCGGCACCGGAAGTAGGACAACCGGTCAAGTGGTCAGGCGGAGGATTTGGCCGCGCGGGGACGCCGCACCGGCGCCGGTTTAGCGGCGGGCTTGCGGCCGCCGCCGCGTCCCTTGGTGCCAAGGCCGATTTCCTTGGCGAGCGCGCGGCGCTTTTCGGCATAGGCAGGCGCCACCATCGGATAGTCCTTGGGCAGGCCCCATTTGGCGCGATAATCGTCGGGGGTCAGGCCGTAATGCGTCATCAGGTGGCGGCGCAGCATCTTGAGCTTCTTGCCGTCCTCGAGACAGATAATGTGGTCTGGCTTGACCGACGAACGGATCGAAACGGCGGGTTTGAGCTCGGGTTCGGGTGCGGCGGCAGGGGACCCGAGCGCCGCGAGCGCGGCGTGAACGCGCCCGATGACATCGGGAAGGTCGGCAATCGCCACCGAGTTGTTCGAGACGTGCGCGGCAACAATATCGGCCGTAAGCGTGAGTAAATTGTCCTGATTGTCTTCGGCCATCGCAAGCATCTCCTTTGTCCGCTGACTAGCAACGCGACGGAGTGAGGCCAACATTATTTGCAGAAGCAAATATCCGCGCCGCGCGCCGATGAAGACGGCGCGCGGCGCGGTTGGGATCAGAGGATACCGCCCGAGAGCGCGCGGTCGAGCACTTCGGCGGTCGTCTCCAACTCGATGCGGTTGACGAAGACCGCGCACCAGCCGCCGCCGAATTCGCCGATGCGCGGTTTCGAGCAGACCGCCGCCCACTCGAACCCGATCGGTCCCTTGGCGAGCGTTCCGGCGCAGCACCGCTGGATCAGCAGCGCGATACCATAGGGGGCGAAATCGACCATGCTGGAGAAGCAGGCAATCCGCGCCATCAGGTCATCGGCGCAGACCTCGAAGGCGAAATCGGCCCCGACCGATGGGAAATCGGGATCGGCGAACGCCTTGCAAAACCCGCTCCACGGGTCGCTTTCGTCGTCGGTCGGGAAGGCCGCAAGCAGTGCTGCGCTCGGCGAATCGGGGTCGTCGCCGTCGGCGAGCGCATGACCGGCGGCCTGCGCTTCCCAGAGCAACGCGCATTCGGCAGCGGTGCAGCGAAAGGCGAAACTGCCCTGTGTCCAGTTGTCAGCCATCGGCCTTCTCCTTCGCGTCGGTGGCGATGACGAGCGGCGGAATAACAAAATCCGCTGCGTCGAAATGCGCGAGGATCGCCGCGCAGGAGTCGAGCCGTTCAGCGGTGCAACGGCCCATGAGGATATAATCATCCTCGTCGGCGGCGTAGCTTGTCGGCTCGCCGCTGCCGGTGAAGACGAGCCGTTCGGCGCCCCATTGGCCCGAATAGCCGCCCGACCAGCGCGCGAAGGCGAGGCCGCGTTCGATGCAGAAGGCTTCGAGCGCCTCGAAGCGGCCCCAGGAAACCTCGTGCGCCATCAGGCAAAGCGGTGCGCCGTCTGGCATATCGTCGAGCGTGAAGGGTTTGCCGCCCCATTCGGCGGACAAGCCTTCAAGCTGGATTGCAGCAACGAAGTCGGGCAGCAGGCTAGCGGGAAGGCTCCCGCCGATGGCGATGGATGCCGAAACACGGTCGGCCATGATCTTTCTCCTTGGATAGTCCGCGCCGCGCGCCGCTTGCGGCCGCGCGGCGCAGCGCGATTTTCGGGGATGAAGCGGGCGGCGGATGATCCGCCGCCCGCCCCGTTTCAGGCCGCTTCGGCTTCGGGCTGCGGCTGTTTCCGGCCCTTCGCCTTGGGCGGCGCGGGCAGCGCGAGGATCGTCGCGGGACCGCTCGGCTCGGGGTCATGGTCGGCGCGCGCCGCCATCACCTCGTCATGCGCGATGACCGATCCGACCCCGCCGCGCGCGGTGTAGGCGGCGGGCGGGAAGGCCAGCCATTTGGGCACCCAATTCTCGGTCTTGGGCCGTCCGTTCGCTCCGTCCAGATGGTCGCGCACGATCTTCTTCAAGACCTTGCCCGGTTCCTTGGCGTTGGCCTCGGCAACGGGTTCGCCCGCGACCTCGGCGACGATGCGGGTCAAGACCTCCTTGTCGCGAAGGCACTCGAAAAAGGCGTCGTCGGCCTGCCAGTAACGCGCCATATCGACCCCGATTTCGCCGCCGACCGCCTCGACGGCGCTGCCGCCGCTGGCGAGCGTTTCGCCGATCACGATGACGATGACGTCCATCACCGCACGGTCGGGCAAGTCGAGCAAGCGGAGGAACAGCGGGACCAGCCCGATGCCGTCGCTACCAAGCATCATGCTGTCGCGGGTGACGGTCGCGCGTTCGGGATCGAAGCCGAGCAAGGCGAGAACGGCGCGCCGTTTCTCGTCAAACTCGGTTTCGGCGCGGCAGGTTTCGACCGACTCCTTGACCATATCGTTGCGGCAGGTCTGCGGCTCGGGCTTGACCTTCCACAGCCACGATCCGGCGATGGCGTGGGCGACCATCAAGCGGAGCGCGACCTTGGGATGACCGCACAAGGCGGCGCGGGTCGCGGCGTGGCGATGCAGGTCGATATAGGTCTGCATCGTGCTGGTGACCTCGGGCCGCGCGACCTTCGGCGCGTCGATGCTCTCGCCGCGTTCGAGCCGTTTGGCCTCCTTGCTCGTCACATAGCCTTCGTGAAAGGCGACCTCGCCGTTCGCCGACACGTCGATATAGATGCGCCCGCCCTTGCGCTTCGCCGCCTTCACATATTCGTAGCGGTGAAAGCGTTCGCTCGGCGACACGATCACGACATCGCTCCACCCCTCGTCGAGATAGGCTTCGCGCCGCTCCTCGATCACGGCATTCTGCTGTTTCCAGAAAGCGTCGGCGTCGGCGAAATAGCGATCCTCGCCGAACAGGTCGGCGATGATCGCAAGGCCGCTCGTCTCGACATCGAACAGCGCGTTCTGCACCTTGATCGACGCGCCGCCGAACAGCCATTCCTTGAGCTGATAGCCGGTCGGGCAATAGGCGTCGGGGTCGTCATAGAGCGCGAGCCATGCTTTCTGCTGGTTCTTGCTCGCCAAGGTCAGGTGCTTGATCGTCGCGCCGTCGATCTGCTTGTCGCGATAGAGGGTGCGGATGCGCGGCAACAAATTGCCGAGCGCGAGGATGCGCCGCACACCCTGTTCGGGGATGCCGAAGGTCGCGCTGATGTCCTCGATTTCGCGGCCCTCGCGGACCAGTTTCGCGAAGGTTTCCCAGCGCGTCACCTCGTCGGGATCGAGCCGCTTGATATTCTCGATCAGCGAGGCTTCGATGGCGGCGGCATCGTCGCCGTCCTCAAGGATCGCACACGGTAGCGGGTCGATGTCGCCGCCCGCCGCGCTGCGTTCGTCGGCGACGATCTTGGCGGCGGTGAAGCGGCGCGCGCCCGCGACAATCTCGAACGCGTCGGGATCGCAGTTCGGGCGAACGAGCAGCGGCACGATGACACCGCGCGCGCGGACGGTCGGAAGAATGTCGGACACGTCCGGTGCCTTCTTCGCGTAGCGCATATTGGCCTTGCTGACGGACAGCTTGCCAAGGTCGATAAAGTCGAGTTTCATCTTCCACACTCCTAGTGAGTGCCGGTCCGTCGATTTTTTGCGAGATGGGCGGACCGGCTTACCAAGCGGCGAAACGCGCCGCGCGTCATCCGCCCCCTTCGTCATCAAGAGGCGGCGGAAGCTCGTCGTTCGCGGTGCGCGCGAGGCGGCGGAACGCCTGCTCGGCGGCGGAGATCGATCCGGCACGGCGCGCCCATGCTGCCCATACGGACAGCGGGTCGGCGGTCACGAAACCGACGTCGCGCTCGATCCCCATGCCCAAGGGCAGACGCACGGCGGCGAGTTCGGCGAGGCTGAAAACCCCAAGTTCGGGGCAGCCGAAACCAAGGTCGGCGAGGCCGAAGAGCGTGTCGCCATCGGCGCCAAGCTCGGTCGCCAGCCACGTCGCCGCGCCGACCGGATTGAAGAATTTGACCACGGGCAGCGGGTCGGGCGCGGGCTTCTCGTCACGGTCGGCGGCGCGGTGCGCAAGGTCGTTGGCGCGGAGCGAAAAGCGCAGGTCGGGCGGAAGCAGGATCATGCCGCCGCCCTCCCCGCCTCGACCGCGACCGGCGCGGCGTCCTCATAGGCGAGGATATAATCGGCGGCCTTGCTCGCTTGGCTCGCGGCGCGGAAGATCGCGCGGTTATCTTCGCGGAGGATCGCGAGCCAATGACCGGCATAATCGGCATGGCGAACGGTCGGGACAAGCCCAAGCGCCGCGCCGATATAGGATGTCGAAATCTCGGCGCACAATTCTTCGCGCGCGCGGCTAGCAATGGTCTTGTTATAATCGCGCAGCGTATCGCGCGCGAGCCGCTTGGGGTGGCCGGTCCAGTGCGAGATTTCGTGAAAAATCGTGTCGTAGAAATCGTTGGCGTCGGCGAAGGCGGCGCGCGTCGGCACTGCGACATAATCGCCTTGCTGCGTGTAATAAGCCTCGCCGCCGCCAATGCGGACCTCCGCGCCGGTCGCGGCGACCAGCGCCTCGGCATGGGGGATAATCTCGGGTTCGGGGCGCGGCGGCGGGTCGGTCGCGAGGCCTTCGCGCAATCCCTCGCATTGCGCGACGTTGAACAGGGTAAAGCGTTTAAGGAACGGAATGGCGCGGGCATCCTCGCCCGACTGCTGCGCGCGCGCCTTCTCGGCGTCGGGCACGAAACGGTCGGCATAGACAACGGTCGTGCCGCGCTCGCCCTTTCGGACATTGCCGCCCGCCTCCAAGGCTTGGCGGAAGGTCAGCCACGACGCGGACGCAAATGCGCCCTCGATCCCCGCCGCCCACAGGAGCAGGACGTTGACCCCCGAATAGCGCCGCCCGGTGAGCGCATTGCGCGGGAGGTTGGGGCTGGCGTCCCAAGGCTGGACCCAAGGGAAGCGCCCCGCCTCCAGTTCCGCCACCATGCGCCGGGTGACCTCGTCGTAGAGATTGGCGCGGTCGGTGGGGGGCTGGCTCCCGCCCTCGCGGCGCGCGCGGCGCTGGCCGGTCTGGCGCATGGCTGTCCTCCTCGTGCCACCCAAAAACCACCAGGCCTCCCCCGGAGTGGGGGTGGGCGGCGAGATGCGCACCGGAGGGCGCGGCCAACGAGGCGCGAGGCATCCGCAGGACCGCAGCGAAGCGAAGGAGCCGGCGCGAAGCCCGGCTTGCCGCGCGCCGGGCCGTGCCCAGACGGGCGCGCCGCCCACCGCCACGACGGCGGGAAGGCCCGACAAGAAACGTCGCGCGGAAACCGCGCGTCAGTACGGGGCGAAGCCCCAGCGCCAGGGATCGTCACCCGCAGGGCCGGGACGCATACGGCCCGGTGCCGCGCATCGCGATGCGCGGCATAGAGCCCGGTCGCGGCATCAGGCCGCGAGGCGCCAACGGCTCCTTTACCTCCGTGCGCTAGGCCCCAAGCGATGAACTCCCGGAGATACCCACGCCGGTCGCCGTTGCCCCGGCCGCGTTACCGCAGCACGCGACGGCGTTTGTCTTCGGGCGGTGTCTTCGCGCTCGCCGCACTGCTCGGGGCAGCCGCGGGCGCCGGCTGGACGGGCACGAGTGCGGACCAGAAGGCCGCTTTCGTCGGCGCCGTGAAGGATGTGGGCATTACCGCCGGCATGGTGCGCGAACGCAGCCCGCAGGACGGCGATTACTGGCGCCGCTGCGACGACGCACGCGCAGCGGGCACCGCGCCGATTTATCGAGGCGAGCCAGGCTATCGCGAGGGGCTGGACCGCGACGAAGATGGGATCGCGTGTGAGCCCTATCCCGGCTAACGGCACTGCGACGGCATTCGCAAAATCGCCGACGGGCGGTACAGTGTCGGCCTGATGTCCTTGACCATGCCCGCGCCCATTTTGGACGCAAAACGATTCGCATCGCCTGTTTGCAAAGCCTAAGATGTGATCGCGGTGATCGACAGATCCTGCTGTCACCACGGCAGCCGATAAAATTGCCGCCGCCGTCACCCGGGGGAGGCCATTCGTGATCGAATATTTGGCGATGGGGCACTCGGCCTATTTCTACCGCATCAGCCGCGCGCTCAGTTCAGCCGCAATCGGGCGGCTCTTCACGGATTTGCGCAATATGGCGCGCAAGCGTAGCACCAATTTATTCTGCGTCATTCGTGAAGATGTCGATGGCGCGCTGTTTTCTGCAATCGGTTTCTCATTCGAACGACCGGTGGGATTCCTCGATGCCGGCCGGGCCTTTGATCGGGTTCACGGCTGTCTGATCCTTGTCGAGCGGGGCGAGTATGTCGCGATTTTCAAGACCGCACTCGAACTACCGACAGGATTCAAGAGTCGATATCTAAAGCGCGTCGATCGGTCGCAAGTCGAAGCCGCGACCGCGACCGCCAACGCGGTGTTCGAGCGCGTCCGCGTCAAAAGCACATCGCCGTCGAAACAGATATTGCGTACCAAGACGCTCGAAGCTGCCGATCTCGCCGTGTCGATGCCGATGGGAAGCGCGAGCCGCTATTTTCCGCAAGGCTATAGCGTGGCACGCGACGACGGCCATTTCTCGGCGACGCCGAGCACGGGACGAATATCGCAGCGCGGCGACCGGTCGGATCGCGACGCACTCGTCGCCTGGGCATCGGCGGTGATCGGCCAGCTTTCGGGAGAAGGCGCCGAGATATCGCCTTTCATTCGTCATTTTGCGCGACACCTCGACCTTGAGAATCTGCCCGCGGGAGTCGAACCCATAGTGTTAGCGGTCGATGTCCCCCAGCTTACCGAATTGCTGCTCGCCGACCACCCGCAGCTTCGCCTCGTGCGCGTCGGCGAGGCCGACGACGCGATGGTCGAGCTCGCGAATGATGTGGTCGCGCCGATCCTCGCAGCCCTCGACGAGAGCTTCTCGGTACGGCGCGGTCGCCCCGATTTCCGTATCTGGCGCGGTCGCCGCGCAATCGGAAGACTCAAACAAAATAAGGGACGCTTTGCGATCCGCGCGCTCGATCTTCCCGAACTTAGGGGAGTCTTTGTCGAGCGGCGCGGCGTAGCGGTGGGGGACGACGCAGAGCGACAATTGCTTGCGCGCTATATCGACCGCGAGGACCTGTTCACCATCCTCTTTTCGGAACCCGCGCTCGCTTATGTCGAAGGTGAATTGTTTCGCGACGAAGCCATGTTCGACGGCGGCGCCAATTTTCTCAAACATTTGCGTCCCGCCGCGACGCTTGCCAATGCGACGAGCGAAAAGGGCGACCCCGCCGCCACCGACACACAATTCGCGCCGCAAAGCGTATTCGGAATTATCATCAACAGCATCGCACCCGACGATATCCTGCTCTGCGACGACCTCGGCAACGAATGGGCCGATTTTGTCGGCATCCATTCTGCATCGACGCCGCCAACGATAAATTTCTATCACGGCAAGCACGGCGCATTGACGCTTGGCGCGTCGTCATTCCACATATCGGTCAGCCAGGCCGAAAAGAATTTGGGCAATCTCGCGCTTCCTGCCGACGCGATGGAGCTTAAATATGCCGGCTGGGCCGGCCACTATACCAGCGGCCAAGGCACCCAGACCCAGATTCCCAAACTCGTGCGCGGCGGCACGATCGACACCGTGCGGCAGCGGATCGACGAAATTCGCGAAGCGCCCGATGTGGTTCAGCATGTCCACATCGTGACATCTTCGCTCAGCAAGGCAGCCGTCGCGGCGGCCTTTGCCGATATCGCCGGCGGCGGCCGCCCGAGCGCCCATTTTGTCCAACTTTACTGGCTGCTGACGAGCTATTTTTCAGCGTGCAAGGAAATGGGCGCAGTGGGCTTTGTGATCTGCCAGGACTGATCGCGCGCGCCTTACGAACATGGAATCAAGCATGGGCTGTGCGCATGTCATCCCGACAGACTCTCGTCGATCTCCGCAAACACCTCGGCCGCCTCATCCTGGGCCTTGAAAGCGGCCTGGACCCGCTTCGCCACCGCGAGTTGTTCGGCAATCGGAGGCAGCGGCGGGATTGGCAAGCGAAGCAATTCGGACGGGCTTTCGACGCGCGTGCGGTTCGACACGCCGGTGATTGCCCCTTCGACGATCGCGCGAAAGCGCGAGGAGCGAAGCAAGCGCACGAGATATTGCGCGTCGATCCCGGCTTCAAATTCGGGCTTCACGCGGAAGGTGAAGAATTCTTTCGAGACGACCAGCCCGTCGCAATCGGTGCCGACGACGCCGATTGCGCCGCGAACCGCATCGATACCCGACACCAGTATGTCACCTTCGGCGAGCTCGCGGAGATCCTTCGCTTCATATTTGAGATCCTGCGGCCCCTTGGGCCGGACCCGGCCATCGGTGCTTCGCACCCACGCATAGGAATGGATTACGGCCTGCTCATCGACAAGCGACGTGTCCGGATGTCGCACGACGGCGTCAAGGATCGACCCAAGTTCGACCCGTTGCGGCATCGCTTCGACAAGTTCGCGCATCCGATGGTAGGCGAAATCGATGCGTTCGCCCGGTGCGGCGGCGTCGAGCGTATAAAGCGAGACCTTGCCGTCGAGCCGCGGAACTTTGGTCATGGCCTTGGCCAGCCGGCCCGCCTCTACGACAGCCCCTGCATAGGCAGCGGGCGCCGCGTCGCGCCACTGATCGAAAGCGTCGCAGATCGCCGGCAAGTCGTTGGCATCATCGACCCCGCTCGAAGTGTAGCCGATCGTGTCGGCGCGAGCGAAAAATACCGGTTCGCGCTGAACCACCTGCGAGTCGGGTTTGCGCGCCAGCACAAGAATCGATGTTTTGGCGGTCGTTCTCGCCAGAAATTCGAAGGCGTTGCGCGGTAGCGACACAACGGCCTTCACAAAATAATGTTCGCGAACGAAGGCACGGGCATCGGCATAGGCCGGCGTGTTCAGCACCGCTTCGTCGACGACGATGCCGACCATGCCACCCTTCCATTCCTCGGGGGCGCCAGGGCTACGCACCGGCTTCAGATAATCGAGAATCGCACTCAGAAAGAGAGCGCCGCCCTTCGCATTATTACCGAGCGGCACATGGGTTACCTGGCCGGCAGCGATCGCGGCCTTGACCTCCGCGAGTTTGGCTTCGGCGGCTTCGAGGTAGCGGCGAGCCCGGCGCTCTTCCACCGCATTTTCGGACTGCAACGCTGCGAGCAGCTTGTCGCGCCAACTCGTCACCGCCTTGCCATAGCGTTCGGCTTTCTCCTCCTCGACGCAGGCGTGCGGAACGACGCGCAAACGCTCGCTCGTCCATTGATTTGCTTTGACAGCGATCTCGGCGGAATAGCCGGCGCTTCCCGACGCGGCCTTGGTCTTGCCGAGAAATCCTGCCCGCGCGAGCTCAGCCGCAACCTCACGAAAATTGACGTCGCCGAGCGGCGGATTGGTCAAAGTCACATCGATCGCTTCATGCGCCCGGGCGGGGCTACGCGGCGCGAACACATCCGACGCCGACAGTGCGAGCCCGTTCGCGGGCCGAATATTCGATTTGCCGTTGCCGTGCAGATACATGTTCATCTTGGCGATCGTCGCGACCCAAGGATCGATGTCGGTTCCGAGAAGCCGTTCGCGGCGAATGTCGGCTTCGACCTCCTCCTTCGTCTGGTCGGCCGTGGCGGCCGCCGTGCGCAACATCGCGGTCATCGCATGAATGAGAAAGCGACCGGTGCCGCAAGCAGGGTCGAGAATCGTATCTGACGGCCGCGGCGCGGTCAGGCGGACGGTGGCGACAACCGCGGTTTCGGGTGTGAAAAACTGTCCGATCCGGTTGTCCTTCTCGGCACGCCGGGCGAGTGCCTCGAAGACGGCGCCGATAAAGTCGATGCCGCCCGCCGACAATGGATAGCGCTCGAAGATCGGCAAGACCGAGGATATGATGAAATCGTCGGGAAGCGTGATTTCCTCATACTGCGCCAGCATCTGCGACACGGCGATATCTTCGTCGAACGCGATATCGTTGCGGATCATGTGATGGATGGTCCGATTGCTATAGTCGGCCCGGTCCTTGGGGCTCATCTTGGATTTATAATCAGCAAAACCGGTGACCGTGGCGCGGCTCGCCGCCCCCTTCTTGTCCTCGTAGAGCGCCAGAAAGAAAAGATAGATCAAGAATTTATGCGCACGCTGACCGGTGACGCCGCGCTCGCGGAGGCGGTTTTCGAGCGCGATGATATCCTTGCGGAGCTTCTCCTGGCGTACCGCGAGTTCGCGCAGCTGCGCCGTATCGAGCTTCTGCTCCTTCTCGGTCCAGTCGGGAAACAGGGCCGATTGTACGATCTGCGCCGCAGCAAGGTCGGTCGCAAACTCAGCCCAGCGCATGATTGCCTTGGAGAAACCGGACACCGGATAGGCCGACGCCGGCGCGGCCGCCCAATGTTCGAGATAGGATTGGAGACGATTGAGCGGCAGGAAGATGATGCGCCCTCGCCGCCCGTCATTCTGCCGCTACTGATTCTCGTTGCGCAGGAAGCGCGCCATCCGCACCGACGTGCTCAGCCCTGAATAGAGAACATGAATGTCGACCGAGGGCTCCGCCGCCACTGCATTGTTGAGATGCTCGACGATCGAGGTGAATTCACTCTCGTCGTTGCGTTTGGCGACCTCGACGAGAAGGCGGTGCGCTACCTGGCCATCGGTCCAGTCGACCGAAATATCTGCGATCGCGGTCGCGGGGGCATGCGCGGCCGACGTACCATGATGCGTGACGGTCGCACCGCGCTTTTTCAAGGCCTTGGCAAAACCGGCGGCCACGCTCTGCTCAAGCTCGGTGCGTGGATCCAGATCCGAATATAAGCCCGTCATCGCCGTCCCCGAAACCTTTGCCGCGATGCCGATTGGCACAAATCGACCTGTGACGCCACCCTAAGGAACGGGAAGCAAGCTGCGCCGGCACAAGCATGACACAGATGACCCTGAACGGAGCTTTGCGCAGCCGCGCCGCGTCTGGGCCGGTGCCGCTTACAGAGCCGGCGCGTGATGATCCAAAAGGAGTCGAGTAAGTTGTTCACCGCGCAGCGAGAGTGCGTCGATCGCCGATTGCGGCATCGGGCTGAAATTGGTCGGATAATCGAAGGTCGCCGAGCGCGGAATCAAATCGGCTGGACAATATGGCAATCGCTCGTCGATCTGGCCGAGATATGGCAGCAGAAATCCTCGTAGTTCGCCTGTTCGCGCCATCCGATGCAAAAGATTATATGAAAGACTGTGCGTTCGGCGGTGGATCGTATTGATCGTCGCAAGCATGCGGGAGCCCCAAAAATAAGGCCTGTCGCTTCCCGTCGGCATACCGGGTCCGGCATCGCACGCGATGATGAAATCGACCGGATGCGCATTGGTGCTCCAATCAGCCGAGCGGTCGGGCAGCAGGCAGGTGATTCCGAGATTATCATATACACCGCCGTCGGTGATTATCACGCGATGCTCGCGCTCCTCGCCATTCTTGCGAAACCTCAGTGTTTGATCAAAGGCTGGCAAAAAAGCAGGAAAAGCGGCCGACGCGGCGACGGCCCGCGCGACATGCGGGGGTGTCAGAAGACGACCCAGCCGCCAGCAGCCGCTTTCCTTCGATCCGAAACGAAAAGCCGTTCCGGTTCGCAGCTCGGTTGCATTGATAGAGAGATGCAGGCCACGCCGCGCCACTTGATCAACGGTGGCCTCACCGAACAATGTATAGAGATGGCGTTCGAATGCGGTGGTTCGGCTTGCAAAGCGCGGCAACGGCGCCGCACAAATCTCTGCCATCCGAGATAAAAACAGCGCCGAGACGCCAAATATGCCAATCAAACGGATCAGAAGTTTGATGAAAGCTCCGACGAACGCCGCAGCTCCCGAGGTTCCCCACGCAGCAAGAATGGCTAAGGTTTCAATCGAGAATAGTGTCTGACGAACGATGCCCCATACAAGCCCGCGCCGAAGCAGCTTAAGAACACGCGCTTCAAACTCTGGAAACGGCTCGTCGTAATAGGCGTAGAGCGCCGCAATCACACTCCCACCGGAGACCGCCGAAATAATCGAAACGCGGCCGAGGACGCCGCGATCATGAAGCGCGCGCATGCAGCCCAGATGGAAGGCGATGGCCCGCGAGCCGCCGCCGGATAGGGCAAGTCCAATGCTCAGGCGATCAGACATGCGGCATACCCACGATTGTCATATCGCCGGCCTCGATCAGCCGAAAATCGCCCCGATGGTACATATAGTAGTTGAATTGAGGTCGGCTTGCCGCGAAGCCGATGATCAGCATCACGACCTGTCGGGGCGGAAAAGGTTGAAGATGCAGGAGTTCAAGCATCGCATTGAGATCATCGTTGCTCGGCTGTCCACGAGATACGGGGTGCGTGTGCCAGATTCCAACGAAGCGGCTCGACCCGCCCGTCAGTCGTTTCTTGCATTCGGCGAGCTCAACGGTGCCTGCGGTTCCGCAAAGAAACTTGTCCGCGCTTGCTTCACTATCGGCCGGTGGACCGCTGACACTGTCGATCCAGATATGGCGATGCGCGTCATCGATTTCGCCGAACATCAACCCCCCGGTCTCGATTTCGGGCGAGCGGTTTCGGGCGAGCCGAGCAATCTCGGCATCGATGCCTTTTTTTGCGATCGGGGACTGAAGGACCGAATAGCGATAACGCTTCTCGACCAGCCTTCTAGGCGACGAAAACTCGTAGCGAAGGAGATTAGGTCGGAGCATGTCCACCCATGGCGCCGACAAGACATCGAAACTCGCCTTGGCCGGACCGAGACTCGAAAGGCGCGCCAATCCGAGATTGAGCAGCCCTGCCGCATGAAAATCGATATCGATCGCCGAGCCGACGAAGGTCGGTTCCGAACATCCGGGTTCGGGTTGGAAGGGCTTTTGGCTGCCGGCTTCGGGCCAGAAAGCGCGAATGGCTGGATGATCGGCATCGCCGGCAAAGGCTGCGAGTTTCGCCTGTCGCGCCAAGCGGACGGGTCCGCCGGCAAAGCGAGACATTCTGGTCATGACAGCACCATGTTGCGCCGCCGCGCTGACCGAAAGGCACAAAATTGGCGGTGCGACCGAGAGATTCGCCAACTCACGTTCGATGCAGCTACCCACACGCGCCGACGCGGTTGCGTCGATGACAAGATCCCACTGCGAGAGATCGTAGCGTGACAGCGCAGAATCGCGCAGATTTGCGATGGTCGAGGTCAGCATACAAGGAAGGCCCAGCGCGTCGAGCCGATCGCGCAGCGCCGCGGCCTTCGCGGCGACGATATCACGGTCGGCAAATCGCTGGCGAACCAGCACCCCGGGTTTCACATAATCCTTGTCAACGAGTTCGATCGCGGCGGCTCCAGCCCTGACGAGCTGCTCGGCAACGGCACTGCCAAGCGCGCCGCATCCGAAGAGCAGAATGCGCCGACCGCGCACGCCTTGCGCTAAGGACTTGGTATCGCGGCGCTCGACGATCTCGGGTCGGTCTTCGAAGACGGGACACCATTTGACGGATGCCGTGGTCATCCAGTTCACGACGGCATCGAGTGCTGCCTGATCTTCGCCGCCGGCATGCGCGAGCGCCCGAAGCGCAATGAGTGCTTCGGCTTCGATTTCCCAGACAGTCAGGTGCTGGCGCAGGGGTTCGCCGCCTGCCTTGCGACGCATCGGCGCGCCGAGGACGACATGCGCCGGAGTTCCATCGGCTGCCATCAAGGCAACAAGCCTGAGCAGTTTGACAAGAAAAGCCAGCGGAACCCCAACATCTCGGAGCGCGCGCCATAGATCGTCAAGCTTGGAGGGATATTCGAGCGGAAAGGGCTGCGCGAGCAAGACAGCCGCCACAATTTCATTACCCTTGGGCTCGACATCGTCCCAATCGGAAAGCGCGGTCCAGCCCAGGAGATCCGAACGATCCGCCCGCACACGCGCGAACTCCGCACGGCCGATCCAGAAGATATTGCCTGGTTCGGGCGCATCGACCTTCATCACAAATTTATGCCGCGATGCCGTATAGGCGACGGGCGGATGGAGGGGGGCATCGTCGGGATCGAGCGTACCCGCGCCCGCGGCCGTGAACCATTCGTGCACGCGCTCGAAAAATCCGTAGAGGCCATCGAAAGGACGCCATTCGGATTCGACCGACTGATACAGGCAGATGGATCGTCCCCACTGGACGTGCGGCGCACCCAAATAGTCGGGTTTGCGGAAATAGAGGCTCGGCGGCGAAAAAGGGAAATCGGCACTGATCGAAATTGTAAGCCGTTCCCGATCGCGAAACGAAAGACCGCCGCCGACGCGATAGGAGCGCGTCGCAAGCGAAAGCTGCACGTCGATGCTGCTCTCCCCATCGGCCTGGAGAGGATCCCCGATCACCTCAAGGTCGCCACGCGAAAAGAACGAAATTTCCTCGAGCTGGGTCAGCGCCAAATGCTGCCCGTCGGTCAGTTTCACGCGCCGAAGCCCACCTTTGTCGAAGGCGTATCCTCGCTCCCCCTCGCCTCGCTCACCGCGCCAGCAAGAGCACCGGCCCCGAGCGCGACTTCGCCAGCGTAGAAAATGTCGTCGCCTTCGATATCGAACCGCAAAGCCTCGGCATGTCCGCCGTCGTCATGCGTGCAGAGAAAACCGCCCTTTGCGATTTCCGAATAGCGTGCCTTGGCGACCGCATGCGGTGGATTGTCGCCACTTTCATTCGAAGCCGGAATACAATTGGCGCTCGCGATGATAAAGCCGTCACCGATTTGCAAGCGCTCGAAATCGTCGAGGATATCCTGTTTAAGGACCGTTTTTCCATCTTCCTCCTGATACATCACCGACTTGCTGCAATGATGGGAGGCGAGCATGATCTGCCATTTCAGATTGTCCTCATTGCCATTCGCGGCCGACACATCGAAAACCTTGCGGATCGTGGGATATTTGTGGTCGCCGAACAACAGTACGCCGCCGACCGAAGGATCGTCGCCGAGAAGAATCTGCAGCACGAGGCTGGTGTCGTTGCGGTCGCCTACCATGTCATCCTGCTTGAAGGGAGCGTGGATGAATGCACGGAAGGCCCCGGTGAGATCCTCGCCATCGAGCGATCGGACCGCATGCCCCGGCACACTGAAGAATTCCTCGGGAAAACCGACATAATGTTCTTCTTCCAGCAGCGTGTCATATCCGACGAGCCGTACCCGGTTGCCGACGCCGGGATCGCCGCCCGCCTCGATCGTCGCGGTGACCCGGCGATGAGCCTCATCACGAAACGCCTGCGCATCATCGCACATGTCACCCTTTTGCTCGCGAAAGACGCGCGGACTGAACCACAATTCTCCGATCGTGACCCGGTCGAGCAGGTCCGTAAATCCTTGGATGTGGTCCTTATCGGGATGGGTAAGGATGAAGGAAGAAAGATAGGGGCGGCTACCGACCTTGGGGAGATGCTCGACTAGTTCGTCGATGATGGGAGCGCAATCGGTCTCTTCATCTTCGGATTTGGCCGAATGCCTCAAGTCGACCTGGAGAACCACTTCCTTCTCCCGAATGATGAAAGTTGTGCTGTCGCCGGTCCCAACCGGCCAAAAAAGGACGCCGCGCTTGTCGAACATCATAATACCCCTCGAACGATATTGAGGACATGTGGGAACGAATTCCCAGATTGCAACAAATCGTGAACATCAAATAGAAAATTTTGCCCCGAAACGGAGCAATCTTCTCGGCCCCTTGCCCGAACTGCGCGTCTGGCGGTTCGTCCCCCTGTACCGTTCGCGGACGGTCTTGGAACGTACGCCGCAGCTCGCACGAAGTGGAGCGTAGCGAAACGGAGTTCGAGCTGCGGGCGACGGCCTGAAGGGCGTATCTTTCCTGGACCGAGCCGATTCGTTGGGAGCGACCAAATGCCCCCTTGTGGCGCGACCACCAGGGGGGGACGCGTGCCCCGACGGATTG